>VOFG01000856.1_pt1 | contig 370000 bp, 287 predicted proteins | sample 5384171 | NCBI WGS metagenome assembly VOFG01 (sample SAMN12384726, study PRJNA508395) | human gut metagenome | isolation source: healthy gut F | host: Homo sapiens | reverse complement strand
CCGTAATCAGTTCTTCTGATAGTTTTCCACTTTTTACAGCATTTAAAACACCATCCAATTCTCTCTTCAAATTACGGGGAGCCAATAATAAATCATTACCTGCTATCAAGGCTTGAGCGCATATATTCTCATTTTGCGAAATACCTTTCATCTCCAAAGCATCTGTAAAAACCAAGCCTTGAAAGCCCAATTCCCGACAAAGCAGATTATAAATAATATGTGAAGAAATCGAAGCCGGATTTTTACCCAATTCAGGTACCTTTTACAGTTATATTTCTTAACGTATACTAAACCATAAGACAAAATACACATTAAAAGTTAAATAAAGCGGATTGATACTATGTTTTAAAACATAAATAGGAATTTTGGTGTTATCTTTGCAGTAGTAAAAGAGAAAACAAAAGGTTTTTAGGAATAACCAGTTCTCCAAACGGGAGAACATAAAAAAGATGTAATTATGAAAAGAACAAATGACACAATCGAGATGTTGCAGTATCAGTTAAGAAGATACAAAGCAATGAGAAAGGGAGCTGCTTGCCAATCTTTGCAATACAAGCTTCAGAAATTAATGAGCCAACAGGCTAATGCCTGATGAGCTCTACCATAAAGAACACAAGTTTATAATTTTATAATATAAGAAAAAGGATATGATTTTTATCATATCCTTTTCTTATTATTATCTAGAATGAAAGTTATTCATATAGATAAAACATTCTATCCATCAACTGCCATTTTTCAGCCGAAGACGCTCCCGGCTCTGCCTGTTGAAAGACAGACATATACTCTTCCCATTCTGCCTGACGAGGCAACGTAGCCATTCTGGCCATGGCCGTATCCCAATCAAAATCGAGAGGAGTTTCCACTATCATAAACAAATTAGTTCCCAGGATATAAATTTCCATTTCCAAAATACCGACTTCACGAATAGCTGCCAATGTTTCCGGCCAAACCTTGCCTTCCGAATGACGCTTTCTATACTCGGCTATCAAGGCCGCATCGTTTTTCAGATTCAACATCTGGCAATAACGTTTTACCGGTCCCTGATATTTCCGAACTTTATATCCTTGCTTTTTGTTTTCCATTATTCTCTTACTTCCCAGCCTAATGCACTAGCTCCCAACACGGCGGCATCAGCATCCTTCAATTCAGAAATCAACAATTTAGTCTTACCTTCGTAAATCTTCAAGATATTATCATCTATAGCTTTACGGATCGGCTTCATGATATAATCACCTGATTTTGCCAATCCACCAAACAGGATAATCGCTTCCGGGCTGGAGAAAGCAATGAAATCCGCCAAAGCCTCACCCAAAATACGTCCTGTATATTCAAAGATATCTTGTGCTAATTTATCCCCTCTTACAGCCGCGTCAAAAACATCTTTAGATACAATATCTTCAGCCGGGATATCTCTTAACAAACTAGGTTCGGGACGGGCAACCAGAAATTCACGTGCCGTGCGTGCCACACCTGTAGCCGAACAATAAGTTTCCAAACAGCCCTTACGACCACAACCACACTGACGTCCGTCACGACGAACGATCACATGTCCCAATTCTCCGGCAAAACCATCGTGTCCGTAAACCAGTTGTCCATTTATTACGATACCACTACCAACACCGGTTCCAAGAGTAATCATAATAAAGTCTTTCATGCCACGAGCCGCACCATAAGTCATTTCACCGATAGCGGCAGCATTAGCATCATTTGTCAAGGCAGTAGGAACACCTATTGCTTCTTCAAACAAAGTAGCCAAGGGAATCACCCCTTTCCAAGGAAGATTCGGAGCAAATTCAATGGTTCCGTTATAGTAGTTTCCATTAGGAGCACCTACACCCATACCTTTAATTTTTTCTACGCCACCGAACGATTCAATCAACGGACGCAATTTTGAACTGACAGCCTCTACATAATCCTCTATCTTAGAAAATGATTGTGTCTTAACTGAATCGGTAGCCAATACGTTACCACGCGAATCTACGATGCCAAAAACTGTATTAGTTCCGCCAATGTCCATACCTACTACGTAGGGTTTTTCCATGCCTGTTACCATGATATATTATTATTTAGGGTTAGTTATTTTGAGCAAATGTACACAATGAGAAAAAAGAGAGCAAATTTTTTTTCAATTATTTCATATAGCATTGCAACTTTTTGTATCTTCGGCACGTCTAACCAGACAAACACAAGTTAAATTCATCGGTAATGATACATTTAGAGAATATCAACAAAACCTATCATAACGGAGCTCCGCTACATGTTTTGAAAGGTATCAACCTCGACATAGAACGAGGTGAGTTTGTTTCCATTATGGGGGCTTCAGGTTCCGGAAAGTCCACTTTATTGAATATTTTAGGCATCTTGGACAATTACGATTCGGGAGAATATTATTTGAACGATGTATTAATCAAGAATCTGAGTGAAACCCGCTCTGCCGAATACAGAAACCGGATGATAGGATTCATCTTTCAGTCTTTCAACCTGATTTCTTTTAAAAATGCGGTAGAAAATGTAGCTCTTCCCCTCTTCTATCAGGGAGTGAGCCGAAAAAAAAGGAATCAAATGGCATTAGAATACCTTGACAAACTAGGTCTTAAAGAATGGGCGCATCATATGCCCAATGAATTGTCCGGCGGACAAAAACAACGTGTAGCCATAGCACGTGCCTTGATATCCAAACCGCAAATCATCCTTGCCGATGAACCTACCGGAGCCCTGGACAGCAAAACATCCGTGGAAGTGATGAATATTCTGAAAGAACTGCATAAAAACGAGGGGCTGACAATTGTTGTCGTCACTCATGAAAGTGGAGTAGCGAACCAAACGGACAAAATCATCCATATCAAGGACGGACTGATTGAACGGATTGAAGAAAACATAGACCATAATGCCTCTCCTTTCGGCAAGAACGGATTCATGAAATAACTGACACACATGATTGATCTTATTCAAGAAATATTCGGAACAATAAAGCGCAACAAATTACGCACGTTCCTCACCGGCTTTGCCGTAGCTTGGGGTATCTTCATGCTGATCGTACTGCTGGGGGCAGGCAACGGACTAATCCATGCTTTCGAAAGCTCATCTGCAGATATGGCTATGAATTCCATCAAAGTATTTCCCGGCTGGACTTCCAAAGCATACGACGGATTAAAAGAAGGACGCCGCATTGAACTGGACAATAAAGACTATCGGATAACCGAAACCGATTTTCCCAAAAATGTCATCAGTGTAGGAGCTACCGTACGTCAGAGTAATGTGACTTTAACATATGGACAAGACTATGTATCCACCACATTGGAAGGAGTATACCCTAATCATAAGGATGTAGAAAGAGTAAAACCTGCAGGGGGGCGATTTATCAATGACATCGATATCCGTCAACGGCGAAAAGTAATCATTCTTCATACAAAAACCGCAGAAATGCTCTTTAAAAAAGACGCAGACAAAGCTATCGGAAAATTTGTCAACGCCAATGGAGTAGTATATCAAGTGGTAGGCCTTTTTACCGACAAGGGAAGTTTCCAACCTAACGCCTTCATCCCATTCACCACCTTACAACTCATATATAATAAAGGTGACAAGCTGAACAATTTGATATTTATGACACAAGGACTCGATACAGAAGAAAAAAATGAAATCTTTGAAAAGGAGTACCGCAAAGCTATCGGCGTACACCACCGGTTTACAGCTGATGACAAAGGCGCTATCTGGATGTGGAACCGTTTCACCCAATTCCTGCAACAAGAAAAAGGTATGCGCATTCTGACTATAGCCATTTGGGTAATAGGCATATTCACTTTGCTGAGTGGCATCGTAGGTGTAAGTAATATCATGCTGATCACAGTAAAAGAACGGACCCGTGAATTTGGTATCCGCAAAGCGTTGGGTGCCAAACCTATATCTATCTTATGGCTAATCATAGCCGAAAGCGTAACAATTACCACCTTTTTCGGGTATATAGGAATGGTGGCAGGCATTGCTGCCACGGAATACATGAACACAGTGGCAGGAAACCAAACTGTAGACGCAGGCGTTTTCACCGAAACAGTTTTCCTCAATCCCACAGTAGATATCAGTATAGCCATACAAGCAACCATGACATTGGTGATAGCCGGTACACTGGCAGGTTTCTTTCCTGCCCGCAAGGCCGTCATGATCCGACCAATCGAAGCACTTAGAGCAGATTAAAATTATGAGAATAGATTTAGACAGGTGGGAAGAAATATTCATCACCATTACCAGAAACAAGACACGTAGCCTATTGACCGCTTTTGGTGTTTTTTGGGGCATATTCATGCTGGTTGCCCTTATGGGGGGTGGCCAGGGACTACAAGATATGATGTCGGCCAACTTTAAAGGATTCGCCACCAATTCCGTTTTTTTCGGAAGTAATAAAACCAGTGAAGCCTATAAAGGATTTAGAAAAGGACGTTATTGGGATATGGAATTTAACGATGTGGAACGTATCCGCCAAGCCGTACCGGAAGTAGAAGTTATCACTCCCAATATCAGCCGATGGGGCTCTACTGCTATTTTCGGAGACAAGAAAAGCTCCTGTGCCGTCAGAGGGTTACAGCCTGATTATGAAAAGATAGAAGCTCAAAATATTACAATGGGGCGCTTTATCAATGACGTAGACATACTGGAAAGCCGGAAAGTATGCACCATAGGAAAACGAGTATACGACGAACTGTTTCCCCAAGGAGGAAACCCATGCGGACAATATTTGCGTGTGGATGGTATTTACTATCAGATTGTAGGTGTTAGCTTATCAACCAGTAACATGAATATCAATGCAGGAACAGAGGATAGTGTAACTCTTCCATTTACTACCATGCAAAAAGCATACAATTTTGGAAAGCGCATTGATTTAGTCTGTATTACCGTAAAACCGGGTGTGACCGTTACCAGTATAGCCGACAAAATAGAACAAGTAATCAAGAAAGCGCACTATATCCACCCGGACGACAAACAAGCGGTGATCATGGTCAATGCAGAAGCAATGTTCAGCATGATTGACAATCTGTTCACAGGAATCAAAATTTTGGCATGGATGGTAGGTTTGGGAACATTGCTGGCAGGAGCTATCGGAGTAAGCAATATTATGATGGTTACCGTGAAAGAACGTACAACCGAAATCGGCATCCGCCGAGCCATTGGCGCACGCCCTAAAGATATTCTAAACCAAATTCTTTCTGAAAGCATGGTATTGACAACTTTTGCAGGATTGATGGGAATTAGTTTCGGAGTCTTGATCTTACAAGGGCTGGAAATAGGAACGGCAGCTTCGGGTACAGAGGCTCATTTCCAAATCAGCTTCTGGATGGCCGTCGGGGCCTGCATCTTATTGATGGTCCTAGGTATGCTGGCCGGATTGGCACCGGCTTATCGCGCTATGGCCATCAAACCCATTGAGGCTATAAGAGACGAATAAAGCCGTCCGACGTAACGGATAAAGTTTCCATGCAAGAACAAACAAGAATAAAAAAATAATAAAACAAACAGATATGAAAAAGTATGTAAAAATTGCACTATTAGTCATCGTTGCACTGATATTCATCGGAACATTTGTATTTCTCTATCAAAAATCACAACCCAAAGCCAGCGTGTATACTATATTAAACGCAGAAATCACCGATCTGAAAAAGACCACTGTAGCTACCGGAAAAATAGAACCGCGTGACGAGATTCTGATTAAGCCGCAGATTTCAGGTATCATTGACGAGGTATATAAGGAAGCCGGACAAAAAATAAAGAAAGGAGAAGTGATTGCCAAAGTAAAGGTGATCCCCGAACTGGGACAACTAAACTCGGCAGAAAGCCGTGTAAGACTGGCAGAAATCAATGCCAGACAAGGAGAAACGGACTTTGCCCGTATGAAAAAACTGTTCGAAAGCAAACTTATCAGCAGTGAAGAATATGAAAAGAGTGAAGTAGCCGTAAAACAGGCACGTGAAGAATTACAAACAGCCAAAGATAACCTGGAAATAGTCAAAGAAGGTATCACTAAAAACAAGGCTTCATTCAGTAGTACCCTTATCCGATCTACTATTGACGGATTGATTTTGGATGTGCCCGTAAAAGCCGGTAACTCCGTCATAATGAGCAACACATTCAATGACGGAACCACTATCGCCACCGTAGCCAACATGAATGATCTGATTTTCCGAGGCAATATTGATGAAACGGAAGTAGGACGCATACACGAAGGCATGCCGGTAAAAATAACTTTAGGAGCCTTACAAAACATGGAATTTGATGCACAACTAGAATATATCTCTCCTAAAGGTGTAGAAGAAAATGGTGCCAACCAATTTGAGATCAAAGCAGCCATCACAGTCCCCGACAGTATTACCATCCGTTCCGGATATAGCGCAAATGCGGAAATCGTTCTGGCACGTGCCAGCAAGGTACTGGCAGTACCCGAAAGTACTGTTGAGTTTAAAAACGACTCTACTTTTATATACGTATTGACAGATAGTGTACCTTCACAGAAATTCAGCCGTCGTGCCGTTATTACAGGTATGAGTGACGGTATCCAGATTGAAATAAAGAACGGTCTGAATGTCAATGAAAAAGTACGCGGAGCAGAAAAGAAATAACAGAATATCATTATGAAGAAACAAATCATTATAGCCTTGGCCACCCTGACTGCATTACCGGCCGTTTCCCAAGAAAAATGGGATTTACGTAAATGCATTGATTATGCTATAGAACACAACCTGAGTATCAAGCAACAGGAAGCTGCAAGAGATCAGAATGCAGTGGATTTGAATACTGCTAAATACAGCCGGCTGCCTAATCTGAACGGTAATGTGGGCCAGTCATTTAACTTCGGCCGTGCCTTGCAGGCAGACAATACGTATGGCGACCGTAATACCAAAAACACCAACTTCTCACTCAGTACCAGTATTCCTTTATTTACAGGATTGCGGATACCGAACAACATCGCTCTCAGCAAACTGAACCTGAAAGCAGCTACAGAAGACTTGAACAAGGCCAAAGAAGATATCAGCATTTCTGTCACCTCTGCCTATCTACAAATTCTTTTTAATGAAGAATTGGCAAAAGTAGCTCACAACCAAGTAGAGTTAAGCCGGGAACAGCTGGAATTGAAAGAAGCCTATTTCAAAAATGGGAAAGCATCTGAAGCCGAAGTCTATGAAGCCCGCGCACGCGTCGCACAAGACGAAATGTCAGCAGTACAGGCTGACAATAACTATCAGTTAGCTTTGTTAGAACTGAGCCAGCTGTTGGAACTTCCTACTCCTGACGGATTTGGAGTAGTATCTCCCCGTGTAGAGGATGATTTTACTCTGCTTTCACTTCCCGAAGATATCTATGCACAAGCTGTTCTGAACAAACCAAGTATTAAAGCAGCCCAATTTCGTCTGGAAGGTGCGGCCAAAAATATCCGTATTGCCCAAAGTTCCTGGTATCCGCAATTAAACTTCAGTGCAGGTATAGGAACAAACTACTATAATATCTCAGGAGTAGAAAATGCTTCATTCAGCAGCCAGTGGCATCAAAATTTTAATAAATACCTGCAATTCTCACTCAGCATTCCGTTGTTCAACCGTTTTGACACACGAAATAAAGTAAAGAACGCACGCATCCAGCGCACTGCTTTATCATGGAAGTTGGAAGAAAGCAAAAAGGCTCTTTTCAAAGAAATACAGCAAGCATACTATAATGCAGTAGCTGCCGAAAGCAAATACAAAAGCAGTAATACAGCTACGGATGCTTCTGAAGCTTCCTTCCGTCTGATGAGCGAAAAATATGCCAATGGTAAAGCCAACGCTACTGAATACAATGAGGCACGTACCAATTGGATGAAAGCCGTTTCGGATATGCTTCAAGCAAAATATGACTATCTGTTCCGTACCAAGATTCTGGATTTCTACAAAGGAGTTCCTCTTACTTTGGAATAAATTATTAAGATTCACCACAGATTTTCACAGTCTATTCATAATCAGATTCTGCGTTGACCTGTGGTGAATCATCATAAAAACGACCTTTACAATTCCGGACAATTCATTGTGTTTCGGACTCTTATTTACGTCGGTTTTCGTTGTTTTTCAAATCATACTATACCGTACGCATACGCACTGCTGTTCTTTCCTTAGAATTACTTTTATTGCTTCCTCCTGAACGGTCCGAATCTTTCTCTTTCTTACCATTTCCTCTTCTCACATCCCTGCCGGATGGAGTAATACGCCTATTTTCATGACGGTCTTTATCAACCTGTGAGTTCTGTCCACGTCGTGAAGGGCGCCCATCATGCTTGTTATTCTGATCCTTCTTCGGTCTGTCCGGCCTTGCCTGTGGAACAGACGGACGACGATGATCACCCGACGGCCTGTCAGGATGGATTTGAGGTCTGTTTGGACGAGTCTGAGGAGGAGTGGCCGGGCGATGATGCTCCTTTTGTGGAGGACGAACAGCTATATTGAAATCACAACGACGGTGCATATCATACGTCATTCTGTCATGGCGGATACGATAATGGCCATCGTACACATCATGGCGGTAATGGTCACGATAATGGGTCTTATAATAACTGACATTATTGAAATGAGTACGATAATGCCCTCCGCAATAACTAGCATAATGATGCGGTTTGCCATAGTAGAAAAAATTCACATTATTATATACCAGATAAATACGGAAATGCCATTTGTTCTCATGCGCATAAATGGGACGGTAGAAATGCTCAGCCCTCATAAAACGACGATATTGCGCACTGGAAAGTATCCAACGAAGATCATCATTACGCACATCCAGAAAATCATAGTAACGTTCCAACGCATAATCATAGCCTCTTACCACATCATCCATCAGATAACGGACATTATTGATAAAATCATAATTCACCTCATATACATCATTGTATTGCCGCGGAGTGAGTTTCAGTTCATATGCCATACGGTCGGTAAGGAAACGAGTGTTCTGTCTCATTTTGCTGATACTCATGGCCCCCATTGCGGGAATAGTTATACCTAGCATACAAATCACTATCAGTAATGTAGTCCATCTTTTCATAGCTGTTCCGTTTTTAGTTTGTTAGTTCTATGGCACAAAAATAGGGGAAATCGCTTTCCCCCACAATTGATTTTCCCCATAAGTTCATAGGGCTTTTCCTATATCCGGTAGGGAAAAGCTCCACTAAGTGAGGCGTATCCCCTCAGCTTCCAAAACAACCAGGCGTTTTTTATATAAATCCCCCACCGCTTTCTTGAAAGTTTTCTTACTGACACCAAAAGCATCATAGATATCCTCAGCAGCACTTTTATCATTCAATGGAGTGAAGCCTTCATGATCTTTAATATATTGTAATAACACTTCCGAAAAATCATCCACCTTCTTTGCGCCCAACTTTTGCAGAACCAAATCGATCTTACCATCCTCACGCACCTGCTTTACATAAGCCTTCAGCCTCATACCGGTTTCTAAAGGTTGGAAAATCTCATTATCGTAAAGCAAACCACTGAACTTATTTTCCACAATAGCCTTAAATCCCAAATCTGTTTTCTGCCATATCAGGATATCCACTTCCTGTCCCAGCCGATAGTCGGGATGTTCTTTAGAAAGATAATGCTCCACTTTAGCAGATGCCATAATGCGGTAACTATCTTCGTCTATATGTGCGTGTATTATATACTTTCTCCCTTTCTGCATTTTCATCTTTTGTTCACGGAAAGGTACAAAAAGGTCTTTCATCAATCCCCAATTCAAAAACGCACCAAACTCATTAATCCATGCCACTTCCAAACAGGCAAACTCGTCCACCTGCACCAACGGCTGCAAAGTGGTAGCTATCAGCCTTTCCTCATTGTCAAGATAAAGAAAGACATTCAGCACGTCGCCAGGCTTACAGCCTTCGGGTACATAACGCGTAGGCAATAAAATCTCTCCGTCATCGCCTCCATCTAAATAAACACCAAAATCTACTTCTTTTACAACCTCCAGCTGGTTGTATTTTCCCAGTTTTACGTTCATTAGCTAAATTTTTTCTCAAAGATAGGAAAAAAGCATTATCTTTACTCAGTATTAACCAAGAAAACCCCAATTAGTTATGGATAATTTTATCTTTCACAATCCTACACGCCTCATCTTTGGCAAAGGCATGATTGCCCAATTGTCCCAACAGATACCGGCCGACAAGAGAATCATGATCACTTTCGGAGGTGGCAGTGTAAAAACCAATGGAGTCTATGAACAAGTAATCAAGCCCTTGAAGGACGTGATTACACGGAGTTTTGGGGAATAGAATCAAATCCCGATATATCTACCTTGAAAAAGGCGATAGAATCAGGCAAAGAAAAAACATTGACTTCCTGCTGGCAGTAGGTGGCGGCTGAGTTATAGACGGCACCAAGTTGATTTCCGCTGGTATTCCCTACAACGGAGATGCCTGGGAACTGGTTAAAAAGGCAGTGCACAAAACACGATTCCTTTAGGAACTGTGCTAACCATTCCCGCCACAGGTTCAGAAATGAATAACGGAGCTGTAATTTCATGCCGTGAAACTCATGAAAAATATCCATTTTTCTCCTCCCATCCTGTATTTTCTATCCTAGATCCGACAGTAACTTTCTCACTGCCCGACTATCAGATAGCTTGCGGACTGGCAGACACTTTTGTACACGTCATGGAACAATACATGACCAAAACAAACGAATCTTATCTAATGGACCGCTGGAGCGAAAGCATCCTTCGTACATTGGTACAAATCGCTCCGCAAATCAAAGAAAACAAACAGGACTATCACTTGATGAGTGAATTTATGATGTCCGCCACTATGGCTTTGAACGGTTTTATTGCTATGGGAGTATCCGAAGACTGGGCCACCCACATGATAGGGCATGAGCTGACCGCACTACATGGCATGACACACGGCCAGACCCTGGCAATCGTATTTCCCGGAACTCTACGGACACTCGCCGATAAAAAACGTGACAAAATACTACAATATGGCGAACGTATCTGGGGGTTACTTCAGGAGTTCCCAGTGTACGGGTATCGCTAACCATAGAAAAAACTGAAGAATTCTTTAGAAATTTAGGACTTAAGACTCGCTTGGATGAAGCAGGAATAGGCGATGATACCATTGAAGAAATAGTACGCCGGTTCAATGAGAGAGGCGCAAAGATACGGAGAGGACGGTGATGTAACGGGAGAAGTGGCACGCCGGATTCTGCAAAACTGTAAATCGAAAAAAGAAAAACAACTGATACAGAAGGAACGAGTATGAAAACAGTTATTCTTACTTCTTTCAAAAGTGATGTCCGCGCACACATGTTACAGGATCTTCTAAAAAATGAAGGTATAGAATCCATGTTGCAGGGAGAATATACAGCCCAAGTTTTGGCTTATATTCCGGGAATGGAAATAAAGGTTCTAGTCTTCGAAAAAGATTATGTCCGGGCATTTGAGATCCTGAAAGCCAGTTTTCCCGAGAAAGTATAAGCATAACTTTCTCCTATACCATTCAAACTTTCTCATCCATATCTTGTTATAGGGGGTATTCAAACCTAAACTAAAGATGTACATGAGAAAGTTTTTATTTTTACCTTTACTGGCACTGCTAGCTTCGTGCGGTAAAAACGAGGATTGTGACATTGTCACTCCCCAACCAGAAGATCTGGTATCTCCGGCACTATATGCCACTCTGAGCCAAAGTAGCACAGATCCTTACAATGGTCCATTAGAAGTACTACCTTGTGAAACGAATGGAAGTTTTTATATAGGCAATTATACAGCCAAGGGAAAACAAGTTCCTTTTCCAGCATATTACTTAATCACGAATGGAATAGGAAAATCCCAAAAATATCCTTTAAGGCTTCCTGTAGGTACATACAATGTGATATATTGGGGATATCCTGATTACTTTGGTACAGCAGGTGATGCCTATCTGGCAGATCCCACGCTAATTATAGGCAAAAAACTGAATACAACCAGTTTAGGATTAAGGAAAATACCGGGAGATACGGTATACTACCCGATACATAGCCTTGTATACGGAACACAAAATATAAATATAGGGAAAGATGACCTGCAAGCACATCTTAAACATGCTTCAGCAGCCTTAAGCGTCATAGTGTCTGAAACAAACGGTGATGCTTTCAGTGATGCCATTGATTCAATGTGGATATACATCAGTAATATCCATAGCAACCTGAATTATTTTTCAGCCCGGCCCGAAGGCACTTTCAAAACAATCAGCTTCGGGTTGAAACCCAGCACTAACCGTACAGAATTCAACAATAATTTTGTATCGGTGTTCCCCTCTCAGCCTAATCCTATGTTTCAAATCTTTGTACAGTTAAGTAACGGAACAATAAAGCATTACCAACAAAAACTAACTACACAACTTAATGCCGGGACAAGAACAACAGTCAACCTGAGTATGGACGGTGTACTACTGGAAGAGGGAGATACCGGAGAATTCCAGATAGACAAATGGAAAGAACAGCATGACAGTATTCACATATCATTAAACTGATCTTTGCTCTATTAAATTTTCAAAGAGATCCTGCCATCTACCATGTGAATAGTACGGTCTGTCAAACGAGCCAGATTTTCATCATGAGTAACAATAACAAAAGTTTGACCTAACTTATCACGTAAATCAAAGAACAACTGATGAAGTTCCTCTTTATTGCGAGTATCCAGACTGCCCGACGGCTCATCCGCAAGGATAACCGCCGGGTTGTTTATCAATGCGCGCGCTACCGCCACCCGTTGCTTCTCCCCTCCCGACAATTCAGCCGGTTTGTGCGAAGCACGTTCGGACAAGCCCAAAAAGCTAGCGTTTCTTTGGCTTTCCGCATAGCTTCGAAGAAGACGTACCTGCTATCAACGCAGGCATCATCACATTCTCTAAAGCTGTAAACTCAGGAAGTAACTGGTGGAACTGGAACACAAAGCCAATCTGCCGGTTACGAAAAGCCGACAACTCTTTTTCCTTCAAACAACTCACTTCTGTACCATTCAGTAAAATAGTACCCGTATCCGCCTTATCCAGCGTTCCCATAATCTGCAATAATGTAGTTTTCCCCGCACCGCTGGGCCCCACAATACTTACCACTTCTCCTTTTTCTATCATCAAGTCAATACCTTTCAGTACCTGCAATGTCCCGAAACTCTTCGTTATTCCCTGTAATTCTATCATAATCAAATTCTTCTTATCACATACTCCGCCAGATAACAGCCAAAGACTGCCGGCATATAACTCACGGTTCCGGCAGTAGATTTCTTATTTTTCTCATCATCTACCAATATCACCGCATCCTGATCGGCCTGCTCTGTACTAAATACAACCGGAAGTTTTCGTTTCATCCCCATTTTCTGCAAACGCTTCCGCACGGCTTTGCTTAATCCGCAATGGTAAGTATCCCATAAATCGGCAAAACGAACCTGAGTAATATCCCATTTAGCACCGGCCCCCATACTACTCACAATGGGCAGACGGCGTTGAAGCACATTATATCTAAGGTAACATTTAGGAGCTACCGTATCAATGGCATCCACCACAAAATCAAATTTTGCACTGTCCAGCAATTCCGGAATACGCTCATCTTTCAGATACTCCACCAATACAGTCAATTCCAAATCGGGATTAATATCACGGAAACGTTCCGCCAAAATTTCCGCTTTGGGACGTCCCACAGCAGAGTGAAGGGCCGGAAGCTGACGATTAATATTACTGGGCTGCACAATGTCTGCATCCACTATTGTCATACGGCCTACTCCTGCACGACAAATCATCTCGGCAAAGCATACGCCCCAACTCCACCTAAACCTACCACCAGCACATGAGCGTGACGCAGGCGTTTCATCTTATCTTTTCCCAGCAACAACTCCGTACGTTGCTGCCACTCTATATTAATTTCGTTCATCACCTTTCTTAAACCATTTGTAGAACCATTTTCCTACATTATCATATACTCGTGTTTCCGATTGCCCGCGAGGGTCAGAAAACGAAACAATCTCTTGCGGATCGTCCCCTAACTGATCCGGATACACAATCAACAAACTGTTATTGGCAAAGTACTTGCTGATTTGTGACGGCAGACGTTCAAAAGAAGTCTGATAAGAGATGGAACCTTTACGCGAAGACACAACCACAAACAGATGGTCATAATTCACCTGTCCGGTCAATAAAAGCAGATCATCCCACTCTTCCAATAAAGAAAACTCCGTAAAAGTATTCGCCTCCCTGTCAGGGCACGCAAATGCTTCAATGTATCTTCCGTAGCAAAAGAAATGCACGCGGCATCCCAATTGTTTACCCATACGGCAGAGCTGTGTCATCCATTTCAAGAAACCTTTTTCATATTCCGCCTTATCGGGAACCGCCACCACAATCCGGCGCAACGTATTGACAGGCATCAATAATTTAGCGATCATAATCTGCCGGTGAGTGCCTTTCAACAAATTCTCCGTCATTGTACCAAAGAATGAATCCATCAGATTAGTCTTTCGGTGCAAACCGATAACCACATCCGTCACCGCATATTCCTTCAGCGTATGAATAATACCTTGCGCAATATTCAAATCATAACGCAACACAGTCTTTACAGACGCATCGGCAGCAGCAGCAGCAATCATCGCCGTACGCTCCAAGTTACGCTTGCCTATGAGTTCCTTGGTTTCTGAAGTATTATTATCATTGATCACACTCAGTGCCACCAATGACTCTTTTTGTTTAGGATGTCTCATCATCAAAGCCATGCCTACCAATCCTTCTATGGTTTCAGGATTAGCTACCGGAATCAAGATGCGTTCCTGTTCCTTACCTTCGCTGCCCTCCATCAGATTTTCCTGGGTCACCATTTTGCGTGCGGCACGCTCTGTCACAACAGAACTTATAATACAAGTGAACAAAATCATGACCACCGTACCATTCAAAACATCATCATTCAACAACCGCTCTCCATTTTCCATAATAATACCGTGACCTATCAACACAGCGGCCAAAGTCGCAGCAGCCTGTGCATTGCTTAATCCGAATATCAGGCTGCCCTCCACTTTTTTCATGCCATATATCTTCTGGGTTATCCATGCAGCCAGCCACTTACTGAATGTCGCCACTACGGTCATTACAACCGCCACTTTCAGCGCTTCACCTTCCGTAAAAAGGCAACGTACATCAATAATCATTCCCACCCCAATCAAGAAATAGGGAATAAACAGCGCATTACCCACAAACTCCAGCCGGTTCATCAAAGGAGAAACATGAGGAACAAAACGATTCAATACCAGCCCGGCAAGGAAAGCTCCCAAAATACCTTCCATCCCCACCAGTTCCATCAAGCCTCCGCCCAGGAACACCATAGCCAGCACAAATATAAATTGCATCACCGCATCCTCATATGTACGGAAAAACCACCGGCTGATGCGAGGCATTAAAAATATGATAAGTCCGAACAGCAAAACCACCTTGGCAACCAACAGCACCCAAAACAGTCCGCCTACGTCCTCACCTTTATACATACCACCAATAACAGCCAGCACCATCAAAGCCAGCACCACAGTCACCGCCGTACCACCAATAGTGATACTGACCGTCCGTTGCCGCGACAAGCCATACCGGCTGATAATAGGATAAGCAATCAAGGTGTGACTGGCATACATACTGGCCAGCAAAGACAGAAGTCAGGAATCCATAGTTCAGCATACTCATGCTACTCCATATGCCCAGCCCCATCGGGATGAGGAAAGTAAACATACCAAAGACCAATCCTTTTGTCCTGTTTTTCTTGAAATCGTCCATATCCATCTCAAGACCGGCCAAAAACATAATGTAGTAAAGTCCTACCTTTCCAAACAATTCAAAACTGCTGTCACGCTCCAGAATGTTAAAGCCATACTTGCCTACCACTACCCCGGCAAGTATCATACCAATAATATGCGGAATGCGTAAACGCCCCAAAATCATAGGGGCAAACAGAATGATAATGAGTACCAGGAAGAATATCCAGGTAGGATCTGTGACCGGAAAATGTATGTTAAGGTCGAATAGTTCCATCTTTTTTTAAGTTTTATACCATAATATCGACAAAATTACGAAAAAACTTTCTTTTTTACTGATTTATATTCTAAAATGTTCTAATTTTGCACGCAGAACGTACTTACATGCTGAGAGATAGTTCTAAAGTATTACTAAATTTTATCTTATAAAACAAAAAACAAAATGAAAGTAGCAATTGTTGGTGCGAGCGGAGCTGTAGGACAAGAGTTCCTGCGTGTGCTCGATGAAAGGAACTTCCCGTTGGATGAGTTAGTGTTATTCGGTTCTTCACGCAGTGCAGGACGAAAATACACATTCCGCGGTAAACAGATTGAAGTGAAACTCCTTCAGCACAACGATGACTTTAAAGGTGTAGATATCGCTTTCACATCAGCCGGCGCAGGTACCACAAAAGAGTTTTGTGAAACCATCACCAAACATGGTGCCGTACTGATTGACAACTCCAGCGCTTACCGTATGGATGCCGACGTGCCTTTGGTAGTGCCCGAAGTGAATCCGGAAGATGCTTTGAATCGTCCCCGTAACGTGATAGCTAACCCCAACTGTACAACTATCCAGATGGTAGTTGCGCTGAAAGCCATCGAAAATCTTTCACACATAAAACGTGTGCATGTGGCTACTTATCAAGCTGCCAGCGGTGCAGGTGCAGCAGCCATGGACGAATTGTATGAACAATATCGTCAGGTATTGGCTAACGAACCCGTGACCGTAGAGAAATTCGCTTACCAGTTGGCATTCAACCTGATTCCCCAGATTGATGTATTTACCGACAATGGATATACCAAAGAAGAAATGAAGATGTTCAACGAAACACGCAAGATTATGCACTCCGACATTCAGGTAAGTGCCATGTGTGTTCGTGTTCCCGCCCTCCGTTCTCACTCGGAAAGCATCTGGGTAGAAACTGAACGCCCCATTTCTCCTGAAGAAGCCCGCGAAGCATTTGCCAACGGCGAAGGTCTGGTACTGATGGACAACCCAGAAAAGAAAGAATATCCGATGCCGTTGTTCCTGGCAGGAAAAGATCCTGTTTATGTAGGTCGTATCCGTAAAGACCTGGCTAACGAAAACGGTCTGACTTTCTGGATTGTAGGCGACCAGATTAAGAAAGGTGCGGCATTGAACGCTGTTCAGATTGCCGAATACTTGATCAAAGTAGGAAACGTGAAATAATTTATTAAATAATTTGTCATAATCTTTATCTTTGCGTCAATCATTGGTTTAATGAATTGACCAAGATAAAGATTATATTGTTTCTTACAGTTATTCGCCCGTCAAACTATCCCACAACATTATGCTGAAAGGAAAAACACTTCGGCGGATACCGAAAAACGAAGTGTTTTATTTATATCCCCGATAAAACAATCTTCTTGTTTCCGTCAAGAGTTCTTCTTAATATAATATAATTAAACCGTTTTACCCCAACCTTTAAACCATTCCTTACAGACAATGGAACGCGTAGCAAGCGGATAAAAGAACCATTAACCATACCAAGGAAAACGCCATACCTCCCAAAATCATTTCAGCAAATCCCCAAACAATTCACCTGACAGGCCCCCGTCTCGTCCAACCGACATGAATCAAAACACCATAAAAAAAAGAGCATTGCAACAAACTGCAATACTCTCTTCTTTCCAATATTCTATGATAGCTATTTTTTTAGCATCCAAGGTATCATCAATGCTTTTTCCCGTACCCTTCAACGGGAATATATCAACCAAATTCACATCAAATATCAACGTTGAATATCCGGGAATACCTTCTGTACCATCTTTTCCGTAAGCCAATGGATAAGGAATATAAAGCTTCCATTGGTCACCGGCTTTCATACCACCAAATCCTTTCATCAAGGCCGTACTCCACCCTGCTATCACCGCACCTACCAGAAATTTTCTAGGAGTGGCAGTTTCCGGATCAAGCTCACCCTGATAACTTTGGTCAAAAACCGTACCGTTAATCAATTGACCACGATAATTCACCGCTACCGTATCCGTAGCAATAGGACTCTCAGTACCATCTCCCACTTTCTGAATCTTACAGTAAACATTATCAATGATCTTTCCTGTTTCATTCAATCCCAAAGATGGAAGTTTATAGGAACGGATGATTTTCCATTGCCCTTCTCCATTGCCTCGATTGGCTTCCGCCACTGTAGCAATGGAGTCAATATACCGCTGATTACGCTCTTCCCAGTTTGCATATGGATCTTCTGTCCCATCCGTCTCACTACATGAAACAATGGACAGGGAAGTAACAAACAGCAGACCAATCAGCCAAAGAATACTTTTATTCATAATACATTTATTATTGCAAAGTCTTCAGCAGACTTGTTATACTTACTTTATCGGCAATGATATTGTTCAGTTCCGAAATAGCTACACGCTCCTGCTGCATGGTATCACGATTACGCAAAGTTACACAATTATCCTCCAAAGTCTGGTGGTCTACTGTGATACAATACGGAGTACCGATGGCATCCTGACGACGGTAACGCTTGCCGATGCTGTCTTTCTCATCATACTGGCAGTGGAAATGGAACTTCAAGTCATTCATAATCTCACGCGCCTTCTCGGGCAGGCCGTCTTTCTTCACCAACGGCATCACGGCCAGTTTCACCGGAGCCAGAGCAGCAGGCAATTTCAATACCACACGAGTTTCACCATTCTCCAATGTCTCTTCTGTATAAGCAGCACTCATAATGCTAAGGAACATACGGTCCACACCGATAGATGTTTCAATAACATACGGAGTATAGCTTTCGTTCAATTCCGGATCGAAATACTTGATGCTCTTGCCACTGAACTTCTCGTGCTGACTCAAGTCAAAGTTCGTACGGCTATGAATACCTTCCACTTCCTTGAATCCAAACGGCATCAGGAATTCAATGTCTGTAGCTGCATTGGCATAATGTGCCAGTTTATCGTGATCATGGAAACGGTAATGATCATCACCGAAACCTAATGCCTTATGCCATTTCAAACGAGTTTCTTTCCATTTGGGGAACCACTCCAGCTCAGTACCCGGTTTTACGAAGAACTGCATCTCCATCTGTTCAAACTCACGCATACGGAAAATGAACTGGCGGGCTACGATCTCGTTGCGGAAAGCCTTACCAATCTGAGCGATACCGAAAGGAATCTTCATACGACCGGTCTTCTGTACATTCAGGTAATTGACGAAAATACCCTGTGCTGTTTCCGGACGAAGATAAATCTTCATGGCACCGTCGGCAGTAGAACCCATTTCGGTAGAGAACATCAAATTGAACTGACGTACTTCCGTCCAGTTCTTGGTTCCCGAAATAGGACAAACAATCTCTTCATCAATGATAATCTGACGAAGTTCATCCAAATCATTGTCGTTCAAAGCTTTTGAGAACCGTTCATGTAAAGCGTCGCGCTTGGCCTGATGCTCCAGAACACGACCGTTGGTGCTACGAAACTGAGCCTCATCAAAAGCATCACCGAATCTCTTGGCAGCCTTGGCCACTTCTTTGTTTATCTTCTCGTCATATTTGGCAAGCTGGTCTTCAATCAGCACATCGGCACGATAACGTTTTTTAGAATCGCGGTTGTCAATCAGAGGATCATTGAATGCGTCCACATGTCCGGAAGCCTTCCAAATAGTAGGATGCATAAAAATAGCAGAATCAATACCTACGATGTTCTCGTGCAGCGGCACCATACTCTGCCACCAATATTGCTTGATATTATTCTTCAACTCCACTCCCATCTGACCGTAATCGTATACAGCGCCCAGTCCGTCATAGATATCACTGGACGGAAATACAACACCATACTCTTTACAGTGCGATACTAATTTCTTAAAAACATCTTCTTGTGCCATTTTCTTATCTGTTTATTCTTACACTTTTGTTGTTTTTTCCTGTTTTCAACCTTTAATAAGGGCGAAATAATATGCAAAGTAAATGATTTTTTCAATAAAAGTCGTATTTTTGCGTGCATATCATCAGAACATTAAGGAATTTAAATATATATGAGCGACGATTTTATTGATAAAGAGGAACAAAACGAAGAAAATATCCCCACGCCGGAGAACGGACACTTGGACTATAAACCTGCCGATACCAAAAACACAGGGGTGAAGCACCAGCTGAGCGGAATGTATCAGAACTGGTTTTTGGACTATGCCTCTTACGTAATACTGGAACGTGCCGTACCGCACATCAATGATGGTTTGAAACCTGTCCAAAGACGTATCCTCCACTCTATGAAAAGATTGGATGACGGCCGATATAACAAAGTTGCAAACATTGTAGGACATACCATGCAGTTTCACCCGCACGGCGATGCTTCCATAGGCGATGCGTTGGTGCAGCTAGGCCAAAAGGATCTGTTGATAGACTGTCAGGGAAACTGGGGTAACATACTGACAGGCGACGGTGCCGCTGCCCCCCGTTATATCGAAGCACGTCTGTCCAAATTCGCATTGGATGTGGTTTTCAATCCCAAAACCACCGAATGGCAAGCATCATACGACGGACGAAACAAAGAGCCGATCACCCTACCTGTCAAATTCCCGCTCTTGCTCGCTCAGGGAGTAGAAGGTATTGCTGTGGGCCTTTCTTCCAAAATCCTGCCACACAATTTTAACGAACTGTGTGATGCCTCCATTGCCTATTTGCGTGGTGAGGAATTCAAACTCTATCCCGATTTCCAGACAGGAGGCTCTATTGATGTATCACGCTACAACGATGGAGAACGCGGCGGAATGGTGAAAGTACGTGCTAAAATCAATAAAATAGACAACAAAACATTGTCCATAGCCGAAGTGCCTTTCGGAAAGACTGTCCCGGGGGTATGCGACTCTATTGTCAAAGCCAGTGAAAAGGGAAAAATCAAGATCCGGAAAGTGGAAGATCTTACTTCTGAAAAAGTGGAAATCCTAGTGCACCTTGCTCCGGGAGTATCCTCGGACAAAACCTTGGACGCGCTCTATGCATTTACTGATTGTGAAGTAAGCATATCTCCCAATTGCTGTGTAATTGATGAAAAGAAACCCCACTTCCTTACAGTCAGTGCCGTCCTTAAAAAAGCCACGGACAACACGTTGTCCCTGCTTCGTCAAGAGTTGGAAATACACAAAGGAGAATTGCTTGAAAACCTTCATTTCGCATCATTGGAAAAAATCTTTATCGAAGAACGGATTTATAAGGAAGTAAAGTTCGAGCAATCCGAAAATACAGATGCCGCCTGCGAATTCATTGATGAACGGCTGACTCCTTTCTATCCGCAATTTATCCGTGAAGTGACCAAAGAGGATATTCTGAAGTTATTGGATATCAAGATGGCCCGGATTCTGAAGTTCAACAAGGATAAAGCAGATGAGAACATAACCCGTATCAAGGAACAGATTGAAGAAATAAACAATCATCTGGCACATATCGTAGAATATACCATTGACTGGTATCAGATGTTGAAAGATAAATATGGCAAACAATACCCCCGCCGTACAGAGTTACGTAACTTCGATACCATTGAGGCGGCGAAGGTAGTGGAAGCTAACGAAAAACTCTATATCAACCGCGAAGAAGGCTTTATCGGCACCGCCTTGAAAAAAGATGAATTTATAGCCAACTGTTCAGATATTGACGATGTGATTATCTTCTATAAAGACGGCAAATACAAAGTGGTTCGTGTAACAGACAAAATGTTTGTCGGCAAGAATGTTCTCTATGTCAATATCTTCAAGAAAAACGACAAACGTACCATATACAATGTGGTCTATCGGGATGGAAAAGAAGGGTTTCACTATATCAAACGATTCAACATTACCTCCATCACCCGCGACCGTGAATATGATGTAACGCAAGGTACGCCCGGCTCACGTATCGTTTACTTTACAGCCAATCCCAATGGGGAAGCGGAGGTTATCAAGATTACCTTAAAGCCGAATCCGCGTATCAAAAAAATCATATATGAAAAAGATTTCAGTGACATCAATATAAAGGGACGCCAGTCCATGGGCAATATCCTGTCTAAATACGAAGTACATAAAATAGCCTTGAAACAACGTGGCGGCTCTACCCTGGGTGGAAGAAAAGTATGGTTTGACCGGGATGTACTCCGCTTGAACTATGACGGACGCGGTGAATATCTGGGAGAATTCCAAAGTGACGAATTGATTTTAATAGTCCATGAAAATGGAGAATTCTATACCAGTAACTTCGATTTGAACAATCATTATGATCCGGGGATCCACATCATCGAGAAGTTCGATGCCAACAAGGTATGGTCCGCCGCTTTATTTGATGCCGACCAGGGATATCCTTATCTGAAACGATTCACTTTTGAATCCACTTCACGCCGTCTCAATTATTTGGGCGAGAATAAGGAAAGTCGTTCTATATTGCTTACTTGTGTGGCTTATCCACGCATACAAGTCATATTCGGAGGACATGACAGTTTCCGTGATCCATTGGAAATAGATGTGGACGAATTCATCGGAATCAAGAGTTTCAAAGCGAAAGGAAAACGAATCAGTACTTACAACATTGAACAAATAAATGAACTGGAACCTTTACGCTTCCCCGAACCTTCCAAAGAAGAGGACGGTGCGGAAGAGGGGACTGATGAAAACGAAGAAACTGCCGAAATTGAAGATCCGGATCATGGTAAGAGTGAAACAGATATCATTGATGAAATTACCGGCCAGATGAAACTGTTTTAAAAAATGAAGAAAATTCTCCTGTTATTACTGTCCCTGTTTTTGGGTCTGTCTTCGCAGGCGCAGGAAGACAGCTTACAAGCAAACCGCTACGTTATGAGAGCTACTCTTTACGGTGCCGGTTTTACAAATATATTGGACACCTATCTTTCACCGATGGAATATACCGGACCCGAAATTCGTATCCTGCGTGAAAGTATGCGCATGACCAAACTGATGAATGGCAACGTGTCTGTTCAAAGTCTGTTCCAAGCCAATCTGTCCCTGACAGAGAATAAAGCAGAAACAAGTAATGAAATGGCAGGTATGGTCAATTGGAATTATGCACTGCATTACCAGTTCCGGCTGACAGAAAACTTGAAGATACTGGCGGGTCCCATGCTGGACTTGAACGGCGGGTTCATCTATAACATGCGAAATTCCAATAATCCCGCCCAAGCTAAAGCATATGTCAATCTGGCGGCATCGGGTATGGTCATCTATCGGTTTCATATCGGTAACTATCCGCTGATAGCCCGTTATCAAGCCAATCTGCCTGTCATGGGGATTATGTTTTCCCCGGAATACGGACAATCTTATTATGAGATATTCAGTTTAAAGAATGGCGGCAAGAATGTGCTGTTCACTTCCCTGCATAACCAACCTTCCTTGCGACAGCTGGTTACATTGGATTTTCCTATCCGGTCGGTCAATATGCGTTTCGGATACCTATGTGATATCCAGCAGGCGAAAGTCAATAATCTGAAAAGTCATATATGGTCACACGCCTTTATGATAGGTTTCGTGAAAAACTTTTATTTATTAAAAGGTAAGAACAAAGTGGCGATGCCCAGCCGGGTCAGCCCTTATTAATATAGAGGATGAAAAGAAATAGTTATATTTTTATCAGTCTGTTATTGTCTGTTGTATTATTTACTTCGTGCATCACGGAGGACGAATACGACAACTCCCCCGAAGGCAACTTCGAAGCATTATGGCAGACTATCGACCGCCAGTATTGTTTCCTTGACTATAAAAAGCAGGAATACGGATTGGACTGGAATGAAATATACAGCCAGTATAAACAGAGAATATCCAAAGGCATGAATAATGAACAGTTATTCGAAGTTCTGGCAGATATGCTGAACGAGTTGCGTGACGGACACGTAAATCTGTCTTCCAAACTGGAGTACTCCCAATATCGTGAATGGTTTGACAGCTATCCGGCCAATTTCAGCGACAGCATCCAACGTGTTTATCTAGGTAAGGATTATGCCCAATCCTCGGGTATGAAGTATCAGATATTCGAGGACAATATAGCCTATATTTATTGTGGCAGTTTCCAATCGGGCATCGGTGAAGGAAATCTGGACGAGGTTCTAAACAAACTGGCTATTTGTGATGGGTTGATTATTGATGTGCGAAATAATTCGGGTGGTAATCTTACCACAGCCGAGAAATTAGCCGCACGTTTCACGAATGAAAAAGTGCTGGTAGGCTATATGTCCCATAAAACCGGACCGGGGCACAATGACTTCTCCACTCCCAAAGCAGTTTGGCTGGAACCGTCACTAGACCGTGTACGCTGGCAAAAACAGGCGGTAGTGCTGACTAACCGCCGCTCTTTCAGCGCCACTAATGATTTTGTGAACAGAATGAAAATACTTCCCAAAGTGACCATCATCGGTGACAAAACAGGTGGCGGTTCCGGCCTGCCCTTCTCCTCCGAACTGCCCAACGGCTGGTCTGTCCGCTTCTCGGCCAGCCCCATGTACGATGCGGATATGCAACATCTGGAATTCGGTATAGATCCGGACATCAAAGTCAATATGAGTTCAGAGGATATGCAACGCAATGTAGATACCATTATTGAGGCTGCACGTGAATATTTACATAGCCACAAAGAATAATTTTCTAAAAATCTTTGGTACTTAAGAAATATTGCTTATCTTTGCACCCGCTTACCAAAAGCAATGTCGCGCGTGTGGCGTAATTGGTAGCCGCGCCAGACTTAGGATCTGGTGTCGTGAGACGTGTAGGTTCGAGTCCTATCACGCGCACAAGTTTCCGTATAGAAACAGACAAAAGCCCTCGAAATTATCCGATTTCGAGGGCTTTCTTTACTAGAAGAAACTAGTTCTCAAAAATCATGTGGCATACTAAAATTTCACATTTATTTTTTTCCCTTTATAAAGCACTGTCTTTTCACTTCCATCCGGCATTCGAACTGTAAACTTCCGCTCATCCAGCATCCCTTCATAGCAGCCACGGCGTGCATCAATAGTCAATGTCCGCTTGGCATCATTCCAAGTCATCGGAATTTCAGTATAAGCACCGTTTTCGTAATTATAGTTATTGCCTTCATCCTCATAAAGCACAAAATTACCATCGGCACCAGGATAAACACAAACCTTGAGATTGTCCCATTTCTTCTCGGTCACGTATTGCACATCGGGACCTAACGGCACGATGCTTCCAGCACGTACATAAAGCGGAATACGATTGAACACAGTCGTCACCTTCAGCTTCTGCCCACCTTCTGCCACTTCGTTCGTCCAAAAATCATACCATTGGCTACCGGCAGGCAAATATAGTTCCATTTCTTTAGATTGAGTAAAATCGACAGACAATAGAGGGATATCAGACTCCTGCGCTTTGCAGCCCCACCCTTCATTCTCTTTCAAGATTTGCTGTGCCTGCTCAGGAGTGTATTGGGCATGTAATACAGGTGCCACCAAAAAGGATGATCCAAACATATACTCACTGCCCATGTTCCATGTCTTAGGATCACTGAGAAAATCCATGAATAGTGCCCGCATAAACGTGGAATTACGATGACTTACTTCCCAAGATGTAGAATAGATATAAGGCATCAACGAATAACGGAGTTTTATAGCATCAACCAATGCATCATACACCGGCTCACCAGCTTTACCATAGAGGAAAATTTCGCGAGGTGCATCAGCCCCGTGACTACGCATCATTGGACAAAATACACCGAATTGCGCCCAACGCACATACAATTCATGGAACATAGGATTTTTTGTAGCCGTTCCACCTCCCAAGCTATTGTTATAAGAACCGGCAAAGAATCCGCCAAGGTCAGTATTCCAATGCGGCATTCCCGTCAGAGAAAAATTCAACCCGGCAGTAATTTGCCTACGAAACATATCCCATGAAGATCCTACATCGCCCGTCCATACATTTGAGCCATAACGTTGTTGCCCCAAGAATCCTGAACGGGTCAAGATAATGACACGCTTATCGCGAGTCAGAGCACGCTGATGATCAGACACTCCGCCTACTGTTACGAGCGGAAAAGCGTTCCGTACGCTACGGAAGGAACCGGAATAAGTCTGTCGGTCGAAATCCGAATCTTTGGGGTTAAAGTGGTCAGGTTCTGTCGAGTCCATCCACCATCCGTCCATGCCAAGCTGAAAGATACCTTTGTTCAAGTAATTCCAATAAATATCACGAGCCTTCGGATGATATGGATCATAAACCTTCACGCCAGAAGGATAATCAAAGTTAGGCGGCCATCCTTCCACACCCGATTCGGGCCATGTAGCCATATCCATCAGCAACCCTTCCTTCTCAAGTTCCTTGAAAGGTTTAGTCTTTGGACCAAAAGAAGACCAAATGGAAATCATCATGTGTGCATTCAAGCCGTGGACTTCATCAATCATCCTTTTCGGATCACGGTACTCGTAATTCAGGAACTCCATTGCATTCCATAAATAGTTATTTCCCCAATATTGCCAATCCTGAATGATACAGTCAAGCGGTATGCCCAATTCACGGTATTTCTTCACAACACTTACCACTTCATCCTGGCTCTTATAGCGCTCTTTGCTTTGCATAAATCCATAACTCCACAAAGGCATCATAGGAACAGAACCGGTCAGCAAGCGAATCTGTGCAATTACACCGTCAGCCGAACCACCATACATGAAATAATAATCGATACAATCGCCTACATCTGAACGGAACGACGTTTCCTCTTCATTGTCAACATACATCGTACCTGCATAATTATCCCAAAATACACCATATCCCTTAGTCGACTGAAAAACAGGAGTTACGTCTTCTGTATTGCCTTGCACCAGATACTTCTCTATTCCACGTTGCATCATCTGTCCGTTTTGAAGTTGTCCAAGTCCATAAAGCCCTTCATCCTTATCGGTTTTAAAACTTTGGTAAACAGAATAAGTAGCCCGCCCTGCGTCATTGACAGGTATGAATGCCTTCACATTCTCCGTAAGCGTCTCCGCGATTCTATATAGTATATTAAAAATAAAAAGTCTAATGATCCCTTTTTAGTCATTAGCCTTTTCCCATCTGTCAGGAAGCAGTTGCCTGTATTTTTCCAGTGGTGTATTCGGTTGCCATTCGGCAGTTCTGTTTATGACATCCGTGAGATACTCAAACAGATTCACTTTATTCATCCTACAAGTAAGTGCTATCGTGTAGAGTATGGCGCCCCGTTCGGCTCCCTTATGGCTGCCGAAGAACAATGAGTTTTTTCTTGATAAGGATATGTAGCGGTTCATCCGTTCAACTATATTGTTGTCCAGGTAAGTGTCACCATAATTAAAGATGTCCACCACGGCATTCCATTCATTGCGAAGATAGGTGATAGCTTCCTTCAGTTCGCTCTTAGGCAACAAATCTCCCCGTTCTTCTATATCATCAAGCACATCTTTTATTTCTCCGAGTATGTCCGGCGCATACTTTTTCCGATGGACAAGATTCTGTTCTACCGTCCATCCGTCAACCCCGATCTTATGCTTATGTTCATTTTGATAAAGTGTGTTTATCATCTCCACGATTCTTTTTGCATCCGGGTCATCCTCACCGCAATCTATAAATTTCCGTTTTATATGTTGCAGGCACGGAATGCGTGTGATATGGGGATAAGCATCGCTTTCGAGCTTCCGGTAAGGTGAGTATCCGTCGCTTTGTATGATACCTTTGCAACCGCCTAATTCGTTAAGAATAACTTTTTCAGAGCGGGAGCCGTCATCATAGAGCAGGTATATCATCCTGGTGTTTATGCCCACAACCACCCAAAGGTATCCCTTGCGGACTCCTTTTCCCTTGCTGTTCTTTTCCGGGACGAGTATTTTGTAATAGGTTTCGTCGGCTGCCTTATAAGGATCACTCAAAGCTGTCTGCCGGATACACTTATAAAGATTTTCAAAGAGGCTTGAGGCTTTTTCCATCAACTTATGAGCCGTAGGTTTCTTCAGCGTAAAGCCATGACTTTCGAAGTAGTTGATGATTCTTTCAACCGGTAGCGATTGTATATAACGCAATTCCATCAGCCCGGCAATGAATGAGCCGTCATAGCTGGAATTCAAGAAAGCCGAGACCGGTGTTTTTCCCTCAAAGAGACGACCGTCTTGCGCGTAGGTGTGTATCTTGTAGACGTGCTTGATGAAGCGCATGGGTACACATTCATAGCGGACACATATTCTGGGAGCGGTGGTAACCAGCCGGGCTTTATTGATGTCAAAATCAGGATCGTCGGGATAAACGTCATGTTCCTCCTGCTCCATCTCATAATGCATGTCACGTTTGGCCCCATTGTTCTTTCTGGCTTTACGCTTATCTGCTTTTTCTGCTTCTCTCTTCTGCCGCTCTTCCTCCGGCAATGCAGGTTGAGGGGGTTGTTGCTGTTCGGATGTGTTTGATACAAGTTTGGCGATCCCCTTAGTAAGACGCTGTTGCTTGCCAAGAGATTCGCCTTTTTGAAGGAGTGCCTCTTTAAGGGAAGAAACCTCCTTTATCAAATCATCTATCTGGTCCAGGAGTCTGTTGTTATCATCCCGCAACTCCTTGATTTGCTCCTTCAATAACTCTATGACCTCATCCTTTTTCATGGCGTAAAGATACAAAAAATCAATGAGTCGGCCAAAATAATCGGATGGTAATTTAAAATCAAACAGTTAATATACAGTATATTACATTAAATCCTAAAACGTTTTCGCAACCGTACAGACTTCAATGACACTCCATTTAAGATAAAAGACAAAACCTGATAAGAGATCTCATAATTGCCTGTATGGGGGTTAAATGTCGGCAACTCAAAACTTCCACCTTCCAGACGCTTGTAGTACAGGAGAAAGCCATCACCATCCCAACGCAGTATTTTTACACTCTGTCGGTTTTTGCCAAAGAATAAAAATATATCTCCGGAAATGGGGGAAAGCTCCTTCATTTGAGAGCGTATGATTTTGAATAAACCGTCAATGCCAAGGTTCATACGGACAAAGCCCTGGTACAGATAGTAGCGATTGGCTGATGTTAGAGAATACATGGATCCCCCTCCTTTCTTTCGTAATCGCATAACATTTTAATAATACCCCCGGGAGTGGCCCGTTTGACCGAAATGGTCGTTCCGCTGTTAAAGGTGATTGTGATCCCGGAAAGACTAAACTCTTCTTCCGACAACATGACGGGGGCTATTTGAGTGAACGAAGGAGAGGAAGTTGTCGGTCGGGAGGGTTCAACGCCGCCATAATAATCACGGACCACATCCGCCTTGGCTTGTTTAACGCTATAACCCCGTCTGGACATCCAGGAACTCATACCTCCAAGAGTGGTATGCTGATCACGGCAAACATCGGCTAAAGAACAATTGTAGTCTACTTTCAATACTTCAAGGAAATGTTTCCAGGTTTTTCCAAATCGATTTTCTGCTAAATCCATAATGATTCATTTTTATACATGGCAAAAATATAAGAATGAAAAATGGGCGACAAGATAGAATCGCGGAGACGCTTACCATTCTCCAATTCCTTCAATAGGGGCATCCCATTACGTGTTTCATAAATCAGAACACCTGTTTTTGTGTCTAGTTTCACCGTCAGTAAACGGCTCTTCATTACAATATTGCCATCTTCCGACGTAGAAACTTTAAGAACCGTTTTTTCAGGTCTTGCAATAACCGAAAGACTTTTCTTATCTACCGATTGCCCATGCGGCATTTTCAACACGCGCAGACTATTAGCATTAAACCATTGCACTTCCACATCTATCTTTTTCCCAAAAATAGAAGCCTTAATGCCTGTTTCTGTCCGCTGATATTCCTGCGACCACACCAAAGTGGTCAACAGACAACAGAATGTAAAAATAAGTTCTCATTTCATAAACTCTAACTTTATATTAGTTATCAATAAGTATTAATTAACCTTCCACCAATCCAGCATAAACTATTTTTATTCTATCTCTTCAAAGGGATAAGCTTATCTATCATCATTAATAAAAACTTCCATAGCAATATCAAAACAATTGTCTATATGCTAAAAACACTTACCCTTATCCTATTTCCTCAACTTAACCCATACCACAAAACCTCCGCGAGGCTGGCACTCTATATTCAATTCTTTGGTATCGAATGCCGAATTTTCAATTTTTATTTGTTTCCCATCAGTAGTATCCGAAAACAGTTGGATAAGCTGAATAGAATCTTTAATAAACTCCAAATTCACACGAAATGATTTTGTATTTTCCGTACCATTCAAACCGGAAATATACCAACTATCCTTACTTTTACGAGCAATAACAACACTTTCAGCCGGATAACCGGACAGCAGTCTGGTATCCTCCCATGCAACCGGAAGATACCTGATAAAGTTCTGTACCTCTACCGGTTGTTGCCTATACCCTTCAGGACGATCTGCCAAATGCTGTAGAGCCGACTCAAAAATAACAAGTAACGCCAATTCATGCGCATCGGTAGTGATATGTGGATGTTGTGAATTGGTAAATGTACAAGGCGTATAGTCCATCGGACCTATCACATTACGGGTAAAAGGCAAGGTACAATTATGCCAAGCTGCATTATCAGTCAATGTCGGTTTATTATTATACCATTCGGCCCCATATACCGCTTCCACACTCATCAGGTTTGGGTACGTCCGTTGCCAGCCTCTGGGAATAGCTGCCCCATAAAATTGACTAACAATTTATGCCTGGCTGCATCCTCCAGCAAATCAATATAATAATTCATCGTACCTATAGAATCTCCACCAAAAAAGTCTATCTTAACTCCCTGAATACCTATTTCTTTTAGCCATTCAAATTCTTTGTCACGCACTTCCGGGGTATTCAACCGATATAACGGAGTAGGATCACACCATGCAGTAGAAGAATTATACCATATCAAAGGAGTTACATTTTTCTCTTTACAATAGTTCATTGCATCATTCAGATTTCCTCCATTCCCCATTGCATCCCATTCCCAATCAATCAACATATAGGGCAAATCAAAGTCTGCGGCAAAATCAATATATTTCTTCACTATTTGATAATCCTTAGAACCATGATTATATGCCCAATATATCCAAGAGACCAATCCAGGTTTTATCCATTGGGTATCTTGGATTTTACATGGTTCACTCACATCAGTTACCAAAGTCGATTCGACAATATCAGCTAATGTTCCTATGATAGCGACACGCCAAGGTGAATACCAGCCGGATGGGCATATCAACCGTTCATCCGATAATTTTATCTTATAGATAGAAGAATCAGCTGCATTAGTAAGATAAGCTCCTGTGTTATCACGTAATATGTTGGCTTCGGTTAATAGTACAAAAGCGCTGTCCGAAGGTTGGAACAATGTTGGAAAACTCCACTCACGTTCCTCATTATCTGCAACGCCGTCCGTATTTGGCCAATAAAAGTCCTCATAACCTACAGTAAATTTTTGTGTCCAACGCTTGATACCTGGAGTAAAAGCAAATGCAGTGTACTCATCAAGAACCACAATCTCTTCTTTGGTTTTAGGAAGATGATAACGGAAAGCTATACCATCATTATAAACCCGGAAAATAAGATCTACCCGAAGTCCTTTGACATTTTCAAACCGATAAGTACATTCATTAGCCTCATTATGGCAATGCCTGCGTTTACCAGTCAGCATTTCATAATCATCAACTACAGAAGTTACAGGAGTTGAGCTTATCAATTTAAAGCAATCATCCGTATCCGACGTTTTTAGACCTATTTCAGGTAATGACATCATTTTAACTTTATCCCGCCCACTATGATAAATAACAGAAAAACCTTTTTCAGCATGATATTCAATGGCTATCTTACCGTTAGGAGATTGTAATAAATTGTTTTGCATCGTACATGAAATGCAGGATAAGCACAACAGTGCAATGATAGTAAAATATTTCATAATCATTAAATTGTTCAATGTACCTTCTATTATATTTTAAGGAAAAAGAGAATACTTTATCAGCACCCTCTCTTTCCTCTCTTTTTTAATTATTCATATAGATAAAACATACGTTCCATCATACTCCATTTTTCTTTAGCAAGTTCCCCTTTCCTGCATTGTTGGAATACCGATACAAAATCTTCCCATTCCTGCTGTCGGGGTAAAGTCGCAAGTTTAGCCATAGCAGATTCCCAATCGAAATCAATAGGAGTTTCGACAATCATGAATAACCGATTACCGCATATATATATTTCCATTTCTAAAATACCAACTGAACGGATCCCCTCTCTGATCTCCCGCCACGACTTCTCCTTACTGTGGCACTCCCGATACTTCTCTATCAGCTCCGGATCATCCTTCAAATCCATTGTCTGACAATATCTCTTTACCGGATAGCCATATCTTTTCATTTCATATCCATTTTCTTTCATCTTATCTTAAACTTAATCCTGCTTAATTATATCCCTCATTCTGTTTCAGATTCTTATTTACATTCAAATCATTTTGAGGAATAGGAAAATATCGGTTATGGGGTGCCCATGTACGTTTCTCAAATTGATAATACATATTTTCATCCACCGGAGAAGCAGTAGCCCCACTCCCTCTATAATTACGAGCTTGAGGATCATCCGACAATTTTACTCCGGTAAATGTATGATTAAGTTCTTTCTCGGCAATGCCCCAACGTAACACGTCATAATATCGAAGCCCCTCGAATGCCAGTTCCACACGTCTTTCTTTACGAACTGCTTCACGAACAAGTTCCTGTGTCGCTACGTCTGTCTTTTTTATTCCAACCAATTTCACACGATCACGTATATCATTGATAGTCAAATCCAATAAATTCTGGTCTACTGCATTCGGCTGCGATTCATTTACCGCTTCCAGATAGCTTAATAGAACCTCAGCATAACGCATAATAGGAGTATAAGTGGGAGTAGAACCTAAATTATTAGTTATAGACGGATCACAACCTTTCTTCGGACAATATCCATTAAATAAGGCAAATTTATTATAGCTATCTGCAGTATTAGCTCCCTTAAAGCAATCATAAATTATATCATTATACTTAGTTCCCTCATAACTTCCCAAAGGAGGTAAAAAAATAGAAGCATACAAGCGCAAATCCCGATTAACATAAGGATCATTCTCATCATAAACCTCAGAAGTCTTAATGTCCTTGCCGTCTGCACAGAAATATTCTTTCACCAATTCGTTATATGGTGAGAACTGATGCCACCCTCCATAAGCAGCTTCAGGATATAAATATTGATAACGTGAATTAGTATACAAATCCTTTATCCCCATAATACAAAATATTATCTCAGGGCTATATTCACCTCTTATTTGAAAAAGTTTCTCATAGCTGTCCTCTCCATTACGACGATCCAATTCATATATTCCCGACTCAATCACACTACGTAAAATAGTAGCAGCATCTCCCCATCTCTCTTGTGCCAGATAAAGACGACTTAAAAGTACCTTAGCCGCCCCCCTGGTAAACCGGCCATATTCCTCTGAAGAATATTGGACAGGCAACAAGTCTATAGCAGTCTTCAAGTCCTTCTCCACTTGCGAATAGACTTCAGTCTGAGGTGTTTGAGAGATAGAATTCGCTTCGTCCACCGACAGAGTTTTCAAAGGCATAGGAACATCCTTATAATAAAATGCCAAATTTAAAAAGAAATAAGCTCGTAAACACTTCACTTCGGCAGACCACTGTTCTTTTTTAGATTCTTCCATCGGACAGTCCGTAATATTCTCTAGAAAAGTGTTGTACTTAGCTATTTGCGTATATGCATTTCCCCAATACCAACGTAAATTACTGTTAGTAGCCACCGTATTGGAACTAGCCATTAAAGTAGAAAAATTTTCCTTTTCCGTTCCGTTTCCACCTGCAAAATCCAAATAGAGCAACCCTTGTGGCGTAGCAAAATCATCATGCGACCAACCAGTCTGGAAACGATAACATCCTGTCAAAGCCAACATGGCATCCCCTTCACCAGTCCAAAAACTACCATCAGAAATTGCTGAAGGTGGCTCCTTATCTAATAAATCCGAGCAACCAGTTGTTACTAGTGATACAGCCAAAGCACATAAACAAGCCTTTGTCATTCCTAATGTATTATATATATTTTTCATAATGATTCTTGATTGAATGATTTACTTAGAACTTGAAATTAAATCCGAATGAATAAATACTATTGACCGGATAATAAGAGGGAGAATCCCCTGTTCCTATCTCATTTTCAGGATCCCAACCTTTATAGAAACTATTGAAAGAGAACAGATTTTGTCCGCTTACATAAACACGCACATTTTCCAAACCTATTTTTTTAGTCCATGCTTTTGGGAATGTATATCCTATTTGTATATTCTTGACTCGTAAGAAACTAGCATTACGGACCCAATAATCAGAAGTTTGAAGATTAGTGTCATTCATATTCAAAGTTTCCAATCGAGGATATTCAGCCCATTTATCAGGATTTTCTTCCTTCCAACAAGATTCAGCCTGCCATCTCTGTATCTGTCCACCGTTGTAGAATGCATAAGCCATATAAGATCCTATCAAACGCTTATGACCTCCTAAACCTTGTAATAAAGCTGAAAAATCAAAACCTTTATAAGAAGCGGAAAGATTCAAACCATAATAAAACTTCGGGGTAGTACTTCCCAATACGGTACGATCATATTGCGCATCCACCTTACCATCGGGAACCCCGTCAGGACCACTAATATCTTTGTATTTCACATAACCAGGTTTCAATCCTGACTTACTTACCAATTGCTCAGGAGCCGCATCTATTTCCGCTTGGTCTACAAACAGTCCATCAGTTTCATATCCATATATAATACCTATCGGTTGCCCTACAATTCTGTTATTATTAATTTCTTCGGTAGCTCCGTTCGCCAATTTCTCAACTGCATTTTTTACCCATGTAAAATTAGGAGAAATACTAAACCGGAAATCACGTCCTATTTGTCCGTTATAAGTCAGATTTATTTCAATTCCTTCGTTCGAAACAGCTCCAACATTAGATTGTCCGACTTCACGTCCCATAATACTAGACACCTCAACTGGTGCTAAAATGTCCGAAGTATATTTATAAAAATAATCCAATGTTCCACTAAAACGTCCATTCAATAAACTAAAATCTAAACCAATATCCGTTATAGCCGTCTTTTCCCAAGTAATTTCCGGATTATTATAGGTTTTCATGTAAGCCCCAGACTGAAGAGTTGCCGGATTTCCAAAAGGATAATCATGTCCAAGTTCATAAATCTGTTGGTAAGGATAAACACCTATATTTTGATTACCAAGTACACCATAGGAAGCACGCAATTTCAAATTATCAACTACAGCTGAAACTGCCGCATTCTTCCAAAAATCCTCCTCAGAAATTCTCCACCCTGCAGAAACTGACGGGAAAAGTCCCCAACGATGACCGTCCGCAAAACGTGACGATCCATCATAGCGCAAATTAGCCTCTAATAAATAACGATCTTTCCATGCATAATTTATACGCCCGAAAAAAGAAAGCAACGCATATTCTTCCAATGAACTATCATTAGTAGCTGTTGATTTATCTCCAGAACCTAATTCATACAAATAATTATTAGGAAACGTATTTCTATAACCTTCCAAACCTTTATTATTAGATTGCTCCACAGAAGTACCCGCCAATAACTTAAAAGTATGATTTTTAATTTGTTTTTCATAAGTAGCTAATGCTTCAAAGGTAGTATACGTATTATTTGCAGTCCATACATTTAAAGTAGCGGGCCCCACTGTCTTACTATCATCAAAATAAGTATCAGCCCGGTACGCTTTATCATATTTAGTCCAGTAATTCACCCCAGCTTTACCTATAAAAGAAAGTCCGTCTACAGGAGTATTCCATGTCAATTGTCCGGAAGCACTTATATTTCTACTCACATTCTGCACAAAAGATTCACTCGCCACCCACGCTTCCGGACTATAATTATCCTGATATCCAAAACTTCCATCCGACTTTTGCCCGGCATAAATAGGTCCCTGACGAACAGCATATCCTATCATTCCATCAATACTTTGTGGTTCGCCATTAGGAGCATTATATTTATTATTATAAGCATTAATATTCAAATTAAGCATCAGCCCTTTGGCGATTTCACTTTTCATAGTAAACAGTGCAGTCATTCTTTCATTAGACGTTTTTGCCGTCATACCTTCCTGATTTCTATAACCTACTGATAAATTATAACTTGTCGTAGCATTTCCTCCTTGTATGCTGAGATTATGTTGGTGTTGAAAACCAGAACCAGATTCCAACAGCCATTTTAAGTGATTTACATTCGGATAATTATCCGGATCAGATCCATCTCTATACTTTTGAATCTGTTCAGGTAAATAAGCTTCCTGCTTACCCATATTCCGCATAGCCATATTATAATATTCCGCATATTCCCATGATGGTAAAAAATCAGGCAATTCCGTAGGCCGTTGCCAACCAAAAGAATTACTATATGTAATAGTCGTTTTACCTTGTGCACCCTTCTTTGTTTCAATCAAGATCACCCCATTAGCAGCACGATTACCATAAATAGAAGCAGAAGCTGCATCTTTCAAAAAAGAAATGCTCTGAATATCATTAGGATCTACATCATCAATGTTACCTGATAAACCATCAATCAAAACCAATGGATCTGTTCCAGCTTTTGAAAATGTACCAGTTCCACGAATTTTAACAGTTGCTCCTTGTCCGGGACGACCTGAAGTTTGCAATACACTTAAACCTGGAGCCAAACCTGCCAGTGCTTGAGCAGTACTCATAACAGGCTTACTAGCCAAGTCTTCAGCTGAAACAGCAGATACGGCTCCTGTTAAATTCACCTTTTTCTGTGTTCCATATCCAACTACAACTACTTCTTCCAACTTTTTTGTATCTTCTTCCATTATAATACGAAGTAACTTGTTACTTTCAACCTTTATTTCTTGCGAAATATAACCTACATAACTTATCTGGAGCATGTTTCCCATTTCAGCAGACAGAGAAAATTTGCCATCCAAATCAGTAACAGTTCCATTGGAAGTACCTTTAACCAAGATACTGACCCCAATTAACGGCTCACCGGAAAAATCAGTAACCAAACCATTGACATTACTCTGTGTCTGTGCCCAAGTAGTATAGCTCAGGCAACACATCAACAAGACCACCAAGAATCTTATTGGCTGCATACATTCTAATCTGTTTTTCATTATTCTATTGATTATTGGGTTAATTTTCAAGACATAACAAAGGCTTACCGACCTAAAAAAGCCGATAAATAAACCTACTTTATGCTATATTCACTTCTTTATCTTAAATACGGGAGCAATCTTATTCAACTGTACATCAGGCATATCAATAACAACTCCTTGCGCTGTACGAGTAAAAGATACCTTTCCATAACCTAACAATTCAATTTTAGTAATTTTATCAGGATACAACTCACTTCCCGTTGCCAGCGATTGAATGACAACTTGCTTTTCTTCCGGCCATGCAAGGACTGTAGCATAGAGATATTTCTTGGTTTGAGTAAAACGGATTTCAGATGCAGTGGCTTTAGTGTAAGCACCTTCATTGAAACCTTGGGCATTAATCTTGATATCAGCATTGGCTATCGGACCTTCTCCGAAGACTTTCCACGGGCGTGTATCATAAATAGCCTCTTTATTCACACTCATCCAGTCACCAAATTCATTTAAAATGGCTTCTTCCTTTTCATCGAAAGTTCCGTCAGCCCGAAGAGGAACACTAAGCAACAAATTACCGTTCTTACTGACCACATCCACTAATAGTTTCACTACATCGGAAGCACTTTTATACCAGCCGTTCTCCGCCAGTCTGGTATCATAATGCCAACCGCCTAAACAAGAACAAGTCTGCCATGGCTCTTCATAAATACTATTGGGAGATCCCCTTTCCACATCCCATACCAAAGCTTTACGTTGCTCATCGGTAAGAATTTTACCAAACATAACAGCACTGAAATCCCCCTTACGAACAACCATGTTGTGATTATAAAAATGTGCGGCAATCTTCAAACCCGCATCACTGATAGGATAAAACGGTACACCAGTCACATCAAAATAAATCAAATCGGGATTATAACGGTTTATTGCATCGACTGTACGATCATAAAAGTTTGTCACATATTCTTGAGTAGGAATACAAACACCATTTCCCCATGCCCATTGACGGTGAATCATACCGTCAGCCCAACTTCCAGCGCTTAACGGGTGATTCTGTGCATAAAGTTTTTGAGGATCGTAGCCTTCCCACCACTTACCCTTACCATCTTCTTTAGTCAAACATCCATCGTAGGGTACACCTGCCTTCTCGCCATGACGGTCGTATCGTTGAGCCGGTTCATACCAGCTCCACGCATGGTCCGCATGGAAACTGATACCAAATGGAAGACCGTTTTTCTTAGCTGCTTCAGCCCAGCCCGCCAATATATCCTTCTTAGGGCCTATATTCACGGAATTCCATTCCTGATATTGGCTATCCCATAAATCATAATTATCATGGTGATTACCTAAAGCGAAGAAATACTGGGCACCAATCTTCTTATAAAAGGAAACCAATTTGTCCGGATCCCATTTCTCGGCTTTAAACAAAGGCAATATATCCTTGAAGCCCACTTCAGAGGGATGGCCATAATGTTCCACATGGTGCTTATACTCGCGCGAACCTTCCAAATAGAGAGAACGCGCCATCCAGTCGCCGGACCCTTCCACACATTGCGGTCCCCAATGTGCCCAAATACCAAATTTGGCATTTCTAAACCATTCAGGAACTTTATAGTTCTGCAATGATTCCCAAGTAGGTTCGAACTCTCCCTCCTGCATTTTTTCATTTTTCTCTGAAACAGGTACCTGGTAAGTCTGAGCCTCCAAAACTCCCGTCCAAAGCAACAAAGCCGAAGCCAAAAGAAAATGTTTTGCTTTCATAGTATAATTGCTTTATATGTTTTTCAATTATCAATAGTGCAAATATACAGAGTTGAAACCAATTTATATTATCCAAATGCGCCATTATGTAGGATAATATCGACTTTTACCTGAAATAATTCAAAAACAAATACCAAAACAGGTGATTTGATATGAAAATATCGATTTCCCATTGGATTATATATATACTTTTGCTTACTTTGTACGAAACTGAATCTTTCATTCTAATAACTTAAGGAATATGACACAATCAATCGACCAATTACATTTACTTATATTAAATGTAGGACTAGCCATTCACAATGCAGACTGGAACTGGAAAAACGTAAGCAGCCCTTTTACCCGACTCTATTATATAATGGAAGGAACCGCCCAAATAATATTTCCCGATGGAATGCAGGAACTAAAACCACATCATCTATATCTGGTGCCATCATTCACTACCCATAGTTATCAGTGCAATTCTCATTTCACTCATTATTATCTCCATATATATGAAGACCATCAATCGGAATCCGGCATTCTGGAAGATTGGAATTTCCCGATAGAAATACCTGCGGGCAACCTGGAATTACCACTTATTAAAAGGTTATGTGAAATAAATCCTACCATGCAGCTTCCTCAATCCGACCCGACAAGCTATGACAACAACCCCACATTAATCAGAAACATCATTAAAAATAAACAGCGTACCTTCTGTGACAAAGTCGAATCCAGAGGTATAGTATATCAACTTATTGCCCGCTTTTTAAAAGACGCCAAACCTAAAGTGGAAGTCAACGATAACCGTATCCAAAAAGTTTTGTCCCACATCCGAAAAAATATCTATAAAACAGTAGATATAGACTCATTGGCAGCAATCTCATGCCTCTCAAAAGATCATTTTATCCGTCTTTTCAAAAAAGAAGTCGGTACCACACCGCTACAATATATTAATCAGAAAAAAATAGAGAAAGCCCAATTAATTCTGATTACAGAGGATATTCCCGTAAAAAACATAGCCTATCTCCTTGCTTATGAAGACCATTCTTATTTTAACCGCCTATTCAAAAAAATCACAGACGTTACTCCACAGCAATATAGAGAACTATATAAAAAGTAACCGTCTTATTATTTTTACGCAAAGGTTTACGTACTTTTTTCAACCTCTTCCACCATATACCTAAAGGTTATTCCTCTATTTTTGATGCCGGAAATAAATCTAAAAATAAATAGAGCTATGAATTACAATGAAATCGGGAAAACCGGTATGCGGGTTTCCAATCTTAGTTTCGGCGCATCTTCATTAGGAGGAGTTTTTCATGATATCCGCGAAGCAGAGGGTATCAAAGCTGTTTACACAGCAGTAGAGAATGGAATGAATTTTATTGATGTATCTCCCTACTACGGGCACTACAAGGCCGAAACCGTATTAGGCAAAGCATTGAAAGAAATACCACGTGACAAATATTATCTCTCTACCAAAGTGGGACGCTATGGAAAAGATGGAGTCAACACATGGGATTATTCCGGAAAACGTGCAACGGAAAGTGTGTATGAAAGCTTGGACAGACTCCACATTGAATATATCGATCTGATTAATGTACACGATGTAGAGTTTTCAGACATGAATCAGGTAGTCAACGAAACATTACCTGCACTGGTAGAACTTAAAAAGAAAGGTATTGTGGGACATGTAGGTATCACAGACTTGCAATTAGAAAACTTAAAATGGATCATTGATCACTCGGAACCGGGAACAGTAGAAAGCGTACTTAACTTCTGCCATTATTGTCTGAATGACGAGAAACTGACTGATTATCTGGATTATTTTGAATCAAAGAATATCGGCATTATCAATGCCTCCCCCCTTTCAATGGGCTTACTCTCCCAACGTGGGGTTCCTGCATGGCATCCGGCCCCCCAATCACTGGTAGAAGCCTGTCGGAAAGCTGTTCAACATTGCCTGTCCAAAAAATTATCCTATAGAGAAACTGGCTATTCAATATTCTGTCAGCAATCCACGTATCGCCACCACTTTGTTCAGTTCGGCCAATCCGGATAATGTATTGAAAAATATAACATATGCCGAAGAACCCATTGATTGGAACCTTGTAAAGGAAGTGCAAGAAATTATCGGAGAACAAATGCGTGTCAGTTGGGCTAATTCATAATACAAAGGAAAATAATGATGGATTTTAACATAATAGATGCACACTCCCATCTTTGGCTACGGCAAGATACGGAAGTCAACGGATTGCCTATCCGTACTTTAACCAACGGACGTTCGTTATTTATGGGGGAAGAACGTCAGATGGTTCCGCCCTTTATGATTGACGGGCGGAATAGTGCCGAGGTTTTTCTCTCGAACATGGACTATGCACAAGTATCGGCTGCCGTAGTCACTCAGGAATTTATTGATGGCATCCAAAATGAATACCTCGCAAAAGTGTCCCATAAATACCCAGACCGTTTCTTTGTATGCGGTATGTGCGAATTTCGTAAACCCGGTTATCTGCAACAGGCCAAGGAATTAATAAGTTCCGGTTTCAAAGCAATAAAAATCCCGGCACACCGCCTTTTTCTAAAAGAAGGAAGAGTCATGCTGAACAGTGACGAAATGATGGAAATGTTCCATTACATGCAAGAAAAAGACATTATCCTTTCCATTGATTTAGCCGATGGGGATACACAAGTACAGGAAATGAAAGAAATCATTCAGGAATATCCGCAGCTTCGAATCGCTATCGGACATTTCGGTATGGTCACCACACCTCATTGGCAAGAACAAATAAAGTTGGCCCGCCATAAAAATGTCATGATAGAATCCGGGGGGATCACCTGGTTGTTCAACAGTGAATTCTATCCGTTTCACGGAGCGGTCAAAGCCATTAAAGAAGCAGCAGATCTGGTAGGTATGGACAAACTGATGTGGGGATCGGATTACCCTCGGACCATTACGGCCATTACTTACAAGATGTCTTACGATTTCATCCTTAAAACGACTGAAATGACACAAGAAGAGAAAGCACTTTTTTTAGGTAAAAACGCCGAAAGATTTTATGGTTTCAAAAATATCATATCTCTTCCTTACATAAAAAACATGTCAGAATAATCAACTGACACTTATAAATCCATACCATGAAAAATAAGAACTATTATGTACCATTGATGCTCATATTCTGCCTGTTTTTCCTATGGGCTATCAGCAGCAATCTGCTACCTACTATGATAAGACAGCTGATGAAAACCTGTGAGTTAAACGCTTTCGAAGCATCATTCACAGAAACAGCCTACTGGCTTGCCTATTTCATCTGTCCCATTCCCATCGCTATGTTCATGAAAAAATACAGCTACAAATCGGGAATTATTTTCGGGTTATTACTGGCGGCATGTGGTGGGTTACTGTTCTTCCCCGCTGCCATGCTGAAAGAATATTGGGCATATCTATGCATATTCTTTATCATTGCCACCGGAATGTGTTTTTTAGAAACGGCAGCCAATCCTTATGTAACCGCTTTGGGAGATCCGAAAAGTGCGCCCCGTCGATTGAATCTGGCACAATCATTCAATGGGCTGGGAGCTTTTATAGCTGCCATGTTTCTCAGCAAACTGATTCTGAGTGGCAACCACTATACCCGCGACACCCTGCCCACTTCTTTTCCCGGTGGCTGGGAAGGTTACATTCAAACAGAAACAGACGCCATGAAACTTCCTTATCTGCTGCTAGCTATGCTACTCATTGTTATTGCCATCATCTTTATCTTCTCCAAATTACCTAAAATCAAAGAAGGAAATACGATGGAAGGAGTAGAATATAAAGGAGAAAAATTAATTGATTTCGGAGTCTTAAAACGTTCTCATCTTCGTTGGGGAGTTATTGCACAATTCTTCTACAATGGTGGTCAGACAGCCATTAACAGTTTATTTCTAGTCTACTGTTGTACCTATGCAGAACTACCTGAAAATACAGCCACCACCTTTTTCGGCCTTTATATGCTGGCTTTTTTGGCAGGAAGATGGACAGGCACACTACTCATGGTAAAATTCCGTCCACAAGACATGCTATTGGTATATGCGCTGATTAATGTCTTGCTATGTATTGTTGTGGTTTGTTTTGGCGGTTGGACAGGTCTTTATGCCATGCTGGGCATCTCTTTTTTCATGTCTATCATGTATCCCACTCAGTTCTCGCTCGCTTTGACTGATTTAGGCAACAACACCAAAAGTGGCTCGGCATTTCTAGTTATGGCCATCGTTGGAAATGCTTGCTTACCCCAACTCACAGCTTATATGATGCATCTGAACGAACATATCTATCATATAGCCTATACTATTCCTATGATTTGTTTCCTGTTTTGCGCCTATTATGGCTGGAAAGGATACAAAGTGATTGATTAAACTGATTAAAAATAAATAAAAAATGAAAGCAATTCAAATTACCGCTCCTTCCGAAATGAAGGTAGTAGACATCGAGAAACCGGTCTTGGAACCGGGAGAAGTTCTTGTGAAAATTAAATACGTCGGTTTTTGCGGCTCGGACTTGAATACATTCTTAGGCCGTAACCCAATGGTAAAGTTGCCCGTTATTCCTGGACATGAAGTAGGAGCTGTCATAGAAGCTGTGGGCAAGGATGTGCCGGATTCTTTAAAACCCGGCATGAGCGTTACAGTTAATCCCTATACCAATTGCGGTAAATGTGCTTCCTGTCGTAACGGCAGAGTAAATGCCTGTGAACATAATGAAACTTTAGGGGTTCAGCGCAACGGAGCCATGTGTGAATATATCGCATTGCCTTGGAGTAAAATAATCCCGGCCCATCGAATTCCTCCTCGTGACTGTGCACTGATCGAACCGATGAGCGTAGGCTTTCATGCGGTTTCCAGGGCACAAGTTACAGATATTGATATAGTGATGGTCATTGGTTGCGGAATGATCGGTATGGGAGCTATTGTACGTTCAGCTCTTCGCGGAGCTACCGTTATCGCTGTAGACCTAGACGACGAGAAATTGGAACTTGCCAAACGGATAGGTGCTCACCATACCATCAATTCCATGACAGAAAATGTACATGAATGCCTGACAAAGATTACGGAAGGACTCGGTCCTGATGTAGTCATTGAAGCTGTCGGCAGTCCTGCGACCTATGTTATGGCCGTCAATGAAGTCGGATTTACCGGGAGAGTGGTATGTATAGGGTATGCAAAATCAGAAGTTTCTTTTCAAACTAAATATTTTGTCCAAAAAGAACTTGATATCCGCGGATCACGTAATGCATTGCCCACAGATTTCAGAGCAGTTATCCGCTACATGGAACAAGGTACTTGCCCAAAAAATGAATTGATCAGCAAAGTAGTCAAGCCCGAAGCAGCAATACAGGCCATGAAAGAATGGGCGGCAGCTCCCGGAAAAGTATTCCGTATACTAGTCGAATTTGACTAACCACATCTATATAATTACCCAAAATGTGCTCAAAGTGATCGTTTTCTACTTCGAGCACATTCTCTTTTTTGATTAAATCCTACTTGATTGGATAATATCAATTAATATCGGACGGAACCCGCTAACGAAACACTCTACTGCTATTACCATCAGAATAAGTCCCATCAAGCGCATCATCACGTTATTTCCAGTTTCACCAAGAATAGAAACCAACCGGGTAGAAGCCCGCAATATAAGATAGGTGATAAAATAAATCAAACCAATTATTCCGATCAGAATTCCCTTCATGGTCCAAGTATTTGCATCATCCATTAACATTATTCCGTTAGCTATAGCACCGGGACCGCAAAGCATAGGAATAGATAACGGGGTAATTGAAATATCATTGGCATACGTTTTAATTTCTTCATCTTTCAACTTCGTATTAGTAAAACGTGCCTGCAACATATCATACCCAATCTTCAAAATAATAAAACCGGCAGCAATACGAAAGCCATTGGTCGATATTCCAAAGAATTTGAATAAAAATTGCCCGGAAAAAGTAAAAGCCAGAAGTGTAATAAAGGAAATGATAGTAGCACGTTTCACAATATGACGCCGTTCTTCATCATCCATTCCTTTAGTCATAGTCAAAAATACAGGCATGGTTCCCAACGGGTTGGTTAATGTGAAAAAAGAAGTAAAGCATAGTAATGCAAATGGTAATAATGTATCCATTGACGTATTATTTAGGTTATGGGCAAAAGTAATCCATAATTGGGAGATGAGCAATAGTAGAGGTCACATTTCACACGTGCGGATACAAAAAAAAGCCTCCGGAACTTCTTCAAGTCCGGAGGCTTCAATCAAAACGGCGGCTACCTACTCTCCCACTGTGACGCAGTACCATCGGCGTGACAAGGCTTAACTTCTCTGTTCGGAATGGGAAGAGGTGGAACCCTTGTGCTATAGCCACCTGAATAAGGTTGACATATTGTTGAGCTGTTATCGTAATTTCATTCTGTAGTAAAAACCAAAGGTATACACCATCCGACATATAAGGAAAGTGGACGGGCAATTAGTAATGCTCGGCTTTGATGTCTCCATCTTTACACCTGCATCCTATCAACGTCGTAGTCTACAACGACCCTGAGAAATCTAATCTTGTGGCCGGCTTCGTACTTAGATGCTTTCAGCACTTATCCGATCCAGACTTAGATACCCGGCAATGCACCTGGCGGCACAACCGGCAAACCAGAGGTCTGTCCAACACGGTCCTCTCGTACTAGTGTCAGAGCCACGCAAATTTCATACGCCCACGATAGATAGAGACCGAACTGTCTCACGACGTTCTGAACCCAGCTCGCGTGCCACTTTAATGGGCGAACAGCCCAACCCTTGGGACCTTCTCCAGCCCCAGGATGTGACGAGCCGACATCGAGGTGCCAAACCACTCCGTCGATATGAGCTCTTGGGAGGGATCAGCCTGTTATCCCCGGAGTACCTTTTATCCTTTGAGCGATGTCCCTTCCATACGGAAACACCGGATCACTATGCTCTAGTTTCCTACCTGATCGACTTGTCAGTCTCCCAGTCAAGCGCCCTTATGCCATTACACTCTAAGGCCGGTTACCAATCGGCCGGAGGGCACCTTTAGAAGCCTCCGTTACGCTTTTGGAGGCGACCACCCCAGTCAAACTACCCACCAATCAATGTCCCCGTACCACGGGTTAGAATCCAAACAAATAAAGGGTCGTATTTCAACAGCGGCTCCACAAATACTGGCGTACCTGCTTCAAAGCCTCCGACCTATCCTACACATCACGTGCCCAGATTCAATGATAAGCTATAGTAAAGGTTCACGGGGTCTTTTCGTCCCATCGCGGGTAATCGGCATCTTCACCGATACTACAATTTCACTGAGCTCACGGTTGAGACAGCGTCCAGATCATTACACCATTCGTGCAGGTCGGAACTTACCCGACAAGGAATTTCGCTACCTTAGGACCGTTATAGTTACGGCCGCCGTTTACTGGGGCTTCAATTCAACGCTTCTCTTATCGATGACATCTCCTCTTAACCTTCCAGCACCGGGCAGGTGTCAGGCTGTATACTGGATCTTTCGATTTGGCACAGCCCTGTGTTTTTGTTAAACAGTTGCCTGGACCGATTCTCTGCGCCCTCCCATAAAAGGGTAGGGACCCTTTATCCCGAAGTTACAGGGTCAGTTTGCCTAGTTCCTTAACCGTGAATCACTCAAGCGCCTTAGAATATTCATCCCGACTACGTGTGTCCGTTTGCGGTACGGGTACCTGCAGGATTAAGTTTAGCGGATTTTCTCGGCAGCATGCTTACGCGCACTATTGCCTTGTCCCGAAGGACGCGGCATACTCTCAAGTTCGGATCTCATGGTGGATTTGCCTGCCATGATCGACTCCTACACCCTTCAACCATCTATTCCGTCAGATGGCGGCACTGTCACTACTGCGTCTCCACGTCACTCCTGAAGGTAGTAACGGAATATTAACCGTTTCTGCCATCGGCATCGCCGTTCGGCTGAGCCTTAGGACCCGACTGACCCTGATCCGATTAGCGTTGATCAGGAAACCTTAGTCTTTCGGCGAGGGGGTTTCCCGCCCCCTTTATCGTTACTTATACCTACATTTGCTTTTCCAGACGCTCCAGAATACCTCACGGTACGCCTTCGACGCCGACTGGAATGCTCCCCTACCGATCATATAAATGATCCCACTGCTTCGGTAGACAACTTGATACCCGATTATTATCCACGCCCGACTCCTCGACTAGTGAGCTGTTACGCACTCTTTAAATGAATGGCTGCTTCCAAGCCAACATCCTAGCTGTCTTAGCAGTCAGACTTCGTTAGTTTAACTTAGCTGTCATTTCGGGACCTTAGCAGGTGGTCCGGATTCTTCTCCTCTCGGGCACGGACCTTAGCACCCATGCCCTCACTCCTGCGGTAGAACTGATGCGCATTCGGAGTTTGTCAAGACTTGATAGGCGGTGAAGCCCTCGCATCTTATCAGTCGCTCTACCTCACATCAGTAACCCGCAAGGCTGCACCTAAATGCATTTCGGGGAGTACGAGCTATCTCCAAGTTTGATTAGCCTTTCACCCCTACCCTCAGCTCATCCAGAAGCTTTTCAACGCTTATTGGTGCGGTCCTCCAGCTGGTGTTACCCAGCCTTCAACCTGGCCAAGGGTAGATCACTTGGTTTCGCGTCTGCCACTGCCGACTATACGCCCTGTTCAGACTCGCTTTCGCTTCGGATACGTGTGTCGTCACACTTAACCTTGCCGGCAAAGGCAACTCGTAGGTTCATTATGCAAAAGGCACGCCGTCACTCATTAACGAGCTCCGACCGCTTGTAGGCGCACGGTTTCAGGAACTATTTCACTCTTCTGTTCGAAGTGCTTTTCACCTTTCCCTCACGGTACTGGTTCGCTATCGGTCTCTCGGGAGTATTTAGCCTTACCGGATGGTCCCGGCAGATTCACGCTGAATTCCTCGTGCTCCGCGCTACTCAGGATACTACTATGCTTCGACAACATTCGAATACGCAACTGTCATGCTCTATGGTCTTTCTTTCCAGAAAGTTCTTCTCTGATGTCTTCATGCAACGGCGTAGTCCTACAACCCCACCCATGCCGTAACATGGATGGTTTGGGCTGTTCCCCGTTCGCTCGCCACTACTGGGGGAATCATTGTTTATTTTCTTTTCCTGCAGGTACTAAGATGTTTCAGTTCCCTGCGTTAGCCTCCAACAACGTTGGATAATACCTCTTCAAGATATTGGGTTGTCCCATTCGGAAATCTCTGGATCAAAGGTCATTTGCACCTCCCCAAAGCTTATCGCAGCTTATCACGTCCTTCATCGCCTCCGAGAGCCAAGGCATCCGCCATGCGCCCTTCTTTACTTTCCTTATCCATTCGCTCACACTTGCGTGCCGGCGGGATGATATATACTTTCAGCTCTTTACTACTAAAATTACTGTTTGCTTGTACAATATGTCATAGATCGTTCATCTTCGTTTCTTACGTTTCCGATGGAGTGGAGAATAACGGATTCGAACCGTTGACCCTCTGCGTGCAAGGCAGATGCTCTAGCCAGCTGAGCTAATCCCCCGAACTTGATTCCGTTCGTAGTCCCAGGCAGAGTTGAACTGCCGACCTCTACATTATCAGTGTAGCGCTCTAACCAACTGAGCTATAGGACTAAGTTCAACCTAGTCTGTTTAATTAGACCCGGCTTCTTACTTTCTCTCTTCCGTATCATTACGGAATCATATCTTGAATAAACAACACCAGCAGTACAAGAACAAAAACCTTCTCGATCTTTCGTCCTCTCCAGAAAGGAGGTGTTCCAGCCGCACCTTCCGGTACGGCTACCTTGTTACGACTTAGCCCCAGTCACCAGTTTTACCCTAGGGCGCTCCTCGCGGTTACGCACTTCAGGTACCCCCGGCTCCCATGGCTTGACGGGCGGTGTGTACAAGGCCCGGGAACGTATTCACCGCGCCGTGGCTGATGCGCGATTACTAGCGAATCCAGCTTCGTGGAGTCGGGTTGCAGACTCCAGTCCGAACTGAGAGAGGTTTTGGGGATTGGCATCCACTCGCGTGGTAGCGGCCCTCTGTACCCCCCATTGTAACACGTGTGTAGCCCCGGACGTAAGGGCCGTGCTGATTTGACGTCATCCCCACCTTCCTCACATCTTACGATGGCAGTCTTGTCAGAGTCCTCAGCGGAACCTGTTAGTAACTGACAACAAGGGTTGCGCTCGTTATGGCACTTAAGCCGACACCTCACGGCACGAGCTGACGACAACCATGCAGCACCTTCACAGATGCCTTGCGGCTTACGGCTTTCACCGTAATTCATCTGCAATTTAAGCCCGGGTAAGGTTCCTCGCGTATCATCGAATTAAACCACATGTTCCTCCGCTTGTGCGGGCCCCCGTCAATTCCTTTGAGTTTCACCGTTGCCGGCGTACTCCCCAGGTGGAATACTTAACGCTTTCGCTTGGCCGCTTGCAGTATATCGCAAACAGCGAGTATTCATCGTTTACCGTGTGGACTACCAGGGTATCTAATCCTGTTTGATACCCACACTTTCGAGCCTCAATGTCAGTTGCAGCTTAGCAGGCTGCCTTCGCAATCGGAGTTCTTCGTGATATCTAAGCATTTCACCGCTACACCACGAATTCCGCCTGCCTCAACTGCACTCAAGATATCCAGTATCAACTGCAATTTTACGGTTGAGCCGCAAACTTTCACAACTGACTTAAACATCCATCTACGCTCCCTTTAAACCCAATAAATCCGGATAACGCTCGGATCCTCCGTATTACCGCGGCTGCTGGCACGGAGTTAGCCGATCCTTATTCATAAAGTACATGCAAACGGGTATCCATACCCGACTTTATTCCTTTATAAAAGAAGTTTACAACCCATAGGGCAGTCATCCTTCACGCTACTTGGCTGGTTCAGGCTCTCGCCCATTGACCAATATTCCTCACTGCTGCCTCCCGTAGGAGTTTGGACCGTGTCTCAGTTCCAATGTGGGGGACCTTCCTCTCAGAACCCCTATCCATCGAAGACTAGGTGGGCCGTTACCCCGCCTACTATCTAATGGAACGCATCCCCATCGTCTACCGGAATACCTTTAATCATGTGAACATGCGGACTCATGATGCCATCTTGTATTAATCTTCCTTTCAGAAGGCTGTCCAAGAGTAGACGGCAGGTTGGATACGTGTTACTCACCCGTGCGCCGGTCGCCATCGGCCTTAGCAAGCTAAGACCATGCTGCCCCTCGACTTGCATGTGTTAAGCCTGTAGCTAGCGTTCATCCTGAGCCAGGATCAAACTCTTCATTGTAATAATATCTTTTTCCAACTATTCAGTTGATAATCTGCTCAAGGATTCCAAATCTATCAATATCAATATTGACGGTTCTTGTTTTTTCCGTACACCATATATATATTACATACGGTGCACCGGCTTGTACTACTTGTTTGTTTATCTTAAATCTTTCAAAGAACTCTCATTTATATTTTGCCATCGTTTCCGAAAGCGGATGCAAAGGTAAGAGATTTTATCGTAACCACCAAATGTTTTCGAAAGTTTTTTTTGAAAAAGTTTTTTTTCAAAACTTCCATAAAAGGCGGGACGTCCATCCTCCCCAGGTCTTATCCGTTCTCGCTCCCTTAGCCCCGCTAAGGTAAGATACTGGGTGCAGACACTGTCAAGGAAAACTCTCCTACGTTTGTTTCACCAAGTCAGTCACACACTGTCTGAAGTGCCGCATCTCTCTCGATTGCGGATGCAAAGGTAGACCTTTTAACGATTACCAGCAAACATACGAAGGAAAAATTATCCGGATTTCCTGAAACTTTTTTGTAATACTCTGAATAACAGATGTGTTACAAAGCATGTTTTTATAACGGAGGACACCGGAGGAAAAAGACACACACATTATAATATTCGCACGCGCGTATAGGGACGGAAAAAAGGAAGGGCCCCATACGAATACAGCAGACGAAAAACAAGAAAAGACGGAAAAACGGAAGGCAAACTTGCAAACTTGCAAAACTTGCAGCATCTCCACACCCACACACGTGCGCGTACATTATAATGCAACAAAATAATATGTTCCAGAATTCCACTCTATTTCTTTATTGTGATCTGTGAATGATCTGATCTCCTCCTGTTTTCTTGTTCACGCTTTTTCTCTTTTGCGAAATATATGCGTCTTGATGAGGAGATTTCTTTAAAAGACCATTACTACAGCCAGTGCCGGCTGAAGAACAGCAGCTGGCAGGTCTTCTGGCAGGACAGTGCCTCGGAACAGGATGCCATGCCGTGCGTCTTCATACAGTTCATATGTTCCGAAAGGTTAGTAACATGTGTTCCGTAAAGTTAGTAACGTGTGGCCCTATACGTTACTAACATACAGGCCTGCACGTTAGTAACGTGTTCCATTTAGATTGATAACGCGTTATTCCTCATGCCGACAGCTTGTTCTCCCCAGGATTGTACAAGCTGTACCAGCATGATTGGCGGAAGGTCCGGCCTATACAAGTACCTGCTGAAGATTCGGGCAGTCATCCCTTTGCCACCTGTGTCTGTCCGATTCCGGTTTCTGTCTTCCGCTTTCCTTTTTTCTTCTTATACGGCCCATCCTCTTTCCACCAAAGATCCTGTCACATCTCTCCCTTTTCCCCGCTCCACTTTCTGTGCTCCGTCATGCTTTCCTCCATTTCAGCTCTCCCCTGCATCGTCCGTTTGTCCTCCTCCACCCTTGCTTGTCACATTCTCCTTATGTTCTCTCATTTTTCCACATTATAATGTACGCGCACGTGTGTGGGTGTGGAAGTGCTGCAAGTTTTGCAAGTTTGCAAGTTTCATCCCCACTTTATATCATAAAGGGAACTGAAAATAAATAATATTCTGGCATTTAGTCAATGCCCCCATAAACTATATAATTTTTTATTGCTATATTTGTCCTCATCAAATCATCAAAATGAATATAACTTCTACTATCATAACAGCTTCGGACGGAACACCCCTCTCCTTATATGATGTATGCCGGTTCCTATCCAAGCAGCAATGGAAACACATATTAAAACAATTGAAACAAGAAGGAATACATATAGAAAGAATAGAAGCTTATGAATATCCGGAAGTTCGAGACATCAAACATCTATTTATACGCTTTGAAAAAGAAGACACTCCTTTTTATTTACTGTCTCCGGAAATATTCTCTAAACTAACCAACGCGATAATACAAGAATACTCTTCAAATATAAAATAAAAAAAGTTGTACAATCCATTAAATTAGGATGAGATGAAAAACATCAACGGTCAAGGCAATGAAATTACAATTATTTTACCACATAAGAAAATAGATTGTATATCCTCCCATCATGAACAATTCAATCAAATCATCCATCAATCCCATATCATAATTACAGGAAACAACAATCATGTTTCCATGCATTTCGATTCAGAAGAGAATGTTGAAAGCCTACTTCTTAACGAAGGTTTTCTATTGATTATCAAGGAAAACGATAACACGGTTAATTTAGGAACAATCATTTTACGCTATTCCAACATACTAGGGATGAGTGGACTAAAACTCATCATCGGCCAGTTGCCCGGTTTGGGAGCTGGTGTTTCAAGAGTTGCCAATAATTGTAGAGTTGATATAGGTAATCGTGTAGTTATCAATGGAGTTACTCTATATTTACAAGAAGATAAATCAAATGTTAGCATAGGAGAAGACAGTCAATTAAGCTGGGGCATTGATATTTGGTGTACCGACGCACATACTATAACAAATTTAAAGGGAGAACCGATTAATTTTGCTCAAAGTATAGAAATAGGCAAGCATGTATGGGTAGGGAAAGATGTAAAGATTGGTAAAAATACAAAAATACCCGATAACAGTATTGTGGGTTGGGGAAGTATTGTAACCAAAGTATTCAACGAACCGAATATAATATTAGCAGGCATCCCTGCAAAAATTGTAAAGAGAGGTATAAATTGGGATCGTAGATGCATTAATAAATACTTACTAGAATAGTATTTAGGGTGTCTGAAAAGATAGCTAGTCAGACCCCCGATTTGATAACTATTCCGTTAGAACTGGAAATAAATAAACGGCTGAATATCACTGCTCTTTATCTGTATAACCAAATAAATCAGTACTACCAACAATAATGCCTTTCCCAATAAAGGTAATTTTACCACTCCACGACAACACGCATTCTGCCAACTATCAGGAGCAAAATGCAGCAAATACCCTATTCCCATCAAAACAAACACTTTCCAATAACCTTCTATCAGCTGCATGAATACCTCGGGATGGAAAGCTGTACATATCTGCTTCAACATAACAACCGAAGCTTCAAAAGTCGTATTACGGAAAAATATCCAGCAGAAACAAACAAAATTGAAAGTAACAAGAACTGCAAAAAATTTACGAATGCCCTTACTGGTAGCCGTCTTAGGCTTATGCAGCAAGTTACGCCAGAATTTCTGTGCAGCCAGTGCTATTCCATGAAATCCTCCCCATATCACAAAATTCCAAGATGCACCATGCCACAAACCACCTAACAACATAGTAAGGCACAAATTAATATAAGTACGTACCTTCCCCTTGCGGTTTCCCCCCAATGAGATATAAAGATAATCCCGCAACCATGTAGAAAGAGAGATATGCCAACGATGCCAGAAATCGGTTATACTATCGGCTTTATAAGGCGAATTAAAATTCATAGGGAAACGGAAACCCAACAGCAAAGCAAACCCGATAGCCATATCACTATATCCGGAAAAGTCACAATAAATCTGTAAAGCATACCCATATACACCAAACAAATTCTCAACCCCGGAATAAAGAGCCGGATTATCAAAAATACGTTCCACAAAATTTACACTGATATAATCGGAGATTACAGCTTTCTTGAATAATCCGCTGATGATAAAGAAAACACCAGTGCCAAACATCTCCGAGGAAACAAACAGCGGTTGCCTGATTTGAGGAATAAAATCGCGGGCACGTACAATAGGCCCCGCTACCAGCTGCGGAAAAAAGACACATAAAATGTATAATCCAGCAACCTGTTCAAAGGAACCAGCTCACGACGGTAAACATCTATGGTATAACTTAAAGACTGGAAAGTGAAGAACGATATTCCCACCGGCAAGAAAATATCCAACGGCTGGAATTTCCCATTCCACAAAGGAGCCAGTATCTGATAAAAGAAATTGGTGTACTTGAAATAACAGAGCAATCCTAAATTTATTCCCAGACTTGCCAGCAGCAAAACCCTCCGTTTCCATTGAGTTTCGGTATTCGCCATACGCCCTGCCAGCAAGAAATCCGTCACTGTCACCACCCCCAGCAAGAAAAAATAAAAACCGCTACTCTTATAATAAAAATAATAAGAAAACAGCGTTACAAACAGGATGCGTGCCGTATCCTTCTTCTGCAATAACATATAAATCAGGCTAAAGCCTAAAAACAGAAACAAAAACAAGCCGCTGCTAAAAATCATCGGTTGCTTGGCATTATAAGTCAATACCTCAGCCAGTTTACTCCAATCCAGTTGCCACATATTCATTATACGCTTTAATCAGTGCCTGATGTAATAAATTACCTTGTAAACGATATCCATCGGGAGTGAAATGAATGCCATCCGCACGAAGCATGTGGTGCTTCGTCCAGTTACGACAAGCATCTGTCTTTCCTCCTACTATATTATACATATCCCAAACTGCCATTTTATTCTCTTGTGCATACTCCTTTATAATACGCGCCGCCGTTACGGTTCTCGGATTAATGGTACGTGCACGACGACGTCCCACGTATGCTCCGGGAGGTGTAGTCAGTAAAAAAGCCGCTTCAGGACAGGCTGCTTTCAACATACCCAACAGTCTGCCTATCTGCATTTTGTGAGCCTGAGCCAGATAACGGCGGCTATGTGCCTCATTGGTTCCAAAAGAAACAATAATCAGATCGGGATGCAAAGAAGCTATTTCTTTTATTTTTTCATCATCAGAAAAAGTAACAGAAGTAGCTCCATTAATGCCAATCATATGATAAACAATACCCGGTTCGCCCGTTTCATGTGCCAACCCACCGGTACGATATGAAATAACATCAGGATAAACAGCCTCAGCACCAAAATCATGTTCCAGACGATGACGGGTTATTAATGGATAAAGATGCCCCCGCACATGAGAATCACCTATATGGACTATCCGTACCGGTCCTGTCATATCATTCAACTTTTGAAAGAAAGGAGAAAGCGAACGGTTCTCATCTTCTATCACATTATCCAAAGAATGAGTAAAACTCGCCGGAAGTGAATCATGTACTGTTATCAGCCGCATACCCCGATGCATTTCCTTTGTTTCACCGGGTATGCGAAGCGGCTCCAACGGCCGGGACAATGCCGGAATAGCATCCTGAGCATAAAGACATGGAAACAGCAAGAACAGGAACAATACCATTGCTATACCGGACAGACCAGGAAATCTGTTATTCCTCCTCATAGGCTTTCCGTCTTTCATATTGCTCTTTGCCATACATCAATGTTTCAAATAAGATACCTGCCAAATGCTTGCCTCCCTTAAAATTGATATGGGTATAATCAAGATTCGCCATTTTTTGCCCGATCATATCGACAATGCTTCCTTGACCTCCCATTGCCTCATACATATTCCAAAAAGCGATATGGCTATCAGCCGCAATGGACTGTTGATAACGGATAAGATTCTTGACTCCGGGCATGGTGCGGAGATCTCCATTCTCGTTTTTATATTCACGGTCACCCACACTGACCAGTAAAATGCTGGTTTCAGGAAAAGCTGTCTTCAAATGTTCTATCACCGAAAGCATCCCTTTCTTATAGCCATCGTATTTTACTCCCCGTTCCGTAGCCACATTCAAACCATATTGGACCACAATCAAATCGTATGGACGAAGACGTTGGAAATCGCAAAGCGTATGTAAAGGAATACTACGTAAATGAAGCCCACTGCTACCACGTACGCTAAAATTATCCAAAGATATTCCCTGCCTGCCGTCCATAGCCACTCCATAGAAAGTAACAGAATCAGCTTGTTCCACACTCCACCGTACTTGTCCTATCCTTCCTCTCACCGAAACAGCCTGCACACCTCCTGTTCCTACTTCCTCATGCAACTCTCCTTCCGCAGCATTATTCACTTTAGAACGGACAGCGGCAAAACCTTTATTCAGGAAATAAAAAGTAGAAACCTCACAGGTATCCAGTCGGGAAGCGTATTTACTCTGTCCTTTCAACTGTACATAAGCACCTTCACGAGGAAAAAAATAATGTCCGGAAATATCTTGCTGCATTTTATCAAAACCAACGGAGTCATTGGATGAATGACTGCTCCATCCCCCAAAAGTATGGCGTACCGTAGGACGGTAACCGCTGATGGAAGAGGTTACAGGAACATATCCCACTCCGCAACCACCAAATTCTTGTTGAAGCATTTCGCGCAAATCGGCAGTAAAAATATCAGCTTCTATAAAAGAATCACCGAAGTAAGCGATACGCACAGGGCGTTTCATGGTTTTCACTTTGGAAAGTGCCTCATAAAAATGTTTCATTCCCCGCATGGTGGAATCCGAATAATCCTCAATACAGGTAATACCCGTTTTACATGTATCCACAAAAATAGGTTTTACAGGAGGAGGAAGGACAATGGTGTCGGAATCACATACTTCTTCTTCCACATCCGGACGGATATCAGCCAGCAGGTCCACCTTGCGCAACGGTTTGCCGCCCACCGACATGGAGGGGAGGAAATACAGCCCCATTAACACTCCTACTACAATAAGAGTGAGAAGAAAAGTGGCCGGTATATAGTTTTTCATATTGCTATATTTGTAAATTAACCGCAAAAGTAGTGATTTTTTAGACGGAGTACTTCATGATAGAGGCTAAAAAAAGAAAAAAGACTGCGCCAGAAAGAGGGCAACAGTCTTTTTCTTTAATGATGAAAAGACAGATTCAAATCGTCTTTTCTATGTTCCACACAAAAGCACGTAATCCCAATTGTTCGGTTTCCTTATCCATTTTATGCAAAGCGTCCAATAAAGGCTCCACTTTGGTATCATCTACCACTGTCATAATGGCCGAGCACATACTGGGCCACGCGTGACTGCCATAATGCGGTTCTCCTTTTACAGAGCCGCGCCCCTGCAACTGCTGCCAATAACTGAATCCACGACAATTCTGACGGTCCAACAACGCCAGAATACGTTCGTAAAAAGCTTGGTCGAAAGTGATGAAAACTGATTTCATTATTCCATTTTTTATTTTAAGTTCTGTCATCCGGTCTCCTATTCATTTCAATCCGGATAACAACTATATTAATTATTCTTTTTTGCCTTTGGTCATCTCCGTCTTATGTGCTTGATAATAGTCATTCAGTTCACGGGAAGCTTTCATCTTCTTACGGTTACGCTTGATACCTGTACCCGCAAATGAACAGTAGAGCACCGGAACCAAAATCAAGGTGAGCACGGTAGATACAGTCAAACCACCGATTACGGACACCCCTAAAGGCTGCCACATTTCAGAACCTTCCCCTCCTCCTATCGCCATCGGCACCATGCCCAGAATAGTGGTCAAAGTGGTCATTAAAACCGGACGTAAACGACTACGGCCCGAAACAACGACCGAATGAATAACAGACATACCCCGCTCACGACATAAGGTAATGTAATCAATAAGCACGATACCATTCTTCACTACGATACCAATCAACATGATACCTCCCAACAAACTCATGACATTCAATGTAGTCCCCGTTCCATACAATGCCATCAATACCCCACTGAATGCAAACGGAATAGAGAACATAATGATAAACGGATAGGTCAGAGACTCAAACTGGGCAGCCATTACAATAAATACCAATATAATAATCAAAACAGCCAAAGTTCCCAGATCGCTGAATGAATCCTGCTGATCCTCATAAGACCCTGCCACCTGGATACTGATACCGCCAGGTAAATCCATCTTATCAATAATAGACTCACCCGCTGCCACCACACTACCTAAAGGCGCACCTGAAATCACAGCAGATACTGTTACAATACGTTCACGGTCTTTACGTTCAATAGTAGGAGGAGCTGAACGCTCCACTACCGTGCCGATATCTTTCACCCGAATCGCTTTACCTTCATTGGTATAAATCAGAATATTCTCCAAACTTTCAATACTGGTACGGAACTGGGGAGCATAACGCACCTTGATATCATATTCGTCACCATCTTCCCGATAGTAAGAAGATAAAGCACCATTAACACGGTTACGCAGATACAAAGCTGCTGTAGAAAGATTCAAACCATGTAAAGCCAGTTTTTCACGATCAAAATCCACCTGATATTCCGGCTGATAATCCTGACGGCTGATATTCACCTCAGACACACCGTTCACTTTCAATAAAGCTTCTTTCAATTCAGCGGCTGCCTTATCTGTTTCTGTAAAATCATATCCATAGATTTCAAAATCGGCAGTGGCCTGTCCACCCATGCCTCCACTGCTACCACCCAAGATAACCTGGGCTTTATCCAGTTCGGGATAGGCTTTCAGATCCTCACGCATACCATCGCAGACTTCTGCCAACGTAACAGAACGCTGATCGGGATTATAAAGGTTGATATTGAATGAAATGATATGGCTACCATTATCCTGAATAGAAGCCCAAGTATTATCCGCATCAGCCTGTCCCACAGTATAGTTACAGATACGCATCACCCCTTCATATTTCTTCAGCCACCTTTCGGTCAGCTCCTGGGCCAATGCCTGGGCACGCTCTACGCGAGCTCCGATAGGCAATTGTAATTGAACAGAAATACGACTGTTGTCTTGTGACGGAAAAAACTCTGTACCAATTCCTTTCGCACAAATCAGGCTCAGCAGAAAGAACCCGAAACAACCGGCAATAATGGTCTTGCGGTGACGGACAGCCCAGTTCAAACGTTTCTGATACCAGTTATCCAATCCATCCAACGCACCTTCTATCGGTTTGTAGAATGTGACAAACCACTTACTTTGTTTTTTTTGCAAGCGAAGCATCTGCGCACACATCATCGGAGTAAATGACAGAGCCGAGATAGTAGAAATAGTCATAATGACACACATCATCCAGCCCAACTGACGGAACAAAACTCCCGACATACCACTGACCATCGTCAACGGGAAGAATACCGCAATCATGGTCAATGTGGATGCGATAACAGAAATTGCCACCTCATTTGTTCCATGGATAGCCGCCTGTTTCGGCTCGGAGCCACGCTCGATATGGGTCGTTACGTTTTCCAAAACAACAATAGCGTCATCCACCACATTACCAATCGCAATAGAAAGGCACGACAAAGAAATAATATTCAGAGATCCCCCATCCGTGATAGCCAAATAAATAAAGGAGGCAATCAATGACATGGGGATAGTGATACAGATAATCACCGTAGCACGCCAACGACCTAAGAAAACAAATACCACCAAGACCACAAACAGAATGGCATACATAATAGTTTCCGTCAAACTGTCGATGGTATTCAAAATATTATCCGAAGTGTTCACAATAACCCCCAGTTTCACATCACTGGGCAGTGACTTCTGTAACTTAGGCAACTGCTCCATTACTTTCCGGGAAATGTTCACTGAATTTGCTCCCGATTGTTTCTGTACAACAATCATGGCTCCCTGCACCCCGTTATTATAGGTTTCCTGAGCACGTTCTTCTACAGAATCGACTACCGTTGCCACGTCACGCAAATACACCGAAGCACCATTGCGTATACCCACTACGATATTCTCCATTTCTTTCGGGTCCTTGAATTCTCCTTCCACACGCAAGGAATAGGTATTACTGCCCACATCGAAAGTTCCACCCGGAGTATTCTTATTTTCAGCCCCGACAATGGAACTGATGGTCTCAATCGTCAGATCATATGCTTCCAGTTTGTTGGGATCACAATAAATATTCACCTCACGCTTCGGCGCACCGGCAATGGACACCGTTCCCACACCGGGAACACGAGCCAAAGGATTTACTACATTATCATCCAATATCTTATACAAAGCCGGCTGACTTTCTTCTGCCTGAACGGACAACAGCAGGATAGGAATCATATCCGTACTGAACTTAAAGATAATCGGAGTATTGACTTCATCGGGAAGCTCCGAACTCACCATATCCAATTTATCACGCACATCATTAGTCAACACATCAATATCATAGCCATATTCGAATTCCAAAGTGATAACTGATATATTTTCTGAAGACTTGGATGTAATATGTTTCAAATTACTAACCGAGTTCAACGTATTTTCCAACGGACGGGTTACGTTGTTCTCTATATCGGAAGCACTGGCACCCTGATAAGATGTCATAACCATAATGGTATTGGTATCAATATCGGGATACAAGTCTACCGGAAGTTTCGACAATGAGAACAGACCAAAGATCGCTACGGCCAAAAAGCATAACGAGGTCATAATCGGTTTTTTAACCGCTCCTTCGTATAAACTCATGTTTGTTAAATTAAAAATTAAGAACTAAAAAATCATATATAGGTAAATAAATATGGAGTATTATCAACTAATTCTCAATTTTTAATTTACTGCCACTTCCACACCATCGGCCAAACGGGTCTGACCGGCAACCACCACCTGCGAATTATCCTCCACCCCGGAAATCAATTCATATTCGGTTCCCATCCGACGTCCCAATTCTACTTTATTATAAGAAACCTTACCGTCTTTGTAGACATATACATAACGGTCGCCCGAACCGGCACGTTTCACAATAGCCTGATCAGGAACCACCACATGCCGCAATGTACCAAAGCTCACAGTCACACGGCCAAACATTCCCGGACGTATACGCTGACGGGTATTAGCCAATTTTACCTCTACAGGAAAAGTATGAGTAGCAGCATCAATAGTAGGATACACCAAACTAACTTTCCCTTCGAACTCCTCATCACCATACACATCAAATTTCACCTTTACGATCATACCTTTAGTCACTTTCGGGAAATAAGGTTCGGATACATTGATCAACAGTTTAACCGGAGTGATCTGTTCAATGACCAACACAGGAGTGGAAGCGGAAGAATATAAATCACCGTTATCAAAATTACGTGCTGTAACCACTCCATGAATAGGGCTTAACAACTGCGTATTCTCCAACAAATTATTATAGGAAGTACGACGTACATCTAAAGCTGTTTTTGCTGCATCCCATTCAGATTTGGAAGCTCCACCCACTTTGTACAGTTCATCCATACGTCTGAATTCCGTTTCTTCATTTTCTAATTGCAATTTCATTTGTTTCAGATTTGCCGCATCCATCTGTACTAATTTCTGTCCTTTGGATACATGGTCTCCCACTTCAACAAAAATACGGTCTATACGCCCGGGAGAGGTCGGAGCTATATTATTTTTCGCTTCCGCTTCAACAGTGGCAGTATATTCCTCTATCTGATCTACATCGCGGGAAGTTACGGAAGCAAGCCGGACTACCGGTTTGTCCTCCATAGCGGTATCAGCATCTTCCTTACTCTCCGTTCCACCTGAACATGCCCCCAGCATAGTTACCACCAGCCAAGCTGCGAATTGAAAATATTTTCTCATACTGTTATCTTTATGTTAATGTGTTATTGTTCCGTTACTTCATCAATGCCTAAGACTAAATCCAAATCAGCTTTAGCTACCAGATAGTCATAGATGGACTGGTTATAAGTCAGTTGGGCCTCTGTTAAAGCCACTTCCGAACTATTCAATTCCAAGATAGTTCCTTTTCCAACTTCATATCTTTTTTCGGCAATAGTACGCCCTTTCTCCGCCTGAAAGACAGCTTCTTTATTACTTACCACCTGTTCCGTACTAGCGGCCATATTATCCAAATAACCGGTAGCTTGCATAGTGAGTTGCCGCTCTGTATTGATACGGTTCTCTTCCAGTTGTTTCATCTGGATACGGGTCTGTTTCAATTGAGTAAAATTACTTCCTTTGAACAAAGGAATGCTTAGATTCAGGCCGATAGTAGAATAGGGCCTCCAATCGTATTCCTTGAACTTGAAATTATCATTCATTGAAGTATACATATATTGGAAACTGGCAGAAAGGGTCGGCATAAAGTTGGTATACTGCAACTTCAGCGTCTGCTTTAATTGCAATGCATTCAGTTCCAATTGCTTCAACGTACTGTTATTTGTCAAATTGTCTGGACGAGGCATTGCCTGACGAGTAAACATAGACATTTCATAATCCTTCAGATTGCCTTCAACCGCTACCTTTACATCAGACTCCATTCCCATCAAGACCTTCAATTGCAAATTTGCCAAATTCACTCCGTTACGGGCAGACACCACGGTAGGTTTCAAGCTGCGCATCTGCACATCCGCACTAATCTTATCATATTCACTGACAGTCCCCTGTTCATATTTAGCTTTCACCACATTATAGTTGTCTTCGCTCTGCTTATAACTTTTCAGCAGCACCTCATAACTATCCTGTGCCAAAAGCAACTGAAAAAATGCCTTGGTCACTTGATTTACCATATCCAGACGTGAAGCACGTGATTTCTCTACCGCCAGGTTCACATCTGTACTTGTCAAACTGATACTTTTGTAAAGAGCCGGAGCAAAGACAGGCAGACTAACAGACAGACCACCACTATAAGTATTATCTGTACCGACTTCAATCACCTCTCCCATCATGGCGAATGACTGCTTTTTTATGGCTCGTGAATAACTGCCCACCAAACTGGCTTCTGGGAAAAGACCGGCATAAGCTTCCCGGCGGGCTTCTTTCTTTAACAGGATTTCCTGACCGGCGACTTTAATGGTGGGATTGTCGCTCAATGCTATCCGGACTGCGTCCTGTAAGGTAATCCTCAATGTGTCTTGTGCTTGTGCACTTTGTATTGCTACATAAAGCAGCAAAAACAAGGTTAACGTAGGTTTGCAATAAAATTTCATTAACTATTATTCTTTATTTAGTGACTTATTTAATTTCTAACCATACTTATTATGTTCGTTTCCTTTTAAATTCAATAAAAAATTATCCACAATCTTCAACCCCTTTTCAGTGGAAATGCCACGCATATGCATAAATACAACTGTTTCATAAATTTCACCAAGCGAATAGGACTTGCATATTTCCGAATGCAACAACAAATCCATCTGCTCACATACCATAGCGCGTACAATATTATAATTTACATCATTTCTAAAAATGCCTTGTTCCACTCCTTTGCGATAAAATTCCATAGCCGAATCCAAATTCTCCTTCCGGCTTTCGTCAATGTAACGCATTACCTTGGGATATTTCTCAATATCCTCAAAGAATTTCCTGTTTGTATTCTGAAATTCCTGGGCACTTCTTTGAAAAAACTTCAAGAGGACTTCCAAAACATTTTCTGCTTTGGAAGCCACTTGAGTCATATATTCCTGCATCTCCTCCCGATGTAACTTCATGACATCAAGTAATAAATCCTCTTTGTCATGGAACAATTCATAAAGCGTACGTTTAGATATAGATAATCCGGCAGCAATATCATCCATTCTCACTGTTTTGACACCTTTCTGGGCAAATGATTTCGCTGCCGCCAAAACAATGTGTTCCTTCACTACCGTTTTATCCGTTCTTTTTTTCCTGACGCTATTCATTCTTAACATAAAGGGAGACAAAGATACATTTATTTTATAATACCTAACTTAGAACTTCTGACAAACTCTATCAGATGTACAATTTCAGGACTAGACGGAACCTGTTCTTCAATACGACGCAATGCATCCTCTGTAGATGTATTCACTTTATACAATATACGGAAAGCATGCGCTATATGTTTAATAACCGTTTCCGAAAAACCTTCATGTTGCAACACGGTGGTATTGATGCTGTAAAAAGCCGTAGGCTCATGGGCTGCCACACAATAAGGAGGAATATCCTTGGTAAAACGACACCCGCCCTGTACGGCGGCATAAGTCCCCAAACGAGTCTTTCCCTGCATCAGTACATTGGAAGTAAGAATAGCATAATCCTCGACTACACAACAACCTGACACCTGCGAACCGTTACCAATAATACAGTTATTACCGATGGTCACATCATGTGAGATACGTGCTCCCTGCATAATAAAGTTACCGCTTCCTACCACAGTTTCATCTCCGGCGAAAGTGGCACGAATAATTACCGCATTCTCACGGATGGTATTATTATTACCTATACGGGCAATGGTATCATCACCCGTATATTTAAAATCTTGCGGAGTAGCAGCAATTACAGCTCCGTTATAAATGGTATTTCCGTTACCGATGCGTGCGCCGCTCATAATGCTGGCGTTGGGCATAATTACATTATCATCTCCTATCTCCACATTCTTATCAATGTAGGCAAACGGGTGAATAGTTACGTTTTTCCCGATTTTTGCAGACGGGTCTACATAAGCTAACGGACTAATCATATTCGTATCGTTTTTAAGGTTAATTATTCACGTCCACCTCCTAGTGCGCTGTACAAATTGATAACAGCCTGCATGCGCTGGAAAGTATCGGATACTTCGTTCAACTGGGCACTCAGCAATGACTGTTGTGCAGTAATGATTTCCAGATAAGTGGCCTTTCCCGCCTGAAACAAATCATTGTTCATCTCCACCGCTTTTTGCATTTCAGAAACCTGTGCCTGGTGCTCGCTCAACTTTTTGTCTGCCGTATCATACAGGAACAAAGCATCACTTACTTCCTTACCAGCTTCCAAAATAGTCTGCTGATAATTCATCTTGGCAATCTGTTCTTCCGCTTTCGATACTTTCAAGTTGGCAATCAATTTTCCACGCTGGAAAATGGGTTGCGTCAATGAGCCGATAGCATTCCAAAGCATAACGGCAGGATTAGAAATCACTGTACCATTGGAACCATTAGTCCATCCCAGAGTACCTGTAATATTAACACTGGGATAAAAAGCGGAACGCGCCTGATTGGTAGTATAATAAGCGTCGGCTAATGCCAATTCTGCCGCTTTTACATCGGGCCGGTTCTCAAGCAACTGTAAAGGAACTCCCACCGCCAAATCAGCCGGCATCACTTGTTCCTCCAATGTTCCACGGTCTATGTTCTGAGGAGCCTTTGCCAACAATACGGAGATAGAATTCTCAGTTTCGCGCACCTGACGTTTCAAGTCGGCCAGCGAAGCTTCAGTTTGATGATAAGCCCCTTTACTCTGTGCCACAGCAGCTTCGGTAGTCATACCGGCTTCCTTCATAGCTTCCATAGTGCGCACTGTTTCTTTCATTAACGCCACATTCTGTTCGGTCACACTGACTTGACGGTCTAGCATCAATAAAGAATAATAAGCATTGGCTATACCACCAATCAACTGTGAACGCACTGCCTGCTGATAGGCCTTACTTTGCAAATAAGAAGCTTTCTGGCCACGATGGGCATTCAGCAATTTGCCGAACAAATCAACTTCCCAGCTTGCAGAAGCAGGTAAAGTATAGTTCTTAACAGGAGTACTTTTGTCCACACTAGTCAACGAACCTTGTGGAGCAAGGGCCAAAGAAGGGAGATAAGACAAACGAGCTGATGTCAATAACGCCTTGGCCTCCTTTACACGCAGGATAGCAGCCTGCATATCTACATTGTTTGCCAATCCCTCTTCAATCAGCATCTGCAATTTCGGATCACGGAAAATTTCCTTCCATGACAAGTTACCCATATTGGTTGTATCGTTAGCAGCCAATGTATCGTTGGCGGCAACCGGGTCACGATAGATGCCAGTGGCATCTATCGACTCGGGACGATCGTATGATTTATAGATGTGGCAACCGCTTAATAAAAACGTCGCGCAACATAATCCTATTATCTTTTTCATTGTTTTTCTATTCATTTACGGGTGTATTGTTCAATTTCGGGTTCAACCTCTGTATTGTCCACACTTTCCCATTCAATCGGTTTGAATTTCTCTTGTAACCATTGGAATACCACAAACAATACGGGTACGATAAAGATCTGGAAGATCATACCAATCAACATACCACCAATAGCCGAAGCTCCCAAAGTACGGTTACCATGAGCACCAACTCCCATAGCCAACATCAACGGAATCAAACCTACAATCATGGCCAATGAGGTCATTAAGATCGGTCGCAAACGGGCTGCCGCACCCAAAACCGCAGCCCAGGAAATACTCATTCCCTGCTTACGGCGATCCAAAGCAAACTCTACAATCAGAATGGCATTCTTCGCCAACAATCCCATCAACATGATCAATGCAATCTGCATATAAATATCATTTGACATGGTTCCTAAAATCATCTTCAAAGCCGGAATATTTCCCAATGCTGCAAATCCGTTTACAAACAGGAAGCTACCTAACAAACCGAACGGTACTGAAAGCAATACGGACAACGGCAGAATATAACTTTCATACTGTGCACTCAACAACAAGTAAACGAATACAAAACACAGAATGAAGATGATACCTGTGGAACTGCCACTGGTAGATGCCTCTTCACGAGCCATACCTCCCAACTCATAACCGTAACCGGTAGGCAAATTCTCTTTAGCAACTTCCGCAATAGCCTGCAAAGCCTGTCCGGAAGTATAGCCACTGGCAGGAGCCACCATCACTTTGATAGACGTATAAAGGTTGAAACGGCCGATAACATCCGGTCCATATACTTTCTTGACAGAAACGAACTGGGAAATAGGAGCCATCTCATTCCCATTACGTATCTTGATACTATTCAAGGATTCCAGATTCTTGGTCGCTTCGGGTTCTGCCTGAATCATTACACGATACATCTTACCGAAACGGTTGAAGTTAGAAGCATACAAACCACCGAAATATCCCTGCATGGTAGTCAGAATATCACTAGGACTGATTCCTGCCTTCTTACAAGCAGCAGCATCAATATCCAACATATATTGGGGGAAACTCGGATTGAAGGTAGTCTGGGCCGAATTAATTTCAGGGCGTGCCTTCAACGCATCCATATAGTCCAAAACTACATCATAAAAATGATTCAAGTCTCCACCGGTCTTATCCTGCATATTCAACTCGATATCACTGGATGCCGAATAACCCGGAATCATAGGAGGAGCAAAGAACAATACCTGCGCATCCTTGATGATCTTCTGCGCACGCATAAACAACGTACCTACCACAATATCCGAATTCTGCATCATGGAGCGTTCTTCCCAATCTTTCAGCTTAATAATGATAGAACCGTAAGAAGGTCCCTGACCACCAATAAAGCCGAAACCGGAAATCACCGTACGGGAATCTACAGCCGGTTCGGCAGCCACCAAGCTGTCTACACGGTTTAAGATTTCCATTGCACGTTCCTGTGAAGTACCGGGAGGCAGTGTCACCGCACCCATAATGGTACCGGTATCTTCATTGGGCACCATACCCGTCGGAGTAACCTTCATAAAGAATACCAACAAAATGATAGAAGCGGCAACCAGCCCGAATGACAACCATTTCTTATGGATAAAGAATACTACATGCTTCTTGTACTTCTTCAATATAGAATCATAAGCCGCATTAAAGGCTGTATGGAAACGTTCTACACGGGTCATCTTCTTTGCTCCATGTCCCTCATCATGCGGTTTCAAGAAAATTGCGCACAGTGCCGGTGACAAAGTCAATGCATTCAAAGCTGAAAAACCGATAGAGATCGCCATGGTGATACCAAACTGACGGTAGAATGTACCGGCAGTACCTCCCATGAAACTTACCGGAATAAACACAGACATCATGACTAACGTAATAGAAACGATAGCTCCACCCAGTTCACTCATGGCATCAATAGAAGCCTCACGGGAAGACTTGTATCCCTGATCCAACTTAGCATGAACACCCCTCGACGACGACAATGGCATCATCGACCACAATCGCAATGGCAAGCACCATCGCCGAAAGAGTCAACAGGTTCACACTGAAGCCAATCAGTTTCAGTACAAAGAAAGTAGCCACCAACGCCACCGGAATGGCAATAGCCGGAATCAGCGTTGAACGCATATCCTGCAAGAAGATATATACCACAATAAACACCAAGATAAATGCCTCAATCAACGTCTTGATTACTTCATGGATAGAAGCGAACAAGAAGTCATTGGCATTTTGGGCTATATTGATGTTTAAACCTGTCGGCAGTGATTCCTGTGCCTTTGCAAGCACTTTCTCCAAATCGGAAATAGTTTCGGTAGCATTAGAACCTGCCATCTGATAGACGATACAAGATACAGCCTTGTGACCATTTACCATATTATTGAATGTATAAGCCAGACGACCTAATTCTATATCGGCCACATCACCCAAACGAAGTACATTTCCATCCGGCAATGCCTTGATGACAATATCTTCAAATTCAGTTGTTTGCTGCAAACGTCCTTTATAACGGATCGTGTATTGGAAAGTCTGATTACCACGTTCACCGAACTGTCCCGGAGCCGCCTCAATATTCTGTTCGGCCAATGCTGCCGAAACATCAGTAGGAACCAGTTTGTACTGCGCCATCACATCCGGTTTCAACCAGATACGCATAGAATAATCCTGTCCCAAGACATTGGCATCACCCACACCCTTCACACGCTTGATTTCAGGAATCAAGTTAATATTAGCATAGTTTTCAATAAACTCAATATTATACGAATCGGTTTCATCATACAATGAAAACACCATCAACATTGAATTTTGGCGTTTCTGAGTAGTCACACCCACCTTGGTTACTTCAGCAGGCAGCAATCCTTGTGCCATAGAAACACGATTCTGTACATTGACAGCCGCCATATCCGGATCTGTTCCCTGATTAAAGTAAACGTTAATATCAGCAGCACCGTTATTGGATGCTGATGACTGGATATACATCATGTTCTCCACACCGTTTATCTGGTCTTCCAACGGCGCGATGACCGAATTCAATACAGCTGTAGAATTCGCACCGGTATAAGTGGCGCGTACCTGCACCGTAGGAGGTGCAATATCCGGATATTGCGTAACCGGCAATGTAGCAAGTCCGATTACACCCAAAATAACTATCAAGACAGAGATTACTGTTGATAGCACCGGACGGTTAATAAATCTATCTAGTTTCATTCTCTATATACCTTATTTATATAAACGAAGTTAATCTGTTTATTTTATACTGATTATTTAAAGGCCGTGGCAATATTCCCTTCCTTCTGGTCTTTCAGGTGTTGTTGATATTTCGCCTCTTTCTGTTCCGGAGTAATCGGAGTAATTGTCTGTCCGTCCTTCAACGTCTGTACACCTTCAACTACAATTTTATCGCCGGGCTTCAAACCACTGGTAACAATATAATTCTTACCGTCACTCAAATTCGACACTTTGATCTCAGTATGCTTCAATGTATTATCCGACTGAAGCACATAAACAAACTTTTTATCCTGAATTTCCTGTGTAGCCGACTGAGGAATCAAAATAATATCCTCCATAGTATAAGGGAAAATTACATTAGCCATACCACCGCTACGCAATACAAGCTGTTTGTTCGGGAAAACGGCACGCATACTTACCGAACCGGTAGTCTGGTCAATAACACCACTTACAGCGTCAATCTTACCTTCTTCAGTATACATTGTACCGTCAGCCAATTCCAATTTTACAGCCGGCATCTTCTCCAGTTGTTCTTTCAGTGTGCCACCGGCTCTTGTCAAACCCAACAACTGCTTTTCAGTCATAGAGAAATACACATACATTTCACCGATTTCACTCACGGTAGTCAACGGTTGTGTTACCGAAGGACTCACCAAACTACCAATACGATACGGGAATGTACCCACCACTCCATCTGAAGGGCTGGTCACTGTGCAGAAGCCCAAATTCTGACGAGCGCTGGTCAACTGAGCCTCAGCCTGTGCCAAACTGGCTTTTGCAGAAAGCAATTGGTCTACTGCGCTTTGATACTCAAAATCGCTGATAATTTTCTTATCATACAAATTTTTCTTCTGTTGTTCGTTCAAAGATAGCGTATTGACATTCGATTTTGCCATCTCTACAGCAGCTTTTGCCTGACGTTCGGCAGCCGCATACTGTGTAGGATCGATCTGAAAGAGCGCCTGGCCTTTCTTTACCGTTGCACCTTCGTCCACACAAAGCTTTACGATAAAGCCGGAAACCTGAGGACGCACCTCAATATCCTGAACACCTTTGATAGTTGCGGGATAAGAAGTAGACTGCTGGCTGGCTGTAGACTGTACAGCCACGACGGTAAATTCGTCATCACCCAACTTCATACCGCTCTGACCGCCTCCACAACTGCTTAAAACGGTCATTGCCGCCGTAAATATCGCGAGGCGGCTCCATGAAATACATTTCATACTATTTACTGTCATTTTCATAACTAATATTATTGAACTTTACTTATTTGTCGAATTAACAGATGTTTATAGAAAACTTTTTAAACCCAATTAGTTTTTACTGCCGCAAAATTAGTCATTTTTCCGGCATTTGTTCGCTTAGCCCATTAGCTTTAACTATAAATAACGTGCGCATATAGAAGGATATTAATTATGTAAAATATATTCCATATATATTCAATCTGTTTCCAGATCTAAACAAGCAAACCATATTACAACTCATACATGATACGGACATGAATGAAACTATTTTTTCGCTATCTTTGTCCAGCAAAATACGAAAGAATTTAAAAACTGTATTTGCTTGATACACAAAATTTAATTTTATAGATAGATATTTCTGGTAACAATTTGACAACCTTTAAAGCGCTTTGCTCTACTGCGGTTTACTTCATAGCTCCAAACAAATCCAAATCCATACAAAGTTTTATAAATAATCACTTCTGACTTGCCGTACGCAAACCAAATTCAAAAAAGACACAAACAAAGAATAACCCACAAAGTAGCAAGTGAACCTCTATTGTCGTGGATTATTCTTTTTATTATCTGTATTAAACAGTAAAGATTGTCTAAACACTTCCGTTCTTGTTTTCTTTGGTAACTCAAAACGTCACTATAAGATACGCTACGAAAATATGCATCTGTACTTGTGACAATTTTCGATTGTAGTTATTCTTTCTCCTTTCAAGCTGATCTGTTTACTATTACCGCACTGGGCAACGGCTAACAAGTCCGTTTTCCACAATATTCAGTCAGAGAATACCTGCCCGTAATCCACACATAATAATAACAATTACAGAACTTCTATCACAATCATAGAAAAGCGATGCTTTCTACTTATTGTTGTGCCGCCCTTCATGTTTCTCCCATGACCGTTGCCCATTCTATATTCCTCCCTTCTTCCTCTCCATGTTTTCCTGCCACCTTCAGAACAACATCATGGTAATTTATAGTGAAGTGCACAATTAACTTGATAATATCTCCATCGCTCAAACTGAATTTGGAGACGTTTTAGGTAATCTTTCCAGTTTCTATTTTCTGGTTGAGACCAACCAATTTCAGCTACTGCACTAGCACGAGGATATGCCATATATTCTACCAATTGATAAGTAGGGAGATATTCAGTCCAAACATTGCCTTGTATACCTAATACCTTTTTAGCTTCTTCTGGCGTTAAAACATCAGGAATCGGATTGAAAGAATAAACCCATTCTAAAGAGGCTACTCTACCATGAGCTAAAGGCTCAAATAGCATGTTCGACTGATAATGGTTTAAATACATGTGGGTATTGGGAGCCATAATGACTAGATTTCCTGCTTTTGCGGCTGTAATGCCACCTTTAACCCCTCTCCATGACATAATAACAGCTTCTCTTCCAATACCCCCTTCCAGAATTTCATCCCAACCAATCAGCCGCTTATGATGCTTTTTGAGGTATTTGCCCACATATTCAATTACATAACTTTGCAAGGCATATTCATCAGAGATATGATTTTTGCGCATCCACGACTGACATTTTTCACAAGATTTCCACCGTTCATTGGGGCATTCGTCTCCCCCTATATGAATATAGGGGCCTGGAAATAATTCTATAACTTCTTGCATGACATCTTTTAAAAAGGTATAACAAGCAGCATTTCCTGCACACAGCACATCGCTATAAATTCCCCATTGTGTACCTACTTGATAGCCTTTTTGGATACATCCCAAAGACGGATATGCGGTTAGAGCCGCCAACATATGTCCAGGAATATCGATTTCAGGAACAATTGTGACATGATGTTCAGCAGCATAAGCCACCACTTCCCGTATCTGTTCTTGCGTGTAATAACCTCCATATCTTTTCTTTTCAAAAACAGGTTGACTAAATGATGAAGGATGATTAATGGCTGTAGAATCTCTCCATGCTCCTTTTTCCGTCAGAAAAGGATATCTCTTAATTTCGATGCGCCAACCTTGATCATCGGTCAGATGCCAATGAAAGTAATTCATTTTCTGCATTGCTAGCAAATCAATGTATTTTTTGACGAAGCTTACTGGATAGAAATGACGCGACACGTCTAAATGCATTCCTCGATAGGCAAATCTAGGTGTATCTTCTATGAAAACTGCAGGCACTTCCCAACTTCTTTCAATAGCAGTTGTTGATGAGTAAATTTCAGGCGGAAGAAGTTGTAGTAACGTTTGGATAGCATAAAAAAATCCATTTTTTTCATTAGCTTCTATTTCAATACTATCCTCGGTTACTTGCAAACGATACCCCTCTTTCCCTAAAGTGTTTTTAGGAAGTTCTTTAAAAACAATGATATTATTCTTTGGAACTAGGAATTGTTTTATTTCGGGTGTTAACGAAGCTGCTTGTTTCAGTCGATCTGTCAAAAAATGTATTTCAGTCTTTGCTTTATTGGTTGCCACTTGAATGCAAGTTTGTTCATTAATTACAAATTTAGAGTGAGTGTTCGAGCGTATAGTTTTAGGCTGTGGAATAATTGCGCAATTTAAAACACCGCTTTCACTTTTGCTAAACAACATTCCTTTTACAGGAATATTATATACATAAGGCATATTTGTTTCAGTTGAAAACAAGTTAACTACTTCCACGTTTAAATCATAAGAAGACAGTGTCATGTCACTGAGACTAGCAAAAATGACCTTTCTTGCCGACCCCTGTAATTCTATTGGTTCTAATTCATTGAGGCAAATAGAAGTTTGTGGAATCGGTTTCAAGATCAACGGAATATCTGCCAAATTTCTAATATCAATTCGTAATTTATTGGCAGCGACTAATTGGGTAGTTATTTCCAAGGTGCCCTCTAAATATTTGTTCAACCATCTAGAAGAACCATAAATATTACAGTCCAAACGTTCTAGAAAGCAATTTTCTTCTAGTGCATAGCGGATGTAAGTATCCGATTTTAGTCGTGCAAATATAATAACATCTGCTCCCTTTACTTTTTGTCGTTGTTGAAAAATTTCCAACGTTTTTTGGCTAAGAATTACCATCCCTTTTTCCGTAGCTTGTTTACGTAGTATTGCATCGTCTTTCACCATAACAGCTTCAATACCTTGTTCCAAATAGGACTGTAAAGTTTCTACCTGAGTGATGGTCGATGACATATCTGCTTGCATAACCACATACTCCTTCCATTCTGGGAGATACCTTCCTTTGGCATTCAAATGAATGCCAAAGGAAAATAAAAATATATACAGAGCCCATATTTTATAAAAATATCTATCTTTCACCTGTTTCATAGTGTTTATTGAATTTTACCAGTCTCATTAATGCTGGAAGGAATTCCATGTAGTTTTTTCTAGCTGGTGATACCCAACCAATTTCTGCATAAGCTGCAATTCTAGGGAAGGTCATCCTATTCATACTTTCTACTGTTAGAATCTGTTCACCCCACATTTGACATCCTAATCCTAAAATTTTATATTGTAATGACTTATCCATTCCAGCAGGAATAGGATTGAACGCGTATGATTTTGCCAAAGGAATTCTACTCTTGTCGTAGTCTAAGTAGGTACCATAGTGATATGAATTGACAATATCGTATCCTTTTTGGGCAGTTTCCTCAATCAAATCCAAATCACCTTTCCAAAATTGTACAATCGTTCCCTCAGCCAATTTTGATTTTAAGGCAATAGCGTCTTCTGCTGAGTTGTACTCATGGATTTTATTTCCCATAATATCATTCCAGCCCATCATGTGTTTGTTTCTACCTTTCAACCATTCTGATATGGCATTGGTAAACTCAATTTGAAGTTCGGCTGGATTAGCAACACCTAATTTCTTGATGTAATTGCTGATAGCTACAGAGGCATTCCATTGGTCGTATTTTACTTCATCTCCACCAATATGTATGATGGGTGAAGGAAATAAAGCAATAACTTCATCCAATACATCATGCAAGAATTGAATTACTTTTTGGGAAGAAACATCCAATACCTCGTACTGAACTCCAAAGCTACAAGGAACCTTAATTTGTTTTTTGGTTGTTCCAAATTCAGGATAAGCAGCAATCACCGCACTAGAGTGACCAGGCATTTCTATTTCAGGAATAATCTGAATGTGTAGCGATTGAGCATACTCTATGATTTCTTTGATTTCTTTTTGAGTATAATAACCTTCGTGTACTTTTCCATCAAATGAATTTCCTTTCCATCCATTCAATTGGGTAGAATCTCGCCGGGCGCCGATTTGGCATAATTTAGGATATTTTTTGATTTCAATTCTCCAACCTTGATCATCGGTTAAATGCCAATGGAAAATGTTCATTTTAAGACGCGCCATTTCATCCAAAATACTTTTTACAGCCTCCTTTCCTTGGAATACTCGAGATTCGTCCAACATATAAGCTCTCCAAGGGTAGTAAGGACGGTCTTTAATGGCGAGTTGAGGCAAACTACATTGTCCAGCTGTGGTTATCATTAGCTGGCGAAGTGTTTGAATACCATAAAAAATGCCCCGGGCAGAAGGAGATATAATTTTTACTTCATCTTGAATGTCTATTTGATACTCATCTTCTTTTTGTTCAGAAGATGACTGAAGAATTAAACGAATAGTTTTGCCTTGACTATTTTCAATCAATTGAAAATCATTTTGCAAATACTTTTTTAACCACAACCTTTCATTCTCTAGTCTATTATCCTGTAGCACAATGTGATAGCCACTACTCAGATTCAAGTTACTCGCATAAACCTGCTGTTCTTGTACAGCTGGGATAATCCTGTGATTATCTTCAGAGCTCAATGAATAGGGCAGTGAATACTTGTCAAAACAAGTTTCGGCAGGCTTGTTGCCCATTTCATAAATCAAGTTGCCTCCTTCAATTAGTGTGTGATGAGAAATAAATCGCTTAGTATATCTTTCTCCATTCCAATAGATAGCTTGTATATACTTGTTTTCTTCTGATTGATTACATACCTGGATTTTTAATTTTTTACCTGCTTTCAAGGATATTTCAGCCTGTTGAATCTGAGGTAGTCCGAAGATATATTCATCAGAACCTGGACATACAGGATAAAAACCTAGGGCTGTAAATATATACCAAGCGGACATTTGACCGCAATCATCGTTACCACATAAACCATCGATGCGTGTATTATACATCTTATCAATGATTTTATAAATGTTTTCAGAAGTCTTCCATGGTTGAGAAGTCCACATATACAGATACGGAATATGGTGACTCGGCTCATTACCATGAATGTAACCACCAAGAATACCTTCTTTTGTCACATCTTCTGTATGAGCATAGTACGAAGGGTCTAATGAGCTGCCAAAGAGATTATCTAGGCGACGTATGAAAGCTTTATCTCCCCCCATCAAATTGATCATACCTTTTACATCATGAGGAACAAAAAAAGAATAATTAAGTGAGTTTCCTTCAATAAAACCCTGACCATGAGTCTCATAGATATTAAAGTCTTCTTTCCATCGACCATCTTTATATCGAGGACGTGCGTAGCCGTTCAAGAAAGATTTTTGGTAATTATAAGCTCTCTGTTTATATTGATTGGCTAATTCAGCATTGCCAGCCATGAGCGCCATGCGGTAAATAGTCCAGTCATCGTAAGAGTATTCCAAACTGATGGAAGCAGAACTAACATTTTCATTTAAAGGAACATATCCTTTTTCAATATAGCTTCCTAAACCGTCATAGTATGTTAAGTTAGAACTTTGTACCATAGCTTCAAGCGCCTTTTTACCATCCATTGGAATACCTTTGGCAAAAGCATCAGATAACAATGATACGCCATGATAACCAATCATACACCAATTTTCATTTCCCATATGTGACCATACAGGCAGAGCCTTATGTATACTTTGACCTTGATGCGCCATAATAGATTCCATCATGTCTTTGCTCTTATTAGCATCTATTAAGTTGATGAGTGGATGTAATGCACGGAAAGTATCCCACAATGAAAAAATGGTATAATTAGTAAAATGCTCAGCATTATGAATACTGTGATCAATGCCTCGATAGCGTCCATCCACATCCATATATACAGAAGGATGTATCAAAGTACGATAAAGTGACGTATAAAACAGCTCCTTAACTTCTTCTGTTCCATTTACAGAAATAGAAGATACAGCTTTGTTCCATTTACTTTTAGCTTCAGCTAAAACTTTATCGAAATTCTTTCCTTGAGTTTCCTTTTTCAAATTGAGCAGGGCTCCTTCTTTGTCTACGGCTGAAATGGCTACTTTAATTTCCAAAGAACGTCCGTCTGATAAATCAAATACAAATCCAGCTTTCAGCTCACGTCCTTCCATTTCAGGAAAGTTGTGTTGAACATCAAATTTTCTCCAAAAACCTCCGTACAAACTCCGTTTGCTAGTATCTTTGCTTTCATAGCGGAGAATGGGATGTGAAAACGAAATGGCAAAATAAATTAAGTTCATTCTAGCCCATCCATTTGTCATTCTGAATCCCGTAACAAGTGTATCCGATTCTACACAAATTCCTGACCATAACGTTTTACCATCATAATTATAGATTCCATGATTTAAGTCCAAAATCAGGTTTCCTTCTCCTTTAGGATAAGTATAGCGATGTACTCCCACTCGTTCTGTGGTAGTCAGCTCTGCTTTAACTTGATACTCATCAAGTAATACGGAATAATAACCTGGAGAAGCTGTTTCATTTTCATGTCTGAATGTTGAGCGATAACCTAAAGTTGGATTACTTTTAGTCCCTGGATTCAATTGTATTTTACCAGTAGTAGGCATCAATAGAATATCTCCCAAATCAGAATGACCAGTACCACTAAAATGAGTATGACTAAATCCTACAATTGTTGTATCATCATATTGATAACCAGCACAATATTTATAGACCTCTTTTTGATAAACTCCGTCTACACTATGAGGAATAGTATCTGTTTCCGGACTGAGTTGCACCCCACCATGAGGCACACAAGCTCCTGGGAATGTATGTCCCATTCCTTGAGTGCCTATAAAAGGATTAATATATTGGGTTTGTGAATGAACACACAAGCCTATCAGGGCACATAAACATGTTATTATTAATTTCTTCATTACTTTTTAATCTAATACAATATCAAATTGGTCAAATTCTTCAGTACGCCATGCATATTTTTCTGTTGTGGGGGAAATAGCAAAGAAAGGTGAGAATGTTTTGATTTTGATTGTTTTTCCGTCAGGCATAAATTCCATAATTCTAAGCCAGCCATCCCCCCCATTACCATGCCAACCTCCACCTTCTGTTTGGGCATTGAACATCATCTGGAATACGTTTTTCCCAGCTATATTCTTGTCACAACGTTGACCTACATTATATACAAACCCCTCTGTAGAGCAATAATGACCACATATGAGCATACGAATGTTTTTGCAAGGATAAAGAAGTTTTTCCCAAATAACTTTTCCATAATTGGCAGGTGATACACCATAAGACTCTTTTTCGATAATAGATCCATCCCAACGCAAATAAGAGTGAGTAAGGACAAATACCTTATGATTTTCAAAACGTTCACTTATTGCCAAAGATTTAGCCCATTCCAGTACTTCATCACGAGGAGCAAATTCCAATACTATTACCAGTATATTTCCCCAGTTCTTGTTAGTAAATTCATAAGCAGCATTTTCTAATGTAGGAACCCCAAAAGCATTGTTACATACACTAACCAAGCAGTCTTTCCAAAGAAGATTGCGAGTTACAGGAAAATACTTTGAGATATTGCACAATCGGTTTTCGGCTCGCTTATAACCATAATCGTGATTTCCACCGCAAATGATGTAAGGAAGTCTATGGTCCAATCTTTCAAAAGCTCTAGAGGCGGCTTTCCATTGTTCTTCGCTAGTCTGATTACCATTCACGTTATCTGGAACCAAGCATTCATTTTGTTCTACCAAATCTCCGGTGCAAAGTACAGCTTTGACAGCTAAGTTTTTTTTTACGCTGGCCACCCAAGCTGTCATCAGTTCAAAAATTGGCTGATTGGTATCAAATTTAGTATAACTTTGTGGATCTGGTAAAAGAATCATTGAAAATGAATTTTTGTCAGAAAGCGTCGGCTTATTTTGAGAATATGATGATATAAATAGCAAAAAGCAAAGTAGAAAAAAAGATAGTTTTTTCATGGTAAATATCGTTTTATGGAAACCATCCGTTCATATTCCATATTAGATCAATAGTAGAATAATGAACGGATGATATTTTATAATAAATATTGATTTATTAAAATCAGTTACCCCATCCTATATGGTTTTGTTTCAGATTTGGGTTAGCGCTTAATTCGGCAGCAGGATAAGGCAGGTTATACAACTTGTCTTCCCAAATAAAATCACCTACTCGTGACCATTCTTCAGCCAAAGTACCCCAACGTTTCAAATCAAAATAACGGATAACATCCTCTGTAAAGAATTCAACTCTTGATTCATAGTTAATAGCTTCCATGGCGCTTTCTTTGGAATCAATGACAAACGGAGGAAGAACCTTAGATTCATCCAATCCCTCAGGAATGTATTTGTTTGGATGTGCCAATGCAAAACGACGTGCTCTAGAACGTACTTTTTCTACATATTCACTACATTTCTCAAAATCAGGATTAGCTTGTAAAGCATATGCTTCAGCAATGTGCAAATACACTCTAGGCAAGCGCATCAGATGTACATCCACACGTTGTGTCCAGCTTTCTTCACCATACCATACTCCGCGTTTTTGAATATCATAACCAGTAGGAGTGTTTACCAACCATTCATCTCTCCAGTTCATTTTTTTACCAGTAGTAGTAACAACCTCATCCATTATTGTAAAGAAGGTTCCATCAAAGCGAGGATCTCTATTTTTCCATGCTTGAGAAGCATCGAAATAAGGAGAGTTGTCTTTGATAGATTTTCCATCAATCACTTGGAAAAAATCCACAAATTCTTTAGAAGGATAGAAATAGTCTGCTGAATAAGTATCGCCACGCATCAGATGCCCCAAATCACCACCTAAATCTTCTTTAGAACCGAAGTATAATTCTCTTCTATATTTGTCGATGCCTTCAGCAATACCTACCGAAAAAATGATTTCTTTTGAATTCTCTTCTTCAATGTGAAAAACTCGACCTGGATCATCCAATAGTTCATAATCGAATTTTTCTACTTCCAACCCTGCTTTCAAAGCATTTTCATAATCCTTCATGATCAGATAGGCTTCAGACAAGTAGGCAAAAGCTGTACCTTTTGTTGCGCGATGTGTATATGCTTCATCCCATTTGTCAGGCAAATTTTCGGTGGCAAATTCTAAGTCAGGAATGATAAGACTCTTGAATATTTCTTCTTTTGATGTGGCAGCTAACTGTACTTCTGAAGAATTAGTAGGATCATTCACGGATGCACTTCTTAAAGGTACATCGCCATAAAATTGAACCAAACGGAGATACCAAAATGCACGGATAAATCTGGTTTCAGCCAAATACATATTACGCTTTTCAGCTGAAATTATCTGATCACCCATTTTTGAGATACCATCAATGTTGATGTTGCATACAGCAATACCTTCATAACAGCGTTTCCACACCCCCTGCACAATACTGCTTTCATTAGGGTTAAAAGTAGCACCATAGAATGGTTGAGCATCCTTGAACCCCGCTGATGAGAAGTCACCAGTCATACCTAGTTCCAATTGTGCAAATGCCCAGTGTCCATTCAAGCATTGCAGTTTCGCATAGCAGGCCATCGCACCAAGATTCGCATGTTCTGCTTCTGTATAAAAAGTTGTTTCATCAATAGCACCATAAGGATTACGATCCAAAAAGCTATCCATACAGCTAGTGAAAATTAATGATGTAAATGCAAAAGCATATAATAAATATTTACGTATCATATGTATCTTGTGTTAAAATGTTAAATTTGTACCAATTAAAAGAATTCTAGGTGTTGGGAAATCATCACCCCAGTTAGTATAGTGACCTACAGAGTTCCCATTTTCAGGATCAAATCCATCAAAAGTCTTGTCTTTTATTGTGAATAGGTTTTCACCGGATAAGAATACTCTAATACGTGTTGGTTTTAGATTGAAGGTATAACCTAATGTCAATGATTTCATTTTCACAAATGAAGAATTAGCTACCATCAAATCTGTCATTTCCTCATAATTTTCACCTTGAATTAAAGCGGGATATTTTCCAGCAGGATCAGAACCTAATGTCCAGCGATTGTCATACCAATGTCTACTCATATTGCGATTAGGCATACGATTTTGAAAACTCATAGGTGAATGTTGCTTACGACCAAATACACCTGAAAATACCATATTTAAGTCAAAACCTTTCCAGTCAGCAGAAAGAGTCATACCAGCGGTAGCTTTAGGAATAAAACTTCCCAATATTGTTCTATCCTTTCCATCAATAACGCCATTTCCATCTAAGTCTTTATATTTTAAACGGCCAACTTTAGCATTACCTTGTCCCATATCTTTATATTTTTTAGCTTCTTCAGAAGTAGTGATGACCCCATCTGTTTTATAGCCATACAAAGCACTAATAGGTTCGCCTATGCGGTTAATAGTTACACCACCATAACAACCGATATCGATGACTTCCTCATTAATACCACTGCTTAACTTTTTGATTTCATTGTGCAAGAAAGATACATTAGCTCCTACTGAATAGTGCAAGTCACGTATATTACCTTTATAACTAATTTCTAGATCCAAACCTCTGTTTTGTACTTCTGCATAATTCATATTAGGAGCACCTAAACCAACAGAAAGAGGAAGAACCATAGAACGGAGAATACCACTGGTGTTTTTCACAAAGTAGTCTGCGCTAAAACTCAAACTATTGTTGAAGAAACCTAAATCTACGCCAATGTTAGTTACCGTAGTAGTTTCCCACTCCAATGACTTGTTACCAAGTTTAGACTGTGTATAGCCAGCATATAGAATTTGGTTGTCAGCAGCAGTACCAAATACAACATTTTCTTTACTCACAGAAGCAATGGTAGGATACCATGAGCCAATAGATTGATTACCTAATTGTCCCCAAGACGCTCTCAATTTCAAGTTACTGACAGGCTTTACATTAAAGAACTTTTCCTCAGAGATTCTCCATGCTCCAGAGAATGAAGGAAATACCCCCCAGCGCTTGTCTTTTCTAAAACGAGATGAACCATCGGCACGTAAGTTGAATGAGAATAAATAGCGACCAGCGTAATCATAGTTGATGCGGCCGAAATAAGAAGCCAAAGCTAATTCAGATTTACCACCACTCAAACCACGTTCACGAGCATTGGTACCACCATTAATAACATGCATGTTATCAACTTCAGAAACGAAATCTTTAGCAGTTCCGCTCAAATCATCTTTTGTGAATAGTTGTTGAGAGAAACCTCCCATAGCATGAATAGCATGTTTGCCAAATGTCTTGTCAAAGTAAAGCAAATAGTCTGTCATCCACATAAAATTTTTGGAACGTGTTTCAGTATAGCTATTACGTGTATTTGTTTGACCGCCATCATTGAACTTAGGCAAGAATGATTTATATTCATTGTAAACAATATCGATACCACCATTAAAACGGAATTTCAACCAATCAGTAATTTGGAATTCCATAAATAAGTTGTCCATCAAACGATAATTGTGGTTATTCGGAGTATTCCACCCTACTTCAGCTATGGCATTCTTTGAACCAGTCAGTTGGGTGTCAGGCTCCCCATAAGAACCGTCTTCGTCATAGGCTGGAATAATTGGAGCATTAAAGATAACATCAGAAAAACGAGTTCCACCACTACCTTCTGTATAGCGATATGTCATGTTGGCGTTATTGCCAATCTTGAACATTTTACTTACTTGCGCTTCAATGTTTGAACGGAAGCCTGCTTTCTGGTAGCCTGTGTTCAATGCAATACCTTCTTGATTTAAATATTCAGCAGACAAATAATAATGAAGTTTATCCGTACCACCGCTAATATTTGCATTGATGTTCAGAGTTGGTGCAGAACTGTAGATGTGATCCCCCCAATTTGTTCCTACTCCAAAGTCGGCTGGATTTAAACCATCATATTTTGTAGTTGGATTACCTCCATCAATAGCTTTCTTATTGTCTCTCATTTCAAGAATAGCTGAGACAAACTCTTCTGCTGACAGCAAATCCATCATGTGTGAAGGTTTTTGGATACCCCATGTAGCGTTCAAAGATACTTTAGCTTTGCCTTCTGCACCTTTCTTAGTAGTAATCAAAATAACACCATTTGCTGCACGTGAACCATAAATAGCTGCAGATGAAGCATCTTTTAGAACGTTTACGCTTTCAATATCGGAAGGATTCAATGTTTCAAAACCTTGGTCTACGGGAATTCCATCAATAACTACCAACGGACTTGCATCACCATTACCAAAAGTTCCAACACCACGAATACTGATAGATGTTTCTGCACCAGGAAAACCAGAGCTACTTAAAATATTGATACCAGACATCTTACCTTGCAAAGCACCACCTACAGAGATACTTGAATTAGTAGCTAGTTGGTCACCACTAACCATGGAAGTTGCACCCAATAAGTCCTTTTTTTTCATAGTACCATATCCTACTACTACCACTTCATCCAAAAGTTCAGTATCCTCTCGTAAAGTAACAAGTGCTAATTTTTTTGAATTTGCATTCAGAATAATGGTCTGATAACCAATATATGAAATAGCTATTTGAGCATTAATCGGAACATTAGTCAGTTCATAGTTACCGTTAATATCGGTAATGACTCCGGCAGTAGTACCTTTTACTTGAATGCTGGCACCAATCACGGCTTCACCATTTTGATCTACTACTTTACCTTTCAATATTTTTAAGCCTTTTTCTTTTGTGTCAAAACCTACGTTAATAGTATTCTTATTCCTATTGAAATACAACCCAGTTTGTATAGACAAACTCTTTAATACAGTTTCTATGGTTTGGTTGCTTACATTTAAATTAACGCGTGAAGATTGGCTAATTTACACTTGTATTTATAACCATAGAACAACCAAAACTAATCAGAAATATCCGAGTGTAAATCTTTAATTACCAGCATATTCTAAAATTTAACACTTTTCGGTTGCCATTTGTCGCTTCCCAAATTTCCACATATTTTTGAGACGTATTTCTGACGTGGAGAATTTGCGGGGCTTGTTTTTTGTCACACCGTGCAGACAGTTGACAAGGGTTTACAACCGTTTACGACAAGCGACAATAACCGCCCCGATATGCGGAAACAGTCACACTGTGTAGAAAAGCGACAATGGTTGACTTCCGTTCACATCCGTTTACCATTTCAGAGATATAGGATTGAAGAAATGAACCATTAAACGATAAAACGGTATGAAAGCAACCAGAAAATGCAGTTTTTGCGGCAAGTCCTTTGTAACCCGAAGCGGTATGCAAAGATATTGCAGTGAGGCTTGTCAGGCAGAAGCCAAACGAGCCAGAGTGATGCAGAAGAACAACCTCTTCAAAGTCGCCCAACCCTTGATGGAGATACAGCATCAGGAGTATCTCACCTTTTCCAAAGCAGCCATCCTCATGGGCTGTTCCCGACAGTACATTTACAAACTTGTAGCCATCGGCAAGCTGAAAGCCTCACGCATCAGCAACCGCATGGCATTCATCCGCAGAGCCGACATCGAGCAGATGTTGGAGGGCAATCCCTATCACCGCATCCTGCCCGGCAACACCTCCACACCAAGGAAATCATCTTCATCTTCCTTACCTGCCAAAAGAGAAAAAAAAAAAGGAAAGCGAAGAAGTGTTGGACTTCTATTCGGGCGAGGAGGTGATGTCCCTTTTTAAGGTAAAGCAGTCATGGCTTTACACTTCCGCCAAGCGTAACCATATCCCCATCTGCCGTATCGCAGGAAAGAACTATTACAGCAAGAAGCATATTGACGAGTTTTTCGGTGTGGCAGTTGATATTAGCGAAATTACCGACTGGCTACTGACCGAGGAGGTGGAGGAACTGTTCGGCATGAAGCCGACCGCACTCCGTGCCTACACCTATCGCCATAAGATACCCACTAAAAGAGAGTACGGGCGTACCTATTACTCCAAATCACATTTGAACGAACTCCGCAGAACTGACCTTGTGAACGATGAACGCTACTATACCGTTGAGCAGGTGCAGCAAATCTATGGTCTTTCGTCAGCCAACATCTGCCATATCGTCAAGGTGAAGCACATCGAAAAGATAAAGGTGGGTGTGAAAAACCTGCTTTTGCGCTCAGATGTGGAGCGTGTCATGGCTGAAAGGAACAAATAACCGTGAAAAATCGGGATTATCGAAAATTATTTCAAAATGATGTATCGTGGAGGTATTCACGGATATTTCACGTTGTTCCTTTGCCATCGGAAACATGGATACAACTCCAAAATGTATACAACCAATTAAAACATAATTATTATGAGTAAATGCAAAACAGTTACCTTGCGTAAGCGCAAGATTAAGAACGGGACACAGTATTCACTATGCCTTGACTACTATCCCGGCTACCGTGACAATGTCACCATGAGAGTGATTACACGTGAAGCCTTAGGAATTTACATCTTCGCCAAACCTGCAAACCAGCAGGAACGGGACTTCAACGCACGCATGATGAAGAAAGCGGTCATCCTGCGCAACCAGCGCTACGAAGCCATTTTCAATGAAAACAACGGCTTTTTTGACAAGACCAAGATGAAGGGCGATTTCCTTGCCTATTTCAAAGGACTGGCTGACCGCAAGAATATCAAGTGGCAGCACGTATACAAGCATTTCCAGCGGTTCGTGAACGGCAAATGCACCTTTGAGGAGGTGGATGTGGATTTGTGCCGCAAGTTCATGGAATACCTGCTTGATGCACCCCAATCCATCCACACCAACCAAAAGCTGCACATCAACTCCGCAGCAGGCTATTGGTCAACTTTCCGTGCCGTGCTGCACACCGCCTACCGTGACAGGAAGATAAAGGAGAACCCAAACGGCTTCTTAGACCGCATCGAGTGCATTCCCACCATCAGGGAGCATTTGAGCCAAGAGGAACTGATACGGCTTGCCGAAACACCCTGTGAGGAGGAGGTCTTGAAAAAAGCTTTTCTTTTCGCCTGTCTTACGGGACTGAGAAAGAGCGACATCAGACAGCTCACGTGGCAGCAGATACAACCATACACCAACGGCAGGATGTTCGTTACCACCCGTATGCAGAAAACCAAAGAAATAGTGCATAACCCCATCAGTGATGAAGCCTATGGACTGCTGGGAGAACGGGGCGAGGGACTTATCTTTGAGGATTTCAAGGACAAGATGCTGCAAGGACCACTCCAACGGTGGCTCACGGCAGCAGGGATAACCAAGAAAATCACCTTTCACTGTACCCGCCACAGCTTCGGAAGCCTGCACGTGGAAATGGGAACGGACATGGCTGTCATCCAAGCCTATCTCGGACATAAGAACATTACCACCACACAAATCTATTCCAAGATAGCAGCGCAGCAGATGTGTCAGGTGGTGGACAAGATAACCTTGAAGCGCAAGGAGGCATAAATGTCTCACATTGACAGGTATTCAGAGGGGCGGTTATGGCTACAAGGCTATAATCGCCCCTCTATGTTTTTGGCTTGATGCCACCATTTATAAGCCCCTCAGAGTATGAAACAGAGTATGATATGATGACATTTCGTGAAATACATTGAAAAAGACCGTTCTAACCGCAAATAACGGGCAGTAATTGGGAAAAATAGCATTAACTTTGCACAAAATAATACAGGAACATTCAATCTCTCAACGAAATATGGAATCATCAATCAAGGACAAATACATCATCTTGGGCTTTGTCGGCTTCGCCATCGTCCTAATATCTTCCATTGCCACGCTGGTAATAGCGGACAGCTTCAACCAAGACAACTTTGTCAGGTGGATAGTATTCGTATGCTGTAACCTGTTGGGATGGTTGCTCTATCTCTCCTTTCAGACACTTATCTTTGATACATACGAAATCTACAAAAATCAAGTTCGGCAAGAAAGAAACGATTGCCGAAGCCATAGAGGTGCAGGAAGAACTGTCACAAAATACACTTGAAGAAGCCACATCTGTGCCTGGACCTACATCAGTCCCTGAGCCTGTACCCGAATCATCCCCGACAAAAGAAGAGACACTTATCCAAACACAACCGATAGAGCTTACTATCGCCCCGGATCTTCACGAAAAGAACCGTGCCAATTACGCAAGCAGAGAGCAACGGGAAAAGGAAGAGCGCATCCGCATGGTCATGGAGTATTGCCATTATTACCTGCCTCGCATTGCCGACCAAGAAACCGTGAACCACATCTGTACTGAGGTGGACAAATGGATGAATCTTAACACTTATACCCCGAAGCCCATACAAAGACCGTTTACCAAAGACATCAACAACATTCCACAGCCCTTTTCCCGAAATCGTTTGCTGATACAGACTTATCAACCATCAAGAATTTCAAGGTAGAGCCGTTAAAGACGGAAATTCCCATTGATGAACCCGAAAACGGCAAACTTGATTTCCACTATCCCGAGGATTATGTGCGGAATTAGGATAATCACGACACCAACGACAACCATCCGGTAACTCATAACCGCCTGTTTTACATCGTTTCCCGAGTAATTTTACCCGTCATTTATGGCTGGGCTTAATTATTCGGGAATTATTTTGCAATGACGTGTCGAGAGTATTTAGGTATCCCTAAGGGTACGCTCTACATGAAACTGTCAGAAGGGACAATCCCTGCCACCAAGCCCGGCAAACGCTATTGCCTTTACCGTGACGAACTGGACAAGTGGCTGGAAACCGCCCGAAAGAATCCCATACCGTTGTCAGACGAGGAACTGAACAAGTCCTTATCCTCTTCCCACCGTCGCAAGCCCAACCCACGTAACTGGTGAATGATATGGAAGAGGATAAGAACTATATCAACCTGATACGTGGCGACCTCACAAAAGCATCCCAAGCGCATAACGGTATGCCCGACAGTGTAGGCATGATGAATATCAAGACGGCAAACCAAACCATTCTTGAAGCATCGTTATTGCCTACGCCCCGTGCGCTGTGGGACAGCTTTTGGTACGAGGGGGAACTCTCCTGCTTGTTTGCCGATTCCAACGTGGGCAAGTCCATCCTTGCCGTGCAGATAGCCGACCGCATCGCCCGAACCGACAATGTGCTGTATCTGGACTTTGAACTGTCCGAAAAGCAGTTCCAGCTCCGCTATACCAACGAGCATGGAGAGCTCTACACCTTTCCCGACAAACTCTATCGGGTGTCTATTGACTGCAACCAGCTTTTGGATGCCAACTTTGAGGAAGCTATCATAGGCGGCATTGAACAGATGGCTGTGCAGACCGACTGCAAGATTTTCATCATTGACAATCTTACCTACCTGTGTTGCGCCATGGAGAAAGGCGATGCCGCAGGACGGCTGATGATTCAGCTGAACAATCTCAAAAAAGAGATATGCGCTCTCTATCCTTGTCCTAGCACATACGCCCAAACGCTCTTTGGATTGTCCCATCACATCCAACGACCTTGCCGGAAGCAAACGGCTCTACAATTTCTTTGACAGCGTGTTCACCATTGGAAAAAGTGCCCAAGACGGAGGGCTTCGCTATGTGAAGCAGCTTAAAGTGCGCTATGGCACGTTCTCTCATGATGCGGATAATGTAATCGTTTACGAGATTGACAAGGTGGATGCTTTCTTGCAGTTCGTGTTCAGGGGCTATTCCACGGAAAAGGAACACTTGAAAAAATTGGGCGACAATGAATCAAGCCAAAGGGATTGCCAAATTCTGCAACTCTCCCAATCGGGCAAGTCCGTCAGGGAGATAGCCTCACAGGTGAATTGTGGCAAGTCCACCGTAAACCGTATCATCCAGCGCAGCAAAGAGAGTAAAAACGCAGGTGTCCCAAGTGTCCCACTGTCCCAACCCTTAGAGTGTGGGACAATGGGACAGGATGGGACAGCCGACAATCAACCATCAAAAACGGACTAAGCTATGGGCAATTATTCATTACAGAAGTATAAAGGAACGGCAACACGGCATACCTGCCCCAAATGCGGAGACAGGCATTCTTTCGTCTATTACGTGGACGAAAATAATGTGCCGTTGCATCCATCGGTCGGCAGATGTAACCACGAAAGCGGTTGTGGGTATCACTACACTCCGAAAGAGTATTTTCAAGAGCATCCTGAACACAGAACTACCAATGATTTCTCTTTTGACAGGCAAAGAGCAGAGCAGAAGAAAGTGAAGCAGCAAAGTAAGCCGACAGCCATCGGCTATATTCCCCCCTCACTATGTGGAGAAGTCGCAAAGCGAGCGTAGCAATTTCTTCCGTTTCCTCTTCACACTCCTTACTTCCTACTATGGCGACAAGGCGAAAGAGGTGTTGAAGCGGTTGTTGGAGGAATACCGTTTGGGGGCTACCCGTGACGGCTCTGTTATCTTTTGGCAGATAGACAGGACGGGCAAGGTACGCACGGGAAAGGTGATGCAGTACAATCCCGAAGACGGACACCGTATCAAGGGAGGACAGACATCGGCAGTGAACTGGATACACAGCATATTGAAAAAAGCAGCGTGTGTTGGCAGAGGATTGGCAACTATCCCAATGCCTTTTCGGGGAACACTTGTTGAAAACGCATCCCGACAAGGTGGTGGTCTTGGTGGAATCCGAGAAGAGTGCCGTTATCGGTTCTGCTATCTTCCCCGATTATGTATGGCTGGCTACGGGTGGTAAGAGTCAGATGAGAGAAGAGAAACTCCGTGTACTGTCAGGGCGAACCGTGCTTCTCTTTCCCGATGCCGATGCTTATGCCGAGTGGAAACAGCGAGCCGAGAGCATGTACTTTTTGTAAGGTGGTGGTTTCGGACATCATCGAAAGGAATGCCACCCCGAAACAAAAAGAAGCCCATATCGACATAGCCGATTGGATTATCTTTCAGATACGGGAGGGCAAGGTGATGAGTACAGCCAACCACTTGGTCGAGGCTGAGAGAATCCTCCAGCGGATGATAGAGAAGAATCCCGTCCTGCAAAAACTGATAGACGATTTAGACCTTGTGCTGGTCGGTGCATCTCCAATCGGCAACGATGATGAAAACCTCCCTGACGGAGGAGAGCGGAAGCCGTAGGCTGGAGTTTGCAGACAATGGCTTGCCATTGATATAGCCCACTATAACTACACGCTCCGCTTACGTAGTTGTGGGCTCTCCCGAGGGGATTAGGGTTTTACCCTAATGACCCACTCAGGGCGTTTCTCCCCTGAGAACCCAGAGCAAAGAGTGACCCTCTCTTTGCAATCTCCGCTTATGGGTTGCACCCCTAAGAACCCCATGCGTTTACGGACAGCGGAAAAGCAAACAATAAAGTACAAACCAAAAAACAAGTATCTATGGCAACAAAATCAAGCATACATATCAAGCCCTGCAACATCGCATCGAGCGAGGCTCACAACAGGAGGACTGCCGAATACATGCGCCACATCGGAGAGTCCAGAATCTATGTCGTTCCTGAACTATCCACCGATAACGAACAGTGGATAAATCCCGACTTCGGCAGTCCGGATTTGCGGATGCATTATGACAATATCAGACAGATGGTAAAGGAAAAGACCGGACGTGCCATGCAGGAAAAGGAGCGTGAACGCAAAGGCAAGAACGGTAAAATAGTCAAGATTGCGGGATGCTCCCCCATACGTGAAGGAGTGCTGCTTGTCAGGTCGGACACCACACTGGCAGACGTGCGTAAATTCGGTGAGGAGTGTCAAAGACGCTGGGGAATCACACCGCTGCAAATCTTCCTGCACAAGGATGAAGGGCATTGGCTGAACGGTCAGCCGGAAGCGGAAGACAGGGAAAGCTTCAAAGTCGGGGACAGATGGTTCAAGCCGAACTATCATGCCCATATCGTTTTCGACTGGATGAACCACGAAACAGGAAAGAGCCGAAAGCTCAATGACGATGACATGATGCAGATGCAGACCCTTGCATCCGACATCCTGCTGATGGAACGCGGGCAGTCAAAGGCTGTCACTGGTAAGGAGCATCTGGAACGGAACGACTTTATCATTGAGAAGCAGAAAGCTGAACTGCAACGCATGGATGCAGCCAAACGGCACAAAGAAGAACAGATAAATCTTGCCGAGCAGGAACTGAAACAGGTGAAATCAGAAATACGCACTGACAAGTTAAAGAAGACAGCCACCACGGCAGCGACAGCCATAACTAGTGGAGTTGCTTCTCTTTTCGGGAGTGGAAAACTGAAAGAACTGGAACGTGCCAACGAAAAACTGCAAGACGAGGTTTCAAAACGGAACACCAATATTGAAAAATTGCAGAGCCAAGTACAGCAGATGCAGAAACAGCATGATACGCAAATCCACAATCTCAGAGAAATGCACAGGCAGGAACTTGACATGAAAGAAAAAGAACTGTCACGGCTCGCCAGAATCATAGACAAGGCTTTCAGGTGGTTTCCGATGTTCAGGGAAATGCTGCGCATGGAAAAGTTTTGTGCCATGCTGGGATTCTCTAAAGAAATGACTGAAAGTCTTATAGTCAAAAAAGAAGCCCTGAAATGTAGCGGTAAAATCTATTCCGAGCAACACAGGCGGAACTTTGATATAAAGGATGATATTTTAAGGGTGGAAAATGACCCTGACGATGAAAGCAGGCTGAACCTGACAATAAACAGGAAATTGCCGACTGGTTCAGGCAGCAATGGCACAGGCTTAGATATGGAGCAAGAGTGCCGCAACAGGAAGGAAAAGAAAAAGAAATGAGAAAGGATTCAAAAAAGAAGCCCTTATAAAATATTCCGAAGCACAGGCGGAACTTGATTAAAGGATGATATTTTAAAAAAATGACCCTGACGATGAAAGCCGAACCTAACGATTACTGGTTCAGGGAGCAATGGCTTTTGGAGATTGTTCAAATTATAATAGAAGCATTTGATTATCAAAGCAAGTGCATTAGAGTTTTTAGATTTTACTGAAGTTTGCAAGTTTGCATTAATAAAGAATATACTACAGCTGATATATGCGCAACATATTGTGACGCTTGTGATTCATTTCCCTTGAAATCCTTAACAAATACCGCTAAGGTATAACTGATATTATTAGGCAGACATATATAGGCAACATCATTGTGAGCTGCAAGAACACCATTTTCATTAACAGAACCTGAACCTGTCTTATGCGCTATAACAACCCCTTCTTTATCAAGAAGTGGAGCTGCTATCCTATCTACACCTGTTTTGCATTCTTTTAACGTATTCTTAATGAAACTTTGTTTCTCATCATCGATAAGACCTTCAGTAAACAAACGATTCATCAACATTGCAGCACCAAGAGGAGATGTATAGTTAGAGTAAGCCTTGTTATGGTCAGCCGACATTTCCTCTTCCGTATAAGCTATCTGAAAACTTGAACGAGGAATGAGTGTGGCTATAAAACTATCTGTTTGAGCGACATTAACCATATCCTTAAACATAAGGTTGCTTGCATTGTTGTCACTCTGAGTAAGAGTATAACGCAGCAAATCTCTCACTGTCAATGATATGACTGGCCCTGAATAATCTTTCAGCATAGGACTCCAAGTCTTTGGGTCAAGTTTATCCCTATTTATATTTACTAAGGTATCAAGTGAAATTCCTTTATTGTCAAAGTCATTACAAAGAGCTAATGCCTGATGAACCTTAAACACACTCATCATAGGATAAACACTCTTATTATTGACCTTAACCGTATCTCTGTTATTAACAATAACCGCCACACCAATTTCGCCAGGACAAGCTGAGACAATTTGAGAAATGCTATCAGTCAAAACATTTGTTAAAGGAGGATTTGCGCTATCTTTTGTCGCTGATTTATGGAACAATGAAAATACCAAGATGAAAATGCAAACTAAAGCTATACTCAAAACTACGATTTGTTTTTTTCTGTTTTTTTCCATGTTTATATTATTTATATTTGTTTGACGAGAATATCTTTATTTGCCGACAAAGGTACATAACTTTACGGAAAAATATGTTTCTAAAATATATAAAAATATATAAATAGACAGCTGTGGGGAAAATGTGGGGAAAAATTAGATAATTAAAAAGGATAAATGACTGGAAATAATCACTTAGCCTTTTAATCCGTACCCAGACCCGTACTTCGTAATTGCTGCGCCCATCATTCAAGACTGTCAAATCGGGTCTTTCCTGTCAAGCCAATGATGCCTATGCGTATGCCAAACACATGGATTACGGATTTCTCGTTCCGTGAACAAACACTTTATCCGCAACTCTGCTATGTGGTGTATTGGCTTAACTCCATTTCTATGGGCAACACTTTTGTTGCAGATTTCAAGCAGCTTTTATCGAAATACCCATCAGTAAGAACTCGTTTATTAGGCTTTCCTCATAATTGGGAACAAGAGCCTTTGTGGAGATAAATAATTGCCCTGTTTCTTAAAAACAAGCACTGGGGCAAACCAGCTCCGTCTTTAATTGTTTCCAATAAATGGATTGTTTCAAGCCCCTATAGAAAGAGAACAAAAATTCCTGTGTGAAAATTAATCTACGACAAGGAGCAAGCAAGGAGCAATATCAAACAAAAATCAATACCTTTGCAGTACATATGAGATAGACCAAAACAAAAGTGGAATATCGGAAACGAATAGCAAGGAAAAGAGAAGAAACGACCCAAGTTGATGTCCTTTTTGAGTTAATAATCAATAAAAGCGTTAAATCTTCACCTTTTAGAATGTGCAATTAAAAATAACAACCATATTTCTGACTTATTATCTATAAAATATTGAGTAATAATCGGTTGTAAATTTGGTGAACTTTAGCCACATCTTGAATAGGGGTAGAGTTGAATCGGATTCCTCCTGTACGCCAAATAGCAAATTTTTCCATAATATCTTTTTCTTTACTATACGAATCTGAAATTTTGTTGATGATCACATGTTCGCCAGAACTGATTCTCATCATGGCTTCAGGCAAATCCACTTGTACTTTACCTTCTTTAACTTCTACCAAATCAGTTTGATCATAAGGGTGTGATTTCACATTAAAAATAGTACCTAGCACGGTTATCGACATATTTTCCATTTTTACGATGAAAGGCTTTTCCGGATTATGAGTTACTTTAAAACAACCTTCTCCAGTTAGTTCTACAATTCGGTTATTCCCCACAAATTGCTCAGGATACTTCACCATAGTGCACGAGTTTATAGCTAGTTCAGTGTTATCAGGTAAAATAATAGTTTTATGTTCACCATAGTCTGTAGTTACTGTAATGATAGGAGTTCGCTTTTCTACTCTTTCTTCGTAATAGCCAAAACCTTTTATCATTAAGAAAACCAATGCAGCTGTAGAAAGGCTATAATAGATAAAGCGTCTGACTTTCTCCATACGTTTGACACGTTTGGATTTAGCCAATAATTTCCATGCTTCTTTTTCACAAGTTGCTTTTTCAAAGCGATTGGCTAAAGTTTCATCTCCCAAATTGCTCCAAAGTTGTTCTGCTAATTGATCAATATCTTCATCGGTACAGTAATTTTTTATTTGTTTCAATATGGACTCCAGTTCGTTTTTAGAATAGAAGCCATCAATATACCGTTGAAAATTTTCTTTAAAAATATTATTCTTACTCATATGCATTGATTAGTATATGTAGTACACTTAATCCATCGAAGGCTAGGAGTACATTAACATTATTTTAAAATTGAAATAGAATTTGGAAAAAAATTATTTGGCTAGTATGCAGCAAACCTTCCTTTTTAAAGTAAGTGCGTATAATTTTTAAGGAGGCAGAAAGGTGGTCCTGTACTGTAGATATAGAGATGTTGAGTTGCTCCGCAATCTCTTTATTAGTAAGCATATGATGTCTGCTCAGTTCAAACACTTCACGCTGGCGATTGCTTAATAATTTGACAGCGTGTTTCATGTGTTCTCCCAAATCATTGGCTAATATCGTATTTTTAGTAGAATTATCAAAGTCTATCGCTTGCTCGTAAAGACTTTCCAAAATACGTTTGTGGCACGATTCATCTCGTAAATAATTGATAATGCGATTACGAGCCATGCTAAATAAAAAAGATGAAAAAGACGTACCGCATTTTAAGAAATAACGGTTTTCCCAAATATTGAAAAATATGTCCTGACAGATATCTTCTGCCACGTTTTGTGATTTAAGTAAGGCGATAGCAAACTTGAACAACCTAGGTTTGTATTGCACATAAAGTTTACAAAATGCTTTTTCTTCTCCTAAAATCAAGCGCTCTATCAACCTACTTTCTTCATCGTTATTTAGATTTTCAGTCATAATCCGTAAACAGATTTTGTAGTAGTTAATAATTGAAAAGTTGCACAAAGATATGTCAAGTTAAGAAATGCACAAAATATTTAGTATTACAAATCAATTAAACCTATTAGACATTTTTTCACTTTATACAACTTATCTAAGAAAATTATTACTCTCTTGGGATTTTTAGTTACAAAATGACTTCGGGTAAAACTGTCCTACTATATGTAAACCACTGCAGATTACGGTGATCAAACTTTCTGCAAAACTTTTTAGAGTTTATCGAAAATGTTTGTATGAGTGTCGTTTTCACTTCGTTCCACCATCTTTTCCCGCGCCGTTACCACAATTCAAATCCGATAACAGAATAGTAACACACCTCCAGTTCAACTTGGCTTTCAAACGATTTCAACTAGCACTTATCATAAGTGACAAGACTACCTAAAACATCAATTCTTAATCATTCTTCTACGATTTGCTCAATATCTCACTTTTTCACTATCTTTGTATTAGAAAATACGAAAGAATGAAATCTGATTTTCACATTGGTCAAAATCAACACTTAAAAAAATCATCAATTCGACATCATTTTACAGTATTTAGGCTTCAAATTATAATTTTATTTATATTTTTGCCACCAATTTAAAACGATATCTAATTATAAGGAAAAAGATTATGGTCAAGATTACCAAAGAAGCTGCTTTGCTATACCACTCGCAAGGCAAGCCCGGAAAAATTGAAGTTGTACCGACAAAACCGTACAGCACACAAACAGACCTGTCACTGGCTTACTCTCCCGGAGTAGCTGAGCCTTGTCTGGAAATAGAGAAAGACCCGCAAACTGCATACGACTATACTGCGAAAGGCAACTTAGTAGCCGTTATTTCCAATGGTACAGCCGTTCTAGGACTAGGCGACATAGGTGCATTGAGCGGAAAACCTGTCATGGAAGGTAAAGGATTACTTTTCAAAATCTATGCAGGTATTGATGTTTTTGACATTGAAGTGAATGAGAAAGACCCCGAAAAATTTATTCAGGCAGTAAAAGCCATCGCTCCCACTTTCGGAGGTATCAACCTGGAAGACATCAAGGCTCCCGAATGTTTCGAGATAGAAAACCGGCTGAAAGCAGAACTGGATATCCCAGTAATGCATGACGACCAACACGGTACAGCCATCATTTCATCCGCCGGCTTATTAAATGCATTGGAAGTTGCCGGAAAGAAAATTGAAAATGTAAGAATCGTAGTAAACGGTGCCGGAGCCTCCGCCACTTCCTGTACAAAACTGTATGTAGCATTAGGAGCACGGAAAGAAAACATTTTAATGCTAGACAGCAAAGGCGTGATAACCAGTGACCGTCCTAACTTGACAGAAAGTAAGAAATTTTTTGCTACTGACCGTCGCGATGTACATACACTGGAAGAAGCCATTAAAGGTGCAGACGTATTTTTAGGACTATCAAAAGGTAATGTGCTGACTCAGGATATGGTCCGCAGTATGGCAGATCATCCTATCGTATTCGCATTAGCCAATCCGACTCCGGAAATCTCTTACGAAGACGCCATGGCATCCCGCCCCGATGTACTGATGTCTACCGGACGTTCAGACTATCCTAACCAGATCAATAACGTAATCGGTTTCCCTTATATTTTCCGCGGAGCTCTGGATACTCAGGCCAAAGCTATCAATGAAGAAATGAAGCTGGCTGCCGTACATGCTATCGCCGATTTGGCAAAACAACCTGTTCCCGACGTAGTGAACGAAGCCTATCATGTGAATAATTTTACTTTCGGTCCTGATTATTTCATTCCGAAACCGGTTGACCCTCGTTTGATTACCGAAGTTTCCATGGCTGTGGCAAAAGCAGCAATGGAATCAGGAGTGGCACGCAAAAACATCACCGACTGGGAAGCCTACAAGACCCGGCTGCGCGAATTGATGGGACAAGAAAGCAAATTGACCCGTCAACTTTACGAAACAGCCCGTCGCGACCCACAGCGGGTGGTATTTGCCGAAGGTATCCATCCTACCATGTTAAAAGCTGCCGTAGAAGCCAAAGCCGAAGGAATCTGTCATCCTATCCTATTAGGTAATGACGAACGCATTGAAAAACTGGCAAAAGAACTGGATCTGAGCTTGGAAGGAATTGAAATCATCAACCTCCGTCATGACCGTGAAGCTGAACGTCGTGAGCGTTATGCCCGCATCCTTTCGGAAAAACGCGCACGCCAAGGAGCCAACCTTCAGGAATCCAACGACAAAATGTTCGAGCGCAACTATTTTGGTATGATGATGGTTGAAACCGGAGAGGCCGATGCATTCATCACCGGTCTATATACCAAATATTCCAACACAATCAAGGTAGCGAAAGAAGTTATCGGTATCCAACCGGAATACAAACATTTCGGTACAATGCATATCTTGAATTCAAAGAAAGGTACTTATTTTGTAGCCGATACCCTGATTAACCGTCACCCGGACACCGACACACTGATTGACATCGCTAAATTGTCGAAGAAAACGGTAGAGTTCTTTAATCACACTCCGACAATGGCCATGCTGTCTTACTCCAACTTCGGTTCAGATACAGAAGGAAGCCCGGCTAAAGTACATGATGCGGTGGACTATATGCAGAAAGAATATCCGGAACTGGCTATAGATGGTGAAATGCAAGTCAATTTTGCACTGAACACTAAATTACGTGATGAGAAATATCCCTTCACACGTTTGAAAGGTAAAGAAGTAAACACGTTAGTATTCCCGAACCTAAGTTCTGCCAATGCTACTTACCAGCTCATTCAGTCTATGAGTGAAACCGAGGTAATCGGCCCGATACAAATGGGATTGAACAAACCTATTCATTTCACTGATTGTGAAGCTTCTGTACGCGATATTGTAAACATCACTGCGGTTGCGGTTATTGATGCCATCGTTGACAAGAAAAAGAAAGAAAAATAAATAACTTTCACCACAGATTGCATAGATTTACACAGATTATTAATCATGCTTGTTAGTACCAGCAAATTCTATCTGTGTAAATCAAGGCTATTTGTGGTGAAATATATTCAATTCATTAAAACAATACTATGAGAAGAAAACCGCTTTCCCTCCCACAAATCGTAACCTTAGCCCTTTTATGGATTGCCATTTGCTATATTATTCTAACAGGGAGCGAACATATTGACGGGCCTTTAATACTATCCATTATCATTTCGGGAGCTTTAGTCTTTATTCCACTATTAAAATATCTCAAGGAAAGAGGAAAATAATCTTTTATCCGCTTTTTAGCTTACATTTTGTACATATTGATATTTTTACACGCATTTTCTTTATAATTTGTTGCATATTTCAATTCTTATCTATATTTTTGCACCATCAAAAGAAACAAGAAGTATTAATTAACAATTATAAAAAGAAGTAGATTATGAATGCAGCTAAGGTATTAGAAGATTTGAAAAGAAGATTCCCCAATGAGCCTGAATATCATCAAGCGGTAGAGGAAGTGCTAAGTACAATCGAAGAAGAATACAACAAACATCCCGAATTTGACAAGGTGAACCTGATTGAACGTTTGTGTATTCCTGATCGTGTGTATCAATTCCGTGTAACGTGGATGGATGACAAAGGTAACATCCAGACAAATATGGGTTACCGCGTACAACATAATAATGCCATTGGTCCTTACAAAGGTGGTATCCGTTTTCACTCTTCTGTAAACTTGGGAATTTTGAAATTCCTTGCCTTCGAGCAGACATTCAAAAATTCACTAACTACTCTTCCGATGGGTGGTGGCAAAGGAGGTTCCGACTTCTCTCCGCGTGGCAAATCAAACGCCGAAGTAATGCGTTTCTGCCAGGCATTCATGTTGGAATTATGGCGCCATATCGGTCCTGAGACTGACGTACCTGCAGGTGATATCGGTGTAGGTGGTCGTGAAGTAGGTTTCATGTTCGGCATGTACAAGAAACTCTCTCATGAATTCTCCGGTGTACTGACCGGTAAGGGCCGCGAATTCGGTGGTTCTCTGATTCGCCCTGAAGCAACCGGATATGGTAACATCTATTTCTTGATGGAAATGCTGAAAACCAAAGGCACAGACCTGAAGGGAAAAACTTGTTTGGTTTCAGGTTCAGGTAACGTAGCTCAATACACGGTAGAAAAAGTAATCGAGCTGGGTGGTAAAGTAGTTACCATGTCCGATTCAGATGGTTACATCTATGATCCGGATGGAATAGACCGCGAAAAATTGGATTTCATCATGGAACTGAAAAATTTATACCGTGGACGTATCCGTGAATATGCAGAAAAATATGGCTGCAAATATGTAGCAGGTGCTCGTCCTTGGGGTGAGAAAGGTGATATCGCATTACCCTCTGCCACTCAGAACGAATTGAACGGTGATGAAGCCAAACAATTGGTTGCCAATGGTGTCATAGCTGTCAGCGAAGGTGCAAACATGCCTTCTACCCCTGAAGCTATCCGCGTATTCCAAGAAGCCAAAATCCTGTATGCCCCGGGCAAAGCAGCCAATGCAGGCGGCGTATCTGTATCTGGATTGGAAATGACTCAAAATTCTATCAAACTGGGCTGGAGTCAAGAAGAAGTAGACGAAAAATTGAAAAGTATCATGAAAAATATTCATGAGGCTTGTGTACAATACGGTACTGAAGCCGATGGTTATGTAAACTATGTGAAAGGTGCTAATGTAGCAGGATTCATGAAGGTAGCCAAAGCTATGATGGCTCAAGGTATTGTTTAATAAAAACCATTCCTTTATTATTAAGTATATTTGCAGTTCAAGGTGCGGGAAAGACAATTTTCCGCACCTTTCTATTTTGAATGCAAACACTTTCACGGAAAATCAGTACCTTTGCAATCTGTTATGTATAAGAACAACTATTAAATTACAAATTCATGAAGCTGAAAAACTTATTCACCTGCACAGTAACAGGATTGCTCCTTTGCACCTCCTGTATCAAGGACGAAGCCCCCAATGCGGAAGCGGACATCTTGAACTGCATCCTCCCTGCCGAGATGCTGACAGGTACAGACATTGACTATAACCGTCCTTACGACAAAAGCCTGAACGCTTACCCTATTTACATAGAAGTAAACAACGGTACCGACCTGACCCGACTAGCTCCCACTTTCGAGCTGACTGAAGGAGCATCTATCGAACCGGCCAACGGAAGTACACAGAATTTCACCAACCCAGTGCGCTATACCGTAACATCCGAGGACAAGAATTGGCACCGCACCTACGCCATCAATATCCATTATCCAGAAACCAAAAGTATCCCGACGGTTTTTAACTTTGAAAACGTAAAAACCGTACCTTACAATAAAAATGAATATTATGTGCTATACGAAGCAGCCTCTGGCTACTCCACACTAACATGGTCCAGTGGTAATCAGGGATTTGCCTTAACCGGAAGCGGTTACACTCCGAACGACTTCCCTACCAGCATCAGTCCAAACGGCCGCACAGGCAACTGCTTGCAACTGATTACTCGCAAAACAGGAAGTTTAGGCACTTTGGTAGGTATGCCCATTGCAGCAGGTAACCTGTTCATTGGCAGTTTCGACATAGGCTCCGCCATGAGCGATGCGTTGTCGGCAACCAAATTCGGAACAACCTTCTATTATGAACCCATTAAATTGGTCGGCTACTACAAATACAAAGCAGGACCAGAATTCTATGAGAACGGAGAATCTACCAACCGAAAAGACGTTTTCAATATCTATGCCTTGTTTTACGAAAAGACCAAAGACGTGCAGATGCTGGATGGCCATATCGCAAAGAACAATTATGAACATGAAAACATGGTAGCCGCTGCTGTCATAACCGACACGCATGAAACAAGCGAATGGACCCGCTTTGAACTGGACTTCAACTATGAGCATTATGGGAAAACAATAGATCCCCAAAAATTGGCAAACGGAGGATACAACGTCAGCATTGTCCTATCGGCAAGCAAGGACGGTGATGTATTTCAAGGCGCACCGGGTAGCACCCTGCTTATTGACGACCTGAAACTGGTATGCAAACAACCACTTAGATAAAAACAGATATGAAAAAATATATATTAACCTTGATACTGGCTTTAGCAAGCCTCGGACTGTATGCGCAGACAAACAGAAACAAAACAATCATCAATGCAGCATTGCATGGTTGGGAGTACGAAATCAAAGCGGGAGTCAACCTAGGAGGTACCGCCCCACTGCCTTTCCCCGAAGAAATACGCAGCATAGACGGATATAACCCAACCCTATCTATCACTATCGAGGGAAACATGACCAAGTGGCTGGATACGAAAAAAAAATGGGGAATCATCACTGGACTGCGTTTGGAGAATAAAGGCATGCGCACCAAAGCAACGGTAAAGAATTACAATATGGAAATCATAGGCTATGACGGAAACCGACTAAAAGGAAACTGGACTGGAGGAGTACGCACCAAAGTACAGAACTCTTACATCACCATCCCCGTACTAGCAGCCTACAAACTGAGTCCACGCACCACGCTGAAACTCGGCCCGTACTTTTCTTATCTGATGGATGGAGATTTCAGTGGCCATGTATATGAAGGCTATTTGCGTGAAACCAACCCCACCGGAGACAAAATAAATTTCACCAACGGAGCCATTGCTACTTACGACTTCTCCGGTGATCTACGCAAGTTCCAATGGGGAGTTCAAGCAGGTGTGGATTGGAAAGCGTTCAAGCATCTGAAAGTACATGCCGACTTGAATTGGGGCCTGAATGATATATTCAACAAAGATTTCAAGACCGTTACTTTTGATATGTATGCCATCTACCTGAATGTAGGATTCGGGTATGCGTTCTAATCCAAAAGTTTTCCACCACTGACTATTTGTTGTTCTACTCCCCCTTATCCTACTTCAATTTTCCGATAAACAATACATTTCTGAAGTAGGATAAGGGGGAGTAGTGGTTTATCTACAAAATCATGAGGAAAGACTTTTACTCTTAAAGGATCATTCTGTTCTCCGGCAACTTTTAGAAGTGTTCTTGACATATTAGTTTTTTCTCTAGAAAGTTGGGGACGTTTATACCCTCATGCTCTCACTACATGTATAATATGTTAATTATAAATGACTTATACATAAATGCTAATAATATATGCTCTCACTTATACTCTCATGCCCTCATTACGTTCCGAAACAGATATTCTCGTAATCTACTTGTTTTCAGCTATATATTCTTTTTCATAAGTTGTTTCGGCTTAATACAAAGTAGATATTTTCAGGATTTTTCCTCGCAATAATACGTATAAAGGCTTTGTACTTCCACAGAATGACAGCTTACAAAGTCCCAATAGTAGTAAAAAAGATCAAGACGTTTTTAAAAAAGCTCTTTGTCTTTTTTTAAAAGCTCTTGATCTTTTTAAAAAACGTCCTTATCTTTGATGTAAAATTTTATTTGAAACATATAAGATTTCACATACGTCTATATAATTCTATGCAGATATACGTACAAAAATCCATTTTCTGATATGAGAAAAACAATGTTCCATTACACTTCTCATATTTTTACAGGTGATCCTAGTTGTAGTAGAAAATTAAAAAACTTTGCTCAGGTAATCAAAGGTGAAATACAAAAATAAAAGTAACTATGAAAAAAGGCGAAGAGAGGTACCTCTCTTCGCCTTACTACTATACAAATAATTTCAGCTTTCCTTCTTTACTTAACAAAGTTCAAACCAATCTCCACTTTAGTAGTAGATTCTATAATCTCAGGAAAAGCTTTCAACATTGGCTCAGCTAAACCAGCCATTTCACCGAAATCAGGGTCTTTTTTCATCAATTCCACCAGCATAGCAACCACTTCTTCGTCTGACAACAAAGGAACAACCAGTGTTTTCAATAAAGGCAACAGTAATTCTGTATTCAGATATACGCTTAAAGCATCCTCTGTTTGTTCAAAAGCTACAGGCACACCATTCACTAACATAGGATACAATATTTGAATGGCCTGCTGGATAACTGTCTGAACATCAATAGCTCTCCCTGCATTATTGACAGCAGCGATGATAGCAGCAGGATTCAGAAACACCTTTATCTGATTGTCATTCTCTACTACGTATTGAGCCAAGTTTACAGGAGACTTCGTCCATTCTGTACCACCATTAGCAGCATCTTTATAAGTAGCCACGATGTTACCGTCTTCCATGAAAGTGACATCCTTCAAAACTGTTCCCAACATATCAGTAGCGGAAACTTTATTTTCTGCTCCAACAGCAATCAACGGCATGCGTAATGCGATTTTCAAAACCGACTCAACCGGCATTTCAAAAGAACCGAAAAGAGGAATTCCTTTTTCTGACTCCCATACCAGACGAACAGGATCCTGCTCTTCTACTTCCTGGTTATACGGTTTCAACTTCCAAGTCATTCCAGCCAGTTTCGCATTCTTCAATTTCACTTCACTCAAAGCCAGCTCCATAGCTCCGGCTGAAACCTCACCTTTATAAGAGAAAGTACAATAATCTGTTTCTGATGTACCGGCAAAAGAACATTGATCACCATTGATAGTCAAATCAACCGGCAAGGTAACCACCGGACTTCCTGGTAACACACCGGGAGCAGTAGGCATCGATACATCTTCACGAGCTGCAGCACTCTTTGCTTTCCCCAAGATGCCATTTAAGTCAAATTCCCCTTCCAAACGTAGAGTTGCCTTCTGAGCATTGGTTGCATCGGGAGTAAAAGTAACTTTCTTACCCGGCATCGGCGCACCATTGTATGTAAGTTGCAAACCATTTTCACCAGTAAAGGTTGTCTGAGGCACAGGATTTACCATTTTTTCATCATCATCATCACTACACGATGTGAACAATGTCACAGAACAAATCACTGCGAACAAATAATAAAAAAGATTCTTTTTCATTGTTTAGTTAATTTAATTTATACTCGAAAAATCGTGCAAATATAATAAAAAGTTAAGCGTATAACTATTTTTATCGAAATTTAGGACACATTTTACGTAATTTAGAACATTATTCCGGCAACATCACTACCCCCAGCTTCTTCTTTCCATCCATCTTCACTATCAATGGTTTATCAAACCGCACATGACGAATGAACCTGGTTTCTTCAATAGCCGGCCGGGTATCCAGTACCTCTTGGTTATAGATACCATCCTTCATATAGGCATTAATTGTGAAATAACCGACTCCGAAAGAAGTCAGATTCTGAAAGAAGTGGGTTCCCTGACTAGGGTCCACACGATAATTAGTCAGCCCCGCCTCCACAATGACACGTGCAGCCGAAATATGGGGCCACTTCACAGGAATGCCCAGCCACGAATCGCTGCTTCCCCAGCGCCCCGGTCCTACCAATATATAATGTTTCCCTTCATCCAAAAATTTACGGTTCATCTTTTCTATTTCATACGCAATGGTAGGATTATTTGAAGCTGTATAACCATCTGTCTTCACATAAATCACATCCTGAATGTCCTCCATAATGCCATGCCCCAGTGAATTATTACTCTTTAAAAGAACATCCTCATCCTTAATAAGGTTCAAATCCTCCTCAAGATTGGCTTTCACATCGACCATCGGACGAATCTGCAATAAATAGAAAGTACCATTCTTCTTTTGCTGGTTCAATGTCACACAGCAAACTCTATCTCAACAGGACGCCTCATCTCACTTTGCCCGTATTCCTGTACCAACTGCAAAATACGGGGCAAAGGAAATACATCGTGTTGCAACACATTGGCAAATGTTATCACCTTCCGGCCTCCCGGATAAATTCCGTCACGGATAATCATATCATACGGATCATACGTGGAAGCAATGAAAGTTAAGGCTCCATCATTATCAGCTTCTTTCACCGGAAGCTTCAACAAATTAAAGCCGTCATCCAAAGAAAAGTTATGCCCCGTATTCTTCAAATCAAGCGCATAAAACTGAGTCTGCGTTTCACGAAGAGCAATTTCCATCTCACTGGTCTGCAACACTTGGTTAGGATGATAAGGACACACCCTCAGAGTCAGACCTCCGTCTACAATATATTTACCCAACCCCAAAGCAAGACTTACAGTTCCCTCTTCGGCTTTTTCATCTCCTATGGGGTAATAGTTGAGCGAACGTGCCACCCCCGAAATAGAAGGATAGAAACGGTCACCATACTGTGTGCCGACCACCTGTTGTAAAATAACAGCCATCTTCTCCTGGTCTATCACATTGCTGGTTGCCTGCATATACGCCTTGCTGTCTCTGAAGAAAACAGAAGCATACACCCCTTTTATGGCATCGCTCAACATACGGAGCATCTCATATTTATCATCTAAATAAGGAATCATATAAGTAGAATATATCCCAGCAAAAGGCTGATAATGAGAATCTTCCAGCAAACTGGAAGAACGGATGGCTATAGGCGATTTCACCACATCAAAGAAAGCAAAGAAATCTTCCACCAGACGGTCGGGCAACTTGGCACGAAGAAAAGCTTTCAATATCGTGTCATCATCCGCATCACTCAATGCTACTTGATATAGGCTATTGGTATCCATGAATTCGTCAAAGATATCCGTACAAAGCACCACCGTTTTAGGAATGACCACCGTCGCATTTTCAAACTCATCAAATTCCACGTGGCGCTTTACCATATTGTCTATAAAAGCCAGACCACGTCCTTTTCCCCCCAATGACCCCTCACCGATACGGGCAAAATTAGAATAACGGTCAAAACGATCACGTTGGAACACCGCCACCACACCTTGATTCTTCATCTTACGATACTTCACAATCGCTTCGAAAATTATCCGGCGATGAGCATCAATATCCTGCAAAGACTCCCAAGTTATCTGCTTTAAGAACTCGGCAGGTGGAAACATGGCACGAGAATACAGCCAGCGGGATACGTGATTACGACTGATATGGTAAAGGAGAGATTCTTTAGGAATAGCAAAAATAACATTCTGTAATTCCTTCAAATTATGAACACGGGCCACTTCTTCCAATGTATCGGGATTACGGAAAATGAAATCCCCGAAACCAAAATCATCAGACACAATTTCACGCAAGTCTATATTCATCTTCTTGGAATTCTTATCCACAAAGCTAGCACCATACCGGGAAGCATACACCTTGTTGTCTACCTCGGCCGACTGTAAAATAAGAGGAACAAACGGATCCCTGGAACGTACCTCCGCCAGCAACTTAATACCTGCCATTGGATCCACCACACCACCACGCGGGTAACGTGCATCCGTAATCACACCTAATACATTATTCTGATATTTATTATATAAATCCATCGCCTCCTCGTAAGTACGTGCCAATACAATTTTGGGACGTCCCCTCATACGCAATGTACGCTGGTGAGCATTCAAAGCCTCTGTGGCAAATTCCTGACTTTGCTTCAACACAAATTTATATAAGTTAGGCAACACGGAAGAATAGAACCGGATGGAATCTTCCACCAATAAAATCATCTGCACTCCCACCTCTTTAATATCATGTTCCAAATTCATCTTATCTTCTATCAGCTTGATGATAGACACTAACAGGTCCGTATTCCCCAACCAGCAGAACACATATTCAAAGATGCTCAGATCCTCATGCTCCATACGTGCCGTAATACCATGCGAGAACGGGGTCAGTACCACCAGCGGAATATGAGGGTATTGTTCTTTTATGCTGCGTGCAATCTCAAATGTATCACTGTTATCAGATCCGGGCATACAAATCACCAGATCAAATGTAGTGTTCTCCAATTGCTTCCAGGCAGCTTCCTCAGTAGAAACTTGTGTAAAACGTGGCGGATAGCGAAGGCTGAGGTTCATGTATTCATTAAATATCTTTTCATCGATTCGTCCGTCATCTTCCAACATAAAAGCATCATACGGATTAGCAACCAAAAGGACATTGAATATTCGTTTAGTCATGAGGTTTACAAACGAAGTATCCTTGAAATACAACTGATTTAATTTTAACTTGCTGAGCATGGTTATTTGATTTACATGGATAATGTAATAGCAAAATACGTCAATAATATTGTTTTATGCAACTTATTCGCAATAAAAAAAGAACTTTTGGGTAGAGAGGTCTTACCACAACGATTAACTTTTTATCACCACCAAACTAAAATTTAGCCAAAATATTTTGCCAATTCACCAAAAAACATACCTTTGCATCAGAAATGATTTTCATTTTGTCAAAACCTTAAATGCATAATAGTTATGGATATTAATCAAATCATGACCTCCCTGGAGGCAAAACACCCTGGTGAATCAGAGTACTTGCAGGCAGTTAAAGAGGTGCTGCTTTCTATTCAAGACATATACAATCAACACCCGGAATTTGAAAAGGCATCACTTATCGAAAGATTGGTGGAACCGGACCGTATCTTTACATTTAAGGTGCCTTGGGTGGATGATAAAGGAAAGGTACAGGTAAACTTAGGTTACCGCGTTCAATTCAATAATGCGATCGGCCCGTACAAAGGCGGTATCCGTTTTCATGCTTCTGTAAACCTCTCCATTTTAAAATTCTTAGGATTTGAGCAAACATTCAAAAATGCACTGACCACATTGCCTATGGGCGGTGGTAAAGGTGGTTCCGATTTCTCACCACGTGGTAAGAGCGATGCTGAGATCATGCGTTTCTGCCAAGCATTCATGCTTGAATTGTGGCGCCACGTAGGTCCTGATATGGATGTTCCTGCCGGTGACATCGGTGTAGGTGGCCGTGAAGTAGGATACATGTTCGGTATGTATAAAAAGTTAACCCGTGAATTTACAGGTACTTTCACTGGCAAAGGCTTGGAATTTGGAGGTTCGTTGATTCGTCCTGAAGCAACCGGTTTTGGTGGTCTTTACTTCGTAAACCAAATGCTGAAAGCAAAAGGAATTGATATTAAAGGCAAAACGGTAGCTGTTTCCGGTTTCGGTAATGTAGCTTGGGGGGCCGTGACTAAAGCAACTGAATTAGGTGCAAAAGTAGTCACAATCTCCGGACCCGACGGCTATATCTATGATCCGGACGGTGTAAGTGGTGATAAAATTGATTACATGTTGGAATTACGTGCGTCAGGCAATGATATCGTAGCTCCATACGCAGAGAAATATCCTAACTCAACATTCGTTGCCGGACGTCGTCCGTGGGAAGTTAAAGTAGATATTGCGCTTCCGTGTGCGACTCAAAACGAATTAAATGGCGAAGATGCTTGTAATTTAATAAAAAATTCCGTTCTTTGCATTGGAGAAATTTCTAATATGGGTTGTACCCCGGAAGCAATTGATGCGTTTATTGAAAATAAACTAATGTATGCACCGGGTAAAGCCGTAAATGCCGGAGGTGTAGCTACTTCAGGTTTGGAAATGAGCCAAAATGCAATGCATATGAGTTGGAGTGCACAAGAAGTAGATGATAAGTTACATCAAATTATGTATGGTATTCATGAACAATGTGTAAAATATGGTACTGAACCTGATGGATATATCAACTATGTGAAAGGAGCAAATATTGCAGGCTTTATGAAAGTAGCCCATGCCATGATGGCTCAAGGAATTGTTTAAAGCATTCTATTAGCATAAAAATATCTCGTTTAGTTGTATTTGTATTTTGTATTGTAGCTTGCGCTGCCCGCCTGTGAAGGTATGGCAGCGTTTTTTTATGGTATATCCAATCTTTTTTATACATTTGTAGCTTCAAGTAAACGTATGTAAAAATTAAGTTATGGAAATATTACAACTAGATGGCCTTGAACCTCAATTATTTAATTTAATTGGACCATTGGCTATGAATCCTAAAGTCCTAAGGGCTAATAACAATTATCCCTTCAAAACGACCGAACGTTTTCAATGGTACATTGCCGTCGAAGATAATGACGTAACCGGTTTTGTCCCTGTAGAGCAGAAAAGTGGCGGTTATGTCATTAACAACTACTATGTCCATAACGATGATCAGGAAGTGCTGGTTGAATTGTTGGGAGCAGTAAAGCCTAAAAACAATTTATATGCAATTGTTCAAACCAAACACGAAGCTATTTTTTCCAACTGTGGTTTTCAAACCGAACACCGTTGGACTAATTATATTAAAATGATTTACAACACGAACAAAAATGAACAATAAGAACTAAAGGGGAAAATGTTTATCAACTCGTTCAAAAGAGACTCAAATTCTTATTCAACGAATTTGATAATATCTATGTTTCTTTTTCTGGAGGAAAAGATAGCGGTGTCTTGCTCAACTTATGTATTCAATATATCAGAGAGCATAATCTGGACAGGAAAATCGGAGTATACCACATGGACTATGAAGCACAGTATCAAATGACTACAGAGTATGTGGAACAGACGTTCAGAGAAAATCAGGATATATTGGAAATCTACCATGTCTGTGTCCCTTTCAAAGTAGTGACTTGTGCTTCTATGTTTCAAACCTATTGGCGCCCTTGGGACGAAAGTATGCACGCCCACTGGGTAAGGCCTATGCCTAAAAACTGTTATAAGAAAGAAGATTTCCCATTCTACAATGAGGAAATGTGGGACTACACTTTCCAGACTTCATTTGCATCGTGGTACCATAAAAAACATGATGCAGTACGCACTTGCTGCCTGGTCGGCATCCGAACTCAAGAGAGCCTGGACCGATGGAGAACTATTCACGGTAACAATCGCCTGAACAGCTATCACAACCTGATGTGGACCCGCAGACTAGGATACGATTTATACAATGCCTACCCTATCTATGACTGGACTACCGAAGATATATGGACAGCATACGCCCGTTTCAAATGGCCATTCAACCAAATGTACGAACTTTATTATAAAGCCGGAGTACCTTTGGACAGACAACGTGTAGCCAGTCCGTTCCTCAGTACAGCACAGGAAACCTTGAAATTATACAAAGCCATCGATCCCAATACTTGGGGGAGAATGCTAGGCCGAGTAAACGGAGTAAACTTTACCGGAATCTATGGTGGAACCCGTGCCATGGGATGGCAAAACATCAAATTACCAGAAGGCTACACATGGAAAGAGTATATGTATTTCCTGTTAGATACGTTACCCGAAGAAACCAAACAGTCTTACTTGGAAAAACTAAGAGTAAGCCGGGAGTTCTGGAAATACAAGGGAGGATGCCTGGATTTATCAACCATACGTAAATTAACTGATTTGGGCATAAAATTCTACGTACAAAAGAAAACAAACTACAAGACAGACAAACTTCCTGTCCAAATGGATTATCTAGACGATATAGACATCGCAGAGTTTAAAGAAATCCCCACTTATAAACGTATGTGTATTTGCATTCTGAAAAATGACCATGTATGTAAATATATGGGATTTGCCCTAACTAAAAAAGAAAAGTTAAGAAGAGACAGAGTGATGCAGAAATATAAAAACATTATCAAATGAAAGAAGAATTCGAAAGTCCTGTGTATCACGTGCACAGAGTACCGGTGGAAAAGGTACGTGCCAACAGTTATAATCCAAACCACGTAGCCGCTCCTGAAATGAAATTGCTGGAATTAAGCATTTGGGAAGATGGCTATACTATGCCTTGTGTATGTTATTATATTCCCGATGAAGATATATATGAACTGGTAGACGGATATCATCGTTATTGTGTGCTTAAAACTTCAAAACGTGTGTTTGAACGAGAAAAAGGTTTACTTCCCGTGGTCGTTATAGAAAAAGACCTTTCAAACAGAATGGCAAGCACTATCCGCCACAACCGCGCCCGCGGCACTCACAGCATTGAACTGATGGTAGATATCGTGGCAGAACTGACCAAAGCCGGAATGAGTGACGAATGGATAAAAAAGAATATTGGCATGGATGCCGACGAACTTTTACGACTCAAACAGATATCCGGCCTAATGGAACTCTTTGCTGACAGGGAATTCACAATACCTGAACCATAAAGCAATTTTCATTAATACATTATTCAGTTGAAATATAACTCATTAATAATAGGATTGTCGGTCCTGGCTTTGCAAAGCTGCACCGACAATCTTGTTTATACAGGGACCGATATCGAGGTAGTACTCACAGGCAATACATACCAAGCAGCTTTCACAGAAAGCTCCCCTGTTTCCACTTTTAACTCTGGCAATCAAATCCTGCTGAATGCTTCCGGCAGTCTTCAAATAGACAACAGAATTCTGACTTATATGGACAACCAATGGAAAGCAGAAAATGAATTTAGCTGGAGTGACCTAACAGGAAAAACAAATGTTACGGCAGTATATCCTGTCTATCCCGATTTGGACTATGTCCAAGAAAATCTTTATAAAAACAATTCGTTGGAAGACATACTGTATGTCAAGGATGAATTTCCGGCCGGAAATTCCATCCATTTACAGTTCAAACATTTATTTTCTCTTCTGACACTGCATTTGGAGGGAAATTTACAAACCTATTTTCAGAAAATAGAGGTAACATGTCCTGCTGTTTCCTCTATTATCCCAAAATCCGCTGAAATAGTTCTAGCGGATAACGGAACACATACGACTACTATTGCCCAAGTTTCTCCTTCCGGAAATTATTCGTTTATAGTCCCTCCTGTCGGAAACATGGTCATCGCCATAAATATGGTAACAAATGGAAAGAAATATACAACACAACTAGAAACAAAGTCTTTTACCGGTAATAAAGAATATACTTATCACTTAAAAATATCTGAAAAAACTCCGGGAATTATGACTGCCGAAGATTGGATTGCATTCAGTCAACTTATCAATAGCAATACATTTACCCAATACAAAGGAAAAACATTGGACGATTTCGGAGAAACGATGAATGGAATAACCACTTATTATCTATTGAATGACATTGATTTTAAAGATGTGGATTGTACTGAGTTAAAACAAATAGGATACGCCCAAACAAACTATTACTTTTCCCAAACCTTTGACGGACAAAATCACACCCTTTACAATATACCTATCAATTCCAGCAATGGCACCACAGGTGTATTCGGAGCCGTCAATATCACCGGCATAGTTAAAAATCTCCATATAGAATCCAGCAAAGTATCTATCACATCAAAAAGCAAGAGCACAGCAGAAGGTACAAGTATTTTAGTCGGACGCAATAAAGGCAAAATACTAAATTGTTGCGTTAAGGAGTGCCAAATTGCAGCCAATCCAACCAAAACGAACCAATCAGCCAATACAGGAGGCATAGCAGGAACTTCAACAGGGGAAATCACCAATTGCTATGTTACCAACACCCAAATCATTTATGACGCAAATTCAAAAATAAAAGCAGGACCAGCCGGTGGAATAGCAGGTTCCAGCCAGGCCCAAGGTTTGATAGCAAACTGCTATTCTGCCAACAACATAATAAAGAACAGAGAGAGTTACAATGGTGGAATATGCGGAAAAGCTTCGGATGGAGCGCACATTGAAAATTGTTATGTCTATAACATAGATCTAATTACGACCAAAGGATTATTCGCAGGTATAGCTGCCAACTCTTTCTTTATCCACAACTACTATGATAATGCAAAAATAACTTTTATCGGAAAAAATGACGATGGTAATCAGTTGTCTAAAAATGCCCAATACACAGGTACTTTTATGAATAAGGAAGACATTCCCATCTACCGGCTTCTCAACCAATGGATAGATGAAACAGCTCCTACCCTTTATCCCGGTTACCCCTTTACCCGATGGACTGATGGAGGAGAAAATCTTCCTGCCGTTTTCATTTCAGAATCCCTGAAAAAGTAAGTGAACTTACTTTTTCAGGGATTCTGTACCAAATTAAAAGCCGCTTTCTCATTTCACTGAAAAAACGGCTTTTTATATAAAATTATAGCTTGTTCTTATTAAAGAGCACCTACTTCATGCAAAGCAGCGTTAGTCTTGCGAACAGCAGCAGCACTTGCAGCAAATTTAGCTTTTTCTTCTTCATTCAAAGGCAATTCAACGATCTTTTCAATACCGTTCTTACCCAAGATTACAGGCACACCACAGCAAATATCTGATTCACCGTATTCACCTTCCAAATAAACTGAACAAGGAACCATCTTACCCTGGTTGTGGATGATAGATTCAACAACAAATGCACCAGCTGCACCCGGAGCATACCATGCAGAAGTACCCAGCAACTTAGTCAGAGTAGCACCACCTACCATAGTAGCAGCAGCAACTTCCTGCAATTTTTCTTCAGACAAGAAGTTAGAAACAGGCATACCTTTGTAAGTAGCAAAACGAGTCAAAGGAATCATAGTAGTATCACCGTGACCACCGATAACCATACCTTCCACTTCATTTGCGTTGCAACCCAAAGCCTGAGACAAGAAATATTTGAAACGTGAGCTATCCAAAGCACCACCCATACCGATGATTCTATTCTTAGGCAAGCCCAAAGCTTTCAATGACAAATAAGTCATAGTATCCATCGGGTTAGAGATAACTACGATGATAGCATTAGGAGAGTACTTTAAGATATTCTGAGCAACTGACTTAACGATGCCTGCATTAACACCGATCAGTTCTTCACGGGTCATACCCGGCTTACGGGGAATACCTGAGGTGATAACCACAACGTCAGAGTTAGCTGTTTTTTCATAATCGTTAGTGCAACCTACAATGTTTGTGTCGAAGCCCAACAACTGAGCTGTCTGCATCATATCCATTGCCTTACCTTCTGATACGCCTTCTTTAACGTCCAGCATTACTACTTCGTCTGCTACTTCGTTAAAAGCAAGAACATTTGCACATGTAGCACCTACGTTACCTGCGCCTACTACGGTTACTTTTGACATAATCTCTATATTTTGTTTAAAGTTGATAATAAAATCGCCTTCTTAAAAGCACCGCAAAGTTACAATGATATTCCGAATTAAAGAAAAATTTCCATAATATTTTTCGAGCAGTCTACATAAATTATTGTACTTTTGTCCAAAATTCAATGTAACACTATGGATAAGAGCAAAAAACTGATTATTGTCATTATTCTGCTGGTTGTGATTATCGGCGGAGTTTCTTTTTATGCTTTTCATCAAGCAAAAGAGAATAAGGAAATGAGCGAACTCTTCGCTGTGGAAAAACTGGAAATGGAAAACGAATATACCACTTTCGCCACCCAATATGATGAACTTCAGATACAGATAAACAATGATTCCTTGCGCGAAAAGCTGGAGAGTGAGAAGCTGAAAACACAGCGGCTGCTAGAAGAATTACGACAAGTAAAGACCAGTAACGCAGCTGAGATCATGCGTTTGAAGAAAGAACTGAAAACAGTACGTGCCGTACTACGCACCTATGTTATCCAAATAGATTCACTGAACAAACTCAACCAAGCACTAGCTGAAGAAAACCAAGAAGTAAAACAAAAATATACGCAGGCAACCCGTCAAATCAATAATTTATCGCAAGAGAAAAAGAATCTGAATGAAAAGGTCACCTTGGCAGCCCAATTGGATGCCACAGGAATTAGCGTAGAGCCTAGAAATAAACGTGGTAAAACAGCCAAGAAAGTAAAAGATGTGAAAAAGATAGCCATCTCGTTCACCATTGTCAAGAATATTACCGCCAAAACAGGTGAACGTACTTTATATATACGTATTGCCAAACCAGACAATGACATACTAACCAAAAACGCTTCAAACACATTCCCATACGAAAACCGTAATTTGGTTTATTCCATCAAGAAATACATAGAATACACCGGAGAAGAACAAAATGTAACCGTATATTGGGACGTAGAGGAATATTTGCCTGCCGGAACTTATCATGTTTATATTTTCGCTGATGGAACCATGATAGGACAACAAGCTTTCAGCATGAAATAACAAGGAACATTCTCTCCTTCAATATATTTAATAAAAAAACAGCCGGTTGGAAACGAACCGGCTGTTTTTTTCTCCACCAAGCAAAAGCAGTAAACATACAGATTGCAGAATTATAAAAATATTTTAAAATAACATCCAGAATATGGCTTTCTTGAAGATTTGTCTTATTTTTGTTGCATAAACAACTTAAAAAACAACAAAACAAGAACACTATAATGAAAAAGATTGCAGCTTTTATCCTATTTATCGGTGTTTTAGATAGTATTTCAGCCCAAAGCACACTCACCTTAGATAGTTGTCGTGCTTTAGCATTATCCAACAATAAAGAGTTGCGCATTTCAGCTGAAAAGATAACAGCTGCACATTATGAAAAGAAAGCGGCTTTTACCAATTATCTTCCTAAGATTGCGGCTATAGGAACCTATATGCGCACTCAGAAAGAAATCTCTTTATTAAGTGACGAACAAAAGGGAGCTATCAGTCAGATAGGGACTACCGCCCAAGGCTCCATACAGGAAACTTTCCAACAACTGGCAGCTTCCAATCCCGAACTCGCACAAATACTGCAACCACTTGCTCCCCTCATCCCAGGTATTGGAAATGCACTGAACAAGGTAGGACAAGGTTTGGTAGATGCGCTGCGCACCGACACACGCAATATGTATGCAGGAGCTGTGACCCTTACCCAACCCATCTTCATGGGAGGAAAAATCGTTGCCTACAATAAAATCACCAAATACGCTGAACAACTGGCCGAATCACAGCACGCCACCGGTATGCAGGATATCATTTTGAGTACCGACCAAGCTTACTGGCAAGTCATCTCACTGATAAACAAGAAAAAACTAGCCCAAAGCTATCTGCAACTGGTCAGCCAACTGGACAGTGATGTAGATAAAATGATAACCGAAGGTGTCGCCACCAAAGCCGACGGACTAAGTGTAAAAGTAAAAGTGAATGAAGCCGAAATGAAGCTCACACAAATAGACAACGGATTAAGCCTATCTAAAATGGTACTATGCCAATTATGCGGTCTGCCTTTAAATGATGAAATACGTTTAGCAGATGAAGACGTAGAAAGCTTAACTCTCCTTGAATATCATGTAGGTGATAATGTAGCCACCGCTTTGGCAAATCGCGAAGAATTACGAAGTTTGGATCTAGCTAATAAAATTTATGACCAAAAAGTCAATATCACCCGCGCGGGATTTCTTCCTACAGTAGCTCTGACCGCCAACTACATGGTAACCAATCCCTCATTGGTAAACGGCTTTGAACGCAAATTCCGCGGCATGTGGGCTGTTGGCGCTATGGTACAAATTCCAATATGGAACTGGGGCGAAGGAATGTATAAGGTAAAAGCTGCCAAGGCGGAAGCAAACATTGCCCGCTACCAACTGGCAGATGCAAAAGAAAAGGTAGAATTGCAGGTAAGCCAAGCCAGCTATAAAGTAAATGAAGCAGCCAAACGCCTGAGTATGGCTGAAAAAAATCTGGAAAAAGCAGACGAGAATCTGCGCTATGCCAAACTGGGATTCATGGAAGGAGTCATTCCTACCAGTAACGTATTGGAAGCGCAAACCGCTTGGTTATCTGCCCAGTCGGACAAAATAGACGCTCAGATTGATGTAAAACTGACTGAAGTCTATTTGCGCAAATCAATGGGAGTGCTTAAATAAAAATTAAAGATTAAAAACGAAAAGATATGGCAGAAAGATCACAACACAGCAATATTTTGCTGGCATTTATTTCACTGACAGCAGTCATTGTCATAGTGTCACTGATAGGTTTCTTTACACTGGGTAAAGGTCCGGAAATCATTCAGGGGCAAGCAGAAGCCGACGAATACCGTGTATCCAGCAAAGTGCCGGGACGCATTCTGGAATTTCGTGTAAAGGAAGGAGACAAAGTAAAAGCCGGTGACACACTGGCTATCCTTGAAGCCCCCGATGTAAAAGCCAAACTTTCTCAAGCACAAGCTGCCGAACAAGCAGCACAAGCCTTGAATGAAAAGCACAACGAGGTACCCGCCAAGAGCAACTGCAAGCTGCCTACGAAATGTGGCAGAAAGCCAAAGCCGGAGTAGAAATTGCTGAAAAGTCATACAACCGTGTCAACCGGCTCTTTGAACAAGGCGTAATGTCCGCGCAAAAACGTGATGAAGCCAAAGCACAATTTGATGCCATGACCGCTACAGAAAAAGCAGCACGCTCCCAATACGAAATGGCAAAGAACGGTGCACAACGTGAAGACAAAGCAGCAGCCGCAGCCCAAGTAGAACGTGCCAAAGGTGCTGTAGCCGAAGTTTCCTCCTACATAGACGAAACGATACTGACCGCGTCAGCTGATGGAGAAGTGACCGAAATTTTTCCCAAAGCAGGCGAACTGGTAGGTACCGGTGCCCCCATTATGAACGTGGCCCGCTTGAATGACATGTGGGTAACATTTAATGTACGCGAAGATTTCCTAAAAGACTTTACCGTAGGAAATGAGATTAGCGCATTTATTCCTGCCTTTGACAAAGAAATAAAATTCAAGGTTACTTATATGAAAGATCTGGGTACATATGCTTTGCCTGGAAAGCAACCAAGACTACGGGACAATTCGACCTGAAGACCTTCGAGGTGAAAGCTGTTCCTGTAGAGAGAACAGACGGATTGCGTCCGGGAATGAGTGCCATCATCGAGAAATAACAAACAATGAACAATACTGTCCATAACCGTATATTCCGCATAGCCCGGCGTGAAGTGTTCCGCATCGCCACAAGACCGCTATATCTGTTCTGCATGATCATAGCTCCCTTGTTCTGTTATCTCTTCTTCACTACATTAATGTGGAACGGACTCCCTACGGATATGCCGGCAGGTGTGGTCGATTTGGACAACACAGCTACCACACGCAGCATCATCCGTAATCTGGACGCTTTTCAGCAGACTAAAATCATAGCACATTACCCCAGTTTCGCGGATGCCCGCAAAGCCATGCAGCAAGGAAAGATCTATGCTTTCTACTATATTCCAAAAGGAACTACCGAGAAGGCATTAGCAAGCCGTCAACCCAAGGTTTCCTTTTATACCAACTACTCCTATCTGGTAGCAGGTTCATTACTCTATAAAGACCAGCGCACCATGTCCGAGCTGGCGGGTGGAGCCATCGGCCGTGCCACCTTATATGCCAAAGGAGCTACAGAAGACCAGGCCATGGCATTCCTGCAGCCCATAGTCATCGACTCTCATGTATTAAACAATCCATGGCTCAATTACTCTGTATATTTGAGTAACACCATCATACCGGGTATCCTGATGCTGCTTATCTTTATGACCACCGTCTATACCATTGGAAGTGAAATGAAAACCAACACCCAAAAAGAATGGATGGGCATGGCAGACAATTCCATCACCGTAGCCCTGACCGGCAAATTGCTGCCCCAGACTGTAGTTTTCTTTGTCATGGCCACCTTCTATAATGTTTATCTATACGGTTTCCTGCACTATCCCTGTAATAGCGGTATACTGCCCATGCTGTTTGCCGGTCTGTTACTAGTACTGGCTTCACAGGCTTTCGGAGTATTTCTGTTCGGATTGTTTACAACAGTCCGCTTGGCACTGAGCACCGCCTCCCTATGGGGGGTGATTTCTTTCTCCATATCGGGTATGAGTTTTCCGGTTATGGCAATGAATCCTGTATTACAGGCACTGGCCAATCTATTCCCGTTACGCCACTACTTCCTGATTTATGTAGATTTGGCACTTAACGGATATCCGCTGATTTACGCATGGCATTCAGTAGTCGCGTTGATGTTATTCATGCTGTTGCCTTTCTTTATACTGAAAAGACTGCGCACAGTACTATTACATTATGTATATATTCCCTAAAACGGCAAACAGGTATGAAAACATATAAACTCAAAGATATCATCTCACAAGGAACCAAGGACCTTTTCTACATCTGGTGGCAAGAGTTGAAAGCAGTTGTAAAGGATCAGGGTGTACTTATCTTCTTCATTCTGGTACCACTAGGCTATCCGCTTCTCTATACCTTTATATATACCAATGAAACAGTACGTGAAGTCCCTGCTGCTGTAGTAGATAACAACCGTTCCAGCCTCAGCCGTGAATACCTGCGTCTGGTAGATGCAGGTGCCGACTTGGAAATAGTATCTCATTGCAGTGATATGGAAGAAGCAAAAACTTTATTGAAGAACGGCAAAGTGTATGGCATCATCTATATTCCTGAAAGCTTCAGCCGCGACATTACTAAAGGAGTTCAAACCCATGTCACCATCTACTGTGACATGAGCGGTATGCTATACTACAAAGCCATGCTGACAGCCAACACCAATGCCTCGCTGGTAATGAACAAACAGATAAAGATAGAACGCTCCGGCAACACAACCATCCGACAAGATGAAGTGAGCACGTCTCCCATAGCGTATGAGGATATTTCCATTTTCAATCCGCAGAACGGTTTTGCCAGCTTCCTGATACCCGCCGTACTGATACTGATTATCCAACAAACTTTACTGCTAGGAGTAGGTCTATCTGCCGGAACTGCTCGTGAGAACAACCGTTTTCGAGACCTTATCCCCATGAGCCGCCATTATCATGGCACGCTGCGCATTGTTTTAGGCAAATCACTGACTTACCTTATGATATATGCTGTCATGGCTACCTATATGCTCTGCCTTGTTCCCAAAATGTTCAGCCTGGTACAAATAGCTCAAGCCGGAACCCTAGCGGCATTCATGTTTCCCTATATACTGGCATGCATCTTTTTCGCGATGACTTGTTCTATCTTTATTCACCATCGGGAAGCCTGTATGATGATTTATGTATTTACCTCAGTACCGTTGCTATTTATCTCAGGCATTTCGTGGCCAGGTACTGCCATTCCTAAATTCTGGGAGGTGGTTTCGTGGCTGTTCCCTTCCACTTTCGGCATCAACGGCTTTGTACGCATCAACAATATGGGAGCCACACTGACCGATGTGCTGACAGAGTACCGGGTATTGTGGATACAAACAGGTGTTTATTTCCTTACCACCTGCATCGTATACCGTCGTCAGATTACCTTAAGCCGCAGACATGTATACGAAAGATTAAAAGAGATTAAGAAAAGACGCAGAACAAATGTCGTCTGAATTTGTTTATAAATTAAGAACTAAATGAATTATTTATGATGAAAAAACTTTTTATTCTGGCATGCGTATGCCTGCTGATTACTTCATGTAACAGCAACTCCAAAAACACTAACGATTCTGCAACCTCCACCGAAACAACGGATATGCACAATGCAGAAAACTCATTGGATTATGACGGTACTTACACCGGAACTTTTCCGGCTGCCGACTGTCCGGGTATCAACATGACCCTGACTATTAAAAAAGACAAGACTTTTGAGTTGATATCAGAATATATTGACCGGCAGGATGCTACTTTCAAAGAATATGGAACTTACTCTGTTGAAGGTAATATCATAACTTTAATTAATGGAGAGGATAAGCAATATTATAAAGTCGGTGAGAATACCCTGACCGCTCTCAATCAAGACAAACAGGCAATAACAGGAGAGTTAGCAGACCATTATATTCTACACAAAAAATAAACTTTACTTCATCTGTCATTTTCATGCCAAAGTGAAGGGTCCGCTTCAATCTATCACAGCCGGATTCTTCACTTTGTTTTTTTATCTGCCCACAATCTGTATTCACACTAATTAACTCCCATTCCTTTTGCTTATTACGATTTTTTCGTAGATTTGCGAAAACATCGTAATCAATTCATTTTCTTATGGAAAAGCTAACGATACAAGAAGAAGAAGTGATGCTTCATATTTGGAGCATGGGAGAATGTTTCGTGAAAGACATAGTTGCTAAATTTCCCGAACCCAAGCCGCCTTATACTACGGTGGCATCCATAGTGAACAACCTGAAAAGAAAAGGGTACGTTACGGCCAAACGATTCGGCAACACTTATCAATACACCCCAGTGGTTAAACAAAGCGAATACAAACGCACATTTGTAAGTGGTGTGGTCCAGAACTATTTTGCTGACTCATACAAGGAAATGGTATCTTTCTTCGCCAAAGAGCAAAAAATCTCCGCAGCCGACTTGAAAGACATTATCAACTTGATAGAGAAAGAAGAAGATAAATAATCCTGCTAAATTCACAAATACTATGATAACTACAGCACCCGAACTCATCTACATGCTGAAAGTAAATATAGGCATCGCCTTATTCTATGCTTTCTACAAGCTGTTCTGCTGTCGCGACACTTTCTTCCAGTGGCGTCGTATCGCACTGCTGAGTTTTCTTGCCCTCTCTTTTCTTTATCCGCTGATGGATATGCAAGCATGGGTGAAAGAACAACCTGCCATCAATGAACTGGCAGATTACTACGCACTGATGATGCTGACAGAAACAAATACTTCCACTGCCACAGTAGTCACAGCTCCTGTTGCTATTCCCACACCCGACCTGCTTGATATAATAAAGTTCGTCTATTGGATTGGAATCCTTTTATTATCCGCACGATTTATGATCCAACTAAGCAGTATTTTCCGCCTTGTCTTAAAGCAAGAGTATAAATGTAGACCAAATATCCATACGCAGTCTATCAGAACCTGCCAATCCATTCTCTTTCTGGCAATGGATTTTCATCTATCTGCCCGGACTGAAAGAAGATGAAAAACAAGAAATCCTGACGCACGAACAGACCCACGTCCGCCAATGGCATTCCATAGATGTCATTATCAGTGAAATAGTAAATATCATTTGCTGGATGAATCCTTTTGCATGGCTGCTGAAAACAGAGATCAGACTCAATTTGGAATACCTTGCCGATCATAAAGTAATGGAATCCGGCACAAATAAGAAAGCATATCAATATCACCTTTTGGGATTAGCCAACCAAAACAGACAAACCGGTTTATATAATAATTTCAACTTATCACACTTAAAAAACAGAATTAAAATGATGAACAAAAAAAGAACCCGCACCACAGGGCATATCAAATATGCCTTGTTTGCACCGCTGACTGCTGCTCTACTCTTGGTCAGCAACATTGAAACCGTGGCACGGACAGCCGAAAGGTTAATCTATTCCACGGAAGAAAGCACCCCACGCCCCGAAAGGGAAGAAGTGGCATCTTTTGTCAACACAACAGTACAAGGTCTGGTGACTTTCACTATTACCGTAACCAATAGTGAAGGTAAGCCTCAGCCTAATATTACTCTGCAAATCAAACCGGGTAATGAAGTAAAAACTTTCAAGACCAATGCAGAAGGAAAGGCTACCATAGAAGTGGATATGACGACTCCCAAGTATGTTTCCCTAGACGTTTCCTCTCCTAAAAGTTCCAAACACCAATCACTTCTACTTTCAGCAAACAAACCGAATGTCACTGCCATTTTCGATACCGATGATGATATTGCCGCCTACATCAAAGCCGGCAAACAAATACGGATCAAGTTACAAATATCCAATAATGATAACCAACAACTTGCAGGAGTAGAACTTATTTCTTCTTCAACAAATGCCAAAGCCACGACAAACGCTCACGGAGAAGCTCAGTTAACAGTAGGAGTAGGCGAAACCATTGCCATTAACCATAAAGGTTATCAAGAAGGAAAATTCACGGTAAAAGAACTCTGCCCCATCAAAGATATGGAAAATCCGGAACTGGTGAGATTACTTCTTGTCGGAGAAGACCCCGTATACCAGATAGCAGACAATATGCCTGAATTCCCCGGAGGTATGATAGCCTGCTTGCAATATTTGGCACGCAACATAAAATATCCCGTAACAGCGCAAAAGGAAGGAGCACAAGGTAAAGTAATCGTACAGATGGTTATTGAAAAAGATGGTTCGGTAGACCATGTAAGCATAGTACGCAGCATTACCCCCGAACTGGATGCTGAAGCAGCACGGGTTGTAAAATCCATGCCAAAATGGAAGCCGGCAACTGTAAAAGACAAAGCAGTACGTTGCAGATACACTGTTCCTGTAACTTTCAAACTGCAATAAAGAGCATAAAAACAGAAAAGAGGCTGTTCCGAACAGTCTCTTTTCATCTTAAAAATATATTCCTAAATCATTTCTTCATCTCCACAATGTGTGTCGGTGCCTGTTCCTCATTACGCTTCTCAGTCTGCTTCACAACATTTTCAGCTAACTCTATAAATGCACGCCCGGTAATGCTGTCCTCATTCAAAGCAGCCGGAGTTCCTTTATCACCATTTTCACAGATACTCTGCACAATAGGAATTTGTCCCAACAAAGGCACATTCATTTCCTCTGCCAGCTGTTTGCAACCCTCCTTTCCGAAAAGGTAATACTTATTTTCAGGAAGTTCCGCAGGAGTAAACCATGACATATTCTCCACCAATCCCAAAATAGGAACATTTACTTTATCATTGGTATACATATTGATTCCCTTGCGCGCATCAGCCAAAGCCACCTGCTGAGGTGTACTGACGATTACAGCTCCCGTAATAGCCAAAGTCTGCACCAAAGTCAGATGAATATCACTGGTGCCCGGAGGCGTATCCAATATGAAATAATCCAGTTCTCCCCACGCGGCATCTCCAATCAGTTGTTTCAAAGCATTACTAGCCATCCCTCCACGCCATAAAGTAGCTTGATCAGGGTCGACAAAGAAACCGATAGAAAGCAACTTGATACCATATTTTTCAATCGGCACAATCAAATCACGACCGTCAATCTGCTCAGCATAAGGACGGGCATCTTCCACCTGGAACATTTTAGGCACAGAAGGACCGAAAATATCAGCATCCAGCAAACCTACTTTATATCCCAGTTTAGCTAGGGCCACAGCTAGATTGGCCGCCACAGTAGACTTGCCCACCCCGCCTTTTCCGGATGAAACAGCAATGACATTTTTTACCAATGGAAGCAGCTTACCCGGTTCGGGACGCGCCGCCTGACGGCTCTCTGTCACAATAGCTACCTGTACATCAGGTGAAACATAAGTATGAATAGCTGTTTCGGCAGCCTTTATCATAGATTTCATAAACGGATCGGTCGGTTTCTCAAAAATCAACGAAAAGCTTACCGACATACCGTCAATGCGAAGATTATCGGCAACCATCTCCGCTTCCACCAAATTCTTTCCCGTTCCGGGATAACGCACCGTTGCCAAGGCGTCCAAAATCAATTTCGGATATAAAGTCATCATTCTGTTATTATTTACTTGTTTTCAACCCGCTTCGTTTACTGCGGTTGTAACTGCGATACTCATCCAGCTCTATTTCCACATCGGGTTCGCGCAACTCTCCTTCTTGCGGCAGACGGAACTTCATATATTTTATATTCAAACCACGATCCAACCATTGTTGTTCATAATAGGTACGGATGCCTAGTATGTCATCCACCAAACCGGAATGATACAAATCTTCGGTCATAAACTCTACCGGCAATTTGTTTTCCTCTACCATATAGCGGGTGTAAGTAAACATAAAATTACTGTCGGTCTTCAAATGAATCAGTCCGTCCGGCTTCAAAAACTTACGATAACGTTCCATAAAGTATGTGGAAGTAAGACGTTTAGTCGCTTTCTTCATCTGCGGATCAGAGAAAGTCAGCCATATCTCACTCACCTCACCCGGAGCAAAAAAACGGTCGATGATTTCGATATTGGTACGCAAAAAAGCCACATTCGTCATGCCATCTTTCAGCGCTTCCGTCGCACCGGTCCACATACGGGCCCCTTTTATATCTACACCGATAAAATTTTTATCGGAATACATACGACCCAGCCCTACGGTATATTCACCTCGTCCGCATCCCAGTTCCAGAACTATCGGATTATCGTTCTTAAAAAAGTCACGGTTCCAATTCCCCTTCATATCGAACGTAACGTTATCGGCCACCGAATAAGGGTATTCAAACACGTGCGGATACTCCCGCATATCAGCAAATTTCTCCAGTTTTCCTTTTCCCATGAAAATTAGTCTATCATTAATTTGTTTCCACAGGCAAAGGTAGGAATATCCTGTGAAAGAGAAAAAAAATAGACCCGCAATTCACTTGCAGGTCTATTTTTCTTATCTTTCTATTTTCTATATTATTCAGAAATTGCCTCAACGGACTCTCCCAATTCTTTCTTCAGATCTTCATAGAAAGCAGCATGTGATGCTTCTACATAAGGAGCCAGGAACAAGAAACCGATCCCCAAAGTAAAACAGCACAAAATAGCCCAACCAATGAAGCTCAAATCCAACAAGAACATCTTCATCTTATGACCGGACATCATCGCCATACTTTTCTCTATGGCAGCATCGTACTGCAACTCCGGATAATCTTTCAGAATAAAGAGCGTCATGGCATATGAATAGGACTTCATGATGCCCGGAATGACAAGCAGCAACGTCCACAGGAACGTATAGACTGTAGTCAGCAGCATTGTACCCAATATCCGTCCATAGTCTTTAAACCCATCGAAAAGACGGGCAAAATCCAGCTTTATTCCACGAATCACATCCAAAAAAAGGACGGTATAGCCGAAGCCCAATGGCAAAAGCAACAAAGCGATGAGACTAAAGGAAGACGAAGCCACCGACTCCATAATACGATAGGGCAGCGTAGGGGCATTCATCACCAGTCCATAGACCAAGGTAATAACCGCACCCAGTCCCCAATTACCGGTCAACGCATCGATTGCCCGATTCTTCAATTCTGAATTTGTTTTCATAAGAATCTATTTTTCTATTAGTCTAAAATTGTCACCCAATTATGTGTATCAGGTTCATCACCATACTGGATAGCACGCAGTTTGTTATACAATTTTGTACAAACAGGACCCGGCTTTCCATCTTTAGAGATAATGTACGATTTCTTGTTTTCCAAATCATCAATACGCTGGATAGGACTGATAACAGCCGCCGTACCGCAAGCCCCCGCTTCCTCGAAGGTTTCCAGTTCTTCTTCAGGAACCGGACGACATTCTACCTTTATACCCAAATCCTCGGCCAGCTGCATCAAACTCTTATTCGTTATAGAAGGCAGAATAGAAGATGATTTTGGTGTAATGTAAGTATTATTTTTGATGCCGAAGAAATTAGCCGCACCACACTCGTCAATGTACTTCTTTTCCTTGGCGTCTAGATAGAACTCGCAGGAATATCCCAAATCATGGGCTTTCTTATTGGCACGCAGGCTGGCAGCATAGTTGCCGCCCACCTTAAAGCGTCCGGTTCCATAAGGTGCGGCACGGTCGAACTCACGGATAATAACATAAGGATTAGTAGAAAAACCACCTTTGAAATAAGGACCTACCGGAGTTACGAATACCACAAACAGATATTCATTGGCAGGGTGAACCCCCACCTGAGCACCTGTACCAATCAGTAACGGACGAATATAAAGAGCCGCACCACTTTCGTATGGAGGAATGAAACGCTCGTTGGCTTTCACCACCTTCTTTATAGCGGCCACAAACTTTTCTGTAGGAAGTTCCGGCATCAGAATACCGTCACAAGTACTTTGCAAACGTTCCGCATTGGCTTCAGGACGGAAAATACGGATTTTACCGTCTTTTCCACGATAAGCCTTCAACCCTTCAAAAGCTTCTTGCCCATAATGCAGACAAGTGGCGGCCATGTGAATATTCAACGTTTCTTCCGAACAAAGTTCCAACTCTCCCCATGCACCGTCACGATAGTAGCAACGTACATTATAGTCTGTCTTCATATAGCCGAAGGACAGATTTGCCCAATCAATCTCTTTCATAGTGTATCTTAATTATGTTATTATTTACGAATGAGAGCAAAATTACGTTTTATATTTGCAAATTCCAATCAAAACAGCTTTTTTATTTATAGCTTTTATAATTTGCCAATATGTCAATGTGCTAAGGTACAAATATGCCATGCAGAATATAGCGCAGCCAATTGGCACATTAGCATATTGTCACATTGAAACATTATTATCCAACATTTTCTTTATCTCCTCATCGGCTTTATAAAGTTTATCCCGGCAAAACTTGATTAATTCCTGTGCCTCTTTCAGGTTCACACCTAAACTGTCTATGTCCAACTCATTACTGTCTATGCGTGATACGATTTCTTCCAGACGTTTCATAGCCTGTTCATAGGTTTGTTTCTTTGCTGCCATACTTCGTTTTATTTTTTAGTTACTATACTCTTTATTTCTCCTTTGGCAAAACGGGTGGTAAGTTCATCACCCGGCTGCAATACAGAAGCATCGATCACCGCCTTGTCATTTTTCAGCGTGATACTATATCCCCTTTTCAACAAATTTTCGGGAGATGCCGCCTTCAATTCCTGCTCCAAAAGTTGGAGCCGATGCTTTTCCTTTACCAGACGACGCTGTGAAACGATGCCCAACCGAGTTTCCATCATTTTTAAACAATGGGTTTCTTTTGTCAGACGGGATTGCAGGCCTACTTCCAAATGTTTCATGATTCGTTCCTGGCGATAATGTTCCTCTTTCAGCCTCATCCGCGTCTGCATGGGAATACGTTCTACCATCCGGTTCAGCCGAGTATTTTCCCGTTCCATACGGGTAGAGATAGTATGAAGTACAGCCGATGCATAATCTTCAAGAACCTTGGCAGTGTCGTGCAAATGATTTATAAGATACTCGGCAGCAGCAGTAGGTGTCTTGACACGAGTATGAGAAACACAGTCCAACACCGTATCGTCACGCTCATGCCCTATACCGGTTATAATAGGTATAGGAAACTGAGCACAATTAGCCGCCAACTCATATGTATCGAACCCCGAAAGGTCGGACGTGGCGCCTCCGCCACGGATAATAACCACGACATCCCAATCATCACGACAGGCATGGATAGCATCCAATGCGGTAATGACAGATTGTTCTACCCGTTCCCCCTGCATAATAGCAGGAAACAAACGCGGATAAAAGACAAAACCATAGGGATTCTGTTCCAGTTGATTACAAAAATCACCATAACCGGCAGCCGTAGCCGAGGAAATAACGGCTATGCGTTGCGCCAGCAAAGGAATCTCCAGTTCCTTATTCAAAGTCAGCACACCTTCTTCTTCCAATTGCTTCAAGATTTCGCGACGGCGACGCGCCATATCCCCCAATGTATAAGTAGGATCTATATCCTGCACAGTAAGCGAGTAACCATACAATTCATGAAACTCCACAGCCACTTTCACCATCACTTTAATACCTGCAACAAAAGCCTGCCCGGTTTCCTCTTCAAAATAAGGCTTCAGCAGACGGTAGACATTGCTCCAAATAGTCCCCCTTGCCTTAGCTATCAGATTATTCCCCCGTGGCTCTTTCTGTACAAATTCCAAATAGCAATGACCGGAATAATTGGAACGTACATCACTCAGCTCTGCCTGAACCCAATAAGTATCGGGCAGACAAGCATGAATGCTGCGCTTAACCAACGCATTCAATTCATATAAAGAAAGAGGATGTTCTTCCATTATTTTTTCTTCTCTAATTCTATTTGACAAGCTTTCCAGATATCAGGCACACCATAACCGTAAATATTATCCGGATACTCTTTACGGTCTCCTGCATTCCGCACTGCCTCCACCACCTGCTTGGCAGTAAGCCAGGGACAAGCCTGCCAGAAACAGGCTACCAACCCGCACAATGTAGGCGATGCGAAAGAAGTACCATTGGCATGAGAAACCGTTCCATCATTACCCGCTACGGCCGAAGCAACTCCCACCGCCATCACATCCGGTTTTACACGGCCATCTGTAGTATTTCCTACAGAAGAGAAATCAGCATTAACCAGATTCCGGTCCGCCGCCCCCACTGTAATAACATTTTCCGCATCTCCCGGAGGTGTGATTTTTTTCCATGTGCCACGCCCCGAATTTCCGGCACTGCATACCAACACCAATCCTTTATCGGCAGCCAAAGAAGCGGAATGAGACATCAATGAATAATGCCCGTCCAAATCACGGTACCGGTAATTCATGGTCGTATCATCAAACTCATAATATCCCAATGAAGTGTTAACCACATCCACTCCCACACTATCGGCAAATTCCAAAGCTTCCGCCCAATAATCCTCTTCCACAGGCTGTTCCGTATCATCATCCTCACTACGGAGAAGCCAATATGAAGCTTCGGGAGCCGTGCCGACCAATACATTCGGCTTATTGGCAGCCATACAAGACAACACTTTCATGCCGTGATAGTTCTCGGCATAAATATCCGAGTGAGAATTTACAAAATCGCGTGTTCCCAACAAGTCCATTCCTTTGAAAACACTGATTTCATCAGCATTATAAAAACCTGCATCAATGACCGCTATCTGCATCCCCTTCCCACGAAAACCTGCAGCGTGAAGACTGTCCCCATGATGAACAGCAATCTGCCGCCACGCATCCCCATAATAGTTATTACTCTTTGTCACCCTATTGGTCACCTCTTTTTTACGGTTGGCATTGCGGGCAGGAATACTGTCGGGAGCTGTCCACACTTTCCGGACAGCTGTCACAAAAGGCAATGCCGCCACTTTATCAATAACCGACGTGTCGGATACCTGCACTACCACTGTATTGTTCCATTTACTTTTGGATACAAGCTGTGCTCCTTTTCCAACCAGCATATCTATATAGCTCCGGCACACAGGAATATCTGTAGAATCAACGGGCAATCCCTGTTTCATGCGACGCTCCAAAGCACGTTCGGACAAATAAGCCGAAGGCTTGTCCAATGCATAGGTTGTTTCCGCCTTATCGCGAAAGTTTACACGATACTTATACGTTTTTACTTGTGCCGACATTTGTAAGGTGCATGCCAATAGCAAGCAGCCCACTATTCCTTTTTGACTATTCATTAATTCTATTCCGTTTATTTTTTTAAATGCAAAGATAAACAAACTTTTCCCTCACACTCATTTTTTGTGTACCTTTGCAGCCGAATTCAGGTTAAACAGGTAAAAAGACAGAAAATAAAGTATGGCAAAAACAGGAACCCCCACAGAATTGGGAACACAACCAATCGGAAAATTACTTTTACAATATGCAATACCCGCCATTATCGCTATGACGGCATCTTCCCTATACAATATGGTAGACAGCATCTTCATCGGTCACGGTGTAGGCCCTTTGGCTATTTCAGGACTGGCTATCACCTTCCCGCTGATGAATCTGGCGGCTGCATTCGGTTCACTGGTCGGTGTGGGTGCCTCCACATTAGTTTCCGTAAAATTAGGACAGAAAGATTATGCTACCGCCCAAAACATTTTGGGTAACGTAGTTACGCTGAACTTTATTATAGGTATAGGATTCAGTATATTAACCTTGCTTTTCCTTGATCCTATTCTCTACTTCTTCGGGGCAAGCCCGGATACCATCTCCTATGCACGAGACTACATGGTCATTATCCTGCTAGGCAATGTTATAACCCACATGTATTTGGGACTGAATGCCTTACTACGCGCTTCGGGGCATCCACAAAAAGCAATGACAGCCACCATCACCACAGTAATTATCAATACCATCCTTGACCCTATCTTTATCTATCTATTCCATTGGGGTATCCAGGGTGCCGCCATTGCCACCATTCTGGCCCAAATCATCTCACTGGTGTGGCAATTCAAGACCTTCACCAACAAGAACGAGTTGCTTCATCTCCGCCGAGGCATTTACAAACTGCGCGGTACAATCGTAAAAAACACCATCGCTATCGGTATGTCTCCGTTCCTGATGAATCTGGCAGCATGCTTCATTGTAATTTTCATTAACAAAGGTTTGAAAGAATATGATGGCGATCTGGCTATTGGCGCATTTGGTATTGTAAACCGGATTGTTTTCCTGTTCGTCATGATTGTGATGGGGCTGAATCAAGGAATGCAACCCATAGCCGGTTATAACTTTGGCGCCCAACAATATCATCGTGTAAACCAGGTATTAAAACTTACCATTTATGGCGCCACCGCTGTTACAACAACCGGTTTTCTAGTAGGTGAACTGATGCCCGAATTGGCCGTATCCGCTTTTACCACTCATGAGGGACTGATACAGCTATCAGCTACCGGCTTACGCATTGTAGTCATATTTTTTCCCATTATCGGGTTTCAGATGGTAACGTCCAATTTTTTTCAAAGTATCGGCATGGCCGGTAAAGCCATCTTCCTGTCATTAACCCGACAATTATTATTCTTGCTTCCCAGCATCATCCTGCTCCCTCTTTGCTGGGGATCAGCAGGAATTTGGTGGAGTATGCCAATATCAGACTTGGCGGCAAGTGTTGTCGCAGGAATCATGCTTTACCGCCAGTTCAAGATTTTTAAGACCCACGGTAACAAATTAAAAGTTGAAAATTAAGAATTAAAAATTAGTTTCCTTATATTTGCCCACATAATCAATAGACAACGACTATGAACGAGCATTATGTTATCAACCTAGGACGCCAACTAGGCAGTGGAGGAAAAGAGATAGGCGAAAAACTGGCCCAAGAGTTTGGTATCGCCTTTTACGATAAAGAATTAATCAAACTAGCTTCGGAAGAGAGCGGCCTATGCAAGGAATTCTTTGAAAAAGCAGATGAAAAAGCTTCTCAAAGCATTATCGGCGGTCTGTTCGGAACACGTTTTCCTTTTATCAGCGACGGAGCCATTCCCTATGGCAGTTGTCTGAGCAATGACGCTTTGTTCAAAATACAAAGCGACGTAATACGTGAACTGGCTGAAAAACAATCGTGTCTGTTTGTCGGCAGATGTGCCGACTACATTTTGCGTGACCATCCCCGTTGCGTTAATATATTCGTTTCTGCTTCCAAAGAAGCACGCATCGAAAGATTGATGCATATCCATCATATTTCTACAGAAGCCGCTGAAGAATTGATGGAAAAAGCAGATAAAAAACGGTCGGCTTACTATAATTATTATAGTTACAAAACGTGGGGAGCTGCCGAAACTTATCACTTATGCATTGATTCGTCCGTATTGGGGATTGATGGAACAGTACAATTCATCAAACAGTTTGTAAAATTAAAGTTAGGATTTTAACTACTTTAAAAATGGTATACAGACAATTCAAAGGGTTACCCCAGCTATAATGAAGGGACATGCCTGATTTTTTATTCCGTATTTAAAATAATTCAGGCACATCCCTTTATATTATACCATGGCAGGATAAATCAGAAAACATCAATCTTCAAACTTTTCCTATAAAATCAACCAATTCATTCACTTACGCAACATATCCCATAAGATTCCTATCGCCAATAATATAGAAATGATTACTATGAGCAGTTTCAAATATGCAGGGCTAATAATTAGCATAATTATCAGTCTGATATCCTGTACACACAACAAGAACTACCCCACAGCCTTCCAACCCGAATTGGCAAAGGCAGAAGCAATGATGTACAGATATCCCGACAGCGCACTGCATATATTACAGGGCATACAACCTGACATTCCTTCTGAAAATGAACAATATGCCACATGGGCATTATTGATGACACAAGCTCAATATAAAAACCAAATTGAACAATCCGATTCTTTAATAAATATCGCTTACTCTTATTTCACCAAACATGATAATGCACAAAGAAAGGCATTGGCGCTATATTATAAAGGTATCTTGCGCCATGAAAGTCATCATGCCGAAGATGCATTGTCATTTTATCTAGAAGCAGCGACTGAAATAGAGAAAACAAATGATTATCAATTAGGCTTTCTTATCAATTCAGAGGTAGGACTAATGTATCTGTATCGAAAACTAAATGATTATGCTATGGAATATTTTGAAAAAGCACATCATAATGCCGAACTATCCGACAACCAAACATACATAGCTTTCTCTTTCATATATATCGCCAGAGCATTTTCACAGAAAAAACAATATAATAAAGCGATAGAATATTATGAAAAAGCTATAAAAATAGGACAAGTGAATAACTATCCTACCATATTGGCAAGCGCCATGAACGAAACCAGTTTTTTATTTCTTAAAACAGGAGAAAATAAAAAGGCTCTTCAGTATGCAAAAGATTGTATTAAAATAAAAAAGACTGATCAAAGAATATTTTCATTGGGAGATACTTATCGCTATTTAAAAATGTACGATTCTGCATATTTTTACCTAAACCAAGCTTGCCTGTCACCTAATATCCATACAGCCCGTAGCGCCTATCAAGCACTATATTATATTAGTCAAGAAGAAAAAGATTACAAAAAGGCAGTAGAATACAGTAATAAGCTATGGTTCTATCAAGATTCAATAGGTAAAACAGATCGCAATAAAGCATTAATAGAGATGCAAGAAAAATATGATCAGCAAAAAATAATCAATGAAAATAATCTGTCACAAATAAAGAAAGACCGGATCATACGCAATGTGCTCATTGCCTTAATCATTTTGTCTTTCATCATAGCAATAACAAACTATCTATACCAACGAAAAATAGTTTCTCAAAAACAAGAGATATCGGAGAAAGAAGAAAAAATTCGTTATTTCACTATGAAAATACATGAAAATGAGACATTGATAAACCGCAACAAAATGCGGATAGAAGAACTTACGATCCAAATGGAAGGAAGCCTAGAGATAAAAGAACAATGGAAAGAACAAAATAAAATACGACAAGAAATACAACAACAGAATGAAACGCTGAAACTGGAGAACAATAACCTGCAAAATCATATAAGCAATTATGCCCAGTCATTAAAAGAAAAATCGAAAGAACTGGAAGCTATGGAACATCTATCAAAAGAAAACCAGTATCTACATAAACGCGAGGCTTTTTTATGTAACCAACTCATTAAGCAGACAGAATTATTCAATAAGCTAAAAACAACAAAGTATATAGACAACAAACTATGGCAAGAAATAAAAGAAAAAATAGATTTATTATTCGATAACTATACTAAAAGACTATGTCATCAGATACCTTCCTTAACAGACGGTGATATACAAATATGCTGTTTGATAAAACTACGGTTCAGCAACGGTGACATCGCCAATATGTTAGCCATCTCGCCCACATCTGTGTCCAAAAGAAAATTAAGATTAAAAGAACGCATCGTACAAGAAATAGGTTCATTAGGCGAAAATCAAAGCCTTGATTTATGGCTTATGGAATACTAAAAATAAACAATTGTCTATATCGCCCTCCTATAAAAAAAGGTAATAAGCTAGTTATTAACTTATTACCTTTTTCCATTTGTCCACATGATATCTGCACGTTTTTAAGATTTATCCTCTAACTTTGCCCCAAACAAAACAATTAAAACAAACATAAAGTCATGAAGTTAAAAAGTATAAAGAAAAAGATATGGAGTATAGTTATTATCATAACTACATTAATAGGTATTTTGCCTGTACAAGCCAATACAACAGAAACTCCTGTTAAAGATGTAGAATTGGATGGCAGATGGGATGATCCTATTAGAAGTGCTGCTACCAATTGCCCCATAACTGTATTTACCGATGGCTATCTCCTTACCCTCAAGAACGCGTCACCCGACCGTGATATGACCATCCGCATCACAGATATGGCAAAAGGGGGCGTCGTTTATGAAAATGATATTCCTGAAGTACAGAGCGCTTACATCACAATTTCTATTGCAAATTTCCCTGCAGAAGAATATAAACTAGAAATAACAGGTACACCTTCCGGACATTTAACGGGATATTTCACTAAAGAGTGACAGACCTGTTTTCATAACCCAACTAAAGTATACTTAAACCACTAACTTGATTCATTAGAAATTGGAACATGAAAGTTCCAATTTCTATGAATATAATTTGTCCAAAAAGTTCATTAAACAAATCCATATTAACGCAATAATATATGCTGAATTTCCTTCTTGACATAGCACCGGACAAAAGCCAGTTATTGCTAACCATCAAATTAGCAGGGATATTGCGGGAAAAGAAACAAGAGGTATACTATACCTACACCTCAAACCCTGCTTTTACGCCTGTACTATATGATAAAGGAATAAGCAACTGCGTACTTTATCCAGATGATTTCCGTTGGTTAAAGCCCGACCTAACGCTTCTGGATTGTCGGCATGCAGCACATGCCTCCCTCTATCGGCAGCTAGCCATTGACTATATTTTCATAGCCATGCAGTTGCCTGACCAAAAAAACATACAGGACAAAGATATTTCTATACTTTATCTGCCATCCACTCCCTACCTGTCATCCGGTTCCGGACCACGTTTGGAAACATTGACAAAGAGATTGCAGGATATTAAAAAAGACAAAGAAAGAAATATTATTGTCGGATTATTAGGAAAAGGAAATAAAAATTCAAAGATTCTAGAAGATTTTTATAGAGTTATAAAAAGAAGTTCCATCAGAAATCCCCGGTACCAATTCATATTATTGACCGACATACCAAATGTATATCAATCGTCTGAATTGCCCGACAACATGGAATTATTCCGCACGCTGAACCTTAACACCATATTACCATTATGCGATTTGGCTTTGACCGACTCACATTCTGACGCATGGCTGGATTGTACCTTTGCTCAAATACCGGTACTGAAATATTCGCCTAAAGATATGATAAACATAACTCCGATGAAATTGGAGCAACAAATAGAATATGCATTACAAAATAAAACAACACTAACACAAAAGGCGAAAGAGTTATGCGATTTCTTTGAGCGTAAGAATCGGGAAATAAACAAAATAGCCGATATGTTAATAGAAAGAGCAGGACGTAACAGATATAACTCATGCAGACTCCGGCCGCACACTTATTAAAGTAATTCAGCGTTCATACCTACTTCCACGTCCAAATGAACGTTAATCGCTCCAATGAATTTCTTTTTTTAAGTGATTGCGGCCGCTCCATGAGTTTTCTCTTATAAAACAAACCGGGTTATGACAGAATACGAACTTGATAAAATAAAGAAATCATTTGTCCGTTCCAATGCTAAGTGCCCTGTAGAGGTAGCTTGCCTGCTCACTGTTATAAAATATTACAACGGAAAAGAAACGGACATACATACATTGACCGAATGGTGCAAAATAAATGGAAAGCTTACCTTGGCAGGAATGAAACAAGGGGCTATATATTCCGGCATGAAAGCCGAAATATGTTTGCAAAACATTCATCAATTAACACAAAGAAAACTTCCCATCATCCTTTTCACTCTCAATGATTTCAATGTACCAGGATATGTAGTCTGTTACGGCATTCATGAATCCCGATTCATTATCTGGGAACCAGAATTCGGACTCATGCAATATTGGGCGGACGAAATGAAAACATTATGGATAAAAGGAATAGCCCTGACCCTCTTTCCCACACAAGATTTTATGAATTCGGCAAATCTCCATCTAAAATGGTGGGAAATATATAGCTGGAGCAAACTATGGAAAAGAAAGGTAGAACATTGGTACGAATATATATGGTTAAACGTACCTTTATTCCGCCAAATGGTATATAAGCTGGGTAAGAACAAATGAAATGTGAAAAGTAGGCACTCATAATCTTTCCTTCTCACTCTCTCCGGCACCACTACCCTTATATTTATTACGCGTAGCATTAAATTTATAGCGTACCGTCAGCATCACTTTCCTACTATCATAATTATTAATTTGCAAAGAAGATGCCCGGTTATAATACATACGGTTTCCAGACTTCATACCATGGAACAAATCCGTACCACTCAGTTTCACAGACATCCTATCCCCCCAAAAGAACTTTGTAACCCCGGCATCCACATAAAAAATATTCTTGGTTTCCGAGCAATTCTCCATATCGCCTTTACTTTGATAATTCATTTCCACCGAAGCCATCCAGCCGTGATTAAAATTAAACGTATTATTAAAAGCCCCCGTAAACATCGGTTTGTTCATCTTCAGCAATCCATCGGTAGTCTCCAGATCCAGCCATTGTTTCTGCACTCCCCAATTCAATTGCGGCGACCAGATTCCAAACTTAGGCGCCAATGACAAGAATGCTGAAACAGACTTCAAGCTATGAAGATTTTTGAAAGAAATAAGCGTTACCGCCGGATTATACTCCATTTGTTCCCCCCAGTAAATGATTGCATTTCTTCTGTCATTATAATCCACACTAAACTGCATAAACTTCCATGCCCCCATCAAAGAAACGTTATGCACCACCTCATGTTCCAATAACGGATTGCCGGACTGAAGCGTGAACCTATTGGCATACGTCACATTATTGCTCAACTGCTGGTAGGACGGACGACGCGTCTTTGCCGCATAACTAAGCTGTAACTGCACTCCGCCTATTTCAGAACCCAATGAAACACTCGGAAAGAAATTACTGAAATTCCGGCTTTGTCCTTCCATATATTTCCCATCCTCATAATAATCAAAGTTCACCCACTCATAACGTCCCCCCACGGAGAGTTGCCCTATGGGGGTATTGCGGCTATACTCTAAAAACGGACTGATATTCTGCTCTTTCAGTTTACTGAATGAAGTCGGCACATAACCTTCCGGATTCACATAATCATCCTGCCGCTCTGTATGACTGTATTCAGCCCCTATCATGACATTTCCTCCAAGCAGCGGACGGCTCAGCACCAGTTTGGCAGCAAAGAGTTCACTTCTCAATGTATTGGTAGAAGTGACAACCCTATCTTCCTTATTACTGCTTTCACAGACGCATCATATCTTGCACCGGGGCTGGTAATCAGTTCTACATTCTTAATATCTTCTGACTTCAGCTGGTCCAGTTCCGACAAATCACGCAGCAATCTTCCATTCACATAGATTATCGGGCTCCCTTTTCCAAATACCTCATACGCATCATTTTTCTTCTGAAGTCCCGGTATATGCTTCAACACATCCTCCGCCGTACCCATTTTGCTAAGTACTGTTCCTTGCACATGGGTCTGCAACCCTTCAGCAGTAAGTTTATATGACGGGCGATTCCCCTTTACCACGACTTCCCCCAACAGATTAACATCTTCATGCATCACAATCGTTACCGGAAATTGAGCATAGGCTTTTGTCATCGGAATAAAGCCAAGACAAGAAATTCTGAGTATATTGTTACCGCTTGTTTGGTCTATGCTGAAAATTCCTTGTTCATTGCTAATTGTACCTTGCACAAAAGATGAATCTTTGGAAGATAGCAATACCACATTAGCAAAACTGACAGGATTTCCTTTTTCATCAACTAATGAGCCGGAAACACTCTGTGCGTCAACAATAATCACTTGTAACACTAATCCGAGTAGTAAAATCACTTTCCTCATGTTCTATACTTTTTATTTTTTTGAAATTATCACAAACGTCTTAGCTCATCATTTGCCGCTCCTGTCCCTTTATACTTGCTCTTTGTTGTATTAAACTTATAGCGCAAAGTAATAGAAAATTCACGAGTATCCCATTGATTAGTCTGCTCCCAAATAATACTGCCAAAATATGTTTGCCAATAATTACGTGAACCATGAAAAAGATCGTTCCCTCGAAGTTCCAGACTTAAGGCATCCCTTAAAAATGACTTACGGACAGAGATGTCAACTGTACCATAATTTTTGAACTGATACAAATTCTGATAATTTCCTTTTCCCATAAAAAGCCCATCCAAACTGACAAGAAAATCACCAGGAAGTTCAAATGTATTGTTGAACCTTATTGTAGGACGAGGCTTATTAAACTCTATGCCATCTATTGTCATCCATTGTTTCTTCACGCCGATATTTAGGTTAGGATGCCAAAAGCCAATAGCCGGTGAAATAGAGAAAGAAACATTCAAAGTCGGACGATTATGATAATTGAGGTAAGTCATCATCATTGAATTGCCATTATCTATCGGATCTCCCCAATAAATGATTTCCTTACGCCACTGCTGATAGCTGACAAGTAACTGTAAAAAACGCCATGTACCGACCAATGAAATATCGTGAATGGTGCACGGCTCCAGCAATGGGTTACCACGTTGCATAGTGAAACGGTCTACATAGGTGACATTGTTGCTTAACTGGCTATAAGTAGGTCGTTGCGTTTTAGCAGTATAACTCAACTGTGTCCGGACAGAACCTAGTTTTCTTGAAAAAGAAAGATTAGGAAACCAGTTTCCATACATACGGCTCTGTTCATCCATGTGCACACCATCCTTATAATAATCAAAAGTTACATGCTCATATCTTACACCCAATGAAAGGTTACCTATCGGGAACTGACGGCTGTATTCGGCAAAGCCACTCAATCCATATTCCTCTACACGACTGATGGTACTTTCCACATATTTCTCCGGATTACGGTACTCGTCATTGCGACGGGTATCCGTATATTCTCCGCCTACCGAAAGATTACCTCCAAACAACGGATAAGAAAGTACCAATTTAGAAGCTAGCAATTTATTCCTAATGTAACTCTGTGTATGCACATCCCGACTTTCTTGCTCTTGACTGACTTCGTGATAAAGACCTTTTCCTGTAGAAGTATTAGTATAATAGTCTGTATTAAAATCAATATTCAAATCTCCCACAGTACCATTATAATAAACATTTAGTTGATGAGTAGGCTTACCGGAAGTAGAAGAATACTCTTGATTTTCCAAGTGGTCATAAAACTGATTGTTGGCTGTAATATCATTAGAGGTAAATACATCCGACTTCGTATTTGGACGGGAAGTAAGAGTATAGCGGAATCCCAGTGAATGTTTATCATTCAGGCTGTAATTAGCTCCTATTTCACCTCGTAAAGACTTGTCTACTACAGTTCCATCCAATAAATTCTGATATTTCCATAAAGAATCAGACTCCAAGGTATGTACAATATCATTTTTCATGATATATTCGTTCTTTAAATAACGGAATATACCAAAAATATCAAGTCCATTATGGCGGTAGTTTACATTCAATTGCTCTATCAAGTCTACATTCTGGCTCTGATAGTAACTGGAACGGAGATCGAAGCCGAAACCATCTCCGGCACGCCGGATAGTCTGTATACGGATAACGGCAGTTACAGTTGCATCATAACGTGCACCGGGATTAGTAACAACTTCTACGCTCTTAATATCTTCCGAATTTAGTTGATCCAATTCCGAATCATCACGTACCTGCCGCCCATTGATATAAATAAGAGGTGTTCCTTTGCCAAGTACTTCATAGGAATTCCTCTCTTTTATTACACCCGGTACTTTTCCCAATACATCGCTTGCTGATCCGGCTTTAGAGAGTACACTATTTTGTATATTAGTCACCAGTGCGTCGCCTCTCATGCGAGTAACAGGCATATCAGCTTTTACCACAACTTCAGCCAATATCTGTGTGTCTGAAGCGAGACAGATAATTCCAAGATCTGTACTTCTGTTATCTAATGGACGATAAACAGTAGCATAGCCAATAGATGAGATGCGAAGCACATCCTTTGTTTCTTTGACATTGAGACTAAACGCGCCTTCTTCATTACTGATACTTCCTGCCACGAAAGCAGAATCGGGCAAAGAAAGTAACACTATATTGGCATAAGGGACAGGTTGTTGTTGCTCATCAATTACTTTACCTGTTACCGTAACCTGTGCTTGCAGCTGCACTGCCAACCCCATAAAGAAGTATAAACAAAAAAGTATATTCGCTCTCATATTCTATATTTTTAAAGTTTCAAAAACACATTATATTACAAAGCTATAGAATAATCAACGGCACATTCTATCGGTTTATTATAGAAGCTATTACCTTGATCATAATTCCTTAGACGACAAGTCATCAGTGAACACTTTTTGTTTAATGTACAAGTAGAACAAGTATCTATATTTTCCAAACTAAATCCTCCTCGGAACATTCTCCATTTATCTCTATTTTCCCAAAGTTCTTTCAAATTTTCTTTTGTAAGATCTCCTACAAGCAATTCTTCATGTCCAAAAGCATAAATACATGGATATAATTTTCCATCCGAACTAACGCCAATATGCGTTGTTCCGGCAGAACAATAAACTTTGTTGTTAACAAATTCATGATAGCGTTCCAAAGTAGCAACTTCTACTAAAGACAAACTCAGAAGATGACCATATTCTTCCTCTAATTGAGCAAAATTGTGTTTTACAATTTCACGTTGAGAGCGTGACAATATTAAAGTCAAATTCTCGTTTGCTCTGCCTATTCTATCTGTAAATCCAAAGAAGATACCTTTTACTCCCAAAGAAATTGCTAACTTTACAGCTTCTTGTAAATAAAGATAATTATTTGAATTAATAGTGTATGTTAAGGAAACTTTTGCACCATGAGCGACCAAAAGTTCAATGTTTTTTACAACTTTATTAAAGACTCCTTTTCCTCTCAGCTGGTCATGCTGCTTATCCGAGTGCCCATCTAAAGATATAGTTAATGATACATTTTTTCTAGATAATGCCTCAACATTACTACTATTTATTAATGTACCATTAGTTAGTACTCTATAATTAATCCTTTTATCGACAATATTATTAAAGACCTCAGAAAAATGTGGATAAAACATGATTTCACCCCCTGTAAGTGTCACATTATGCATTCTGCAATCCTCAAACTGTTCAAAAATGCCAATCCAGTCAGAAACCCCAAGTTCTTTGTATCGACTACTATTAGGAGAAGAACTTTGGAAACAATGTTTGCATCTTAAATTACAATTATGTGTAAAATGCAATTCAGCAGTTAAAGGAGTAGATGTAATAGGAACATCATAACCACAAACTCCATCTCCATTAGGGAAACCATCTCCCTTATGTAATGGAAATTCCGAAGGAACTAAAAAATTTAAAGGTTCTACCTCCTTGCAAAGATTCCAAAACCCTTCCCAATCTATTTTAATATTCTTTTGCTCAATAGCTTCATACAAACTTGAAAAAGACAAAGCCTTATCATGAAATATTTTCAAAAGAGTATAACATGATCTTGTCACATACAAGGTTAAACGAGAAGTAATATCATAAACAGAATATTTTCTAGATTCATAATATGGATCTGTTCTTAATATCCAATTATTTGCTAATGTATATTTTATAGTTAAATCATTTATAATCATAAGAATCTATTTATAATGGTAAGTATTTATCATATATTCAGATATAAAAATTAAGATAAAGAAGGTACTTATCGCTAAGTACCTTCTACTTCAGACTAATCTTTTTAGATTGATCTGAAACAAATCATTAACCATTGCAGCAGATGATTCCACCAAGAGAACCTTCAGATGGTCTTTCAAGATCTTCATGCTTAATACCGCCTTCCAGCTTTTCAGCATCTTCATTACTAATAATATCTTCTCCATTTTGAGGAGTTGAATTTTCAGAAGAATAATTCTTTTTGTTTTCCTCCAAGGCTTTAGCCTTGTTTTCATTGTTCTCTTTCATAATGAATTTATTTTAAATGGTTAAACAATAAGGGTTTGTTTTGATATTGCAAATGTAATCTCCCACAGTCCGACACCTCCGGACTGAACAAAAAAAAAATTTCATTTAACATTCTTTCGTATTCTCATAGAAAGACTGCCTTAAATAAAAGTAACCACACTTTTATTTAAGGCAGTCTTATAGAATCGCTTATACAAGTAGCAGATCAATTCATTGCCGCACCTTAGTTATTGATAACCGGCAATAATTTTAGGCCCTTTCTCTCATTCTTTTTACGCTTGGCATCTGCCTTACGGTTATTGATAACCAATTGATAAGATTCAGCCACAGCATTCAGTTCATCGGCAAAGGCAATAAACAGTTCATTATCATAATAAAAGAACATATCATTTACCAATGAATATAGCTGATTCAATAATCCATTACAGTTCTTATGCAGACTAGTAGCCGAAAGACCTTTCTGTTCTTTCACAATACCACGCTGTGTATCTAAGTCCAAATAAAGATTATTTGCCTTTTCCACTTCAGTGATGCGATCAGCCAGATTCAGTCGTTCTACTGAATCATGGTTTTTCTCTGATTGCAGAATCAAAATGTAACCTGCAATGCGGGCAGACATATCGGAACGGGTAATTATCTTATTCATTTTATAATTTCCAGTCTGATCAATAAGGCTTCTTGCAGCATCTTGATCTTCTTTTGTTCCTATATCTCTTGCTCTTGATGTTCATCTGTAATGCGCTGAAACATTTGCGACGAATATCATGGGCTTCGGACAGACCGACTGTTTCAGAATAAAGATGGCTTTTATTTAACTTTTGACCATATTCAGCTAATATAGCCTGTAATGCCAAATGCTTGTTGGTTAAATCCACTTTATCGTTTGCTGATTCAGGTATCTTTCCAGATCCATCTTTTACAACTGCATCCGACGAACCTTTCAATAGCTTTGCATATTTATCATATACACCTAACCAACGTGACATAAAATCATAGTTTTCTGACAAATTCAGAAAATTAATAGAAACTAATGCTCTTGCTTCAATCATTTGTTACAAATATTTATAAGTTTAATCCTCATTTTTATTTGCGAATTATAATTTTCTTATCAATCTGACCACAGATTGGATTAAGAATACTCAAACATTTGCTTCACATTATCTATATAGTCTTCTTTTACACGTACCATTGTCTGTAATGTAGAGGTAAATATAGAATCCAATGAAAACTGCAAGAATTTAATTCCAGACTCTTTTAAAAAGTAAATATCATCCTCTTTTAGCGGTATTTTTGTACTCAATAAAGGTGTGAATCCATATTGCCCCACTTTTCGTATCACCTCTTTCCAATCAGGGAAAGCAAAAATATCACCTCCTGTCAAAGCCAGATTCCCCCCCCATATCATGAGCTTCATCTATCACCTTTATAATTTGCCAACTTGTCAAATCGTTCTTCCTGTTTCTATCCGCATAGCAATACATACAATCCGTCCTGCATTGGGTTGTAATCATAAAGTTAAGATTCAGCGGAACAGAAGGACGTTTAGGTATAAAGTCTGTAGTATAAAATAATTCATTATCCGTATAAACACTTCCCTCCGATTCTTCCTTAACAGAAGTCAGCAGATACGGGGGAAAAGAAATCGTCACTCCTTTATAATTCCATCCTACTTTTACTGGATTATCGATTATTTTTCGAATAAACTTATCTATCAGGTCTGATTTTATATTTAGGGTATTTGCTATATTTTCTATTGAAGCATTTAATTCTCCTTCTCCAATATGTGACAAGATATATCCAATAGAAGGTGGAACTACGCTTGCAAAAGCCATGGCATATTCTAGCTTAGCAGTAATTAAAGCTGATTTAGCAATGATATAAGAACAATTATTTTCGTTTCTAATCACATATTGTGGATTCAAATAGATATACATAATACAGCCGTTTTTATACATAAAATAGTAAGGAGGGCATGCCTCCTTACTAAATTGAATATTTAAGATCCATAATACTTCTATCAACACTGGATGCAAACTATAATCAATCACTCTTTTTTTGTAAATAGTGATATAAAATCTTTTCAATATCGTTTTTAATTTCTATATTTGTTCGCTATACATAAATGCAAATACTATGAAAAAAACAATTGGAATAAAAAGAAACTTTATTATTATAATAATAAGTATACTCCTTTCTGCCTGCACAAAAAAAGAAAATGCTTCTCAACAAGCGTTGTTGCTTGAATTGGTTCAAGCGGAAGCGGTGATGTATGAACATCCGGATAGTGCACTGGGTGTATTACAAGGGATGAAAGTTCCGGCAGTATCGGACAAATTGCAAAATGCTACTTGGGCGTTGCTAACAGTGCAAGCCAAGTATAAGAATTATAAAGAAGAACTTGCTGACTCTACCTTAATTAATATAGCCTATGATTACTTTATGAAGCAAAACAATCCCCAACGGAAAGCAATGGTACTTTATTATAAAGGTGTATTATATGAAAAAGCTGATAAAAAGAATGAAGCACAAGAATCCTATTTAAAAGCAATAGAAGAAGTAGAAAAGACGAAAGACTATCAACTGGCACATTTGATTTATAGCAGTATAGGAAATATATACCTATATAATTCGCTGAATGAATATGCATTGCAAATGTTTAAACAGTCATTGCACTATGCGAAACTATCCGAAAATAAGAATTATATATGTTCTGCATATTATGATTTGGGAAAAGTATATTCCGTATTATTTGATTTTGATAATAGCATCAAATATTATAAAGAAGCTATACAAATGGCAGAAACTCTACATAATAATGGTATATTAATAAATGGAATGAACGAATTAGCAGGAGTATATACCGAAACAAAAGATTATCAACCTGCCCTATCCTATGCCCAAAAAGCTTTAATACTTAAAGAAACAAGCGAATTACCCCTAAAAAAAAGGCTAGAACAAAGTTACTTGGTAATTGGTGACATATATAGACGCATTAATAAAACAGATTCTGCCTATTATTATCTGAATAAAACATTATCCTCCAATCGCATGGAAACGATTTGTGCAACTTATGAAATTTTATATAATCTAAGCAAAGAGAAAAAAGACTATGAAAAAATGAGCCTATATTGCGATAGTATGGTAGTTTATCAAGATTCTGTCTGGAAATTGCATAAAAATAAAGAGCTTATGAATATGCAGGAAAAGTATAACCAGCAAAAACTATTGAATGAAAAGAACCAGCTAAAAATAGAAAATAATACTATCATCCGTAATGTACTAATCATATTGGTAGTGGTATTCTGCCTGATAGCTATCCTTATCTATATATACCAGCGAAAATTAATCCGTAAAGAGCATATCATACAAAGACATGAAGAAGAAATACAGCTGAATACCTTAAAAAGACAAGAGAATGAGAGAATAATCAGTCGTAACCAAAGCCGCATGAAGGAACTGGCAGAACAAATGGAGGCGAATAAAGATGCGCAGGAACAGTTGGAGGAGCAAAAGAATGTACTATCTGAAATAAAATGCCAAAATGAAGCCCTGCAACAAGAGAATAAAATGTTGCAGCAACATATTGATAAATATTCTTCTTCGCTGAATGAAAAGTCCAAAGAACTTGAAAGATTGGGACTTTTAGGAGAAGAAAACCAACGATTGCATGATCGTGAAAGATTCCTGTGCAACCAACTGATAAAAAAAGACAGATGTCCTTTACCGGCTAAAGACAAAGCCCCAATACATGAAAGACGAGCAATGGGAAGAGGTAAAGGAAACAATGAATCTATTATTCGATAATTATATAGTAAGGCTTTCCACTCTTGTACCTTCATTGACAGAAAGCGATTTGCAGATATGCTGCTTCATCAAGTTGGGAATAGCCAATCCGGGAATAGCTGATTTGCTGGGGATAGAATCGACTTCGGTATCTAAAGAAAATTAAGATTGAAAGAACGTATCACTCAAAAGATAGGAGCATTCGGCAAAGGACAGACACTGGATCTGTGGCTATGGGAGTTCTAGGGAAGCAACTGTCCACATTCCGCATTCGCACAAAGAGGTAATATTCTAATTATTAGCATATTATCTCTTTTTTAATTGTCCATATAACGTACATATCCGGTCTATCTGTTTTTCATTCTAAATCCATAACTTTGCAGCATAACAATCAATCAATAATATTATTATGAAAACAACTAAAGAATTAAAGATTTGGAGTTTGCGTATGGTATTATTCACCATATTGCTTAGTGGTTTATCGGTGCAGAAAGTGTATTCTTTTTGTAATAGTACAGAAATTATTATAAATGGGAAGTGGTATAGCAATCAAGAAAAAGTTAATACACGAAGCCTGCCATCTATTCCCATCACAGCCTGCACCGATGGCCAGAACATCTACATTGAAAACACATCTCCGGACTGTGACATACAAATTACCATCACCGGTAATCAAACAGGAGAAGTGATGTATGAACAGTTAGTGCCCCAAGCACAAACAAGCTATATTATCATTTCCATAGCCAGTTTCCCATCCGGAGAATATACATTAGAACTAACTAGTGAAGATGGGAAATACTTGGTTGGAGCTTTTAAAAGATAACCCTAATTATTCATCCTAAAAAACTACAAAGACCATGAAACGAGTAGACCTTAAGAAAATCCTCTATATGGATTTTCTTATCCGGCACAAGTGCACAGGCACATCCAAGGAATTTGCAGCAAAGATGGATATGTCACGTTCCACTCTCTTTGAGTACATTGCCTATATGCGCGATGAACTGGAAGTGTGCATCCTTTTCGATAAATTCTTAGGAACATATTATTATGATGGCAAAAATCTATATACGTCATTAGGCTTTAAAGTAGTAGGATAATACGAATTGAAATGTGATGAGAAAAACGGGGCATGTTTGAATTTCTTTTTGATATAAAACCGGATGCAGGAAATGTATGTCCCACCACCCGACTGGCATACCTGATTAGTGAACGGGGAAACAAGGTCTATTATACCGATACCTCCGACTCCGTTTTCACTACCGGTTTGCTGCGGAAAGGAATAGGACGCATCATTTATCCACATGATTTCCGATGGTTTACGCCACATTTGGCATTGCTGGACTATCAACTGCAAGATAAGCAGCAAGTCTATAATGAATATGACATAAACTATCTGTTTATAGCCATAAACAAAACCGACAGAAAGATAGACCTAATGCCGGAAATGCCCGTCGTCACCCTGCCGCCTATTCCTTATAAATTGCTGCCGCAAGGTGCAAAAGACGACGATTTCATCGACAAACTGACGGAAATAAAAGAAGACCGTTCACGCACTGTTATTATAGGCTTGCTGGAAGACGAGGAAGAAGAAAGAAAAGTGAACACCCCCTCACATACGGAATCATTCTACAAAGCCATAAAGCAGAGTGCGAGCATCCATCCGCAATATCAATTCATCCTGCTGACCAATCATGGAGAGGTGGAAACCCGGTTGTTTTCATTACCGCCCAATATAGCCATTTACCGCCTGCCCCGCCTGCAAGCCCTGTTGCCCTTGTGCGACATGGCGCTTATCACCGGAGGAATAACCCACTGGACGGAATGCACCTTTGCCCATGTGCCCATGGCAGAGTTCACGCCACAGGAAATAAAAAAAATTACCCCCGTGAAACTGGACAGGCAGATCATTGATCTACTGGCAAACCGGGAATACATCATAGAACGGCAAAAACACCTGTGCGCCTTCTTTGAGAGCGAAAGTGAAAGGATGAACGAAATAGCCGACTGGCTGATAAACAGAGTAAAACAAAAAAGACAATTATGAGCAAATTTCCATTCTACAAACAGTTGGACGGCATGGACTGCGGCCCCTCCTGCCTGAGAATGATAGCCAAATATTATGGAAAGACATTCTCCGTACAGCAGTTACGCGAGCAATCATACATACAGCGCACGGGAGTTAACTTGCTAGGTATCAGTGAAGCGGCAGCCAGCATAGGGCTGCGCGCCACCGGTATACGCACTTCAATGGAAAAACTGAAACAACAGTCAAAACTGCCATGCATCATCCACTGGAACCAGGAACATTTCGTGGTCCTCTATAAAATAGAAAAGAAAAGGGGCAAAACTTGGTTCTACATTGCCGACCCTGCCTACGGATTGCTGAAATATGAGGAACAGGAGTTGAAAAAATGCTGGATCAGTACCACACAAGGCGGAATAGAAAAAGGAATTGCCCTCTTGCTGGATGTTACCCCGCAATTTTATGAAGCGGAACCCATAAAATATGAAAAGCTGTCATTATGGTATCTGTTTCACTATGTACGTCCCTACAAAAAGGCGATGATACAGCTCATCATCGGCCTGCTGGCCGGCAGTTTGCTGCAACTGGTCTTCCCTTTTCTCACCCAAACCATTGTAGACCAAGGCATAGGGCACAGGAATCTGAATTTTATACAGCTCATTTTGGTCGCACAACTCATGCTGGTATTCAGCCGCACACTTATTGAGGTGATCCGGCGCTGTATACTGCTCCACATCAGTACGCGCGTCAACGTGTCGCTCATCTCGGATTTCCTCTCCAAGCTGATGCGGCTGCCCATGAGGTTCTTTGACAGCAAACTGGCAGGCGACTTGATACGCCGCATCGAAGACCACAACCGCATCGAGAGTTTCCTCACCCAGTCCGTGCTCAATATTTTGTTCTCTACCCTCACGGTAGTCATCTTCGGTATCGTGCTGGCCATATACAGCTGGAAAATATTCCTCATTTTCATTCTGTTCAGCGCAGCCTATATGGGTTGGGTAAAGCTGTTCATGCGCAAGCGGGCCGACTTGAACAGGAAGAACTTTGAACAGATGTCCGTCAATCAGAATAATTTGATGCAACTCATCTACGGTATGCAGGACATCAAGCTGCTGGGCTGCGAACAGCAAAAACGCTGGGAATGGGAAAACATACAAGCTTCTCTCTTCCGCATTAATATGAGTTCACTCAACCTGGGGCAGTGGCAGCAGGTGGGAGCCGTACTTATCAACGAAGTGAAAAACGTACTGATAACAGTTCTCTCTGCCACCGCCGTACTACATGGAAGCATCACGCTGGGTGTGATGCTTTCCATACAGTACATCATCGGACAGATGCAAGGGCCTATCAGCCAATTCGTTTCCTTCATGCAGGACACGCAGGACGCGCAGCTCAGCCTGGAACGTCTCGGAGAAATACATGGCAAGCCCGATGAAGAGACAGAAGGCATGGACCAGGATACCCAAATATCAGGCAAAGACCCGATTCAATTGCAAAATGTAGTCTTTACTTACGGATCAGAAAAATCGAAACGCATCATCAAAGGGCTATCGCTGGACATACCAGCCGGAAAGACTACCGCCATCGTGGGCCTCAGCGGCAGTGGGAAAACAACGCTGATAAAACTGATGCTCGGATTCTATCCTCCCATCGGAGGAGCGGTGATGATAGGCAATCAGTCGCTACAAAAAATCAGTTTCAAGGAGTGGCGCAAACATTGTGGAGTAGTGATGCAGGAGGGATTCATATTCGGCGATACCATTGCCAACAACATAGCGCCGGATGGCAGCATGATAGACAAAGAACGCCTGCTGTATGCCGTAGAGATGGCAAATATACGTGAGTTCATCGAATCCTTGCCTTTAAAGTATAACACCAAAATAGGTAACACGGGGCAAGGATTGAGCCAAGGGCAGAAGTAGCGCATCCTGATAGCGCGCGCCATTTACCGTAATCCCGATTACCTGTTTTTTGATGAAGCGACGAATGCGCTCGATACGGACAATGAGAAAGTGATACAGGAAAATCTGGAGAGATTCTTCAAGGACAAAACGGTGGTCATCGTGGCGCACCGCCTGAGCACCGTAAAGAATGCCGACCAGATAGTGGTACTGAAAGAAGGGGAGATAACGGAACGGGGCACGCACGAAGAACTCATTGCCCGGCAGGGTGATTACTACAGGCTGGTGAAGAATCAGCTGGAACTGAGCGCTTAGGAAATTTAAAAATGAGAATTGAGAATTAAAAAATAATAGCAATAAGGTATGGAGGAAATCTATAAACCTAATACGGACGGACCGGAAAAGGTAGAAGTATATAGCCGCGAAAACAATGATATGCTGGGAGATATGCCCGAATGGTTGATCCATACGGGAAGCTACATCGTATATGGACTGATTGTTTTTCTTATTGCAGGCACGGCATTATTTAAGTATCCTGACACAATAAGAAAAACGATAACCATTGATGACTTGGGAAGTGCGGAATGGATCACTGCCAATCAGGCAGGAATGATAGACCGCTTTTTTGTGGAAAACCAATCACCTGTACAAAAGAACGACACGCTGGGCATACTGAAAAATACTGCCCTACTGGAAGACGTACAAACATTTTGCCGCGTACTGACCAAAATAGAATGGTACTACCGCACCAACGACATCAAGTACCTGCAAGACTATCCCTTTGACCTCATCATGGGTGAAATGTCTTCCGCCTACGAACAGTTCACCCAAGCCGTGCGTACGTGCGTGATGTATCAGGAGTTTGATATCTATCCGCAGAAGAAAAAATACCTGGATGAAGAACTCCGGATACTGGAAAGTACCGGTAAGGCAGATGCCATGGCGGTGCTGAATGTGAAACGCGAACTCTTTGAACTGGATATAAACCACCGGATGGAGACTGCCAAAAACCTCCGGATGCTGGAACTGGCTTACGAAAACATGGTGAACAGCCTCCGCACGTGGGACAAGAAGTACCTCATCAAAAGCCATCACGACGGCATAGTGGTATGGGGAAAGACATGGGGCATGAGCGCCCGGGTAAATGAAGGAGACACCCTGTGCACCGTTATCTCCAAGCAACAGGGGAATCCCCTCGGGCACATCACTCTTTCACAAGACGAAGTGGCGGAAATTGCCGTGGGTGACAAAGTAAATATCGAACTGAACAAATACCCCACCCACTCGTATGGCGTACTGCCGGGAAGAATCGCCTCCGTCTCTTTTGTGCCTTACAATAAAAGTTATGCCGTGGAAGTGGACTTTCCGGACGGACTGGTGACAACCAACAGAAAGGAAATAAAATATGAAATAGACATGTCCGGCCGGGCGGAGATCATCACTTCGAGCCGGAGCATACTGAGCAGGATTTTCGCACCCGTGTATGAATTGTTTTCCACCACGGAGTAACACCGTTTTTTTCACTACAGAGAATAACCAACTTAAACAAAGAAGAATATGAAAAAAGAAGACCCCGACAACAAGCAACCGGAATACACCCGCTATTCCGAAGATGAAGAACAAGTGCTGGACTTGAACGAACTGATGGACGTACAAGGTGGCATAGATGACAAGGAGTTATCCAAATGTGGCCTGGGATGCTATACAGGCGGATTCGTCGATCCTACAAAAACACAAGATGAAAATACCGGAAATGAATAAAGTATATGTGCTGAACCCTCATTATCATCTGAGACATGATATTCACAGGGTCGCATTATTCTCCAGTACGGGGACAGATACCGACTGCTCCCGGAACTGGCATACTTTTATTCACCCGCTGCAAGCTGTCATGCTGAGTTTTTTCACGTATGACAGACCTTTGCAGACAACTCTCCCTCTGCTGTGCGACTTCTTCTGCCGGAGCAAGGAGGAGATGATCAAATGGGTATCGGACTTCATTGATAATCCGACCCCCATTTATACCTCCTCCCAGCAGGGAGAAATTTATTTTCCCAAACGTATATTGATTGAAGCGGAAAAGGCAGGCAAAGCATTGCGTTTTGACCGGCTGCAAGCAAATTCTTTTGTCTGGAAAAAACTGGATCTTACTACAAGAAGGCTGTATTCCGGTCCGTTGCTCCTCACATTCATGCTGACCAACCAATGTGTCACGCATTGTAAGTATTGCTATGCAGATACATCAACGCAAATAAAATCCCCACTCACCACCCAACGCATGATGGAGCTGATCAAGGAAGCTTCAGACCTGCAAGTACAACAAGTAAATCTGATAGGTGGTGAAATATTCCTGCATAAAGACTGGAAAATCATATTAAAAGAATTGGTAAAACGGGGTATTGCCCCCGAATTCATATCGACCAAAATGCCTGTAACCCAAAAACTGTTGCAAGATGTACAGGAAACAGGGTATCAGGGAATTGTTCAAATTTCACTGGATGCCATTCATTCCGAAATACTGACCGCCTCGCTGGGAGTAAACGGAAATTATGCCAAAGAGATGCTTCACGGCCTGCAATTACTGGATGACAGCGGACTGAATTATCAGATTTCATCTGTGCTGACCAACTACAATTGCCAGATGAATGTCTTGGCAGAATTACTGCATGAATTATCTCATCTGAAGCATATACGCGACTGGCGTATTATCCCCGCCAGTAATTCCATATACAAAGAGTATAATGTATTTTCGCATTTGAAACCTACTAAAGCGCAAATTACAAAGGTATTCAACCAAATACGCCCTCTTCTCACACAGGTTTCCTTTCCCGTGATTTTAGGGAAAGAAGTAACCGATAAAAACTATCAAGATACCTGGGGTGGAAGCCGGTGTTTCAAAGGAAGCGAATGCTCTGCATTGACCACTCATATGTTTATATTGCCTGATGGTAAAGTGACTGTATGCGAGCAACTTTACTGGCATCCACAATTTATCATAGGGAATGTAACCACACAAAGTCTGAAAGAAGTCTGGCATTCCCCTCAAGCCTTGCACCTTTGTTCCTTGTCACGTCAGGATATCAACAAAGAGAGTCCATGCAGGGAATGCCGTCTTTTTGAAGACTGTTTCAGTTATCAGAACCGTTGCTGGAGTGATATCATAAAAGCTTATGGAAAGGATTGTTGGGATTTTCCCGATCCGCGTTGCTGTTTTGCTCCTGCCATGAAAAATAAATTAAGTTATGACTGAAGACGAACTTGACAGAATAAAAAAATCATTTGTCCGTTCCAGTGACGAATGTCCCATGGAAGTGGCCTGTCTGCTCACTGTCATGAAATACTATGGCGGTCAACAAGATGCACGCACACTAGCCGAATGGTGTAAAGTAGATGGAAAATATACGTTGATGGGTATGAAACAGGCAGCTATACGTGCAGGAATGGAAGCGGAAATCTGCTTGCAAAACATGGAACAATTGTCCACCAGAAAATTTCCTGCCATACTTTTTGCCATCAATGATTTCGAAGTACCGGGATATGTGGTTTGTTATGGCATTCATGAAGGCCGCTTCATTATTTGGGAGCCGGGATTCGGCCCTATGCAATATTGGGAAAACCAAATGAAAACATTATGGATAAGAGGAATAACTCTTACTCTGTTTCCCACCCACGAATTTATGCAGAAAACGGATTTTCAACTAAAATGGTGGGAGTTGTATCCGTGGAGTAGGAAATGGAAAAGAAGACTGAACCGCTGGTATGAATATATCTGGCTAAATTATCCCTGGTTCAGGGAAATGGTAACACAGCTAAGACGGAAATGAATGGAGTAAGCCAAGTCCAATTATTCCATAGGGGCAGATTGAACCCCTTAGCCGTCAAACTAAGTTTTTTATTACATACGATTCTTTTGTTCTGTGGAGACCAAAGCCCCATAGTAGGTGATAAAACCAGCGAGGCAAAAATCTTATCATAGTCTGGTGCATTAATCATATTAATTAAAGCAATCGTAGGATCATCTTCTGAATAAGCTCCACTAAAAGAAATAATCGCATCTTTAACATATTGATATCCGGCTGATAAGTATACCCATTTATAAGTTGTTCCTAAAGTTATATTATGAGATAAAGAAGGTAATAAAAAAGGATTACCACCCTCATATGTATACCGATTAATATACATTACATTACTTCGCAACTGAGCATAATATGGACGAGAGTATAATAGTTGCGCATCTGAATATAGTTGTATTGTTCCCATATTTGAACTAGTGCAAGGTAGGAGAATAGTGGAATAGCCAACTGAAGAAATTGGTAATACTCCTTTTGTTTCATTTGATTTTATATTAAAAGCTCCGGTTTGATCACTGATAGTACCTTGTAAAAAAGTAAAATCAGGCAAAGAAAACAACACTATATTGGCAAACTCTAGCGGCTGTTTTTTTCATCCACTATTATTCCACTAATCATCTGTGCATGTATGCAAAGAGAAACCAGTAAGAGGCAGAAAGTTATATATAATTTTTTCATAACAATATCAATTATTTATCGGTTAAACCGGAACGCAAATGACACAAATCTAACCTCCGGCAGGTTTATATCCATGCTGTACTGTTATTAATTTGTATCATTTGTGTTCCAATTTTAATTTATAGAACGAAATAAATCCGCGTTCCATCCATCAATTCCCATTTATCATCCGGTGGTATGATGGCGGATAATCATTATGTATCATGCATCGCCGCATCTTACATATCTTTTACAAACAGACCTGTTAAAACCGGATGTGTCAAAACTAAACTATCCGCTATATCCTCCTTGGGATTGGGCTGAAAAATCCTTCAGATGTTACAGCCACTCCGCAAACCCTTTGCTGACGGGCGTTCCGGCTGAAGGATTCGGCCTTTTAACTGTTTCAGCCCGCTTGCAGATGTTTCAGCCGGTAAAAGTAAGGTGTTATGAGATCTCGAAAACTCTCAAGACAGTTTCAAGACCTATCATTATCCGAGGTCGGACACGAAAAAAGACAACTTTCCCGGCACAAAAAGAAGTAAGAGCTTGGAGAAAATGCCTGGTCGTTCTCCAGGAACATTCGATGGCAAGTGGGGAAGTGCCGGTCTTGCAGGCAGGTAAAAAAGATAAGTTCGTTTTTTAAAAAGGTCCTTTTCTTTTGCTAAAGACATCCTTATCTTTTTTTTAATGGAACTTATGTTTTTCGAAAAGAACAAGTTCTTTCAGCGCGTGGGCTGGTGTTCTGGCAGGAACCACTTCTACCGGAATAGTGAGGGCGTGAATCGGAACTTGTGCAAGAATTTGCGAAACTTGTTGCAAGATCCGGCAGAACTTGTATCAGGATTCCGGACCCTCCGACAGGAAAAAACGCGGCTTTTTGAAACCGTACTTTTGTTTTTTGGAAGTGTGCGTTCAAATTGCTGGAACGGACGCCCGTTTTTCAGGCTGAAACATCCGCAAGCGGGCTGAAACAATTAAATGATCGAATCCTTCAGCCGGAACGCCCGTCAACAAGGGGTTTTGCGGAGTGGCTGAAACATCTGAAGGATTTTTCAGCCCGAACTTACGGTGCATTACTTCCGGAGTCGTGGACGGTGGTTCGGGCAGACAAATATGTAAAAGTCCATTCCATTGGGAATATATGAAATGATAATCCTCAATCATACCACAAAATATTTGTTTATAGAATGGGATGACGGATGGAACACGGATTTTTTTACTTTACCTGTCATTGGGTTTGCAAGTACAAATTTAAATTTTAAGTCCGTTTTTGTCCGCTTCGTCCGTGTAGTTCGCATTCCATCCCCCCGTTTTATAAATTTCCATTTATCATCCGGTGGTATGATTGCGGATAATCATTTCAAATAAGATAAAATATGTTATTTCATATTCTTCATTTATTCTTCCTCTTCAAGTATTCATAAAAAGCATATTGCGCCCGTACCGGTTCTTCTTCCGGATTCCTTTTCAACACATTATTCAGATTTTCATCCACCCAACCGGCTTTTCTGTTATCTTTTAACTGAATAGCCAGCATATCTATCAGTTGTTGTTTCAGATCTTCGTCAAGAATGGGGGTAACGGCCTCTATACGCCGGTACAGGTTGCGCCTCATCCAATCCGGCGAACCCATGAACAGAAGCGGTTTTCCTCCATGGTGGAAATACCACACCCGGGCATGTTCCAAAAAGCTGTCCACAATGCGAGTGATACGGATATTTCTGCTATAAGGCTGATTGGGAATCAAGCAGCAGATACCACGTACTATCAAGTCTATTTTCACTCCTGCCTCACTAGCCTTATATAATTCATCTATCATGGCAGGATCTTGCAGCGCATTCATTTTTAAGATAATCCGCGCTTCTTTTCCCGCCTTTGCCATATTTATCTCATATCCGATACGTCTTCTCAGTTCCGGCAGCAGATTAAAACGGGCTACCAACAAACGCTTGAATTTGGGTTCAGTCACTTCTTTCTGTAATACCCGGAATAAAGTATACAGATCATTCACAATAATCTCGTTGGAAGTGAACAAACCGGAATCAGCATATATCCGGGCAGTCTTCTCATTGAAATTTCCGGTACTGATATAAGCATAGCTGCGAGTCTGTTTTCCCTCTTTGTTATACCGCAGTACAAGCGCCACCTTGGCATGCACTTTCAATCCCGGTATACTGAAAATAATATGTATCCCCGCCCGCTTCATCATCTCGGCGGTAGCCAAATTGTTTTCTTCGTCAAAACGGGCCTTAAGTTCTACAAAAACAGTTACTTTTTTACCATTCTGCGCAGCAGCAATCAGCGTATTGATAACAACCGAGTTTTCCGCCACCCTATATTGGGTAATCATGATCTCCTTACAGGACGGGTCATGAACGGCCTCATACAGGAAATGGATGAAATGTTCAAAAGAATGATAAGGGAAATGCAACATCAAATCCTTCTTGCTCACATAACGGAATATGGATTCTTTCTCATCCAAACAATTCAATGTCATGGGACGAGGTTTCAATTGGGTACAAAGTTCCTTACTGGGATTAGGCAGATGAGCCAAATCCTCCAAGTTCAAGTGTTTGTCTCCCGGAACCAAATCATCACGATTGATGCCAAATGCATCGACCAGAAACTCCAGATAATCCGCAGGCATCTTGCGGTCATAGACAAAACGGCATACAGCACCTATTTTACGCTTTTTCACCTTTTTACGCAACTGTTCCACCATAACTTCGGAACTGGTTGCATCATCCACGAAAATATCGGCGTCACGAGATATCTTGCAACAATAACTGCAATCCAAATCATAGCCCGGAAACATACGGTTGATATTCGCCTTTATAATATCTTCCATATACATCTGGTAAAAGTTTTCTCCCTGTCGGGGAAGTTCTATGAAACGGGGAACTTTGCTATAAGGCAATTTGATAATATAGTATTCCTTTTCCCCCGTGTCTTTGCGCGTCACGCGTACCGACAGATACAAACGGTTGTCACGTAAAAAAAGTCTTGATTCGATTCTTGCATACCGGAACAGGTTGAAGATAGGGAAAAATTTCTTCCTTAAAGAAATTACTGATAAACTCCTGATGAAAAGGCTCTACCTCCTGTTTACTTTGATAAAAAATAATATGATGCCTGCGCAAAGCCGGAACAATCTTATGCTCATAAATGCGGATACGGTCTTCCATCTGGCTATTGACAGCTTCGGTTATCTGATGTATCAGGTGTCTGGCTTCTTCCTGTGTCATATCATCACTTTGGCCACCGGAAGCGATGGCTTTATGTTCCGCTACACGAATCTTGTAGAATTCCTCCAGATTAGAAGAATATATAGAGATAAAGTTAATCCGTTCATACAACGGAAGGGAGTCGTCATCCGCCTCCAACAACACGCGATAGTTGAAAGACAACCAACTGATATCACGCTTGAAATAATGATATTTGCTCTCCATATTATGCTTAGATTTGTTCCAAATATAGTACCTTTGTCGATAATAAACAAAAAAACTATGACAAGAATCGGATTATTATCGGATACTCATGCATTTTGGGATGACAAATACTTGAAATACTTTGAGAATTGTGATGAAATATGGCACGCCGGAGACATCGGCTCGGTGGAAGTCGCCCGGAAACTGTCCGCTTTCCGCCCCTTCCGGGCTGTATATGGAAATATTGACGGGCAGGACATACGCAGACTTTATCCTCAAACCAACCGCTTCACCGTAGATGGTGCCGAGGTGTTGATAAAGCATATAGGCGGATATCCGGGCAACTATGATCCTTCCATCCGCGGCAGCCTGCTGGTGAAACCTCCCCAGCTTTTTATCAGCGGACATTCGCATATATTAAAGGTGAAATATGACAAGACACTGGATATGTTACACATCAACCCGGGAGCAGCAGGTATTTCCGGATTTCATAAAGTGAGAACATTGGTACGTTTTTGTATCGATAATGGAGAATTTAAAGATTTAGAAGTAATAGAACTGGCGGATAAGTTGTAAGATTAAAAAATCTTTCCGAACTTTGCACGCACTAATATCAAAAACAATATGAAGACTTATCTCGTTACAGGAGCTGCCGGATTTATCGGAGCCAACTATTTAAAATACATCCTGGCCAAACATGACGACATCAGGGTGGTGGTACTGGATGCCTTGACTTATGCCGGCAATCTGGGAACTATTGCATCAGACATTGATAATGAACGTTGTTTCTTCGTAAAAGGAGATATATGCGACCGTGATTTGGCAGACCAACTATTCTCAGAATACAAGTTTGACTACATCGTGAATTTTGCAGCAGAAAGCCATGTAGACCGCAGTATTGAAAACCCACAATTGTTTCTGCAAACTAATATTTTGGGAACCCAAAACCTGCTGGATGCGGCCCGCCGTGCCTGGGTGACGGGAAAAGATGAGAATGGTTATCCTACCTGGCGTAAAGATGTACGTTACCACCAGGTATCTACAGATGAGGTATACGGTAGCCTGGGAGCAGAAGGTTTCTTTACTGAAACAACTCCTTTATGTCCGCACAGCCCATATAGTGCCTCCAAGACAAGCGCTGATATGATTGTCATGGCTTATCGTGATACTTACAAAATGCCGGTAACCATTACCCGCTGTTCCAATAATTACGGTCCGTACCATTTTCCCGAAAAACTGATTCCGCTGATCATTAAAAACATTTTGGAAGGAAAGAAACTTCCCGTATATGGTGACGGAAAGAATGTACGCGACTGGTTATATGTAGAAGACCATTGCAAAGCCATCGATTTGGTTCTGCGCAAGGGTCGCGAAGGGGAAGTATATAATGTAGGCGGACACAATGAGAAAGAAAACATAGAGATAGTAAAACTTACCATAGCCACTATTCACCGGATGATGACGGAAACTCCCGAATATCGCAAAATCTTGAAGAAAAAAGAGTTGAACGATAAAGGTGAGATTTCTATCGACTGGATTAACGAATCATTAATCACCTTTGTCAAAGACCGTTTGGGACATGACCAACGTTATGCTATCGATCCTACCAAAATCACTAATGAATTAGGATGGTATCCTGAAACAAAATTCGAAACCGGTATTGTAAAAACAATCCAATGGTATCTGGAAAATCAAGCATGGGTGGAAAATGTAACAAGTGGCGATTACCAAAAGTATTATGAAAGAATGTATAAAAACCGATAAAGAATACATCTTATAATATTTAAAAAAGTCCCCAGATAAGAAAGGCGTTCTTATCCGGGGACTTTTTTATCTTAATATTTCCAACACCAGATTTCAGCTATAATAAAACAATAAAATAGAATTTGATATAGATATGTTCAACAACATAGCATATTCACTTTTATCTTCGATTACTTTCGTATATTTTTGCGCCTACAAGATAATTATAACACAAACAGTGCACTAAAAATAAAATAAAGAAATCATTTTAATATTTATAAATATAAAATCATAAAATAGCAAGAATAAAGAAATAAAACAAAAAACACAAACAAATCTCCAAAGTATTAAAAGGCAGAAACATGAAAAAAAAGAAAGAAAACAAAAGATTAATCTAACATAATAAGTTTACGATTGAAACCAAACTGATTCAACAACTTGATATAATAATCAACCTTTAAAAACAAATAGTGAATTAATAAAGAAGCAAAAATGAAAAACATGAAGAAAAATCCAAAACAAAACCGGGAAAGCAGCCTTATGCGTAGTCCCCTTATTTTAGGATTGTCAATAGTCCTATGCATACCGGTTGCCTATTCGCATGCAAAGTCAAGTAACATAGTGAAAAATGAATCGGTTCAATCGATCCTGCAAGGACGTACCATCAAAGGTCAAATTATTGATGAGAACAATGAACCTTTAATCGGGGTATCCGTCATAATCAAAGGTGCAAGCACCATAGGAACCATCACGGATTTTGACGGGAATTATGCACTGGAAGTTCCTGCCGGAAAAAATGTTCTCGAAATATCCTATATAGGATATAAAACCCAGGAAATAACCATTGGCAAAAACACACAATTGAATATCAAAATGCAGCCTGATACCCAGACATTGGATGAAGTGGTGGTGATAGGATACGGTACTGTAAAAAAAAGAGATTTGACTGGAGCTGTTGCTTCCGTAAAAAGTGAGGATATTGTCCGAATGCCAACCAGCAATGTACTAGAAGCTATTCAAGGACAGGTGGCAGGTTTGGATATCACTCGCAGTAGCGGAGAAGCCGGTTCCGGAGTGAACATGACCCTACGTGGCACACGCTCCATCAATGGTGACAATAGCCCGTTATTCATCATTGACGGAATGGAAGGCTCTTACGATGAATTGAATCCGAATGATATCGCTTCTATTGAAGTACTGAAAGATGCCTCCTCTACAGCTGTTTATGGTGCTGCCGGAGCAAATGGAGTTATCATCATCACCACCAAAACTCCTAAAAAAGATAAATTCTCCATTGATCTGGATGCCTACTATGGTTGGAATGTCATCTCCAGCTTCCCCGAAGTAAATCGTGGAGAGGATTACATTAATTTCCGCAGAGAAGCACAAAGAACGGTAGGTGCCTGGAACAGCCCGGCCGATGACGGGAATCTTTTTCCCAGCTATATGCAAAAATATATAGACAACAATCAATGGGTGGACTGGTTTGATTTAGCTTCACAAACCGGTATCACCAATAGCTACAATCTAAGCACATCTTATTCTAATGACCGGGTCACCTCTTATTTTTCTTTAGGATATTACAATTTGGAAGGATTATTGAAAGGAGACGAACTGGAACGCTACTCGGCACGTGCCAAAATAGATTTTAAAGCCAATGAAATGGTAAAATACGGACTAAACCTATATGCCATGTATTCTGAAAATGACAAGCGTTACAGCCGTATATGGAACCGTATTCTCTGTATGCCGCCATTGGGTACTCCTTATGATGAAGACGGCAATCTGGTAGACTACCCGTTGGGAGACGGCAACATGAATCCGCTGGCCGATATGGGAGAAGACCAATATGTAAATAATGTAAAGACATTGAGCGTAGCCCCACAGATTTATGTAGAATTGACCCCGTTAAAGGGACTTTCATTCAAGAGTCTGCTTGGCGGATATTTCCGGAATATGAAAGAAAGTAAGTATACCGGCACAAAATCATATCAGGGACTGGAAAGCGGGCTAGTGCAAGCCACTATCCCCAACACCTTCACTTATAATTATAAATGGCAGAATATCCTGACATATAACTTCAAAATAAAAGAGGATCACGATTTCACAATAACCGGAGTCACTGAATGGTCAAAAGACCAAAAAGAAAAAGCGACCGCCACTGCCAACAAATTTGATACGGATTCTTATCTATACCATAATTTAGGTGCTGCAACCGGTACACCCACAGTTTCTTCTTCTTATGTAGGTAGCCAAAAAATGTCCTATGTCGCCCGTATCAACTATAGCTATAAAGGACGTTACCTATTGACATTAAGCAGCCGCTGGGACGGTTCATCCATCTTGGCAGATGGAAACAAGTGGGATATGTTCCCCGCAGGAGCTATTGCCTGGCGCATCAGTGATGAACCCTTCATGCAGAATGTAAAAGCTGTTTCCAATCTGAAATTACGCGCCAGTTACGGTGTCACCGGTAATGCCGGTGCTTCAGAATACGCCACATTAGATTACAGCCGCACAGGCATTATCGGATTTCAAGATGTAGGAGTCCCTTATAGCGGTTATTCCCAATCCATCGCCAACAAGAGTCTGGGATGGGAAAAATCTTATATGACAGATCTGGGATTCGACTTGGGATTATTCAGTGACAGACTGAACGTGGCGTTCGACTGGTATCGGACAGACACCAAAGATATTTTATTCGAGAAAAACCTGCCCTATGCAACGGGAGGTTACGGCTCCTCTCCTTTCAAAATATGGTCTAATGTAGGCGAAACACGCAATACAGGTGTGGAATTAAGCATTACCAGCCGTAACTTTGTCGGACCTGAATTCCAATGGAGCACCACACTGGCATTCTCAACCAACAAAGAAGAAGTGATAAAAACAACCAGCGAAGGCCCGCTTCAGTTCGGAGACTACTACCTGATTCCCGGTGAGGCAATCAAGACTTATTACGGATACAAGTATGCCGGAATATGGGGTACAGCCGAAGCAGAAGAAGCAGCCAAATACAGTCAGAAACCCGGACAAGTCCATATTGCAGAAAATGGTACTCCCGATTACAAGCTGAATGCGGATGACTATTATGTTCTAGGAAGCGCCACACCGAAATGGTCGGGCAGTTTACTTAATAATTTTAATTATAAGAATTTCGACCTGAGCATTTTGTTGATTGCCCGGTGGGACTGGACAATCCCTTACGGTCTGACCGGATGGTATCGTACAGACGGTCTGACGCCTTCACCTACCGTATGTGACTACTGGACTCCTGAAAATCAAAGTGCCCGCTATCCCCGTCCGGATGCAAGTATTACAAACGGACAGGACCCGTATCAACAATGGGCTAACTATTTTGACGGTTCTTATCTGAAAGTAAAAACCATTTCACTGGGCTACACATTCCCCAAGAAATGGTTGAATGCTGTAAAAATTGACAGAATGCGTGTATACTTTACTGCAAACAATCCGTTTATTTTTACAAAATGTGACTATTTGAAAAACTACGACCCCGAAAAGGGAGGAAATGATGACGACGCACCGTTATCTAAACAATACGTATTTGGCGTTAATATCTCATTCTAAAAACTTATACAGATGAAAAAACATAAATTACTCTCTATATCAGCCGTAATCATGATGTTGTCTGCCTACGGTTGCAGCCTGGATGAATTTAATCCCTCCGGCATCTCCACAGAACAAGAATGGTCTACCCCGGCAGGCTATGAAAAGAAAGTGAACGACTGTTACTTTGACCTGGTCCGCATAGTTTATGGTCAGGCAGAAGACACCTATCTAATGGTTGCAGAAGGTGGAACAGACATTTGGCAAGATACGAATCCCGATGGTACCAACGGTAACTGGAGCAAACTACTCCGTTATGAAGATTACGGTGCTTCCAACGGTATGTTGAATGAAGGATATGCGGGTTTCTATGGTATATTGAGTGCATGTAATGCAGCTGTCCATTATGCCGACAAAGTGGAAGGTCTAAGCGAAACAAGAATCAACGAGTTGGTCAGCGAAGCAAGATTTATCCGTGCCCATGCCTTATATAATATTGTAGAGCAATGGGGAGGCAAATACCTGCCATTGGAGCCTATGAACAGTCCTATTTCCGTTCTTCCTTGCAGTTCGGTTAATGATTTTTATAAAGTAATTCTGGAAGATCTGGAATTCGCCATGAAAAATCTTCCTATCACACAGGAAGTAAAAGGACACGTGACACGTGCAGCCGCTTATCATTTATATGCCAAAGCCTGCCTCACTTTCTCCACCTATACAGACGGTCTGGGTAATACCACCGCCCTGACGGACAGCGAAAGCAAAACCTATTTGGAAAAAGCAAAGGCGGCGGCAGATTACCTGATTCAGAACGCCGGTTCGTTGGGAGTCAAGCTTTATGATGATGTAGAAGCTGTTTTTGATGAGAACAACAATAAAAACAACGAAGAAGCACTTTTCATTGTCTGCCACTCTACCATTACGGCTTATAATCCTCGTGGAAACTATTTCAACCGTGTATGGAAACACTCCGAAGCATACAATAACAATACCTCAGGCATCTATCTTTCGGGCATGACACCCAGTTACGCTACGAACATCAACGGGTACGAAGTTCCCAAACTGGCAAAAGGTAACTGCTATATGGAACCCAGCAAGTATATGCTTGATTTATATGGAGAGAAAGACGGCCGCTATAAAGCCTTCTTCAAAGACACTTATTATGTGAATAACGCTACGAACAGTACCAAGAACGGATATACGTGGAACGAGGCCGATGCACAAAGATACGGTCTATCCACCAGCAGGGTCGGCAATTCTGCCTATGATATCACTTTAGGAGATACGGCTGTCTATTTATCTCGTAAGACCTATACACAAGCCGAAAGAAACGCTTGCCGCTATGCCATTTTCAACTTGGAAGACAACTATGCCGACACAAAAAAAGTCCTCTGAAGTTTTTCCCAAGTCTGAAGAAAGCAGATTGTCCTAGCCTATATGCCGGTTCAAATGCCTCCAAACCTTATTCCTCAGCAGACTGTATTGTCTACCGTTTAGGAGAAACCTACCTGATATCAGCCGAAATTGACTGGAGATTAGGCAACAACCAAAGTGCTGCCGAAAGACTGAACACACTTCGGAACCGTGCCTGTAAAGGACATGACCATAGTATGGATATCACAGCTTCGGAAGTTACCCAGGATTTCTTGCTGGACGAGTATGCACGCGAAATGATTGGTGAATGGAACCGCTGGATGACCTTGAAGAGATTCCGTGCTTTCGAAAGCCGTATCACAAAAGCTAATCCGCAAATCACAAAATTCGATAAGAACATTCACTATTTGCGCCCCATTCCCACAGCCGAATTATTGTTGATTGATAACGCTAATGAATATCAGAATCCGGGATATTAACCGGTATGACAAATATAAAAAATAAAAAGACAGCTTGGATAGAATTCACTATCCAAGCTGCTTTTTTAAGAGAGATACTTCACTCACTGAACCATCCCCCTTCTGACCTTAAATTATTCACAAAAGGGCTACCGCAAATAAGTAAACAATAATTATCAGCCCTCTTTCTTTTTGAACGAACCTATGTTACTTAAAATTCAAATATTGCCGGTTTCCTGATACTCCATGCTGCTTTGCAGGACAGAAACGGAAGGAGAACGACATACGTTCAGCCGGAATCAAATAAGGCTGATGAGGATAAGCCCCCCAACTGGTATCACCACCCACTCCCATCTGTTTCAGGTCAATGTTCCATGTCACCATATCCTTGAACTGGATATCAGATAAATGACGCTGCGATTTACGAAGGCCCGGCTCATCTAAATCTTCTGTAGGGAACAGATAAGCACTGGTGCTGACATAAGGCTGTCCGACAACCATCAATCCCTGTCCGGCGGTATCTGTCAGGCTCATCCAACGGACTTCAGTCTTATTACCGTTTTCCTGCGGACGGTCATACGGGAAATACTGATCGGCCACACTTCCCTTGTACAGACCTACATAAGAAGAAGTATTCCGGTCTATATAATTCTCATGAGGACCACGTCCCAGCCATTCCATCTGACTAAACTGCTTGTTCAGTGTAATACTAACCCCCCATCCGGGGCAATAAAGGCAATGTATCGTTACCCGGAATGAAAGTACAGTTCACATCCAAATACCCTTTTCGAAAAATGATAGGCAACGATAAAATCAGACTCTCCTACAGGCAACTTATAATGAGAAACAACCTCATAAGCTTCTTTACCCAACGCCTTTTGTTTCATGGACAACAGTTTTGCCTGACGCCCCGCATCACGCCACGGACGCAAGGTTTTATTCATGCCATTTCCCATATCATTATCCGTCACAGGACGCCAGAAATTAGGACGTAAAGCTTCTTTTATCAGCTCCGTACTTCCCTCTTTATAAGAAGTCAAGGCACCGGTTTCCTTATCAAAACCTACGCTCAGATTACCGGCTGTAAGTGTCAACAACGAAGCCGCATCATCTGCTACCACCGATGAAGACTGAACCTCAGCAACAAACGGCTGATAAAATGGAAGACTCACCTGGGCATCAGCCAGTTTTGTTCCGGCTTTCAGCAGACCATCCTCATTTTTCAAACTGGCATAGAAATTCAAGAAATACTCCACACCGGGTTTTACCTGTATGGCTGGAAAAGAAGTCTTGAACTTACCCGTCTGCTGAGGAGCCAGGGATACATTATCAATAGTTCCGGTAGCCAGAAGTTCACCATTCCCCTCCAGCTTCCAAGTAAAATTGAAATCACTTAAATCCGTAAAGAAGTACTTGTTACGTAACTCTACCCATCCCTCATGATAATCCAATAAAGAGAATGCTATATTTTGATATACTTTTTTCACTTCATGGATATGCGGCTTCAAGGTACGGTCGGCGGCAATCAGACCGTTCATACAGAAATTGGCAGAACTTGGAGTACCTTTCGGAGCCAGGTCACCTCCGTATGCCCAATAGAATTTTCCATCCGGCGTCTTTGCATACAAGCCCTGATCTACCCAGTCCCAGATATGTCCGCCCTGTAAAGAGGGATATTTCTCTATCACATCCCAATAATCCTGAAGATTTCCTTCACTGTTGCCCATAGCATGGGCATATTCACATAGAATCAGCGGTTTGGTCGGAAGATAGAGAGAATGATTGATCAATACATCTATCTTTTTATACATTGGACAGAAAATATCGGTATAAGGTCCCTTTATTCCGTCTTCCGAATGCACGGGACGCTGTGAACGGTCATTGGCATGTACCCATTTATAGGTAGCCGCGAAGTTACATCCCTCACCGGTTTCATTACCCAATGACCAGATAATGACACAAGGATGGTTTTTGTCACGCTCGAACATACGTTCCGTGCGGTCTATGAAAGCTTTCTCCCATTCGGGCTGGTTAGCTAGGCATTGATCGGGCTTATATCCCATGCCATGGCTCTCGATATTGGCCTCATCAACCACATACATACCATAAATATCACATAATTCATACCAGCGGGGATCGTTGGGATAATGAGAGGTTCGTACACTGTTGATATTATTCTCTTTCATCAATTGAATATCACGCAGCATGGATGCCTCATCTACCACATGACCGTTATAAGGATCGTGTTCGTGTCGGTTTACTCCTTTTATATAGACCGGCTTGCCATTTACCAGCAGTTGAGCATGTTTGATTTCGGATTTACGGAAACCTATGTATTGGGAAATATATTGTTCCGGTTTGCCATTTACACGCAAAGCAATCAGCAATCTATACAGATTCGGTTTCTCCGCACTCCATAACAAAGGTTCTCTCACTTCCTTTTTAAAATGAAGTTCCCGATCGGCAGCATTCCAACGCTTACGCTCATTGTAGATACTTTTGCCTGCTTTGTCCAACAGGCTTACTTCCACTTCAGCCCCTTTTATTTTACCTTCTCCTGCTTTGCCCAACTCTACAAAAAGATGAAAGTCAGCATTCTTGTATTCCCCGTCAAGATCGGTCACCACTTCATAGTCGCGCACATGAGTTTCAGACCGGGCATACACATAGACATCACGCTGTATGCCGGCAAAACGCCAGTAATCCTGATCTTCCAGATAGTATCCGTCACTGAACTTGAAAACCTGTACGGCTATTTCATTCTCCCCTTGTTTTACATACGGCGTAATATCAAACTCCGAAGGTGTTTTGGAATCCTGAGAGTAACCTACTTTTTCACCATTCACCCACACATAAAAAGCAGAAGCCACTCCTCCGAAATAAAGAATAATCTGGCGTTTATTCCAATGAGCAGGAATAGTAAAAGTACGTCTATAAGAGCCAACCGGGCTGTTTTCCACTGCAATCAATGGTGGATTCTTCTTTATACCATACCCACTGCCTACATAAAAAGGATAGCCGAACCCTTGAAGCTCCCAATTGGAAGGAACTTTAATATCATCCCAACCTGAAACATCATATCCTTTTTGGAAGAAGTCCATCGGTCGTTCATCCGAACGGGGTACAAAATGAAATTTCCATGTTCCGTTCAAGGATTGGAAGTAAGGAGATTGTGATTTATCACCCTGCAATGCCAATTCTTTAGTGGGGTATCCCATAAAATTAGCCGCCGAAGGCAGACGATTGATATGAAGCACATTAAAATTTTCCCAATCATTATCCGAACGGGGGTATTTGTTTTTACGCACTTCTACATTGTCTGTGCTCGTTTCGTTAGCGCTCCTGTTTACCGGAGCACCGTCATATTGGGATTGTGCCATACCTGCCAACGACAAAGATATGGCAATCCCTGTCAATATAGAACGAATTTTCATCATAAATATATCTTTTAATAAATTCGGAGTATCCGCATACTGATTTTTACTTCCACTATCATTGATCCAACAACAATCGCAAAATCAAAGCAGAAGACCAACCAAAGTTGGGTGCATTCAACACTTCACCTGTCAGTGGATTGTAGTTTTCATGAATCGGTCCGTCGGTCATCAGTCCTTGAGCATGTGCCATGAACTTGCGAGTCAGCAAGTCGGCTTCCTCCACATATCCGTAGCGCTTCAATCCGGTTATACCAAAATATACCTGGTTAAACCAAACCGGACCACGCCAATAACCGAAAGTAGGACGCAATGCAGGATGACTTACATCAAGAGTACCTAGCGGCAGGTAAGAGTTGAAATGTTTTTCATCCATCATGATGTTCTTCACACTCTCGGCTTGTTCCGGGGTAGCAATACCTGCCCACAAAGGCAACCACCCCTCAGCCCCCATCACCTTGACAGGTGTACGGTCATTCAAACGAATATCATAAAAGAAACCACTCTCGCTGTCATACATTTTAGTCTGTACATACAGCTTGATTACCTCAGCCTCCTTAGCCAACTGTTCAGAAAGCTCCTGCTTTCCCAAGATAGAAGCCATTTCCGAAAGTGTCAGTTTATCTACATAAAGGAAGGAATTCAAACAAATATTCTCCTGATCCATCGACCAAGCTTTCTCCATCTCATTCTTTAGCATCCGGGTGTCATCAAAACGCACACCGTTATCCATGCCGCTCTCCCAAGCCGCCGCAATCAGTGTACCATCAGTAGAACCATATTCGCAAATGCCATTGTGATCGTGGTCACGCTCAGCATACCACCATTGATGGAACTTATACAATTTATCAAATATTTCGTCCAAGAACGCTTTGTCTCCTGTAACCTTATAGACATTCATGGCTCCCCATGATGCTACAGGAGGTTTGGAGTCGCGCCAATTGTTACGTGCCTTATTATAACCGATAAAATCAGGAACCATACCATTCTCTGCCTGATAATCGAACAAAGAAAGCATTTCACTCTTGGCCCCTTCGGGATTATAGTACACATTACCCGATGCAATTTGCCAAGCATCCCACGACCAACATCCACCGATGAATCCTGTATAGGAAGGGAAACTACAACCATGGAAGATATCACCGGCAGGAGTACGCCAATTGGAGTTCAACGTCATCAATGCTTTCACAGCAATGTTCCTGTAAGCGTTTTCTTTCATATAAGGACTGTCGGCAGACAGTATCCGTTGAAGCCCCTGATTCCAACGCTGCGCATTCTCGGCAAAACATTGATCAAAAGGTATGGATTTTATTGCAACATACTCCTTATCTGCCTCTTCGCCTTTCAAGGTCAGTGTCTGGCTGTATTCCGAAGTATAACTTTTGCCGGATTGCAGCAAATAGTCACTCTTCTCAACAACTTGCAAACTGTCGTTCCCCACAGTCATCACTTCATCGGCTGTATGGAAAAGCACGGTAGCCGTCACCTCGTCTACCGGCGGTTCGTTACGCAGTGTGATAATCTGGCGATTGGTTCCCCAACGGCGACCGTAGAACGGATAATGGAACCGAACGCCCTTATCCACCTTAGTGGCAGTAGTATTCTCTTCAAAAACACCGCCACTCCAAGTCAGCGACACATTCAAAGGTGTGTCACTAAGATTTGTAATAACAGAACGTACAAAAGCAGTGCGTGAAGTGGCAAAACACAACTCAGTAGTGAATTCCAACCGCGCATCTTTAAAATGTTGTACCAACTTTCCAGGTAGATACTTGGCTGTCTGCATATTACGGACCAAGTCGTACTTTTCACCATTAACCACCAACGTAGGCTGTGCCAACGTTTGGGCAATCCATCCTCTTCCATGCATCGTCATAGGCCCGATGAAGGCACCCGCAAATGCCCTGCTTTGGTTTACTGGCAATGCATAGCCACTCCATGCACCCAGATCAGAGAACAAATTGAGATCCCCATCTACAGGTTGTTCCGGTACATTTTTCACATTCAACAAATTGGGAAAATCTTCCTGTGTCGTAAACAGGGACTTTTCCGGCTGTGTAGCGACCGGGGTACATGCCCCCAGCCAAAGAATGCTACACATTCCATATATAGGAAATAAATGTTTCATAAACGGTTCTTCCAAAATTATACAAACAAGATTACTTGCTATAGTTCGGATTCTGCTCCCAATCGGGATTCAACAGAAATTCACTATGAGGAATAGGAAACAACTGGTGCTTGGTATCTACATAATTCTCAACAAACGGTTTATTGTGAGCTTTCAGCGTTTCTTCTACAATACCCCAGCGAACCAAGTCATACCAGCGCGAACCTTCCAATGCCAGCTCGCAAGGACGTTCTTTGTCTTGCAGATGTTTCAAGACTTCGGCTTTACTCATGGTAAGCGGCAATGCCGGTACATTGACACGTGCACGAACCTTATTTATTATGTTAATGGCCTCTGTTGTTTCACCCTTGTCATTTAGACATTCTGCATAAAGCAACAATACATCGGCATAACGGATAACGGAAACATTAAAGAAACTATAGTCCCAATAATCACTCATACCCTCGGTATAAGTAACATATTTGTGCCAGAAGATTTCTCCTTCTTTGTGGTAATCCTTAAAGGATTTTCCATTCTTATAATAAAAGGGACGACACTCGGGATCGTCAAAAATAAGCGTATGAAGTGCACGGTCGCTAGACTTACCGTCTATAGTCTTATCAGCCAATAACGTCTGACACATCCAATCCGTAGGATAAGCTTCTTCATATGCATCCAGCCCAGCCATAGGTCCCCAATGAACGGTAAACAAGTTATATTCATACTGTCCGCCTGAACGGTCTCCGGTAAACTGAATCTCAAAAAGAGACTCTTTATTGTTCTTGTGCATACCGTCAAAATTATCAGCCCAATTCTCCATCAAGCCAAAAAGACTTCCTTCTTTATCAATGATCTTCTTGAATTCAACTTCGGCTTTACTCAATTCTTTGCGGAACATATAGAACTTACCCAAAAGGGCTGCTGCCGTATAACGCGTGACACGTCCTTTTTCACTTTCCTCATAACTTTCGGGAAGGTCGCTCTGTACTTCTTTCAGTTCAGTTTCAATCAGACTTACCAGTTCTCCCGGATTGGCTTGTGGCGGATAGAACTCTTCATCCGTACCTGCCAATGCCTCCTTATAAATAGGAACTCTCTCGCCAAAATTCACATACAAACGATAATAAAAGTAAGCACGCAAAAAACGGGCTTCGGCTATAGACTGCTTCTTCAAGGCATTGAGTGATTCCGAGTCACCAGGTACAGTGGGAATGTTGGTCAAACATTGATTGGCATAATTAATACCTTTATACAAATTAGTCCACTCCGTCTTGACTACGGAGTTAGTGGGTTCCACATTGAATGATGAAATATTCATCCAACTCGTCACATCATCTCTGTGGGTAATCTCATCACTTCTATATCCGTCTATTACTATGTAGCGTTCAAACGGTATCGCCCAAGATGCATTCGGCTGCAACGCTCCGTATACACTAGTCAATCCTTTCATAATATCCCCTTCACTTTTCCAGAAAATACCAGGTGATAAAGCATTGGGATTAGAGTCTTCATCCAAGAAATCTGTGCAAGAGGAAAAAGACATTCCGCTCAGAAGAGCTGCATATAATAATATGTTTTTGAATTTCATAATCTTCGTATTAAATTTAATTAGAAACCGAATTTAAGACCCATCATAAAGTCACGACTCAAAGGAATGGCTGCATAGTCATATCCCATCTGTCCAACTGAAGAACCGGTTGAAGGATCATATCCTTTGTAGTTGGTAATAGTGAACAAACGGGTAGCGCCTACATAAATACGCAGGTTACTCAAGCCCATTTTCTTACAATATTTAACCGGCAGATTATAACCTATCTGCAAGTTATTCAGACGCAGATAGTCACCATTCTCCACAAAACGGGTGGAAGTACGAGAGTTCTTATTAGGGTCACCAGACACGGCACGTGGAATATCAGTATCAGGATTTTCAGGTGTCCAAGCATTCAAGGCATTCTTACCATAGTTGAACACATGGTCCATACGCTCCAACTGATATTTAGTATAGTTATAACGCTTAGCACCAAAGTCACCGTAGAAATTGGCTACCAAATCAAAGTCTTTATAAGCCAAGTTAATGTTGAATCCCAATGACACCTTCGGTGTACCACTACCCACTTTCACGCGGTCGTTTGTATCAAGCATACCATCTCCATTCTGATCTATGAAACGGATATCACCCGGCTTAGCCACAGGTTGCAGAGGCTGCCAGTTGCCGTTTTGATCCTTATAGCCATGAGCTGTGTTCCATTCGTCCACTTCTGCTTGATTTTGGAAGATTCCGGCAGTTTGATATACCCAGAATTCACCGATTTCACCACCTACATAAGTACGCAAAGCACCGTATTCATAGAGATAGTCAGGATTGGCCATAGATTTCAACACACTTTTATAATGAGATAAATTCAAATCCAAATCATACTTCAATCCTCCGGCTTTGCCATGATAAATGGCTTGCATTTCAAAACCGGTTGTGCGCAACTTACCATCGTTCACCAAGATAGAAGAATTATAGCCGGTAGCTAAACTGATGTTACGGCTAGAAAGCATATCCCTGGTGTTCTTAATATAAGCTTCCGCAGAAAGCTCCAGTTTATTGTTCCATAAACTAATGTCTACACCGATATTCTTATACACCGTCGTTTCCCACTTGATGTTACTGGATGGAAAAGCTGTAATGGCATATCCCATGGAAGTTTCACGACCATCAAAAGGATAGTTCAATGCATGGGTATTGTAGCTCAAAGTAGGAATATATCGATAAAGACCTATGTTCTGATTACCCAAAGCACCGTAGCTCAAACGGAGTTTAAACATGGAAACAGTTTCTTTCAAATTTTCCCAAAATGGTTCATTAGCAATGTTCCAGCCCAATGATACAGAAGGGAAGAACCCCCACTTGTTACCTTTAGCAAAACGTGAAGAGCCATCATAACGGAAAGAAGCCATAATCATATAACGCATCATGTAGTTGTAGTTCACACGGCTAAAGAGAGAACGGAGGGCACTGCGGGTCTTGGTACCACCTACAGAATAGTTACTTTTAGCATGTCCCATCAAGCTCATACTGTTATTCTCAAAATCAGAACCGGAAGCACTAAGGTCTTCATACTTATTTTCTTCCTGAGAAAGTCCCAATAAAAGAGAAAGATTGTGTATTTCAGCAATGGTCTTGTCATAATTAGCAGTCAATTCCAACAAATCGTTGGTTGTCTGCGAACGTGATTCAGATAAACTAGCCATCGTGTTTCGTTTGGCCGCCCCAATCTCATAGGTAGGTGTAAAAAGACGAGATTTGCTAAAGTACATATTACGGCTGGCATTGAATTTCACGATAAGCCCTTTAATCGGCTCGTACTGCAAATAGCCGGAAGCTGCGATATAATCGGTAGAGCTTGTATTATCAATCAATTTATTAAAAGCAACCTGATTACCGGCATCAGACATACCCATACCAGAGATGGCACCACCATAACCACCATCGTTGTTCTCATCATAAAGGAACGCTAACGGCTCCATATTCGTCACCTGATAAATGGAAGAGAAACCCGAATTGGATTCCAAATCGGCCGACCAACGGCTATAGCTTACAGATTCACCCATTTTAAACTTACCACGGGTAACATCAGAGTTTAAACGGAAACCGAACTTTTCATCTCCGGTAGCAATAGTCACACCGTCCGTCTTACTATAGAAAGCAGAAAGAGACACATTGGAATTAGCACTACCTGCCGTATAACCAATGTTATATTTTTGTGTAAAACCACGTTGATAATACTCTTTCTGCCAATCAGTATCAGCAAACTGACTCGGGTCTCTCTCGTACTCGCTGATATATTTAGGCCAGCGGCTTTCATCCGTACCTGCATTTGTTAATGCCATCTTACGTACTTTAATAAACTCAGCTGAATTACAAACTTCCAGACGCTTCGGCATGGCACTCAACCCCCAATAACCGGAAAAAGTAATCTTCGGAGCTGAATTCATCGTACCACGATGTGTTTCAATCAAAATAACACCAGCTGCCGAACGTGAACCATAGATAGCGGCAGTAGCAGCATCTTTCAATACGGAAATCGATTTAATATCTTCAGGATTAAGATAAGACATATTACCCGGAACACCATCGATAATCACTAGTGGACCGTTACTTTCACTGTTCTCGCCATCATCATCTTTCCAAGAAGTCACACCGCGTACCTGCAAAGTGGCAGAAGAACCGGCAGCACCACTGCCAAAGTTTACCGACAAACCCGGAGCCATACCTTGCAATGCCATCTCTGCATTTGCAGTAGGAATCTTAGACAGTTTATCACCCGATACTGATGTTACCGAACCTGAAACATCAGACTTTTTCTGTGTACCATAACCAATTACAACCACCTCATCCAATGTCTTGGTATCTTCTATTAATACAATTTTTATAGTAGACTGATTACCTATTTTCACGGTCTTTGTGGTATAACCTACATAAGAAACAATCAATTCAGTTCCCTTACCGATAGATAAAGTAAAACGACCATCCAAATCAGTAATCGTACCGTTTGTAGTACCTTTTTCCAATACACTGGCACCAATGATAGGTTCACCCTGCTCATCGGCTACAATACCGTTTATAGATTTCTGTTGTTTCACAGCTTCTACTTCGGGAGTTGCTTGCTTATATAATACAATATGACGATTTTCTATTTTATAATCGATACCTGATTTTGAAAATAACCGATCTAAAATCTGGTTAATCGTTTTATTTTCTACTTTAATGGATACTTTTCTATTGACATTGACTTGATTCAGATTATAGGTAAAATAGAAATTTCCTTTTTTCTCAATAGCATTAATCACGTCATGCACCGTAGTATTTTCCATGTCCAAAGACATCTTCACATTCTGTGAATAAGCGATGCCTGCCCAACACGGGACAGTTCCCAATAATAGAAAAAGAACAAAGAATTTCATAATTAACAATGTTTTTCGTAGCCATAGTGATTTTTGCTCACCCAATGGCGTGCATTTCATAATATTATCCATACATTTGTAATTGATTAGTTTGTAATAAATTATAAGGTTACTCATTAATCCGGGTCGAAAGATGGTGGTGCGTCTTCGACCCTTCATTTTTTGCAAAGGTTTTACTTCATAGGCATCCGTTGTTTTTCAAAGTTTCACATACTGTTATTTTTTATATAGGTATACCGTTTTCTTTTCAATTCTATAATCCACCCGTCTGGTTTCTTTCAACAATTCCATCGCCTGGGCTATGGTCAAGTCTTTCCTAAAATGGCAAGTGAAATATTCTTCAACCAGCGAACTATCCATAATCCTGATTTTCACATCATACCGACGTTCTATAACCTTTGCCATTTCTTTCAAAGTCTTATTGTCGAATCTCAGGTCACCAGTAGTCCAACTATCCACATTTGCCTGCGCCGAATTCCTTATTAACACCAAGCCATCACTAACGGTGTAATATACCTGGTCATTGGGCGACATTCTTTCCTTACTTCTGTCATCTAAGGTTGATACTTCTACCGAACCTTCTTTCAAAGTAATCCAACTCGGTTCATCCAAATAGGCTTTTGCATTAAATTTTGTACCCAACACCCTGATATTCAACATCGGCAATTTCACCGTAAACGGACATTTGGGATTATGTGCCACCTCAAAATAGCCCTCTCCTTCCAATGTGACCGTTCTATATTTTTCCGAGAACTTAGCCGGATAAGAAAAACGGCTCTCAGCGTTCAGCCAGACTGTTGTTCCGTCACTCAGCAATAAAGAAACCCGTTGGCCTTTCGGAACCACTACCGTATTGTATGCTTCCGGTTCCTCTTTCGTGATATAGAACAAGTTTGTCGCAAAAAGACAAACAGCAACCAACACAGCCGCATACTTCCACCATTCCCTGACGGTAAATCTCTGTATCGGTTTCTCTCTTTTCTCTATCTGTCCACTCAAGCCAAGTTGTCTGCTCAGTTGCCGATAAGCTTCATCCATACGTCCTTTATCCGAAAAACGCATTTCAGCTTTCAGTCCCCAGATTTGCTCCAGCTCAAATAAACGCTGACGGTTATCTTTCTCTTTCAACCACTCTAAAATCTCTTTTTCTTCGGTTGCAGTACAATGCTTATTGATATATCGAATTAAAATTTCGTCCTTCATTTACTTTCTTTATTGTCTTTCATTATTAAGACAATTAACCTAGAAGGAACTACGGGGTTAAAAAGAAAAAAAAATGCTTTTTTTGCATTTTATTTTTTACAGACTCCAGAAAAAGCCTGCATGAAGGTATTAACGAAGCAAAAACAACAGACAGAACAATACCTCCTTCAAATCCTCTCTCAAGAATTTTGTGGCTTTCTGTACATGTTCTTCCACCGTACGGGATGAAATATGCATAGCCTCCGCTATCTCTTTATAAGTCATCTCTTTAAAGTAAGACAATTCGAAAGCCTGACGACATTTAGGAGGTAATTTAGAGATGGAAGCTTTCAACAATTTCCGGATATCACGCTCAACCACCTCATTCCACAATTCGTTGGCGTCCGATCCTGCCAGCTGAAAGACCATGCGTTCTTCCGCCAAACGTACCTCCTCCTCATGCCCCAGCACAACAGCTTGGTGCTTCAGATAATTCAGGCAATTATTCTGTGTGCATTTATAAAGGAAAGAATGAATGGCATTGGGTATCAAAGCGGACTTCTGCTCCCAATACATGACAAAGACACTTTGTACAATATCTTCGGCAATATGTTCAGGCACAAAACGGCAAGCTACAGACATCAGACGAGGATAGAAAAGATTAAAAAGAAGACGAAACTCCGTCTCGTCTCCTTTTTGTACTTTATTTATATCTATAGAAATTGTTTGCATCTCCACATCCAATCCAAAGTTAACAGATACAAAGCTAATTTATTTTTCCAACTCCTGCAAACTTTCCATTTTCTTTGTTTCCAGGAACTCATAGATACCACAAAGATGTTCTTTTACCTTTTTATTCCCAAATTCATACACTTTCGTCACTAATCCGTCCAAAAAGTCACGATCATGAGATACAACAATCAATGTACCGTCAAAATCCATCAAAGCTTGTTTCAGGATATCTTTGGTTTTCATATCCAAGTGATTGGTAGGCTCATCTAAAATCAACAGATTCACCGGTTCTAACAATAGTTTGATCATGGCAAGACGAGTACGTTCTCCACCACTGAGCACTTTCACCTTCTTCATGGAAGCTTCGGGGCCGCCAAACATAAATGCACCCAGCAAGTCTCGTATTTTATTACGGATCTCCCCTTTCGCCACATCATCTATCGTTTGAAAGACCGTGAGGTTCTCGTCCAACAAAGAGGCTTGATTCTGAGCAAAATAACCAATCTGCACATTGTGTCCCAGCGTCAAAGTCCCTTCATGCTCTATCTCACGCATGATACATTTTACCAAAGTAGACTTACCTTCACCGTTCTTGCCCACAAAAGCCACTTTATCCCCTCTCTCGATGGTCAATGAGGCATTCTTGAAAACCACATGATCACCATAGGTCTTTCCTACCCCGTCCATAATGACCGGGTAATTTCCACTTCGCGGAGAAGGCGGGAATTTCAACCGCAATGCTGAGGTATCTTCTTCGTCCACTTCAACCAATTCTAATTTCTCAAGCATCTTCACACGGCTCTGCACTTGCAAAGTTTTGCTATAAGTTCCTTTGAACCGTTCTATGAAATCCTTGGTTTCCTGTATCATCTTCTGCTGCTCCTCATATTGCTTCATCTGTTGCTCGCGACGTTCTTTACGCAATATCAGATATTGGGAATAATTCACTTTATAATCATAGATACGTCCCATCGTTACTTCAATGGTACGGGTCGTGATATTATCTACAAATTTACGGTCGTGGCTGATGACAATTACCGCTTTGGCACTATTGACCAAGAAATCCTCCAACCACTGGATGGATTCAATATCAAGATGGTTGGTGGGCTCATCCAACAATAATACATCCGGATTCTGGAGCAATAATTTAGCTAACTCAATACGCATACGCCAGCCACCGCTGAAATCACTGGTAGGGCGATTGAAGTCCTCACGCATAAAACCAAGTCCCAGCAAAGCCTTTTCCACATCTTCTTCAAAATGAGTAAGATCAATGGAATAAAACTTCTCACTCATGGTAGAAACCTTCTCGATTAACTCCATATATGAATCACTTTCATAATCGGTACGTGTTTCAAGTTCCTTATTTATGGCTTCTATTTCTGCCTCCATAGCATGAAGATGCGCGAATGCCTGAGAAGCTTCCTCGAATACAGTACGCCCATCCTCTGTCATCAGATGCTGGGGAAGATAAGCTATCACACAATCCTTAGGAGCCGACACCTTTCCACGACTAGGTTGCCGCACACCAGCCAAGATCTTTAATAAGGTAGACTTGCCCGCACCATTTTTCCCCATCAAGGCAATACGGTCTTTCTCATTTATCTGAAAAGATATGTCACTAAACAAGGTGGTACCGCCAAACTCAACGGTCAATCCATCTACTGAAATCATATTTATTCTTTTAATCAGCAAGAGGGTGCGTCAAAAAAATGATTCAAGCTACCATTTTTTTGACACCCCCTCCTACAAGTTTTATACTTCATTGTTTTTATACTTTTTACCAATATCAGCTTGCCAATATTAATATCAATAATTGGGCAGTCAGAATACGAAGGAACATGGACACCGGATACACAGTAGAATAACCTACCGCCGGAGCATTATTACCTGCTGTCTGATTAGAATACGCCAATGCGGGGGGGATCTGTGTTACTACCTGCAATAAGCCCCATCAACATGAAATAATTCATCTTGTAATGCCAGCGTGCAACCGCTCCCATTATTAATAAAGGTATAACTGTAATAAGGAAACCACAACCCACATACAACAAACCATCTCCATCGACAACCGTATTCACAAAATTCGCACCAGCCTTTATCCCCACACTGGCAAGGAACAAAGCAATACCAATTTCACGCAACATCAAATTGGCACTCATAGTGGTATAAGTCACTAATTTCAATTTATATCCGAAACGACCTATCAAAATAGATACAATCAACGGACCACCGGCCAAACCCAATTTTACCGGAGTAGGAATACCTGGAAACGCAATAGGCAGACTACCAAAGAAAATACCCAGGAAAATACCCACAAAAATAGTCACGATATTAGGATGATCCAAACGTTTCAATGAGTTACCCATCAAATTGGCAACACGTTCCACCGCATCCTGAGGACCTACCACCATTACACGGTCACCTACCTGCAAGGTCAAGTTACGTGAAGCGAAAATATCCATACCTGAACGGTTGACACGGGTCACATTCACACCATACATACTACTGAAATGAAACTCACCCAATTGCTTACCATTCATTTTAGGTTGTGTAATCAAAATACGGCGGGATACCATCGGAGTATCCTGCTTTTCCCAATCCACTTCAATTTTAGGACCGATAAAAGCAATAATGGCTTCCGCATCGTCCTCTGCACAAACCACAAACAACTGATCACCAAGATGGAAGACAGTATCACGATTAGGAATACTGACATGACCGTTCTGCAATATACGTGAACAAACAAAGTCACGCCCCATGAAGTCTCTGACCTGAAGCAACGTTTTTCCTGCCAACGCCTCATTATGTACTTCCAGGTGCATCATACGAGGAGTCAGATGAGGATTTGCAGCTTCTTCTTTAGCGATATCCTCTTCCTCCTTTTTCAAATTAATCCGGCAAATGTAGCGGATAGCAATAATGGAACCAATGATACCCAGCACTCCCAACGGATAAGCGCACGCATATCCCATCGCTATCTGCGGACCATTGTAATTCAACTGGCTCAACGCTTCGTTGGCAGCACCCAGTCCCGGCGTGTTCGTTACGGCACCACAAAGAATACCCACCATCATAGGCAGCTCTATCCGACCGTTCAAGCCATAATACAAAGCCACAGCCACAACAATGTTCAATGCAACAATCCCCATTGCCACTAGATTCATGGCAATCCCTCCTTTCTTAAAGGAAGAGAAAAAAGAAGGACCTACCTGAAGTCCGATACAGAACACGAACAATATCAGTCCGAAATCCTGTAAAAATGTAAGTATCTGTGTATTCCCCGTTAAGCCGAAATGTCCGCAGACAATACCGGTAAACAAAACAAAAGTAACACCTAACGATACCCCGAAAAATTTAATTTTTCCCAGCAACACTCCTACTGCAATCACAAAGGAATAAAGCAGCACGATATGCGCTATTGAGTTTTCATCAAATAATAGATTTTGTAACCAGTCCATGATATAATACTATGTTTTTATAAATTGCCGCAAAATTAATGAATTCCCCTCACTCAGCCCAACAATTTGAAAACTATTATTTCATGATTCCTATTTATTTTGCAATATCCACTTTGCAATAAGAACATCTTTTGTTTTCGTCACTTAACAAAATGACAGAAACCTCTCTTTCTCCTTTATGAAAATAGCTAAAAAAAGGATTCTATTTAAAAGGTTTTAGTATATTTGCCCGTACTATTGAAAAAGTATGTGATATAATTCTTAAATATTAATACCGAATAAACTATGGCAGATAGTAAAGAGAAACTCTTTTCGGACTTCCCAGCCGTTTCTACGGAACAGTGGATGGAAAAGATTACAGCAGACTTGAAAGGCGCTGATTTTGAAAAGAAATTGGTTTGGAGAACCAACGAAGGTTTTAAAGTAAAACCATTTTATCGCCAGGAAGATCTGGAAGGTTTGAAAACAACTGAAGGACTACCCGGAGAATTCCCCTATGTAAGAGGCACGAAGAAAAACGACAATACTTGGTTCGTGCGTCAGGAAATCAAAGTAGAATGCCCTAAAGAGGCTAATGCTAAAGCACTGGATATTTTGAACAAAGGTGTTGACTCATTGGGATTCTACGTAAAGAAGAAAGACCTCAGTCCTGAATATATCGAAACATTATTGAATGATATCTGTGCGGAATGCATTGAGTTAAACTTCTCCACTTGCCAAGGACATACGGTGGAATTAGCCAAATTATTGGTTGCTTACTTCCAAAAGAAAGGATACGACCTGACCAAGTTGCAAGGCTCCGTCAACTATGACCCTATGGGTAAAATGATGGTAAAAGGCAAAGACCTTAGCAATTTCATCACTACTGCCAAAGAATTGGTAGAAGTACTGGCTCCGCTACCTAAATTCCGTTGTATCTGTGTCAATGCGATAGAACTGAACAATGCCGGATCTTATATTTCACAAGAACTGGGCTATGCATTGGCTTGGGGTAACGAATATCTGAGCAAGCTGGTAGAAGCAGGAGTTCCTGCCGCACTGGCTGCCAAGAAAATAAAATTCAATTTCGGCATCAGTTCCAACTATTTTCTAGAAATTGCCAAGTTCCGCGCAGCACGTATGTTATGGGCGGACATCGTAAAAGAATATCATCCTCAATGCAACCGCCAGCCCGAATGTCCGAACAAAGCGGAAGACGGTACTTGTCTCTGTGCCTGCAAAATGGTGGCACATGCTGAAACATCCACTTTCAACCTGACTTTGTTTGATGCACATGTAAACCTGCTCCGCACTCAAACCGAAGCGATGAGTGCCGCCTTGGCAGGAGTCAACTCCATCACCGTAACCCCGTTTGACAAGACTTACGAAACTCCGGACGACTTCTCTGAACGTATCGCCCGTAACCAACAGTTATTGCTAAAAGAAGAATGTCATTTCAACAAAGTAGTTGACCCCGCCGCGGGTTCTTACTTTATTGAAAATTTAACAATTTCTATTGCCACACAGGCATGGGAATTATTCTTGAAAGTAGAAGACGAAGGAGGAATGCTGGAAGCAGTAAAAGCAGGAAAAGTACAGGAAGCGATCAACGCAAGCAACAAGGCCCGCCACGATTCCGTTTCAAAACGCAAAGAAATTCTACTGGGTACCAACCAATATCCTAACTTCAATGAAAAAGCAGGCGAAAAGGCTCCTGTAGAAGCCAAATGTTGTTGTGGAGGTAATCATGACAACTGTGAAAAGCCGTTTGCCACATTAAACTTCGACCGTGCTGCCAGCCAGTTTGAAGCACTTCGTTTGCAGACAGAGAAATCCGGCAAACGTCCGAAAGCATTTATGCTGACTATCGGTAATCTGGCCATGCGTCAAGCACGTGCCCAATTCTCATGCAACTTCCTGGCTTGTGCCGGTTACGAAGTAATCGACAATTTGGGCTTCCCCACAGTAGAGGCCGGTGTCGAAGCAGCTATGAAAGCCGGTGCAGACATCGTAGTTATCTGTTCCAGCGATGATGAATATGCAGAATATGCTATTCCTGCATTCAAGGCATTGGACGGACGAGCTATTTTCATTGTTGCAGGTGCTCCTGCTTGTATGGAAGAGCTGAAAGCCGCAGGCATCGAAAACTTTATCCATGTACGTGTCAACGTATTGGACACATTGAAAGAATACAACGCTAAGTTAGGAATTAAGTAAGGAAGAACAATGAAACCGAATTTTAAAAATATAGATATATATGCCGGATTTCAACCTCAGAATGGTATGGAATGGCAAAAAGAAAATGGCATCACCGCCGACTGGAAAACGCCGGAACACATCAATGTGAAGCCTGTTTACACTAAAGAAGATTTGGAAGGCATGGAGCACTTGAACTATGTAGCAGGTATTCCTCCTTATCTTCGCGGCCCGTACTCCATGATGTACACTTTCCGTCCTTGGACTATCCGCCAATACGCAGGTTTCTCCACTGCCGAAGAAAGTAATGCATTCTATCGCCGTAATTTGGCATCAGGCCAGAAAGGCTTGTCTGTCGCATTCGACCTTCCGACACACCGCGGCTATGACCCCGACCATGAACGTGTAGTAGGTGACGTAGGTAAGGCAGGCGTGTCTATTTGCTCATTGGAAAATATGAAAGTTTTGTTCGATGGTATTCCTTTGAACAAGATGTCTGTTTCCATGACCATGAATGGTGCCGTACTTCCCATCATGGCATTCTATATCAATGCAGGTTTGGAACAGGGAGCCAAATTGGAAGAAATGGCCGGAACCATCCAGAATGATATCTTAAAAGAGTTTATGGTGCGTAACACTTATATTTATCCACCTGCCTTTTCCATGAAGATCATCTCTGACATATTTGAATATACCTCACAAAAAATGCCTAAGTTCAATTCCATCTCCATCTCGGGCTACCACATGCAGGAAGCAGGTGCCACAGCAGATATTGAATTGGCTTATACACTGGCTGACGGTTTGGAATATCTTCGGGCCGGAGTAGCCGCAGGTATAGACATCGATGCATTCGCTCCGCGTCTGTCATTCTTCTGGGCTATCGGCATGAATCATTTTATGGAAATTGCCAAAATGCGTGCGGCACGTATGCTGTGGGCTAAAATTGTCAAGCAGTTCAACCCGAAGAATCCGAAATCACTGGCATTGCGTACCCATTCCCAGACTTCGGGCTGGTCATTGACGGAGCAAGATCCGTTCAACAATGTAGGTCGTACTTGTATTGAAGCTATGGCAGCAGCATTGGGACACACCCAGTCACTGCACACCAACGCATTGGATGAGGCAATTGCATTGCCCACCGACTTCTCTGCACGTATCGCACGTAATACTCAGATTTATATTCAGGAAGAAACATATGTTTGCAAGAACGTGGACCCATGGGGTGGTTCTTACTATGTAGAATCTTTAACTAACGAACTGGCTCACAAGGCTTGGGAACATATTCAGGAAATTGAAAGCTTGGGCGGTATGGCAAAAGCTATCGAAACCGGAGTACCCAAAATGCGTATTGAAGAAGCTGCGGCACGTACTCAGGCCCGTATCGACTCCGGTGCCCAGACAATTGTCGGCACTAACAAATATCGTTTGGAAAAAGAGGATCCTATCGATATCCTTGAAGTAGACAATACAGCCGTACGTTTGGAACAAATTGAAAATCTGAAGCGTTTGAAAGAAGGCCGCAATCAAGCAGAAGTAGACAAAGCTTTGGCAGCCATCACCGAATGTGTAAAGACAGGTAAAGGCAATTTGCTGGAACTGGCTGTAGAGGCAGCTCATGTCCGTGCTACCTTGGGCGAGATTTCGGATGCTTGTGAAACAATTGTAGGACGTTATAAAGCAGTAATCAGAACTATATCAGGCGTGTACTCATCAGAAAGTAAAAAGGATACAGACTTCGCAAGAGCTTGCGAACTGACCGAAGAATTTGCAAAGAAGGAAGGCCGCCGTCCGCGTATCATGATTGCCAAGATGGGACAGGACGGACACGACCGTGGTGCAAAAGTAGTTGCAACAGGTTATGCCGACTGTGGTTTCGACGTAGATATGGGACCGTTGTTCCAAACTCCTGCCGAAGCTGCTCGTGACGCAGTGGAAAACGACGTTCATGTAGTAGGTGTTTCTTCATTGGCTGCCGGACACAAGACACTGATCCCGCAGATTATTGAAGAATTAAAGAAATTAGGTCGTGAAGATATTTTGGTCATCGCCGGTGGTGTTATCCCTGCTCAAGACTATGACTTCTTATACAAGGCAGGTGTTGTAGCAATCTTCGGCCCCGGAACTTCTGTTGCCAAAGCAGCTGTTCAGATTATGGACATTTTACTGGACGAAGAGGAATAAGCTTTTTCACCTGAATAGTTTATCATTTTAAACAATAGTAAAGAATCTGTTTACACTTATTTCGTGTTTACAGGTTCTTTACTTTATTCAAGACAATGGATTATAACGATAGACCAAGGATAAATTAAATCCATTTCTTCTAAATTACCCAAAAACATCAACAAAATTGATATTAGACAACCCTAGTAATACAAAAAGAAAACCAGAAAAGCTATCGGTCTTGCAAAACAAAGGTTATGTCAAGCAAAAAGGTGGGACAAAACTTTCAAGAAAAATTCTGCCCACCTCCTTTAAGAGAAAATTTATGTGTTAGAGAGAATTATCAATAGTTCTTCGTACAAAGTGAATTAAAGTCAGTTTCAATTTTAGGTATCTCCCACACCCAACCTTGTGCATCTTTATCCTTTTCAAGAAAAGTACAGAAAGCTATATCAAAATTTGATCCACGCTTAATAGACATATGCAAACGTTTCAAATCATAAAAACGAAAACCTTCACCCCACAATTCCACCCGGCGACTATTCATAATTTCCTCTGCCAAAGCATCACCGATATTTCCTTTTGAAACATAAGAGGGATCGCGGGTTATCTGGAATTTAGTAAACACAGCCTGCGCCTCACTATCTTTTCCTGCACGAGCCAATGCTTCGGCCTGGGTGAGATACATTTCTGCCAAACGCATAAATGCGACATCACCTACAGCATCGGCTGTAGAACGGGCAGTAAACTTACGGTTTTGATAAGCATTCTTTGCATAACTTGATGATGGAACAGATGCTTCCCCTGTCGGATCCCACCACGCACGCCGTAAGTCTGTTTCAGACATCGTTTCATAAGCATCCACATTTATGCACTTCACTCCCTGACGAATGGCACTGGAGTTAAAGTTCCATGACATATATGCATAATAAGAATAAAAATAGACAGTCTTATCATCGGGAGTCATTGCAGCATACATCGCTTCTTTAGTGTCCGTCGTGATATTGGCAAACCCACAATTCAACTGACTGCCAGTCATCAACCGGTGACCACCAGCTTCAGCTAAAGAAACAGACTTCCCTGCATAAACCGCCGCATTATTATAATCTTGCATGGCCAGTGCTACACGTGCCTTCAATCCCCATGCCACCATCTCGCTATAATGATTGACATCATTTACTTTTATTCCACTCAAAAGTATACAAGCCTCATCCAAATCATTATTGATTTTAGCATAAACATCTTCTACGGAATTACGTGCCTGCTCTTCGGCCACAGCTTTTTCACGATAAGGAATTCCATCCTGTGTATTATCCTTGCCGGCTTCATAACGTTTTGCATAAAGCTGGACCAAATTAAAATGAGCCCAAGCACGGATACATAAGGCTTCTCCCTTTATCTGGTCAAACAATTCCTGGCTAGTTATTTCAACTTCCTCCAAACCCGCCAAAATTTTATTGGCATTCAGAATCCATTGATAATAAATCTGCCAGAACTTATAATTATAACCATTCGTTTCATTCATATTGCATTGCCATCCTAAATAGGCCGCCTTCATCCATGTATTTGTCTGCCAATTCATATCATCAGCCTCTGCATCACGTGACATCATAAAACCGGGTTCACCGCCCAGACACTGATATCCGCTTTCCTGAGAAACCATCTCTTTATGAATTCCGTTCAATGCTATATAAAGATTGTCCAACGAGGTGTTTATTGTCGTTTCTGAAACAGAGGTAGACGGAATGGTATCCAGATAATCACCGGCACAACCGGATAGAGACATTACTCCAACTGTCGCTAATCCTAATGTTATATTTTTAATTGATCTCATAATTCTTTTATTTTTAGAATGAAACATTAAGCCCTAACGTGATATTACGGGACGGCATATACTCATTATAAGTTACACCGGAATAGTTGGCCATCGGGTTCAATCCCTGACGGGCTTTCAACATGAACAAGTTTTCCGCAGTCAGATTCAAACGGGCACTCTTAAGCATCACTTTGCTCAACCAAGTTTTTGGGAGCTGATAGCCAATAGTGACAGATCTTAAATTAAGATAATCCGAGCTGGTAAGCCAACGAGTTGAATAAGACTGACCAATATTCGTGGTATGAGCCGCACTATTGTCTATACGGGGAACCTCAGTAATATCCCCTGCCTGTTTCCATGCTTTTAACAAATCCGGACTTTGTGCATAACCAAATTCAGTCATACTCATCATGGTAGCATAATTAGTATCCAGAATCTGACCGCCCAACTGGTAAGAGAATACAGCAGCCAAATCAAAGTTCTTATAACTAACTCTGACATTAAACCCACCATACACATCAGGAATAGAAGAACCGCTGAAGTCGTATTTAGCATAAGTATACGAATTGGTCAATTCCTTACCATCAATAGTCACTACTGTTTTTTTATACTCATCAAACTGGCTCTGCGTAATGTTTCCATCCCCTGTTCCGATATTCCCTTGATTATATTTACTTACATCAGCCACATATAAACCATCACCGGTCTGAGGGTCTACCCCATGCCATTGACGAAGCCAGAATTCATAAATGGACTTTCCTTCCAACCACTTTTTAGAGCCACTGATATATCCATTTTCTTTCATTGTAGCCGGCAGGTTCTTGATCTTATTCTTCACAAAAGTAGCATTGGCCCCAACTGATACACTCCAATCTTTATTTTTAAATGCATTATAATCCAACTCTATTTCCACTCCTGAATTAGTAACCTTACCGATATTCTGTATAATGGATGTTACTCCGACAGAAGCAGGCTGGGAAACATCAAACAACAAATCCTTGGAATCTTTCTTAAAATATTCAATAGTACCCGTCAAACGGTCAAACAAACCAAATTCAAGAGCAATATCCGTAGATATCTGTGTTTCCCATTTCAATGAGGGATTGGCTATCACCGTGAAGTAGGCTCCAGCTTCTGAGCCATTCTTATATCCCAAACCATATAAGGTCTGATAAGGATAATAATCAGGATCACCATCACTATCCAATATATTATCATTACCTGTTTCACCGTAAGAAGCACGTAATTTCAAGTTATTCACCCATTTCACATCCTTCATAAATGCCTCTTCACTAATTCTCCAGCCTGCTCCGAACGACCAGAAATTCCCCCATCGGTTCTCTTTTGCAAAACGCGAGGAACCATCATGGCGATAAGAAAGTGAAGCGTAGTATTTATGCGCATAATCATAATTGATACGGCCAAAGTAACCTTCCTTTTTATAGGTGTCCGTATAGGAGCTAAGTGAACTGATATTTACGAAATTACCAAATTCATACATGCCCGAAACTGTTTCCTGGGTCTTCATACCATACAGATACTCATACTTATAAGAATAGTTTTCATGTCCCAAAAGAACGTCAAAGTTATGATTTCCGATAGACTTGCTATAAGTTATCAATTGATTGAAGGTCTGAGTCAGCGTTCGGGTAGACATTTGGTTCAAACGACCCGGTCCGGCAGTGCCATCGCCCACATAAGGATTTTCATAGACTTTACGACGATAATCAATATTATTGATAGAGTAATTGGCTGTAAGGTTCAACCCTTCAACCGGAGTCAAAGTGAGATAAGTATGTCCAGTCTGATTAACACGCACCAGTTCACGTTGATTGAACTCTGTTTCAGCTATCGCATCACGTCCATTATTCGACAAGCGAGTTCCTTCATAATCATAAATATATTCACCCGGATCAGTAGTTGCCTTACCATTAGCATCCAAATAAGCACCGGTTTCCAAATCATGTTTATGAACGGGATATATAGGAGCCATGGTACGAATAAAACGGGTAAGGTTACTATATGAACTCGAATTTCCCGAATCTGAAGTTGAATAATTGGATACCGTACGCGTTACTCCCAAGTTCAAACCAGTCTTGAACCATTTAGTAGGATACACATTATAATTCAAACGGCCAGAATAACGTTCGAAGTCAGTCTTGATCATGTAACCATCATCTTTCAAATAACCAACAGAAGCATAAGTATCACTCTTGTCAGTCTTTGTATTATAGCTCAAGTTATATTCCTGACGGTAACCAGTCTTGAATGCTGCATCTTCCCAATCCAAGTCATCACCCCACTTCAATGCATCAGCAGAAGAATTCAGTTTTCCATCAGTTCCGACAATGGCATCATCTGCGACATCAACAAAAGGATTATACTTCAATGTACTTCCAATTTTAGATGTTGCCAATGAGGCCGCCGTTGCAGCATCCTTACCAGATGTAATATAAGAGTTCTTCAACATCTCCCATTGTAAAGGATAGTAATCATAAATCCCCACCTTTTTATAATCTTTATAAGCCCTGTTTGACCATCCTTGGTTAATGGTTAAGTTTACTCCTGTTCCACCTGACTCTTTACCTTTTTTAGTAGTAATCAAGATCACACCATTACCCGCACTTGAACCATACAAAGAAGTAGATGCCGCATCTTTCAATATAGTCATAGACTCAATATCCGCAGGATTAATATCACCTATGCTACCATTGTAAATTGTTCCGTCCACTACATATAAAGGAGCATTGGATGCATTGACTGAGCCAAACCCACGAATACGGATAGAAGAAGATTCACCAGGTTGTCCGGTGGCAGCAGTCACCTGAACTCCGGAAGCATTTCCTTCCAATGCAGCTGTAACATTAGTGATAGCACGTTTCTCTATGGATTTGGCCCCTACTGTGGAAGCAGCTCCTGTAAAAGATGATTTTTTCTGTGTACCATAAGCCACTACAACGACCTCATCAATCAATTCCGTATCACTTTGCATCACTACTCTTTGCTCACCACCCTTTATAGCCAATTCTTGTGTTTTCATACCGACAAACGATATTACCAAAGATTTTGCATTGACCGGAATATTGTTTATACTATACCGGCCATTCATATCGGTAATAGTTCCAAGGGTAGTACCTTTCACAAGAACCGAAGCTCCGACAATCGGCTCATTGTCTTCTGCCGAAACTACAACTCCAGTAATTCGGGATACTTGAGCCATTGCCATACCTGTCCATAGGAATAGACAAGCCAACGTAAACAAAACTCTCTTTTTCATAAAAAAACTTTTTAATTTAACGTTCATAAATGCTAAGTTCTCTTAGAACTTAGATAAAAACGCTCAAAAAGAGTTGTTTTGCTGGATTTGGCAAGCAAAAAGTAAGGCTTAATAGAATAAAATTATTTATTATCCAACATTTTATCTGCAATTTCTTTGATATTTAATATATTTTCATATCTTTGCAGCAATATTTAATATAAAGTTCTAAGAGAACTTAGGTCATGTTAATAATTGAATTATAGGGAATTAATAAGACTCAAAACATATTGTAACACTTTTACATACCTCACATATTCTCAGACAAAATGAAGTTCCTTGGGGAGAGTTACAATTTACCTTTGTCTACAATCAGCAAGGGCCACGCCGAAATTCGACGAAGCCCATTCCTAAAATACTCCATTTACCCATCCTTACTCCCCAAAGACAAGTACAATATTTATTCTTCTATCAACTCATACTTTCCTTCCGGGAACCAGCGTTCCAATATATTATCCACTTCTGATTCAATCTCAGGAGTCACATAGCGGCACACCTTTTTATAAGCATAAACCAAAGATACCGCTTCATCAATCCAGCCGATAATTGGTAACCGCTTAGCCGAAATCAAATCGATCGGCAATACCAGATACGAAAGTGCCGCCACAATCAACATCTTATCCGAAGAAGGAGTTTCGGGGCTTCGCAATACATAATATAATAGAAGTACAGGACGAGCAGTCGTTCTACCGGTGGCCTTTGCGTAATCCGTAATTTTCTCCCACAGGAGTTCATAATCAATCAAGTTTTTTTTCATTTTCATATATGATTTTGTTAAGGGTAATATATCTATTATTCCGGTAAATTTATGAACTTAACTTCGTAAGCCAAGCAACTTATGTTCGTGAATCAAGTTACTTAACTTACTTGCCCCATGAACTTAAGCTCATTCAAATGATTATCTTGTTTATTTTCCGGTACTCATCACTCCGGAATCGTTATCACTATTATTCACCCTCCGTTGACCTGTCTTAAACTTACGGCCAAACGAGAAATTATAAGAAACACTTGCCAAAAACATTTGTGAGCTCTCCTTCACATAATTCGTTTTTTTATAAGAAGCATATTTATTCCAGTTCTCAGTCTGTTGCTTATAATTATCCGTAAACGGATTGAAAGCGCCTAGCCCCACACGCAAATTCTTATGCGTGTAATACATCATCAATACCTGAATATTCTCTCCCCCCGACAAGGTTTCCCCCCAGAAATTATTCCAGTTAGTATTCATCTGCCAGTAAAGAGAGAACTGCTTGTAATTAAAGGATGCTTCAGCATTACAATACCAGTTTGTATAAATATGAGAATATGTATTACCATGACTCATATAATGGTTTACTCCACCGGTAAACGAGAACTGTAGCATATCCTTAATAGGACCGACACGCAAAGTCAGACGCCCCGATAATTTCTGCCAATCCTTTTGATTGTCCCATGTCTGTACAATCTTGTCACCGTCCTGATACTTCTCGTCCATAATGGCATTCGGCTGATAATCATACGCTCCCCAAATATTAGAATAAAATATACCTTTCTGCCATTCGTATGTCAACTCTGTGTGATAACGCAAATAGGCTTTCAAGTTCGGATTGCCTCGTCTGATTTGCAACGAATCCACAATCTGTTCTACAGCACTTAAATCCCCCAATGACGGCGAAGCATTACTGATATCGGATTTCCAACGAACAAATGAATTTCCCGGTAATGCATAATGCAGTACCAAACGGGGATTAAAACTATAATTCTCATACGAATCATCACCACTTTGTTTATAATAAGAACGAGTAACGCCTACCCCCAATCTGTAGTCCAATTTTTTCACCTTTCCTCTATATTCACCATAAACATATGTATCCCCTTGATTCATATCCGTTTCATAATAATGACCGTTACGGTATTCATTATTGGCAAAAGACTGAGTATGGCGCAAACCGAAACTCAAGGAATTTCCTTTAGAAAATTGCTTCTCATAAACAGCCTCCCCAATCAGAGAATATTTATCTCCCAATACATTATTATTAATATCAGTCAACAACTCATTCTGCAAACTTTCTTGATACAAACGGCGTGATTTTTCCTTATTATAAGTACCGACCACATTGAATACCAAAAGTTGCTTATTTTTCAATCCCTGTTGATAATAAAGATCCAACGAAGGACGAGACCAACTTTCTTTAGTACGGTCTATCATATCCACCTTATCATCAGAATCGGCAACATTAGTCAATACTCCTTGATAATTCCAATGCGGCTGGCTATTACTTCTCAAACGAAAAGTAGCACTGAACAATGAATTTTCGGTCTGCTGCAAATTATAATTCATACTTAAATTATTCATAAACATAGATCCGTGCCCCGGTTCACCTTCTTCTATACGATGTAATGTCGTTCCGTCCGCCAAATGGAATTCCTCTTCATTATCCCGGTACATACCATAGAAATCGCGAGGTCCCATGTAATACGAAACGCCAAACTCCGACTTCTTATGGTTCACTTTTCCAAAAACATTATATTCTCCCCACATGGCATTCATCCCCTGAGACAAATCCACTCCAAAGTTTCCCCCCGTTTCCGGACGGCGGACAATATAATCAAGCACTACCTCAGCATTACCATAACGTAAACCTGGATTGTCATGATACTCTATTCGAATAATGTCTGATGGCTGTAATGCCTTAATCTCTTCAACTTCTGCTTTCGCTCCATTAATACGAAGCTGAAGTTCTCCTCCCCCTAACACTCCTATCTCATTATTCATGGGGTTTATCTGAATACGGGGAAGCATCATCTGTTGCAACAGATTGACTCCATTTGTCGAAACCTTCATTTGCCGTTCAGAAGGAAAAATCAACTTACGATCCGAATGACTGATCTGTCCGGAAGCACTAACTGTTACACCTTCCATAGCCACAGCATCATCTTCCAACAAAATTTCCCCTAAATTTATATTCTGTTTAATTCCGTCTAATACAATGAATTGCGTACGATACCCCACACAGGATAGTGCCAATAAATAATTGCCTGCATAAACCTTATTCAGCAAGAAATCGCCTTTGCCATTCGTAGTAGTCCCTCCAACAAAAACCGAATCTGCTGTTTGTAAAACTACATTAACATATTCTGCTGCCTTTTTGCTTGTCGCGTCTTTCACAGTGCCCTTTATAATTATTTGTTGGGCAAAAACTCCTTGTACCATACTGACTACCAGTATGGCTATCATTACTATTTTTCTCATTTTAAATATTATGATTTTATTCTTTTTACAAGATGGCCTGTCCTGCTTAAAAGTTATTGTTTTACTGTTTAGACGCTAGAAGCTGAAAAAAAGTTGCACTTCCCTAAACTTTTTGCTTAAAAAAAGGTTATATTTGCAGAAAACCTGTTTCAATAATGAAAAAAATTCTTCTAACATTAGCACTTGCCTTTTGTTGTGCTGCAGGGCAAGGACAAACTACAGCCAAACCGGCAGATGTCAATATTCAAGAGTTAAATACAAAGTGGGCAAAATTCACTCAATATGCCGAACAAAAGCAAATAAATAAAGCGGTAGAAGAGGGAATACGGATAAGTACGCTCTTTACTCAAAACAGGCAATATAAAGAAGCCTTTGCCACTTGCCGACAAATGGATGCATTGATTTATTATAATGAGCAAGAAAAAAAATCACCCGAATACAAATTACGTTTCATGGTGGGTAAAGAACGCCTGCGTATGTATACGAATCTAAAAAATACAGAACAATGCAAGATACTATTGAAACAACTTCATTCCTATACAGACCAATTAAAATCAGACTCTTTACAAGAAGAGCTTCTAATGACGGAAGCCAATTATTATCAAACTTTCGGTATGACAGACAAAAGCTTGGAATGTTACAACATCTTATTCCAAAAGCGCTCTGCCGGTAAAGACGAAAAAGGAATAGACCAATGCTATAAAGACATGTTGGGATATGCCGAACAGAATAATAATGCCCCATTGGCTATTGCAATGAGAAAACTTTATACTTCATGGCAAGATTCCATAAAAGCAGTAAAAACAGCCAATGAACTAAACACACTGCAACAAAAATATGAAACCAGTCAAAAGACTTTGCAGGAAAAAGAAGACAAGATTACCACAAATCTAATTATTATCATTGCACTATGTGTGTTATCCGCCATATTGGCTGCCGGATTATTATTCTTAGCTACCCTGTTATTTAAACATATCCGCCAAGTAAAGAAATTGAAACATAGCCTGCAGATAGCGAATGAAAACAATGAGCAGAAGTCTAAATTTATCGGTAATATCAGCGCCCAAATTGAACCAAGTCTGAATACAATAGATGAAGCAACAAAGGAAACAATATCCACCCCAATATTACATGAAAACATCAAGGCACTGAAAGAATTAATGACAGCTATCCAAACGTATATTTCATTGGAAGAAACACGTGAAGAACATTATCCGCTAAAGGAACTGAACATAAATACATTGTGTGAAAGTATTATGGAAAAAGCGAAAATAAACTTCAAATCCGGAGTAGAAGCAGTGGTAAATGTTCCACGTGTAAATATTAAGACAAATGCAGAAGAATTGGAACGTATATTAAACCATTTATTGAACAATGCGGCAGAATATACGAAAAGTGGTAAGATTTCACTGGAATTCAAAAAACGAAGCGCCCATACACATCAATTCATACTAACCGATACGGGAACGGGAATTCCGGTTGAAGCACGTGAAAAACTGTTCAAGCCATTTGCAGAAATACGCGATTTAACGCAAGGAAACGGACTAGGGTTGCCTACTTGCAGCCTTATCGCTTATAAATTAAATGGTACACTGACTTTGGACACTGATTATAAAAAAGGAACTCGGTTTATACTGGAACTTCATGTATAATAGTGTACATTCTCACATATTAACACGGATTATTCATTTTGACAATCAATAAATTTGATGTAATCCATGTTAATATGTGATGATTCCTGTACCTCTCCGCTAGTGAGATTATAAATAATTAATGAGAAGAAAGAGACAACACATCCAATCCTGAAGGAATTTGGAATACCCTTAATCCAAATTCGGGAAGAACAGCCAACAAATGGTCAAAAACCTCTGCTTGCAAACGTTCGTATGGAATCCAGTCTTTATTGGCTGAGAAGAAATAAAGTTCTATGGGTAATCCTTGCGGCGTAGGTTGTAATTGACGCACCATCAAAATCAATTCTGTATTCACCCGAGGATTATGACGCAAATAATATTCCATATAGTGACGAAATACATAAAGATTCACCTCCTCCTTTCCTGTCTTTTCAAAGCCTGACATCCAGACTTGTTTTTCAAATTTTTTCATTTGTTCCGGTGTACAGAAACGGACCGTATTCATATCTATATTAATAGAACGTTTCACTCTGCGTCCACCACTTTCCCTCATGCCACGCCAATTCTGAAACGAATCACTGACCAATGCATAAGGTGGAACTGTAGTTATAGTATTATCCCAATTGCGTACCTTTACAGTGGTAAGAGTCACTTCTATTACTGTACCGTCCGCTCCGTATTTCGGCATGGTAATCCAATCTCCCGGACGGAGCATATCATTGGCAGAAAGCTGGACTCCGGCTACCAGCCCCATAATCGTATCTTTGAAAACCAACATCAAGATAGCTGCAGAAGCACCCAATCCGGTAAGAATATTCACAGGATCTTTATCAATCAAGGTACTGACTATAATGATCACCCCTACACAAATCACAATCAGTTTTATCATCTGATATACCCCTTTCAGAGGATGATTCTTTAGTTTCTCATGTTCGCTTGAAATGGTATAGAGAGAAGTCAGAAAAGAACAAATCAACTTCATGGCTACAGCCGTGATATACACCCAACATAGCTTCAGAATGAATGTCAAAGTCACAGGTTCATGCGGAAAAGCAAAAGGAAGCAATACATACAATATAATAGGTGGAATAAGATGACACATATTATCTAATACAGCATCATTGAATAAATAATCATCCCAAGTAGCCTGAGTCCTTGCCGTCAGTTTCTTTATAGTAGGAACTACTATTTTTCTGCAAAAATAATCTGCCACAAAAGCAATGATAATAATACCGGCTATAATAATGATACGCTGGGTTATGCCCAGGCTTTCCTTATGCACACCCATCTGTTGCAATAAGTTAGTAAGATCGTTGTTTATTGTATCCATATTTCCATGTGTTTGTCGCAAAGATACACAAATTCACCACAGATAACGCAAATCCATACAGTTTTTAAATCGAGTTGTCCGTATAAATCTGACCAATCTGTGGTGAAACCAAACAATTATTTTTTCTTAGTCAGCCATTTTTCCTGAATATGCTGCATCACTTCATACCAGTTAGGAATATAAATGGTAGCAAAAAATTGTATTCACAGCCATACCGAACACCACTGCCGCACCCAGTGCCACACGGCTGCCTGCACCGGCTCCTGTGGCAAACAACAACGGCATCACACCCAGCACGAAGGTAAATGAAGTCATCAGGATAGGACGCAAGCGCACATGCCCTGCCTCGTATGCCGCCTCACGGATAGGATTGCCGGCCTTACGGTAATCACGGGCGAACTCCACAATCAAGATACCATTCTTCGCAGACAAGGCTATCAGCAGAATAATACCGATCTGGGTATAGATACTCACCGGAACCCCCATCACCCAGCAGCCCAACATCGCTCCCAAAATAGCAACCGGAAGCCCCATCACGGCAGCCACTGGACTTGTCCAGCTTTCATACTGTGCCGCCAGTACCAAATAGGCTACCAACAAGGCCATGATTAAAATAATTGTAGTAGTATTACCTGCCTGAGTTTCCTGATAGGCAACAGAGGTCCATTCATATCCAAACTCACCACCTAGCTGATTTTTTTAATCAAACTCCCCATAGCCTCTATCGCCTGTCCGGAACTACTGCCCGCAGCCGGCGTACAAGTGATGGAAGCAGCCGAATACATATTATACCGGTTTATCTGGTCCATCCCCAGTTTTTGTTCTATCTGCGTAAAACTGCTGAAAGGCACCATCTCTCCCTTTGAATTGACCACACTCAGTTTTAACACATCATCAATCACTTTTTGGGCTTGTTCGCCAGCCTCCAATTTCACTTGGTAGATACGGCCGAATTCCACAAAATCATTTACATAAGCCTGCCCCATGTAATACCCTAATGTAGAAAAGACCTGATTCAACTGCAAACCCATCAACTGAACTTTATCCCGGTCTATATTCAAAAAATATTGAGGTACATCCGCTTGATACATACTGCTCATGGAAGCGACAGCCGGTTCATTATGATAATTAGCCAATAAAGCCTCAACCGCCTTTTGCAGTTCTTCCGGACCCAAAGACTTACGATCCTCCAGTTCAAGTTGTAAACCACCCGTATTGCCCATACCTGGAATAGCAGGAGGAATAATACCAAAGACTTGGGCTTCCTGTATCATGGCATATGCCTGTCCGTTAAAACGATTGACCACCGCTTGAGCGGTATGCTCTTTACCCGCACGCTCTTTCCAATTCTTCAGCACCACAAAATAGGTAGCCGCATTAGGCAACTGACCACCTCCCATGATACTGAATCCGTTTACGCCCAAATAAGTCTTCACTTCGGGATACTCTGACAAAATAGCATCAATCTGCTTACCCACCATCTGTGTACGCTCTAAAGAAGAAGCTGCCGGAAGCTGAATGGCAATCATAAAATATCCGTCATCTTCTTCAGGAATAAAGGTGCTGGGCCATTTTACAAACATCAGAATAGCAATGACTGAGATTACGATATAAGAACCGATAGCAATGACCGGCCGTGCCAACAACCATTTTACCGAAGCGTCATAAACCCGCTGCATCCAGTCATTCATCTTGTCAAACCAGAGGAACAAACGCGCTTTATGCGTCGGGGTGGGACGGAGCAACAGAGCGCAGACTGCCGGAGTCAAGGTCAATGAGTTGAAACCACTTATCACTGTAGAAGCCGCGATGGTCAAAGCAAACTGTTTATAAAGCTGCCCGGAAATACCGCTAATCAGCGTAGTAGGAATAAATACGGCAAGCAGTACCAGCACCACTCCGACAATAGGTCCGGTAATCTCCCCCATAGCCTGCTCGGTAGCGGCACGGGCGTCCAGCTTCCCTTCATCCAGAATACGGGTGGCATTTTCAGTCACCACTATGGCATCATCCACTACAATAGCTATAGCCAATATCAAGCCGAACAGTGTCAATGTATTGATGGAAAAGCCTAAAGCAGCCATTACCGCCAATGTTCCGATAAGGGATACAGGGATAGTAAGACACGGAATAAGAACCGCCCGCCAGCTTTGCAGGAAAAAAAAGATAACCAGCACCACCAGAATAATCGCTTCCACGAAAGTCTTCATCACTTCATCAATGGAGTCGTGTACCACATCGGTAGTATCCAACGTCACATTGTATTTCACCCCGGCCGGAAATGTTTCAGCCAGTTCCGCCATACGGGCACGGACGTGTTTAGAAACATCCAGCGAATTACTTCCCGGCAACTGGTAAACAGCAATAGCAGCCGTAGGTTGTCCTTTCAAGCTGGAAACAACTCCATACCCGGCACTGCCCAACTCAATTTTTGCAACATCTTTCAGACGGAGCACTTTTCCCTGGTCTTCCACTCTCAATATGATGTCGCCGAACTCTTCGGGAGTAGAAAGACGTCCTTTTACATTCAGCGTATATTGAAAATCATTATCGGCTGAACTGCCGATGGGCTGTCCCACATAACCGGCAGACACTTCCATATTCTGACTTTGAATGGCAGAGTAAACCTGCTGCGGAGTAATATTGCGGATACGCATGGTTTCAGGATTCAGCCATACGCGCATGGAATAATCACCGGCTCCCATGACATCCACCGCTCCTACCCCTGGTACACGTGTCAACTGGTCTACCAGATTCAAATTGGCATAATTGGTCAGATAAAGGCCATCATAAATACTGTCACCGCTCAGTGTAAGCATCATCACAATATTGGATGACTGCTTCTGCACCGTTACTCCTTGCACTTTCACCGCTTCGGGCAGGGAATTCAATGCCACACTGACACGGTTTTGCACCATCACGGTAGCCATATCGACATCCGTTCCCACTTCGAAAGTCACGGTCAGCGAATAAGCACCCGATGCGGAAGAATTGGAGCTCATATACAACATTCCATCCACACCGTTTACCTGCTGTTCAATGGGGATACCGACAGTTTGAGCTACAGTTTCAGCATTGGCACCCGGATATACCGCACTGACTTGCACGGTAGGAGGCGTAATATCGGGATATTGCGCCACGGGCAATATATTCAGGGTTACAAGTCCGGCCACCACGAATAACAAAGCCAGCACCGTGGCAAATATAGGCCGTTCTATGAAAAATTTTGAAAACATAAGGCTATTGAAGTTTATTGGTTTGTTCTATCGGTTTAATTTTCATGCCTTGACGCACTTTCAACAATGCCTTGGTGACATAACGTTCGGAAGGTGACAAGCCACTTTTTACAACACGCATATTATGATCCGCCAACTGCCCGACTTCAATATGCCGATAATTCACTATATCACTGTCATTCACTACATACAAATATTTACCCAACTGGTCTGTTCCGATAGAAGCATCATTAACCAACACTGCATTCCGCGCTTCACCGTATGGTAAGGTGACACTGACAAATAATCCGGGACGAAGCATCCCGTCAGGGTTATCCAATTCCGCACGCAAACGGAGAGTACCTGTAGTTAATGTCACATTGGGAGAAAGATAATCCAGTTTCGCTTTCCATGACTGTGCCCCGTCAGTTCCCAAACGCAAGGTTACAAAATGAGTTTCCGCAGGAATCTTGCTGGCAGCCTCCTGGGCCAGCTCGTATGTCAGATATTGGTTATCTGCAATATTAAAATAGGAATACATACGGTTATCCTTATAAACAGTAGCCAATTTAACCGGTTGCAAAGCACCACCAATATACGCCCCGACAGAATAAGCCGAAACATCAACCACTCCGTCACAAGGAGCCTTGACATAGCAATAACTCAAGTTGGTACGCGCAGTTTTCAAAGCTGCTTCAGCATTACTTACGGCAGCCTCACAAGCCGCCACATGACTTTCCGCCTGTAAATATTGTATACGGCTCACCGCATCACTTTTTATCGCTTCTTTCATACGTTGATAACTACTGACAGTATATTCAAGATTGGCTTTAGCCGTTTTTAATTCAGCTTCCGCTTGTTTCACTGAATTTTCATAAAGTGTCGGTTCTATAACGAACAATACCTGTCCCTGACGTACCCGGGAACCAGGTGCAAAATTCTTGGATTGTAAAGTTCCATTTACTCGTCCCACCAAATCTACAGTAGATTCCGCTTCCAGATAACCGGGATAATCTTTGGTCAGCGTCACATTTTCCACCAAAGGTTTCGCAACATCTACAGGCAATGCCTGCATTTCTGTCTGAGAAGGTTTATTTTTATCGCAGGCGGTCAACACACATACCGTCCATGCGAAAGCTATCATTATTTTTTTCATATCTTGGGTTAGGTTTTTATTATTTCTATAGTTCAACAGCTTTTCCGTCGCAGCCTACCAGCCTCCTCCCAATGCCTGATACATCTGGATCAGACAAAGCAATGAATATCCCTGTGCCTGCACCAATGAATTCTCGTATGACAGTAACGAACGCTGTGCATCCAATACATTTTGGAAAGGGCTCAGCCCCTGTTTGTATAAGTCCAATGAAAGTTTAAATGCCTCTTTCCCCTGATTCAACATCTCACGACATGCTACAATCTGTTTGATGGAATTCTTATAACTACTCATGGCATTATCCACCTCCTGCACCGCTGTAAGAACCGTAGTATTGAACTGATTGATTGTTTCATCCAGTTGTGCACGCTGCAAGCGTACATTATTCGCACGCTGGCCACCATTAAAAATCGTCCAGCTCATAGAGGGAGCGATACTCCATGTCATACTGCTACGTCTAGTAAAATCTTTCATATCATGTGAAGCATAGCCGAAGGAACCGTTCAGAAAAAATGAGGGAAGCCAATCGGTCTTGGAAGCTCCCAACAAGGCTGCTTGTGCATTGACTTGACGTTCGGCAACCCGTACATCGGGACGTCGTAAAAGTAATTGTCCGGGAAGACCGACCCCTACCGGCTCTATATAATCGGGTAACGGTTTTCCCGTTTCCAGTGCAGCCGTCACATCCTGAGGATAAAGCCCGAGCAATACAGCCAACGCATTCATATATTGAATAATACCGGATTCTGTAGCAGGAATAGAAGCCAATGTACTATAATAAACCGATTTAGCCTGAGCCACATCCAGTTTGGAAGCCAGTCCGGTATTATAACGCACTTCAGTTATATCCACCACCGCCTTTTGAGATAAAGCATTGCGCTGTAACACACTAAGTTCCTGTTGGGCCTCACGCAAATTAAAATAGGCTGACGCCACTTCTGCACAAAGACTTACCATCGTCGCATTGTACTCTTCACGACTTGCCGCAAAATTTTCTTTCTGCGCTTTCACCCGTTGGCGGATGGAACCGAACACATCCACCTGCCAGCTCATATTAACCGTTGCATCATAATACCCCACTCTGGATTGAGGCTGTCCCGTACCGGTATTGCCACTAGTCTGTTGGCGGTTCCACCCGGCATCCAATGACAAAGCCGGATAATAGCCTCCTCTGGCTATCCTCAGATTCGCTTTCGCCATATCTATACGATTCAAGGCTGTAAGGACAGACGGATTCTGCCTGACAGCCACATGAATCAATGAATCCAGTGTGGCATCCTGAAATACAGTCCACCAATGGTCATCCACCGGAAGCAGTTGTTGAAACATCGCATCCTCTTCTTGCCAATGTTCCGGCAAGGGTACATTCAATAATTTTTCGGCCCGCTGCTGGGCATTCAGTGCCAAAGGAATGATTAAAAGGAGCCATACTCCCCATCTACGTATTTTCCTCATAAGTTTATCACATTAAAAAACATTAGGAAAACACATGAAACAACGTTTTGTTTAACCCTTTGACTTTCAAAAACAAGACAGCCTCTCCTTCTGAGAAGAAAAGGCTGCACCATACAATATGAAAAAAGAAGTTATTTCCCAAACATATTATTTATTAATGACATAGAACCGGTCAGCATACTTCCCAAGACATCCTGGTTGAATGCAATGGAATAGTTTCCGGGAGATAACTGTATATCCATTTGTACGATACCGTTTTTGCCGATTTTCTTCAATTCTTTAGCCTTTATATTATAATAGGCAAAACGGCGGAAACTTTGATACACATCACTCATCTCCACATCTACATGCTGCAATACAGAAGCGCCGCCTGCTACCGTAGGCAGCTCTAATGCCTTTCCATTATCCAACGTCAGGACACACTTACTGTCATTAGGAATTTCCACCTCATGCCCCGACCCGATAGTAACAGCCAGCGAATAACGTATGGTACTTTTATACTGAAATCCAGCGAGTGCCACATATACGTCCATATTATTGGAAACACCCAGATTCATACCCTCGCATACCACTGTACGCACTCCGGTCTGGTTGGTTTCATCATAAATTACCTTTTGTGCCATAGCTCCTATACCCAGAAGCAAAAAGGCGAATAAAAACAATACTTTCTTCATAATTCTTCAGTTATTATTTCATCATACAACAAAAACAAACTCATAATGATGACAATATTAACAAAAACTTTTCATACAACATATATCACAACGCATCATTTATACGTTTTTATCCGAACAAGCATAGAACTATAACCTTTCGCATCTCTTATTTCAATCTACTCTACCGATTCGATTCCAACGAATTGAATTTTGCTCTTCATCTTTTGAAAACCAAATCCATTGTACTACACCCACAATGAAATCATCAGGCACCAATCCCCAATGTCGTGAATCCAATGAATGGTGTATATTGTCTCCCAGCATAAAATAATAATCATGCTTAAACTGATAATTTGTGAAACGATGATTTCCTATAAAATATGCGCTATCTTTATAATCTATTTTCTGTTTAGTCTCCCATTCCATAACACTTCCATATTGGGTAGCAGTCAAACTATTTATCGGGATTTGATCACCTTTGCAAGGTATATAAAGAGGACCGAATTTTTCAGCAGTCCATCCTAACAGGTCATAGTAATTATGATCAAAAGAAAACGTAAGGCTATCCTCGACTAAGGCAGATAATGTAGGCAGGATAATTGCCACAGTGTCACCCGGAAGCCCCACACATCGTTTAGCATAATATTGCATGACATCAAAATGTATTCGATTCTTATATTGCCCGACTGGTGAATTAAAAATGAGAATATCATTTTTTCTTATCCGTCGTATTCCCGGAATACGTTTTATTGATATATGCTTGTTTTTTACCGCATTAAAAACATTAAATATCCTGCCGCCTGCTATCCATTTATTCACTATTACATAGTCACCTTTTATCAGAGTAGGATGCATGGATGCAGTAGGAATCCTGAACGAAGAAAAGGTCGTGATTTGTAACAGCAACCATATCAGAGCAAGTACACAACCATAAAATACAAAGTTTATTAAACGGTCTATCCATTTATTCTTTTCTTTTACCCTCTGGTTCATTCATCACCCTCCACCTCCGGCTTATTATTACAATCACGCAACTGTCCCATATACATCTCTTTTATCCGAGGATGATGCATAGGATTTCCTACTAATATCACTTTATTAGTATTGTCAAGCAAGAATGTCCTAAATTTATCATTCAGTGGAAACTTATTCAGTTTATTAAAGGTATCTTTCAGATCTATACATACAGGATAAATAAAATCTTCTGACTGTAATGTCATTATTAGTTCCTTCCTATTTCTAGGGTGGAAGAAAAAATAAAAGGATACATTCCTAGATGTGACAGAGTCTACCTCCGCTATAAAATTTATCCGTTCCAATAATTGCAATTTGCAACTAAGGCATCCTAATGAGTCTACATAAGTTACAATTTTATAATATGTTGAAGCATAAGGAAACTTATCTAATGTGTCTTTGCCTTGTATGGTAAAGACAGCTCTATCATGAAAGAGAATTTCTTTTCGAGTCCATTCTTTCATCAAAAAAGTCAACTGCTCCTTTTCTGTCCTTTTACACGAGAAGAAACAAAATACCCCAAAAGCCAACAACACATAAAGCAGGATTTTCATAATTTTGCTTTCAGGATATCATCCATCTCAAATATTTCAACATTACATTCCGATTCGCAATTTAACAAGTACAACTGAGGGGTATATTGAGAAAGAAGCACACTCATGCTTTGGTGTTCCAATGCGTACTTGCCTACCAGTTCACCATCGATGGAAAAACCCAGCAAAGTTTTAGGTGTACAGGCTGAATAGTTTTCAAAGGCTTTATAGCATAACTCACCACTATAAGTCACAAAAACATATTTATCATTGGCTGTCAATCCATAAAATCCATCCAAGTTATTCTTCTTTCTTGCAAGATTTGCTTCATAGACATTGCAAACAGGCTCAACAAGCATTTTTTCCCACTTCAAAGTAACATCTTCCTCATCCGATATATCATACCGACAAAGATAACCAAAAAATCTAGATGCAAAATAAAAGCTGTTTTTGTATGAAACCATCTCCCCCTGCAACTGCATAAAATCATTTGCTTCAGTAGTCATTCCCCGCACCGGATGATTACCGAAACGCTTTATTTCTTTAAAATCCCTATCAAAGAGAATGAAAAACTCCTTACCCCCAGACAAAGTCGTCGCCACACTATAACCATTGGACAGTCGACAGAAACGGGTTGTAAAACAACCATCTTTTACTTTAATTTTTTCACTTCCTACATAACGGTAGTCAGCACCCTTTTCCTCCCGTGCATACAATAGGACAGTAGAAGGCAAATTAACAAAATATAAAGTATCGTCCCCCTCTGTTTTTCCAATAAATTCAGCGGCTATAAATTCTCCAGGCCCTTGTCCCCTGCTTCCAAAGCTACCCACTCTTTCGCCTGTCTGTTCCTCTAGAATCTGACAAATAGGTTCACCAGGAAGTTTACAACGTTGAACCATAAGAATTCCACAATCAAGAGAAGAGAATGCAACCAACTCATTGGACATAATTTCTTTATCATAATAAGAGCCATAGATCGGTTTGGCGGGAATAGATAAAAAGTCATTTCCTTTGTTACTGACACAGGAAATTAAAAAAAGGATGGTAACAATCGAATAATACAATTTTATTTTAATCATAATTTTAATACTCTTCAAACGGGACAAAACAAATGCCTAACACCTATTTATTTTGTCCCGTATTACATAAATGCCTAATTACTCAGGAATGGTATATCGATTTACCCAATTCGCTTCCTCACTTGTTTCAATAATAACAGGTTCGCCCGGAGGACCTACAACGAGTTCATAACAACGTGAATTACGTTGATACATACAATCCTTCGTACCTAAAGTCAAGGCCTCCACATTTGACAAAGCTAAATCGGACAATTCTTCTTTGTTTTGAGAACCATACAAAACATAACTTCCACCAACTGCCAATGAGGCAATCAATGCCATTTTAAATGTTCTTTTCATAATATATTTTTTAAAGTTTGAAATAGGGATATCTTATGATGATTCAAAGAGGTATAATGAAAAAGATACCGTCTGTCCCTATCATCAGAAACAGACCGTCCACGAAGGCCATTTAGCTTGATTGTACTTGGAGGTGAATGTTTTCATAGTATCACTTTCTACAAAGAATATAAAAAGTTTCCACTTAAACAAACATTTCCGCTTTTATTCTACAATATAATTATCATAAAAACATTTGTATCCTCCTCGATTCATGCTCACACCTCACCTTTTTGTGCATATTTTCTCCTCATATCCTTTTGTTGCTCAAATTGTTTAAGTAAATTTGTCGCCAGAATATTACTAATACCAAATATATTAAAGTATATGAGTTTAAAAATTGTAGTACTGGCAAAACAAGTTCCCGACACACGCAATGTGGGGAAAGATGCCATGAACGCTGACGGTACTATCAACCGTGCGGCACTTCCGGCCATCTTCAATCCGGAAGACCTGAACGCCTTGGAACAGGCACTCAGACTGAAAGACACACATCCCGGTTCTACGGTAACTATCCTGACCATGGGTCCCGGACGCGCTGCCGAAATTATTCGTGAAGGTTTATACAGAGGAGCAGACAATGGATATTTATTGACCGACCGTGCTTTTGCCGGTGCTGACACGTTGGCCACTTCATACGCCATCGCTACGGCTATCCGCAAAATAGGCGAATGTGACCTGATTATCGGTGGCCGTCAAGCTATCGACGGTGATACCGCACAGGTAGGTCCGCAGGTAGCAGAAAAGCTGGGATTAAGCCAGATTACTTACACCGAAGAAATTCTAAACGTGGACGAAACTGCCCGCCGCATCACCGTAAAACGCCACATTGACGGAGGGGTAGAAACAGTGGAAGGTCCTCTGCCTATTGTACTGACTGTGAACGGAAGTGCAGCTCCCTGCCGTCCGCGCAATGCCAAATTGTTACAGAAATACAAACGCGCTCTCGGCGCACAGGAAAAAGCAGCCATCACTAAAGACGGTTCTGAACTGCCTTACGCTGAACTATATGAGAAATTCCCTTACCTGAATATCACTGAATGGAGTGTGGCCGATGTAGAAGGAGACACCAAGCAGTGCGGTCTGTCAGGCTCTCCCACCAAAGTGAAGAAGATTGAAAACATCGTCTTCCAGGCAAAAGAAAGCAAGACCATGACAGGAAGCGACCAGGATGTGGAAGGATTGATTGTCGAACTGTTAGCTAACCATACAATAGGATAACGATTATGAATAATGTATTTGTATATTGCGAGATTGAAGGCACAACAGTGGCCGATGTGAGTCTCGAACTTTTAACCAAAGGTCGTAAATTAGCTAATCAGTTAGGCTGCCAGCTTGAGGCAATCGCTGCCGGAACCGGCCTTGCAGGAATTGAAAAACAAGTATTGCCCTACGGAGTAGACAAACTTCATGTATTCGATGCTCCGGGTCTGTTCCCTTACACTTCACTGCCCCACACTTCCATTTTGGTGAATCTGTTCAAAGAGGAAAAACCACAAATCTGTCTGATGGGCGCTACTGTTATCGGCCGCGATCTGGGACCGCGTGTATCTTCCGCATTGACCAGCGGACTGACTGCCGACTGTACCCAGTTGGAAATTGGTACCCACGAAGACAAGAAGAACGGCATCACCTATGAAAATCTGTTGTATCAGATTCGTCCCGCCTTCGGTGGTAACATCGTTGCAACCATTGTCAACCCCGAGCACCGCCCACAGATGGCGACCGTTCGTGAGGGAGTGATGAAGAAAGAGATTCTGGATGAAAATTATAAGGGTGAAGTGGTGAACCACGACGTTGCCAAGTTTGTTCCTGAAACAGACTATGTAGTCAAAGTCATTGACCGTCACGTAGAAAAAGCCAAACATAACCTGAAAGGCGCACCTATCGTGATTGCCGGAGGCTATGGCATGGGATCTAAAGAAGGTTTTGACAAATTGTTCGAACTGGCCAAAGAACTTCACGCCGAAGTAGGTGCCAGCCGTGCAGCTGTCGATGCAGGTTATGCAGACCATGACCGCCAGATTGGCCAGACGGGTGTAACCGTCCGTCCCAAACTGTATATTGCTTGCGGTATCTCCGGACAAATCCAGCACATCGCAGGTATGCAGGATGCAGGTATCATCATCTCTGTAAACAGTGACCCGAACGCTCCGATCAACACCATTGCCGATTATGTGATTAACGGCACTGTGGAAGAAGTCGTTCCGAAATTGATTAAGTATTATAAAAAGAATTCAAAGTAGTCAGTAGTAGTCATAAGTAGTCAAAGTAGAAAAAAATGAAAAGTCAATCCTTTGAACAACTGATTGTTTGGCAAAAGGCACATTCGTATGTATTGGCCATTTACAAAATAACCAAGCAATATCCCAAAGAGGAATTATTCTGCTTGGTTAACCAGATGCGCCGTGCAGCAGCCTCTATCACTGCAAATATAGCGGAAGGATATGCTAAAATCAGCTCAAAGGACAAACTGCGTTTCTATAACATTTCACAAGGTTCGTTGGAAGAAACACGCAATTTCATTATCCTGTCGAAAGATTTAGGATACATCACATTGCAAGACAAAGAACAATTAGGCATACAAGCGGCCGAAATCAGCCGCCTGCTAAACGCCTACTGCATAGCCTTGTTGAAAAATGTATCGCCACCCACTACTTAACTACCCTTAGCTACTATTAACCACTCTAACTACTAAAAATTATGGCAAACTTTTATACCGATATACCGGAACTCAAGTATCACTTGAACAATCCGATGATGGAGCGCATCTGCCAACTGAAAGAGCGCGACTATAGAGATAAAGACGAGTTCGACTATGCACCGCAGGATTATGCCGATGCCATGGACTCTTACGATAAAATTCTGGAAATCACAGGTGAGATTACAGGTGAAACCATCGCTCCCAATGCCGAAGGAGTGGACGAAGAAGGTCCTCACTGCGGAAACGGACGTGTGGAATATGCTTCAGGAACCAAACAAAACCTGGATGCGATGGTCAAAGCCGGACTGAACGGCATGACCATGCCCCGTCGTTTCGGTGGCTTGAACTTCCCCATCACCCCCTACACCATGTGCGCGGAAATTGTTGCCGCCGCCGATGCAGGTTTCGGAAACATCTGGTCTTTGCAAGACTGTATCGAAACGCTGTATGAATTCGGTAACGAAGACCAGCACAGCCGTTTCATTCCCCGTATTTGTGCAGGTGAAACCATGTCTATGGACTTGACCGAACCCGATGCCGGTTCCGACCTTCAGTCGGTAATGCTGAAAGCTACTTTCGATGAAGCCAACAACTGCTGGCGTCTGAACGGTGTGAAACGTTTCATCACTAACGGTGACGCTAATCTTCACCTGGTATTGGCACGTAGCGAAGAAGGAACCAAAGACGGACGTGGTTTGTCTATGTTCATCTATGACAAAAACGAAGGAGGTGTAGATGTACGCCGCATCGAAAATAAATTAGGTATCCACGGCTCTCCTACCTGCGAACTGGTTTACAAGAACGCGAAAGCCGAACTTTGCGGTGACCGTAAGCTCGGTTTGATAAAATACGTTATGGCATTGATGAATGGTGCGCGTCTGGGTATCGCTGCCCAGTCAGTAGGTTTGTCACAAGCTGCTTACAACGAAGGATTGGCATACGCCAAAGAACGTAAGCAGTTCGGAAAAGCCATCATCGATTTCCCGGCAGTATATGACATGCTGTCTATCATGAAAGCCAAATTGGATGCAGGCCGTGCATTGCTTTACCAGACTTCACGCTATGTGGATATTTACAAAGCATTGGATGATATTGCCCGCGAACGCAAACTGACTCCTGAAGAACGTCAGGAACAAAAAGTCTACGCCAAGCTAGCAGACAGTTTTACTCCGCTTTCCAAGGGTATGAACTCTGAATATGCCAACCAGAATGCATACGATTGTATCCAGATTCACGGTGGTTCAGGTTTCATGATGGAATATGCTTGCCAGCGTATCTATCGCGATGCACGCATCACCAGCATTTACGAAGGAACGACCCAGTTGCAGACTGTAGCCGCTATCCGTTACGTAACCAACGGTTCTTATATCGCAACCTTGCGTAATTATGAAGCTATTCCTTGCAGTGAAGATATGCAACCGCTGATGGACCGAGTGAAAGAAATGGCCAACAAATTTGACGCATGCACCAATGCGGTAAAAGAGGCCCAGAATCAAGAGTTACTTGATTTCGTTGCACGCCGTCTTTATGAAATGGCTGCCGTATGTATCATGTCACATCTTCTTATCCAAGATGCGACAAAAGCACCTGAATTGTTCGCCAAGTCGGCCCATGTATATGTAAACTATGCAGAAGCTGAAATAGAAAAGCATTTCAATTTCATCCGTAAATTCAAAGCAGATGATTTAGCTGACTATCGTTTGTAAACTTCATTCCATTCTATAAAACGACGTTCTATTCTTCACGGAGTAGAACGTCGTTTATAGTATAAGATTTACTTTTAAACACATACTGATGCAAAATCAAAAACGCCCGTTTCACAACGAGCGTTTTCCTTATAAACAAAGCCTCAGCCGACCTTATTTACTAACAAACTTATTATTAACGTATTTATAAACTGCCTCTTCATATCCTTCCTACAACTATATCAATCCCTCTATCCAGACAAACTAATAATCCGTCTACCTTTCTACTACCCGATCTTGATTCTCAAACTTTTTCTTTTTCCAAAAGTAAAATTAAAGCTTTATCATCATTGGAACAAGAGTTATCGACCAATCTCCTTATTTCATCTATTAACACCCGTTTTTGTTCCTTATCACACTATTTCGAACTTTTCTTTCCACCTACTGTTATGAGAGAAACTTATTAAAAACCTTGACTTATGAAAGAATTAGAATTAACCAGTAACGCCGCTTTGACGGATGCGGTATATGAAACCGCCCTGAACGGCTCATTTCTTGAAGTTAAACTTGTAGCAGGTTCCGTGGGCGATGACGAACCTAGAGGAATACAACCGGAATATGAATGTTATCACATCAGCTATCCGGACAAAAAAGACACAATTTTGTTCGAGCAACCTTTGGATGCTGCCGATGACAAAGTAACCGTATATGATTTGGGAAAGAAAATCAAATCCATAGAAGGCTGTTGCCACAAGACACTGACAAAAGGCGAAAGCCGCACAGCCACAGCACGTAAAGTAGTTGCTCATGGTCCTATGTGGATTTATGTGGCTATTGCTGTCGGGATGGATAAAGCAGGCACCGAATCACCTTTTATGATCGTCCAAGGAGCAGGCACTTACGGTTCTGAAGATACGACCGAGAACGAAATGATAGGTTATGCTAACGGACGTATTCATGAAATGACAGCTTTGCTTGTCCGCCGTGCGCGTTTGGAAAAACTGCATCTGGCAAGCATACGCGCAGGCTACAAATATTTATTCGTAGAACCGGGAAGAATAGGAAAGGCTAAAGTCAAAGAAGGATAAGCCCCCTTGTCTTCACTGATAACCATCATTTTAAAAGCCTGTTGCCTTCTTTCAACAACAGGCTTTTATCTATTATAAATTATTCTAACGCATCTACCGGCAAATCAGACTCTTTACGATACCCCGATGAAGTAAATACAGCTATCAGCTCCCCCTGTCCGTCTGTTATCTTTACTTCAACAAAAGGAATACGATGATGATTAAATACTTCAACAGCCTCAGCATACACGTAACCCAACTTAGCAGGACGGAGAAAAGTAATATTGGCATTCACAGAAAGTGTAAGTTTCTTACGGCTGTTCGCTACAGCTGCAAAAGCCAGATCGGCCAATGTAAACAAGGCGCCGCCTTGACATACTCCTCCACCATTCAAATGCCGGTCGGTCACCTCCATACACGCACGGGCATACCCCGGCTTTATCTCAAGAAGTTCCACTCCCGCACAAGTAGCAAAACGATCCGCTTTCAAAAATTCTTTTAATGTTGCCATATCACAATTTATATGAATAAGAAAGTCTTAATGAATAATCACCATGGTAGCCCCGAAACCATATTCACGGAACGAAGCATCCTGACTTTCATAGTTTTTATATTTATATTTTAACTCCTGCAGGATAGCTTTGCGTAACACACCATCCCCCTTACCATGAATAAAGACAATCTTCTGTCCCTTCTTGTTCTTGCATTCTTCCAAAGTCTTACGAAAAACGTCCAATTGATAATTCAATATCTCGCTGTTGCTCATACCGGCAGTCGTATCCAGTAACTCATGAGCATGGAGATCAACCTCCATGATATCGTTCTTCACCTTTTTCTGCTGGGGCTGCTTCGCTACCTGCGGTTCCGGCACTTTTTTTTGCAATAATGCATCTTTTATATCATCTGCCGAAACAAACACCTGTTTTACCGGAACATCATTTTTCACTATATCGTAAATAAGTGACGGCTCCTCAAAGAAAATACTCTCACGGAAAGTATGCAATTTATAAAACTTCACTGTATCTATGCGCAATTCCACAGACACGGCAGGCTTGAACAGAAAACTCTTGTTATCCTTAAAAGCGATAAGCTGCACGGCCACCCGTTCCAATTCATTCAAAGCGCTTTTCTCGAACTCCTCGATATAAAACTTCGTATTCGGTTCCACCATGCCATGGCTGCGCACCCGCCAGTTACTACCTTCGGCTGTAAGATAAGTAAAGTATAAGGTGAAATTGCTGTCGTTGATAAGATATGCATCAAATGCCGTTGCAGAAATAGCTTTGAGATCCTGTGGCACAAAAGCCAGCATCACATTCAGAATATCCCCTCCCTTTCGCTCGGCCGGGCGATAAGTGACAGGACGTTCATCCTCCTCTTCATCCGGACGCACCTTGACTGACGCTCCTTTTGCCTTTGCACCGGCAACCTCCTGTTTAGGAGCCGGAGCAACAGGTTTACGCTTCATATTATAATCATCCGTGTCAATCACCACACACTCCTTTATGGGCATCGGAATATCGAAGCCATCGGCATCTTCTACCAAAACCATATCTTTTCCTTGAAATCCGGTCACAACACCGCCCCCTACCTCACTAAGGAAACGGACTTTATCTCCTATTTTCATACTCTTTTCTTTTTTAGTTAGCGCAAATATCGGTACTTTTGCGCAGAAAAAGAAATAGATTCAGATGGAAGATACCAAACATATCAAAATAAGTGAGTTCAACTACCCGCTACCTGATGAACGGATCGCCAAATTCCCCCTTGCCACGCGCGACCAGTCCAAACTGCTAGTTTACCGCCACGGCGAAGTGAGCGAAGACATCTTTACGTCTTTGCCACACTATCTGGAATCCGGAGAACTGATGATATTCAATAATACCAAAGTGATTCAAGCCCGTCTGCATTTCCGTAAAGAAACCGGAGCATTAATAGAAGTATTCTGCCTGGAACCTGTCCAGCCCAATGACTATGTGTTAAACTTCCAGCAAACACGCCAATGCAGCTGGTTATGCATGATAGGTAATCTGAAAAAATGGAAAGAAGGTACGTTGAGCCGCATAGTAAATGTAAAAGGCAAACAAATAGTCCTGTCCGCCACCCGTGGAGAGTGCAAGGGAACCAGCCATTGGATTGATTTCTCATGGGATGATGACACAATTACCTTTGCCGACCTGCTGGAAGTGGCAGGTGAACTGCCCATCCCTCCCTATCTGAACCGTGAGACACAAGAAAGCGACAAGGAAACTTATCAGACGGTTTACTCCAAAATAAAAGGTTCTGTCGCCGCTCCCACCGCAGGACTTCATTTTACGGAAAGAGTACTGGCAGCGCTGGACGAACGGGGAATTGACCGGGAGGAACTGACTTTACACGTAGGTGCAGGAACTTTCAAGCCCGTGAAAAGTGAAGAGATAGAAGGACATGAGATGCATACGGAATACATTTCTGTAAGCAAGCATACCATTGAAAAATTAATTGCCCATAATGGAGAAGCCATTGCGGTAGGAACCACTTCAGTACGTACCCTGGAAAGTCTTTATTATATCGGCGTCCTTATCAGCCACAATCCCGATGCCACTCAGGACGAGTTGCATGTACAGCAATGGATGCCCTACGAAGATAAGAATGACCTGACTCCGGTGGAAGCACTGCAACAGATTCTGGATTATCTGAACCGACACGAAATGGAAGCGTTGCATAGCAGTACTCAGATTATCATCGCGCCGGGATATACATACAAAATAGTCAAGAAGATGGTTACCAATTTCCATCAGCCGCAAAGTACATTGCTGCTATTGGTTTCCGCCTTTGTGAAAGGAAACTGGCGAAGGATTTATGATTATGCACTGGGCCATGATTTCAGGTTTCTGAGCTACGGAGACAGTTCGCTGCTGATACCCTAAGACTTCATCACGGATATAAAGCCTTTTTTCCGTATCACCAATCGTTTTCTACTATATGGCTAAGGCTTTTCTTCCTGCTTGTTTTATCTCCGCAAGCCTTTGGAGTTATCTCCCAAGGCTTTGGAGTTAACTCCAAAGCTTATGGAGATAACTCCAAAGGCTATGGAGATAGAATACATCCGTATAAAAAGGCTTAATCTGGAGAAAGAAAAAACTTATACAATAGGCTGTGATATGATAGACATTCATTTATTCCGCCGGTAGGTTCTTACTTAAAAAAATCCAAAGAAAGATATGAACGGGAAAATAAGAACCAGCTTCCACTAAATTTCTACCGCCCCCTTTATTTACTATACACAAGAACAGGCAACCTACTTTGTCATTATGGCAAGCTTTTTATATCCGTGTGCGTTTACCTTTACATCAAGTCTATAGATAAAAAACAACTTTATGTCACTAAACATATCTCCAAACCCATAGTATTCCAATCGTTTTGCTATCTTTGTGACAAAACACTTACATACTATGACTATCACTCTATCTACTGATTTACCTGCCTATCCTACATTCACGGAAGGCATCCGCCGTGCTCCCGACCGGGGCTACCGCTTGACACCCGCCCAAACGGAAACGGCATTGAGGAATGCATTGCGATACATTCCGGTGGAACTGCATGAGCAACTTGCTCCCGAATTGATGGATGAACTGCTCACCCGGGGTAAAATCTACGGCTACCGCTTCCGGCCCGAAGGTGACTTGAAAGCAAAGCCCATTGACGAATATAAAGGAAACTGCATCGAAGGAAAAGCATTTCAAGTAATGATAGACAACAACCTTTCATTTGATATCGCCCTCTATCCTTACGAACTGGTGACTTACGGCGAAACCGGACAAGTTTGTCAAAACTGGATGCAATACCGGCTTATCAAGCAGTATCTGGAGGTAATGACGAATGAACAAACCCTGGTCGTAGAAAGCGGCCACCCGTTGGGATTATTCAAATCACATCCCGAAGCACCGCGTGTTATTATCACTAATTCCATGATGGTAGGCATGTTCGACAACCAGCGTGACTGGGAAATTGCTGCACAGATGGGCGTTGCCAATTACGGTCAGATGACCGCCGGAGGCTGGATGTACATCGGTCCGCAAGGCATTGTACACGGCACGTTCAACACCCTATTAAATGCCGGCCGCATGAAATTAGGAGTGCCGCAGGACGGCAACCTGAACGGCCATCTTTTCGTATCCTCCGGATTGGGCGGAATGAGCGGAGCCCAACCCAAAGCAGCCGAGATAGCCGGAGCAGTGGCCATTATAGCCGAGGTGGATTATTCACGCATAGAAACCCGCCACCGCCAAGGGTGGGTACAGCATATCACATCCGATTTGTCTGAAGCTTACCGGCTGGCTGCCGATGCCATAGACCGACGAATCCCCTGTTCCATAGCCTACCATGGCAATGTAGTCAATCTGTTGGAGTATGCATTGCATCACAACATCCACATCGAACTTCTCAGTGACCAGACTTCCTGCCATGCCGTTTACGAAGGCGGCTATTGTCCTGCAGGCATTTCCTTCGAAGAACGTACCCGTATGCTGAAAGAAGACAGAGAAACTTTCGATGAAATGGTGAACGAAACTTTGCGCCGCCATTTCCATGTTATCAAGGAACTGGTGGCACGGGGCACTTATTTCTTCGATTATGGCAATTCTTTCATGAAAGCGATTTATGACGCCGGAGTGAAAGAAATCTCACGCAATGGAACAGACGAGAAGGATGGATTCATCTGGCCGTCCTATGTAGAGGATATCATGGGGCCTCAACTTTTCGATTATGGTTACGGCCCCTTCCGCTGGGTATGCCTGAGCGGGAAAAAGGAAGATTTGATAAAGACCGACCGTGCCGCTATGGAGTGTATCCCTAAAGATCGCCGCGGACAGGATATGGACAACTGGATATGGATTCGCGACGCCGAAAAGAATAACCTGGTGGTAGGGACCCAAGCACGCATTCTGTATCAAGACGCACTGGGACGTATGAATATAGCACTGCGTTTCAATGAAATGGTACGCCGGGGCGAGGTAGGTCCTATCATGTTGGGACGTGACCACCACGATGTAAGCGGTACCGACTCTCCTTTCCGGGAAACCTCCAATATCAAGGACGGCAGCAATGTAATGGCAGATATGGCTGTGCAATGCTTTGCCGGAAATTGTGCCCGGGGCATGAGCCTTGTCGCTTTGCACAATGGAGGCGGTGTAGGTATAGGTAAAGCCATCAATGGCGGATTCGGAATGGTATGCGACGGCAGTGAACGGGTAGACCGTATTCTCCGCTCATCCATGTTATGGGATGTAATGGGAGGAGTGGCACGCCGCTCGTGGGCACGCAACCCGCATGCCATGGAAACTTCGGCGGAATTCAACGAGAGCCATGCCGATGGTTATCACATCACCCTGCCGCATATAGCGGAAGATGACCTTATTAATAAGGTATTGAAAAATAAAGGAATCAACTAACCAAAAACCGGAACACCATGGATGCAACTGTTTCATTCATCCGCATCCATGGATGTTCCCTATAAACCAAATTCTAAAGAGTATGAGCTGGACAAAAATTATGGAATGCGTCCCCAACTTCAGCGAGGGACGTGACTTACAGAAAATAGACGAGATTGTATCTCCGTTTCGTGCCAAGGCAGGCGTAAAATTATTGGATTATAGTAACGATGAAGACCACAACCGGCTGGTAGTTACCGTTGTTGGAGAGCCGGACGCCTTGAAAGAAGCCGTGATAGAAGCTATCGGTATAGCAGTAGAACTGATTGACCTGAACCATCACCAAGGACAGCACCCCCGTATGGGAGCTGTAGATGTAGTTCCATTCATTCCCATCAAAGGATGTACCATGGAAGATGCTATAGCGGTGTCCAAAGAAGTGGGGCAACGGGTGGCCTCTCAATATAATCTCCCTGTATTCTTGTATGAAAAATCAGCTAGTGCACCACATCGTGAAAATCTCGCTGCCATCCGTAAAGGAGAATTCGAGGGAATGAAGGAAAAGATTCACCAACCCGAATGGCATCCCGATTTTGGTCCTGCGGAACGTCACCCCACTGCCGGAACTGTAGCCATCGGAGCCCGTATGCCCTTAGTGGCCTACAATATAAATCTCAATACTCCCAGCCTGGAAATAGCGCATGACATTGCCAAGAAAATCCGTTTTATCGGTGGCGGACTGCGCTATTGCAAGGCCATGGGCGTAGAACTGAAGGACCGGGGTATCACCCAGGTATCCATGAATCTTACCGACTATAGCAAAACCGCTATCTACCGGGCATTCGAAATGGTACGTTTTGAAGCCAAACGCTACGGAGTAAGCATCATCGGCAGCGAAATCGTAGGACTTGTTCCTATGGAGGCCTTGATAGACACTGCCTCTTACTACCTGGGATTGGAAAACTTCTCCATGCAACAAGTGCTGGAAGCGCAGATTATGGAATAATATAGAATAGAACGCAAATGACACAAATGACGCAAATAGCAAGTCAAGAAGATGTAGATAAAATATTAAAAGCATTTTATCTAGTGTACAACACATTAGGATATGGATTCTTGGAAAGGGTTTATCAAAATGCCCTCTACTTTGAATTGATAGAGCAAGGTTTTAAATGTGAAGTGCAAAAGCAAATCAATGTATTTTATAAAAATCATAAAGTGGGTGAATATTATGCCGACATGGTGATCAACAACTCCATCATATTAGAACTGAAAGCGGCTGATGCTTTACGTCCCGAGCATGAATTTCAACTGATAAACTATCTGAAAGCCACAGACATAGAGATAGGCTATCTATTAAACTTCGGAAAGCATCCTGAATTTAAAAGAAAAATATTCAGTCACCATTGATATTTGTGTCATTTGCGTCATTTGCGTTCCATTAAAACTAACAACTATGAGCAACAACTTGATTATCATCAATGCCCACATCGTTACTCCGCAAGGCAGAACCGCCCGGAAAGGAGAAGCCATGAACGAACTTCTCAACATTCCTTGCGGAACGGTAAGAGTAACCGACGGCATTATTACCTATGTTGGCGAAAACCGTATAAGCCATGAAAAGCCCGGCTATAAAGTGCTTGACGCCAGAGGGAATGTATTGTTGCCGGGATTCGTTGACTCTCATACCCATTTGGTTTTCGGAGGATTTCGCCCCGACGAATTCATCTGGCGGCTCAACGGCGACAGTTATATGAGCATCATGGAACGTGGCGGAGGCATTATCAATACTGTACGTGCCACCCGGGAAGCCTCCTTTGAAGAACTGAAACATAAAGCCGAATGGTTTCTGGATACCATGAGCCGGATGGGGGTCACCACAGTGGAAGGAAAAAGCGGATATGGTCTGGATCGTGATACAGAACTGAAACAACTCAGTGTCATGCAAGCTATCAATGAATGTCCCGACCGGAAAGTAGATATCGCCACCACTTTTTTAGGTGCTCACGCCTTACCCGAAGAATACAAAGGGCGAAGTGACGCATATATTGATTTTCTGATTAACGAAATGTTGCCCATGATCCATCAGAAACAATTGGCCGAAAATTGCGATATTTTCTGTGAAAAAGGAGTATTCACTGTGGAACAGTCTCGAAAGCTATTGAAAGCTGCGCAAGCTCTAGGCTTCGGCGCCAAGCTACACGCTGATGAAATTGTCAGCTTTGGAGGAGCAGAACTGGCAGGAGAATTGAAGGCCCTCAGCGCCGACCATCTGTTGCAAGCATCCGATGAAGGCATAAAAGCCCTGGCACAAAATAATGTAGTAGGCACTCTGTTGCCACTAACTGCCTTTACACTAAAAGAGCCCTACGCCCGTGGCAGGAAAATGATAGACAGCGGCTGTGCCGTAGCCCTTGCCACCGATCTAAATCCAGGCAGCTGTTTCTCCGGATCCATCCCGCTGACTTTTGCTCTGGCCTGCATCTATATGAAACTGACCGTTGCCGAAGCTATCACAGCCATCACACTGAACGGTGCGGCAGCCCTCGGACGCGCCGACCGCATCGGAAGCATAGAAGCCGGAAAACAGGGAGACTTTGTTTTACTGGGAACCGACAACCCCCATATATTACCTTATTATACAGGTATGAACGCAGTGAAGCTGACCATCAAAGGGGGACGTATTCTACATTCAAATTAACCAATTAAATACTAATAGCCATGTTAACAGAACTTACCATCAAAGAATTTATCAATAAAGTACTCAGTAATGATCCTGTCCCCGGTGGCGGCAGTGTCTCGGCACTCAATGGAGCCCTTGCCACCTCACTGGCAGCTATGGTAGCCAATCTTACCATAGGCCGCAAGAAATATGTAGAAGTGAACGAAATAATGGAAGATCTTTCTGTGCGTTTCGAAGAGCTCACCCGCCAGCTGATAACCGATGTAGACCGTGATTCGGAAGCATACGACCGTGTTTTCTCTGCATTCAAACTTCCGAAAGAAACGGATGAAGAAAAGGCGATCCGCAGTGAAGCCATACAGAAGGAAACCAAATATGCCGCCCAAGTGCCTATGGAGGTGGCACGTACCGTCCATTCCATTCTGCCCATGATTGATGTGGTAGCCAGAAAAGGGAACAGCAACGCTGTAACCGATGCCTGTGTATCCATGATGTGTGCCCGGACTGCCATTCTGGGAGCCTTGCTGAATGTACGTATCAACCTCACTTCTATCAAAGACGAAAAATTCGTCAAAGAGATGAGTGAAGAAGCCGATATGATAGAACAGACGACCATTGCCGAAGAACAGAAAATACTGGACTATGTGAAAACCATTTTTTAATCCCAACCTCCGCGGTTAAAAAAAGAATCAGACCATGAAGAATGTATATCAAATAGGTTCGGGTGACCTCACTTTTGACATCATCGAACGTATTATCAATGAAAATCTGAAATTGGAACTGGCTCCTGAAGCCAAAGACCGGATTCAGAAATGCCGGGATTACCTGGACAAAAAGATCAAGGAATCCGATGTCCCTCTCTATGGCATCACGACAGGATTCGGCAGCCTGTGCAACCGTAATATTTCTTCCGATGAACTGAGTACTTTGCAAGAGAACCTGGTGAAAAGCCATGCCTGCAGTGTAGGCGCAGAAATGCCCCATGTCATTGTGAAGCTGATGTTTTTATTAAAAGCTCATGCTCTTTCTTTGGGACACAGTGGCGTACAAGTCATTACTGTACAGCGCATTATCGACTTTTTCAATAACGATGTAATGCCCATTGTCTACGACCGCGGTTCATTGGGAGCCTCAGGAGATCTTGCCCCGCTCGCCAATCTCTTCCTTCCGTTGATCGGCGTAGGCGACGTGTATTATAAAGGCAAACGCTGCGAAGCTATCAGCGTGCTTGATGAGTTTGGTTGGGAACCAGTCAAATTGAAAAGCAAAGAAGGACTGGCCTTGCTCAATGGTACCCAGTTTATGAGTGCCAACGGAGTGTATGCCATACTCAAAGCCTTCCGTCTTTCCAAGAAAGCCGACCTCATTGCCGCCATCTCCCTGGAAGCCTTTGACGGCCACATCGATCCGTTCATGGACTGTATCCAACAAATGCGTCCGCATAAAGGCCAGATAGAAATCGGAGCCGCATTCCGAAGAATACTGGAAGGCAGTGAAATCATCGCACAGCCCAAACAACACGTACAAGACCCCTATTCGTTCCGTTGCATCCCACAAGTTCATGGTGCTACCAAAGATGCCATCAACCACGTAGCTTCAGTACTGTTGACCGAGATAAATTCAGTTACCGATAACCCCACTATCTTCCCCGATGAAGACCTTATCATTTCAGGTGGCAACTTCCACGGACAGCCCCTGGCACTGGTATATGATTATCTTGCCATTGCTATGGCCGAACTGGGAAACATATCCGAACGGCGTGTGGCACAACTCATTATGGGACTTCGCGGATTGCCCGAATTTCTGGTTGCCAATCCGGGACTTAATTCCGGTTTCATGATTCCCCAATATGCGGCTGCCAGCATGGTAAGCCAGAATAAAATGTACTGTTATGCCGCCAGCAGCGACTCCATAGTATCCAGCAACGGACAAGAAGATCATGTAAGCATGGGAGCCAACGCCGCCACCAAGCTCTACAAAGTGATGGACAACCTGGAACATATACTTGCCATCGAATTAATGAACGCCGCACAAGGACTGGATTTCCGCCGCCCGCTCCGCAGTTCACCGTTTATTGAAAAGTTTCTCGCCAACTACCGCAACGAGGTACCTTTTATAAAAGAAGATATTGTGATGTATAAGGAAATACATAAAACAGTAGCTTTTTTAAAACGGCATCAAGTAAATTATTAAACGGTATTTCGGACTCGGATTATAAAGGTTTCACATCCCTTTTTACTATTAAAGACTATAAGATCCATATAATCCGAGCCCGAATTCATATCTTTGCAGTAACAAAAAAATAGCGAAGATGAATTACGATAATAAAGAAGAAATGTTTCCTATAGTAGATGAACAAGGAAACATAACAGGAGCTGCAACCCGTGGAGAATGTCATAATGGAAGTAAATTGCTACATCCGGTAGTCCACTTACATGTATTCAACAGTAAAGGCGAACTCTATTTGCAAAAGCGTCCTGACTGGAAAGATATCCAACCAGGCAAATGGGACACAGCCGTAGGCGGACACATAGATTTAGGTGAAAATGTGGAAACAGCCTTGAAACGTGAAGTAAAAGAAGAACTGGGCATCACCGACTTTACTCCCGAATTACTGACTAGCTATGTATTCGAATCCACCCGGGAAAAAGAATTGGTATTCTCACATAAAACCACTTATGACGGTCCCATTATTCCCAGCGAGGAACTGGATGGCGGCCGTTTTTGGTCACTAGAAGAGATCAGAAGCAATATTGGAAAAGAAATATTTACACCTAATTTTGAGAATGAATTTCAGAAGCTGGGCTTCTGAAATAGTTTTTTAATGAAAAGTGGCAAATTCTTGATGCAGGTCAAGAATTTGCCACTTTTGCATACATTTTATCTTTATCAGAGTACAATCTAGAACAAAACAGCATAATTTTGTGTTGTAAAACATAAAAAGAAAGGATAACGAGATTATGAAAAAGGTAAAAAGTATTTTTAAGAAAGCCCTTGCTATGATGGGTGAAAACGAAGTAAAAGCTTGGGGTATAGGGATTAAGTAAGAAAACAACCCTATTTTTTAATCAAAGAAAGGATAACATTATGAAGAAGTTGAAGGAGATCATCAAAGCAGGTCTCAAAGATATGGGAAATGACGCCCTCCGTGCTTGGGGGTACGATACAAAGTAAAAGATACAAAGGATTAGTTTTTAACGTTTTAAAAAAAAGGTAACAGGATGAAAAGAGTAAAAAGTTTTTTCAAAGGATATATGAGGGCTATTGAAATTAATGCCGCATTAATGTATGGTTATAGACCTAAATAAAAACCGTACTTTTTGATTGAGGGAATTGAATTACCATTATAATAAAAAAGCAGTCTTGAAAAGTCAAGACTGCTTTTTTATTATAAATACAGTAGAAGTGAAATCAATTTATCCGACAAGCAATACACTAATATTAAAAATATTCCCTATTTTTGCAACAATCTACTATTAACCTATAAATTTCAATTAAACAGAACCATGATTAAAAACCTATCTACCTTCTTCATCGGTATAGCGTTATCATGCCTCGCCGGCTGTACCCCAATCCCCAAAGAAACAACTGCAACAAAAGAGTATGCGCCTCTTGAAGTTCCAGTTCCCGAACGTCCTGCGGGACAACAGGATGTAATCGAACTAACAACTCCTAAACTTGACACTGTGCGTGTAGGTTTCATCGGTTTGGGCATGCGTGGTCCCAGTGCGGTAGAACGTTGGACGCACATACCGGGAACTAAAATTGTCGCTCTTTGCGACTTATTGCCTGAAAATGCGGAAAAAGCACAAAAAATTGTAACTAACGCCGGTATGGAAGCCCCTGCCCTCTATTCCGGCAGCGAAGATGCATGGAAACAACTGTGCGAGCGAAACGATATCGACTTGGTATACATTGCAACAGACTGGAAACACCATACTGAAATGGGTATCTATGCCATGGAACATGGAAAACATGCAGCCATCGAGGTACCTGCCGCCATGTCGCTGGATGAAATCTGGGCACTTATCAATACTTCCGAAAAGACCCGTAAACACTGTATGCAACTTGAAAACTGTGTTTACGACTTCTTCGAACTGACGACATTGAATATGGCACAAAAAGGTCTTTTCGGCGAAGTGCTTCATGTAGAAGGTTCATACATCCATAATCTGGAAGAATTCTGGCCTTATTACTGGAACAACTGGCGTTTGGATTACAACCGGGAGTTCCGTGGAGACGTTTATGCCACACACGGCCTAGGCCCTGCCTGCCAATTGCTCAACATTCATCGCGGTGACCGCATGAAGACACTGGTAGCCATGGACACCAAAGCTGTAACCGGTCCCGAACTGGTAAAACAATATCAGAAAGAAGAAGCACCCGATTTCCAAAACGGCGACCATACCATGACTTTTATCCGTACAGAAAACGGAAAAACCATCCACATACAGCATGATGTAATGAATCCACGTCCCTATAGCCGTATGTATCAGCTGACCGGTACCAAAGGTTTTGCCAACAAATATCCCATCGAGCAATATTGTTTCCGCCCGGATCAGATTGACAGCACCAGCATACCCGATCACGAAAACCTGAGTATGCACTCGGCTGTTCCCGAAAAAGTAAAAGAAGCTTTGATGAGCCAATACAAACATCCTATCCACCAAGAATTAGAAGAAACAGCAAAGAAAATAGGTGGACATGGAGGGATGGACTTCATTATGGATTATCGCCTGGTATATTGCTTGCGCAACGGACTTCCTTTGGACATGGACGTTTATGATTTAGCAGAATGGTGCTGTATGGCCGACTTGACCCGTCTTTCTATAGAAAACGGAAATGCACCTGTTGCCGTACCCGACTTTACCCGTGGCAATTGGAACAAAGTGGATGGTTATCATCATGCTTTCGCTCAATAAAAAACTGAAACAAATACAGACTTCAATAAAAAGAGAGGTATATTCTGCATCAGGCAGAAATACCTCCCTTTCTTATAATACACAAAATCACATGAACATTATTGTGTATAAAAAAACTCACATTTTATACTTTTGTCAGTTCACCCGTCACCGAATCAATTATAAATCCCCTCACTATAATATCTTCAGGTATTAATGGATGCTCCATAATAGCCCGTACAGTCCCTTTCACCGATTTCTCCGTATCCTCAAAACCATCCAGCCATGCTCCAAAATCTACACCACAGAAACGAATCATATCAATGGTTTCCTGCTTGATGCCACGTGCTTTCATGTGTTCTATCATCTCATTACTATTCATGTGACAGGCTCCACAATCAGAATGAGCAACAACCATAACTTCCTTTACACCTAACTCATAAATAGCCACCATCAGACTACGGATTACACTACCAAACGGATGCGAGATAACCCCACCTGCATTCTTGATAATTTTTACATCACCGTTCCTGATACCCAAAGCAGCAGGTAACAATTCCGTCAACCGGGTATCCATACAAGAAAGAATAGCTATTTTTTTATCAGGATATTTGTTGGTAATATATTTCTCATATCCCTTGCTCTCAACAAATTTCTTGTTGAACTCTAAAATATCATCTATCATTGCCATAAGTTTTTTTAGGATTCACTACAAACTTACACAAAAATAAAATACGATGACACTTTTAAGATAAATATTTATCGGATGCCAACTTTTCTACCATCCATCAAGGCAAAGATGAACCATACAAGAAAAAGCAAAGAGAACAATGCGTTTCCATACGAAAGAACCAACCCCGTAAATGCTAAAATTGTCATTGGTCTTTTTTCCTTCTCCCCAGTTCGGCACGGATACGGCTTAACGACTGTGGGGTAATCCATAAATAAGAAGCGATATGCTTCAGAGGTACATACTGCAACAGTTCCGGATTCTCTTCCAACAAAGTAAGATAACGCTCCTTGGCCCGGGGGCTTCCTCCCGTTATCATCCAACTTTCAAGCCCTAAAAACTGCTGCTCGAACAGTCGTCTTCCAAAATTAGCCAGTTCAACAGATCCGGCATATAATACTTCGAGTTTTGCCTTCGAAATACCATAAAGTTCACTGTCACACATCGCTTCGATAGAAACCAACGAAACTGTATTTTCCACATATCCCCATGACGAGAAGATGGCCTCTCCTTCAGAAGCAAACCAGACGGAAACATCTACCCCGTCATTAAGGTAATGCCCCCGCCAGATTCCTTTACTTACAATATAGAAGTTTGAGTTCCGCCCACCTTCCTGTACAAGAAAATCCCCTTTATGAAAAGTGAACTTCTCCATATTATCCAACAACTGCAAGCTCAAAGCTATCGGCAAACTATATTTTTCACAAAACTTCTGTATGAATGCATCCATATATCCACCCGATTAATTACTACAAAAGTAAAAAATCATCTGCGAACCCATTGATGTTTACGATAATAAATTACCATTATCACTAAAAAAGTAAGTATTTCCGCCAAAGGAACCGCCAGCCATATCCCTGGCACCTTCAATAGCAACGGCAAGCCCAATAAACAAAGTACCATAAAAACAAACCCACGCAAAACTGTAACCATCATAGCCGGACGTGCCCGCTCTACACTTTGAAAATAGCCAATGGAAACAATGTTTACAGCAAAAAAAATAAAACCAGACGCAAACAAAGGCAGTCCCGCCACAGCAATATCGTATGCCGGATAGGAACGATCAATAAACATAGCCACAATCTGATGATTGAACAAAGCTGTTAACGCAAAAAACACAAGTCCGCAGGTCACGGCCGTTCCCAGTGCCAGACGGAAAGCGGAACGTACCCGCATGGTATCACCCGCTCCAAAGTTATAGCTTAAAATGGGTTGAGCCGATTGTCCTATGGCATTATATACCATAAATATAATGGGAAAGAAATAACAGGCAATACTGAAAGCAGCCACTCCATCTTCACCTAAATAATGAATAAACACATAATTGCCTGCAAACATCATACAGGCTATGGCTGCCTCGCACAAAAAGGTGGAAACTCCTAAGTGGCACATATATTTCACATTGCGCCAAGTGAGCCGCATACTCTTCTTGCTAAGTTTCACCCGGCAAAAATGAATCACATTTCTTCTGCGACTTAAATAGACTACAATCATTCCGGCCCCCAAAATATACCCCAGACTGGTAGCCAGCGCCGCACCCATCATTCCCCATTTGAGAATAAAAATGAACACATAATCCAATAGGATATTCACCACTGCCGGAATAGCATTACACAACATGGCATAATTAGGAGAACCATCCAGACGGACAAAGAACATCCCTGAACTTAGCAAAGCACTAAATACCAGAAAAGGCAAGAACCAATACATATATTCCACCGCCAAAGGCAACAGACGTTCCGAACTTCCCAACCACACGGCTACTTGTGGAGCAAACAAACATACCACTCCCCACAGCACAGCCAAAAACAAAGAAGAAATCACAACAGCCTGCGTCACATTGATACGAGCAGTTTTCAACTTTCCCTGAGATAAATGAATAGATGCCACCACCGATGCGCCAACACCAAACATCAGTCCGATACCCGTACTTATCAAAAACAAAGGAGCAGTAATATTCACTGCCGCCAATGCGTCACTACCTATCCCTTGACCTACAAAAATACCATCTGTTATCACAAACACAGCCGAAAATACCATCCCCAGCACAGTAGGTATCAGCAATTTCCGAAACAATTTCGGAATTTCCATACTACCAAAATCAATACTATCCTTCATAAACTTCACTTTTTTGTTTAGCGGATGCAAAGATAGAGCGTTATTTCAGAGTAAAAATTACCATTTGGTAATTTCCAACTATTTTTTCCTATGAAAAAATTTGTTCTTTTAAAAGATATTCTTACCTTTGCACCCGCTAAACAAAAAGCAATGCCTCTTTAGCTCAGTTGGCCAGAGCACGTGATTTGTAATCTCGGGGTCGTTGGTTCGAATCCGACAAGAGGCTCACTAAAAAAGGAAGTGTTTCTGAACGTTCAGAAACACTTCCTTTTTTTATAGGACAGTTCAATTTGAAATAAACCCCACTAATCTTTTAAGAGTGATCCACAGTTTCCTCACATAACATAATTTCTCGGATGAGCCGAAATTTAGAGAGTAAATAAAACTTGAGAAGATAATCCACTATGGTCTATAAAAAACTCCCTGTCAACATTTCGCCAACAGGGAGTCCGTTAATCATTTATGGGGCAAAGATTACATCATGCCGCCCATGCCACCCATTCCGGGAGCACCCATCGGCATTTCTGGTTTATCTTCTTTCTTTTCCACAATTACACATTCTGTAGTCAGGAACATACCTGCAATAGAAGCGGCATTTTCCAAAGCTACACGAGTTACCTTAGCAGGATCTACCACACCGGCAGCATGCAAGTTTTCGTAAACATCAGTACGGGCATTGTAACCGAAGTCACCTTTACCTTCGCGTACTTTCTGTACTACTACTGCACCTTCCTTACCTGCATTGGCAACAATCTGACGAAGCGGTTCCTCGATGGCACGCTTGATAATTTCGATACCGGTTGTTTCGTCTTCATTATCGCCCTTCAGGCCTTCCAATGCTTCAGAAGCACGGATGTAAGCTACGCCACCGCCCGGAACGATACCTTCTTCGATAGCTGCACGAGTAGCGCACAATGCATCATCCACACGGTCTTTCTTTTCCTTCATTTCAACTTCAGAAGCGGCACCTACATAAAGAACAGCTACACCACCTGACAACTTAGCCAAACGTTCCTGCAACTTTTCCTTATCATAATCTGAAGTAGTATTCTTTATTTCAGCTTTAATCTGATTGATACGTTCCTGAATGTTTTCTTTTGCGCCGGCACCGTTTACGATAGTAGTATTATCTTTAGAAACAGTTACCTTATCGCAAGTACCCAACATTTCAAGAGTAGCTTGTTCCAACTTCAAACCTTTTTCCTCGCTGATAACGATACCACCTGTCAATACGGCAATATCTTCCAACATAGCCTTACGACGGTCGCCGAAGCCCGGAGCTTTCACAGCACAAATCTTCAACTGAGAACGCAGACGGTTTACAACCAACGTAGTCAATGCTTCGCTGTCTACATCTTCTGCAATAACCAACAAAGGACGTCCGCTCTGTACAGCCGGTTCCAGGATAGGCAAGAAATCCTTCAAGTTAGAAATCTTCTTATCATAAATCAGGATGTACGGATGTTCCATCACACATTCCATCTTTTCTGTATCAGTTACAAAGTAAGCAGACAAGTAACCACGGTCGAACTGCATACCTTCTACCACACCGATGGTAGTATCAGTACCTTTGGCTTCCTCGATAGTAATCACACCATCTTTAGAAACTTTACGCATAGCGTCTGCAATCAACTTACCGATAGTAGGATCGTTATTGGCAGAAACAGCAGCCACCTGTTCAATCTTGTCATAGTTGTCACCTACCATTTCGGCCTGAGACTTGATAGATTCAACCACTTTGGCAACAGCTTTATCGATACCACGTTTCAAATCCATCGGATTTGCTCCGGCAGTAACATTCTTCAAACCTACCCCTACGATTGATTGAGCCAGCACAGTAGCAGTAGTAGTACCGTCACCTGCATCGTCACCTGTCTTTGAAGCAACAGATTTCACCAACTGTGCACCCGTATTCTGAAATGCATCAGCCAATTCCACTTCTTTAGCTACAGTCACGCCATCCTTAGTGATATGAGGAGCACCGAATTTCTTTTCGATAATTACATTACGACCTTTCGGACCCAGGGTTACTTTCACTGCGTTAGCCAATTCGTCTACACCCTTCTTCAATTCGTCACGGGCATCAATGTTGAATTTAATATCTTTAGCCATAATTCTATTTACAATTTAATGATTTACAATGTACTATTAATTATCCCAAAACAGCGAGGACATCGCTTTGGCGCATGATAAGGTATTTTTTACCGTCATGTTCCAGTTCAGTACCCGAGTATTTACCATACAATACCTGATCACCTACATGCAACACCATCTCCTCATCTTTTGTTCCGTTACCTATTGCGACAACTTCACCTTGCAATGGCTTTTCCTTTGCTGTATCAGGAATAATAATACCACCGATTGTTTTTTCTTCTGCAGGAGCAGGAAGAATCAATACTCTGTCTGCTAATGGTTTAATGTTCATAGTTCTTAATTTTTATATGTTATACTTTTAATTATATCAATTATCCGTCATCTTTAAGCAGTGACGCAACATCTTGCGAAAAACGTGCCAAACATGAAAAAGGAGAAATTGACAGTTTTATTCTGCCAAATTGGCACAGCTATAACATATCTTTCACTAAAATGGTTTCCTCTTCCCCTGCCATTATCAGTTGCTTTTACGAAATTTATTATTTTTACCTACAAAGATTCATATATAAACCAGTCGGCTACATTCCACAGCGACAGAACGAATCTGAATATAAAAAGAGAAAAATGTGATTTTTCTTTTTTTAATATTTCCATAGGACACAAACTATCACTATCTTTGCAAAACCTAATAATTAACCCCTTTAACTATATGGCATTTACGAACAACATTATGATTGTCCGCCACAGATTGCTGACAGAACTTGTAAAATTGTGGAAAAACGGAGAACTGACAACAGACAAAATAGACCGTCTGCCATTAGAACTCAGCCCCCGACGTTCAAAACATGCAGGGCGTTGCTGCGTACACAAAGAACGCGCTGTATGGAAATACAAATCCCTTCCTCTACTGGGGTTGGATATGGATGATGAAACCGATGAGCTCACTCCACTATCCGAATATGCCGCACGTGCTATAGAACGTGCAAACAATGGAAAGCCCAAAGACAACATTATGTGTGTTATAGACGAAGCATGCTCGGCCTGCGTACAGATCAATTATGAAATCACCGACTTATGCCGGGGATGTACCGCCCGCAGTTGCCAGTACAATTGTCCCAAAGGAGCCGTACATGTACATGCCGACACCGGCAAGGCATGGATCGACCATGATACCTGCATCAGTTGCGGCATCTGCCACAAAAGCTGCCCTTATCACGCAATCGTCTATATTCCCGTTCCCTGCGAGGAATCTTGTCCTGTCAAAGCGATCAGCAAAGATGAACACGGTATAGAGCATATTGATGAGAATAAATGTATTTATTGCGGTAAATGCATGAATGCCTGTCCTTTCGGGGCCATTTTTGAAATATCCCAGACATTCGATGTGTTGCAACGCATCCGTAAAGGAGAACAAGTGGTAGCCATTGTCGCGCCATCTATTTTGGGACAATTCAGCACAACTATCGAACAAGTATATGGTGCATTCAGACAAATCGGTTTCACCGATATAATTGAAGTAGCACAAGGAGCCATGTCCACCGTAGAACATGAAGCGCATGAACTGATAGAAAAACTGGAAGAAGGACAGAAATTCATGACTACCTCATGCTGCCCGTCCTATATCGAGCTGGTGAACAAATACATCCCCGATATGAAAAAATACGTTTCCGGCACAGGCTCGCCTATGTATTATGCCGCACGTATAGCCAAAGAGAAGTATCCTGATGCAAAAATCGTATTTGTTGGACCATGTGTAGCCAAACGTAAAGAAGCTCAACGTGACGAGGCTGTGGATTTTGTGATGACATTCGAAGAGATTTCCTCTATTTTCGATGCTTTCGAGATTAACCTGGAGATTGTACAGCCATACGCTATGGAATTCTCTTCCGTTCGCGAAGCGCATGGATTCGCACAAGCCGGCGGCGTGATGGGAGCCGTAAAGGCATTCCTGAAAATGGAAGCGGACAAAATCAATACCATACAGGTATCTGATTTAAACAAGAAGAATATCGGAACATTACGCGCCTACGCTAAATCGGGCAAAGCTCCCGGACAATTCATCGAAGTGATGGCCTGCGAGGGTGGTTGTATCACAGGACCCAGTACGCACAGCGGCAGCAACAATGGAAAACGCCAATTGGTACAGGAACTGGCAAAACAGAAAAAAACATATTAAAGGTATGCATGAAGCGACTGATTGACAAATTACGTCACTACCATATCCTGACAGGTGAGGAATATGCCAACCTCCTCTCCTGTCAGGATACCGGCACTTTACTGTATTTACAGCAACAGGCCAGGGAAGTCACTTTGGCACATTTCGGGAATGGGATATTTATCCGCGGACTTATCGAGGTGAGCAACCGATGTCGTAACAACTGTCATTATTGCGGAATAAGGAAAGGAAATACCGCCATTACCCGTTACGCATTAAAGCGTGAAACCATTTTGGAATGTTGCCGTGAAGGATATGCACTCGGATTCCGCACCTTCGTGATGCAAGGCGGTGAAGACCCTGCTTTAACAGATGAATGGATAGAAAAAACCGTTGCCGCCATCCACTGTGAATTCCCCGATTGTGCCATCACCCTTTCATTAGGAGAGAAATCACGGGAAGCATACGAACGTTTCTTCCGTGCCGGAGCCAACCGTTATCTGCTCCGACACGAAACACACAACGAAGAACACTATAGGAAATTACATCCTGAGGAGATGTCACTAAAGCATCGGCTCCAATGCCTGCAATGGCTAAAAGAAATTGGATATCAAACCGGAACAGGAATCATGGTAGGCACTCCGGGACAAACCCTGACACATCTGGTGGAAGATCTGTTATTCATAGAGCAATTCCAGCCCCAAATGATCGGTATCGGTCCATTTATCCCCCATCATGACACACCATTCGGAACAGAGCCGGCCGGAAGTGTAGGAATGACCCTCAAGCTATTATCCCTTTTCCGGTTAATGCACCCGTCCGCCCTGATTCCATCGACCACCGCCCTTGCCACCTTGTCACCGGACGGACGGGAAAAAGGAATATTGGCAGGAGCTAATGTAGTGATGCCCAATCTCTCCCCCAGGGAGCAAAGAGAAAAATACACCTTGTATGATAACAAAGCCGCCTTCGGTGCCGAAGCAGCCGAAGGTTTACGAGCTTTGGCACAACAACTGGAAACAATCGGTTACCGGATATCGACAGATAGAGGTGACTATCACTAACCCCTAACAAACATGTATAAAGCAGATTCTAAAATAGCAGAAGAATTCATAGACCATCAAGAGATACTGGATACCTTGGAGTATGCTCACAACAACAAAAGCAATCGTGCCCTGATAGAGCAACTGATTGACAAAGCTGCTCAATTCAAAGGACTGTCCCATCGTGAGGCAGCATTACTGCTGGAATGCGACCAACCGGATCTAACAGAACGCATTTTCCGGCTGGCACAGGAAATCAAACATAAGTTTTACGGCAACCGTATTGTAATGTTCGCCCCTCTATATCTTTCCAATTATTGTGTGAACGGATGCGTCTACTGCCCTTATCATTTGAAGAACAAGACCATAGCACGCAAAAAGCTGACACAAGAAGAGATACGTAAGGAGGTAATTGCCTTGCAAGACATGGGACACAAACGCCTAGCACTGGAAGCAGGAGAAGATCCGTTGCGGAATCCTATTGAGTACATACTGGAATCTATCCAAACCATTTATAGCATCAAACATAAAAATGGGGCTATCCGCCGGGTCAATGTCAACATTGCCGCCACTACCGTGGAAAACTACCGCAAGCTGAAAGACGCAGGTATCGGCACTTATATCCTGTTCCAGGAAACTTATCATAAAGAAAATTACGAATCCCTGCATCCCACCGGTCCGAAAAGCAAATATGCTTATCATACCGAAGCGATGGACCGTGCCATGGAAGCGGGAATTGACGATGTAGGACTAGGTGTTTTATTCGGGCTGAATACCTACCGCTATGACTTTACAGGATTATTGATGCATGCCGAACATCTGGAAGCTACCTTCGGAGTGGGACCACATACCATCAGTGTTCCTCGCATCTGTCCGGCAGATGATATCTCCACGCAAGATTTCCCGGATGCCATTTCAGATGATATATTTTGTAAAATTGTGGCGGTAATCCGTATCGCTGTTCCTTATACAGGTATGATTATCTCTACAAGGGAATCGGCTGCAACCCGACGCAAAGTCTTAAACCTGGGAATCTCACAAATCAGCGGAGGCTCCCGGACCAGCGTAGGCGGTTATGCCATTCCGGAAACACCGGAAGAAAACTCAGCACAATTCGACATCAGTGACACCCGTACCTTGGACGAGGTAGTGAACTGGCTGCTCGACTTGGGGCATATCCCCAGTTTCTGTACAGCATGTTATCGGGCAGGGCGTACAGGCGACCGTTTTATGTCATTAGTCAAATCGGGACAAATCGCCAACTGCTGCGCCCCCAATGCATTGATGACACTAAAAGAGTATCTGGAAGATTATGCGGCACCGGATACACGAGCCAAAGGAATCCAACTGATAAAAAAAAGAGTTGGAACATATTCCCAATCCGAAAATAAAAGAAATAGCAATTCGTAATCTGAAAGAGATAGAAGAAGGGAAACGAGATTTCAGATTCTAACCGCTCATGCGTCAAGCAACCTTTTCAATACAGATAATGAACCTAATTCAAGCCCAATAAAATATGAGTCTAAACAACACTCCCGCTGCCAACCGGCTACATATCGTCCTGTTCGGAAAACGCAATAGCGGCAAGTCCTCTCTAATCAATGCCTTGACCGGACAAGACACCGCCCTTGTATCGGATATTCCCGGTACAACAACAGATGCTGTCAGCAAAGCGATGGAAATTCAACATATCGGTCCTTGTCTCTTTATCGATACTCCCGGATTTGATGATGAAGGGGAATTGGGAGAAATGCGCATAACCCGTACGTTGAAAGCCATCGAACGGACAGATATTGCCTTACTTCTTTGTGAAGACGGCAATTGCGAGGATGAAAAACAATGGATGGAGCAGTTAAATAAAAGGAATATTCCGGTTATCCTGATACTGAACAAAGCTGATATCCGAAAAGACATAGCATCCACAAGGGATCGTATAGAAAAAGAATGCGGTCAAAATCCTCTCATTATCAGCGCAAAAGAACAGACGGGCATAGAGAAAATACTTCAAGCTATTCTGGAAAAGTTACCGGCAGATTTCGGACAACAGACCATTACCGGAGATCTGGTTAAAGAAGGAGATTTAGTGCTCTTAGTCATGCCACAAGACATACAGGCTCCCAAAGGCCGACTTATTCTTCCACAAGTACAGACGATGCGCGAATTATTGGACAAAAAATGTCTGGTAATGAGCTGTACAACCGATAAAATAGCCGCCACTTTGCAGGCTCTGTCCTATCCTCCGAAACTAATCATAACCGACTCCCAAGTTTTTCATGCCGTTTATGAGCAAAAACCGGCAGAAAGCCTTCTCACCTCTTTTTCCGTTCTGATGGCAGGATATAAAGGGGATATACTCTATTATATGGAAGGAGCCTCAGCCATAGACCGCCTCACCCCACAATCACGGGTATTGATAGCAGAAGCCTGCACTCATGCCCCTGCCACCGAGGACATAGGCAGAGTAAAGCTTCCACGTATGTTGCGTAAAAAGATAGGTGAAGAGTTGCAAATAGATATCGTTGCAGGTACAGACTTTCCGGAGGATTTGACACCCTATCACTTAATCATTCATTGCGGAGCCTGCATGTTCAATCGCAAATATGTACTAAACCGGATTGATAATGCCCGTAAGCAACAGATTCCCATGACTAATTATGGAGTGGCTATTGCACACTTGAACGGGATATTGGATAAGATAGCGTATTAAAAAGACATCTGTTCTTTTTTGTTTCCATCACCACAAACCATTTATCTTCAAAGGTTTGTGGTGTAAAAGGTTCCGTAATTCCCCTTAACCGGTATGTATGTGTCTTTTTACCATTGTTTCTGAAGGCTCATAGATTTTCCTTCTTGATGTGTCCTGTATGATGGTTCATCCATTTACTTCATTTACAAATACTTATCGTGCAAACACTTTGTTGCATTATAGTTTCACCAAGGTGAAGCAATCGTATCACTTGGGTGACTACGCCTCTCCACTTAGGTGCCAATGCATTGTCACCTAAGTGAAACAACAAAAGAAGACAGACAAAGCTACAAAAAAATGGACGAGAATATAAAAAGGAGTACTAAACACATCTGCCATAATGACCGGTAGCTATCAGGCCGACTCCACACAGGGAAAGGAGAACAAACCATTTCGGAGGGGAAAAAGGACTTCCGTCACCATATTTCACTGATTCTAAATGAGATATAGTGACGGAAGAAAAAAAATAATCTGTTAATCCGCATAGATAATTACGGATGAATATACCGGACTATTCCGACAACATCCGCTTGATGAAATCAAGCTTTCACCACCGCCAGCAACTCATCCGGTGTAACCAGTGACTGCTCGCCTGTAGTCATATTCTTCAAAGTCAGTTTCCCTTCGTTCATTTCATTTTCACCAACAATAGCGACAAAAGGAATCTGCTTGTCATTGGCATATCCCATCTGCTTCTTCATTTTAGAAGCATCCGGATAAATTTCAGCGCGCACCCCTGCTTCACGGACTTTTGCCAGGATAGGCAGACAATAAGCAGCCTCTTTATCGCCGAAGTTTACAAACAACAGCTCGGTTCCGTTCACCGCTTCTTTCGGATACAAATCCAACTGATTCAACACATCAAAAATACGGTCGGCTCCAAAAGAGATACCTACACCAGACATACCGTCCATACCAAAGACACCGGTCAGATTATCATAACGGCCACCACCACTGATGCTGCCAATCTGCACATCCAAGGCCTTCACTTCAAAAATTGCTCCTGTATAATAATTCAAGCCGCGAGCCAAAGTCAAATCCAATTCCACTTCACTCTTCACACCCAGTGCAGACACGGTTTTTAATATGAATTCACTTTCTTCCACTCCCTTCAATCCCGCTTCACTGGTAGCAAGGACAGTCTTCAAAGTTTCCAATTTCTCTTCATTGCTTCCACTCAATAAAATAATCGGCTGCAATTTATCAATAGCCTCTTGAGGAATCCCTTTAGAAGCCAATTCCGCATTTACATTTTCCAATCCGATTTTATCCAGTTTGTCAATGGCTACGGTGATATCTACAATTTTATCAGCCTCCCCGATAATCTCGGCAATACCGGTCAATATCTTACGGTTATTGATTTTAATTGAAACACGTACTCCGAATTTACCAAATACACGGTCTATCATCTGTACCAGCTCCACTTCATTCAATAAAGAATTGCTGCCTACCACATCGGCGTCACATTGGTAAAACTCACGGTAACGCCCTTTTTGGGGACGATCCGCACGCCAAACCGGTTGGATTTGATAACGTTTGAAAGGAAAACTTATTTCATCACGATGCATCACCACATAGCGGGCAAAAGGTACGGTGAGATCGTAGCGCAATCCTTTTTCACAGAACTTGCTCGCCAGCTTTACCGCATTGCGGCTCAGCAATTCCTCATCGGTAATGCCGTTGAAATAATCACCTGAGTTCTGTATCTTAAACAATAACTTATCCCCTTCGTCACCGTATTTTCCCATCAAGGTAGACAAATTCTCCATAGAAGGAGTTTCAATCTGCTGATAGCCGAAAAGATGAAACACATCACGGATCGTATTGAATATATAGTTACGTTTCGCCATTTCCACCGGCGAAAAATCTCTCGTTCCTTTAGGTATACCTGGTTTTGCTGCCATAATGATTCTATTTAATTTATTTTGAGCCACAAAATTACACTAAATATTTCATTCGTAAAAAGAATACTTCTTAATATTGCTCATTGCCGGCAATATTAAGAAGTTAAACAGCCGGTGCCTTAAGTGCATATCTCAGTATGGGCCGTTTCCCTACGAACTCATTGTTTAATAATTTCGTAAGCTGTAGAATGAACCCCTCTATTCTCTATTTTTCCCTCCAATACATCCAAAGCGAACTCAATGCCCCGGACAGCCATCTGTGAGCTGAAAATATCAGCTGTTGCAACCAGTTTTCCCGTAGAAAGAAATTCTTTCATTACCGCATCATTATCAAAGCCCACTACAGGCAGATAGCAATTTTTTTCTTGCATCTGCTGAAGAACCCCCAACGCCATCGCATCATTGCTGCAATATACAGCTTTCAAATCAGGATACCGCATCCACATAGCCTGAAAAACTTCGGCGGCTTTCTCCGTTTCCCAGTCGGCCGGTTCGGACGCCACCAATCTTAACCCTTTTTCTTCTATCGCCTTGATAAAACCTCTTTTACGCTGCTGCGCATTATCGGCTGCCGCCAATCCTTCAATAATAGCAACTTTATCTTCATTCCGCAACTTCTTATCCAATAATTTACCCACTTCATACGCAGCTGCAAAATTATCCGGTCCCACAAAAGCCACTTCTACTCCTGCCTGCTCCAATAGCTGAGTATCCAACCGGATATCAATATTGATTACCGGAACTCCTTTCCTGACAGCCTCTACTACAGGCTGAACTAAGGCTTTTGAATCTATAGGAACCAATACGATAGCATCGACTTGCTGATGAATCAAGGAATACATCAAGTCAACCTGTTCCTTTACCTCTGTCTGTGTAGCCGTTCCCACACAAACCAAATCCAAAAACGGAAGAGGGGCCGCATACTGAATGGCCCCTTCTTTCATCACTTTGAAAAAATCGGCTTGTAACGACTTCATTACAAGCCCTATTTTATAATTTCTCTTCATCTAATTTTTAATTTGACAAAGTAATGCTTATTAATCCGATAATAAATAAGGAGAACATAGCCGCAATCAGTTTATTGGTCCCCTTCGGAGCTTCCTTAAATTCCTTCCAGACAAAAACTCCCCAGATCATAGCCACCACAGGCGCTGCGTTGCTAAGGGCATAAGAGATAGCCGGATTGGCAGCACCTGCTCCCATAAAACTAATCACCATGCCGCCCATCCAGATAAAGCCTCCCAGCATACCTGTGAGATGGGTCTTGGCATCGCCGGCAAAGTAATCTTTCATGGTCACCGCCTTGCCTTCTACCGGATGCTTCATGGCAAAGGTATTGAATATAGGTGTGCTGGCCAGAATACCTACCGCAAAGAAGAACACACCTGTATAAGGAGTCAGCGTTCCGGTTCCTCCCGCCACATACTGCGGGTCAAGAGATTTCACTACCAATCCGTAAAAGAACATGATAGCAATGCCTGCCATAATGGCCAGCAGAATCCCCTTCTTCGGAGTGGAAGCCTTGCCGGACGATAACTTTCCGTACGCTTTTCCGCAGATCAGTATAGCTACAATGATGACTAACACACCACTCCATAGTAAAAGCTGATTTCCCTGATAGGTCTGACCGGCCAAAGAGATTAATAAATAATTGAATACAATACCTCCAATCCAGGCCAAGCCTCCACCGATAGGAAAACCTACTGACATTCCGGCTACAGCAATGGCTGCTGTAAGAAATATATTGCCGAAATTCCATACAACACCGCCCAAGAATGCATATTGAATGCTAGACCAGTCCATGACTGCCAAATCCTGAAAAAAGGTACGGCCTTCACTTCCCATACTTCCTAATGTCACCGCACCTAATAAAGCCGTAAGGAATAGACCGACGGCCAAGTCCCAGTAGAACAGCTCGAAGCTCCAGCTTTTCGAGGTCACCATCTTCTGCGTATTCGCCCAAGAGCCCCAACAGAGGCAGCAATAGACACAACACAGAATGGCCAAAATATAGTTGTCAACAAGTATCATAATTTATCTTCTGTTGTTTACCGTGTGTTTACTTATTCATTCATGCACATATAGATTCCACCCCAAATAACCCTCGATGGCCTCGTTCAGAATATCCTTTACACATCATTACGAACCATAGCCACATGATGTTCAAAACCATTCTTGCAAATATACTTCATCAGAATCTGTAAGTTATTCACCTTGGTGACAGCTATGCATCCATCCATTCCATACGGGTCATCCGTGATTTCACCAGTACCCAAATAAGCCTTGATAGCGCCTTTTGTATCATCTGTGGAAATACGGAAGAATGTGAAATCACCTTTAGTCACTTTGCCATATACAGCACCGAATGTATTGACCTTGCCCAGCGTACGTCCCAGAACGCCAAGTGTACCAAGCTTTAAGTCATTTCTGACAAACGATTTCGGGAAATTACCGCAATGAGTACATACACATTTATTCCGGTCTTCCGCAAAATTATTATTCCAGTCAAGTAATGCCGATTGACCTTGCGCTGCCAATGTCAAAGCATACATGGATACAGCGCCGGCAATATCAACCTCACAAGCGGCAGGAAGTAGTTTTTCACTCAACATACTCATAGTCACACAAGCTGCACAACCATAGTTCTGCTCCAAAGAGTCCCAACACTGGATAGCTACAGCATCAATTTCATTGGCTTCCATCCATTGTTCTACAGCCACACCGAATTTAGCCTGAAGCACTAGCTTGTCACTATATTCTTGGGAACTACTGCGTAGCACTTAATCTCTTCAAGCTTCTTCAGCAACTCCGCACATCTGTATCCTCAATCTTACGGGCAGCACCGAGTATTTCAGAAAGATCGACCGGAACGACTGTAATGCCACTCTTCTGTAACAGTTTCTCACTTGCACGTACAGTCTGGAAACCAGCCGGACGGGCACCGATAGCACCGATACGTGCATGGCGCAAACCATTGACTACACGACAGATACCAGCAAACTTATTGATATCGGCTGCCAGTAATTCGGAGTAAATAGAATAAGTGTGTAGCGTAGTATCAGTAAAAGGTATACCATACTGATACAGGTTGTTACATACGGAAATTTTACCGCAAAAAGCGTCACGACGGCTATCCAGGTCCACCTTGTCGTTCTCATCATCACAGGCTTGAACCAAAATGGCACATTCAGATCAGCTACACTGATAGCATTGATTATTCCAATCTCAAAGCCAAAGTTAGGTAGGGATACAATAATACCATCAATACGGTCACGGTTTTCACGGAACAACTTGGCACACTTCAAGCCATCTTCGCTTGTTTCAATACTGCTACTGCCGGTAGGAGTAGCGTCTTCAGGTAGGATGACATAATCATAGCCTTCTTCGGCAGTGTTTCCAACAATTGTTTGCGAACATCTTTAGCCAATTCTGAGTTAAAATAAGCGCGTGTTCCAATGATGACACCAAAACACATTTTTTTCTTGTTTTTCATTTCTAATGGTATTTAAATTATACTTTGAAAATATTTATCTGATTAATTGGTTTACCGCTTTCAACCAGCCTTCACACCATTTTCTATACAAAGTGATAAGTTCTTTTTTCGGCTCATACGGTAGCGATGCAATTGTCAATGGTAATGGCGGACACCTGCTCAAAGCTCGTCCATATCTTGCGAGCCATTCCGTTCATTACAACGGCTCCCAAGGCAGAAGCTTCTTCAATCTCCGAACGGTTAATGACGGCATGCAGCATATCAGCCTGAAACTGCATCAGGAACTGATTCTTCGTGGGGCCTCCGTCAACACGCAACGCTTTCAGCTCGATTCCTGCCTGCCGGGTCATCATCTATCAAATCCTTCACTTGATAAGCAATGGATTCCAATCCTGCACGCAGCACATGCGCTTTTCCAGCATTCAGTGTCATTCCCCAGATGGCAGCTTTAGCATCCGGTTTCCACCAGGGAGCTCCCAATCCGGTAAAGGCGGGAACCAGATAGACTCCATCATTGTTTTTAACCGAAGTCGCCAAGGTTTCAATTTGATTGAACGAGTCCACCAATCCCAATTTCTCCACCATCCATTTGATAGTGGCTCCGGTGCAATGGATATTGCCTTCAAAAGCATAATACATTTTACCAAGTGCGGCAAATCCGACGGAAGTGACCAATCCACGGGGAGCAACGGCAGCTTTTTCACCAATATTCACCATCACTGATGAGCCCGTTCCATAAGTGACCTTGCCCATACCTGCCTCAAAACACATCTGACCGGTTAATGCTCCATGGGAATCACCTAAAACACCTGCTATTTGTATCGGAGATTTGAACAAACCCTCTATCGTTGTTTCTCCAAAAACAGCATCACAGGGCAACGCTTCCGGCATCATACTCCGGGGAATAGTGAAGAGTTTCAACAACTCTTCATCCCAGTCCAAAGTATGAATATTAAAAAGCATGGTACGCGACGCATTCGTATAATCAGTCAGATGCTTCCTGCCTTCGGTCAGTTTCCAAATCAGCCAGGAATCAATAGTTCCCATCAACAAATCGCCTTTTTCTGCCAGTTCACGTGCATTTTCCACGTTATCCAATATCCACTTAGCACCACTGGCAGAAAAATAAGGATCGATAAGCAATCCGGTCTTTCGTTGTACCAGTTCGCTGTATCCCTTATCTTTCAGTTCTTTGCAAATAGCCGCTCCCCGCTGGCATTGCCATACCACGGCATGATAAACGGACTTGCCGGTATGTCGGTTCCAAACAACCACCGTTTCGCGCTGATTGGTGATGGCAAGAGAATAAGAAATATCCTTTCCATTCACTTCTTCTTGTTCAAGCAGACAATGTATCGCTTCTATGGTATTTTTATAGATTTCTTCGGCATCATGCTCTACCCATCCTATCTGCGGGTAGAATTGCTGATGTTCTATATTTACCCGATGCAACAATTCGCAATCTTCAGAGAACAGCATGGCTTTTGTTGCCGAAGTACTTTGATCTATGGTAATTATTCTGCTAATCATACTATTAGATTTAAAAAGGATATGTTTATTTTTTCACGAATTCAAGGGCAGTCTTGCAGATGCCCTCTTTATCCAATCCGTAATGGGCAAAGATTTCATGGGAGTTTCCATGAACCACGTTCTCATCGGGGATGCCGATAATGCGTACCGGAATCGGATTTTCGGAAAGCGTCTCAACCACAATAGCTCCCAAACCACCAAACTGACTATGCTCTTCCACAGTGATAATTCTTCCGGTTTCTTCTGCCGCTTTCCTGATGGCTTCCGCATCAACGGGCTTGATGGAAGACATATCCAACACACGTGCCTTAATGCCTTTCTCCTGTAACATCAAACCAGCTTGATAAGCATGATAAACCGTTTCTCCGGCAGCAATGATGGTCAGGTCCGTACCGTTCAGCAGCATATTAGCTTTTCCCAGAATAAAATCAAAATCATCATTCTCATACACATCGGGAACAGCAGCTCTTCCTACACGTACATACACCGGTTCAGGATAATCTACCAATAGTTTGACCAACTTGCGTGTCTGACGGGCATCACAAGGAAGAACGATATTCATTCCCGGAAAAGTTCTTAATACGGCAATATCATGCAGGCTATGATGAGTAGCCCCCAAAGCACCATAAGCAACTCCACCACTTACTCCGAGTATCTTCACATTATTCTGACTATAAGCCAAATCGACCTTCACCTGCTCCAAGCTACGTGCCACGTAAAAGCAAGCCGGGCCACATACAAACACTTTTTTTCCGCTATGTGCCAAACCTGCTGATATTCCTACCGCATCCTGTTCGGCTATTCCACATTCTACAAACTGTGCAGGTAATTCTTTTGCAAAATCCCCCAAAGTAACAGATCCTCTGGCGTCTGTTGTAACCGCCACAATATCTTTATCCTGACGCGCCAACTCCAGCAACGTATCTGTAAAGCTCTTTCTGCACGCTATCATATTATTTGCCATTGTTTTCTTTTTCTAGTTTTTCAATTCTTTCGGATACCTCGCGAACAGCCTCTTCATATTGTTCGGCTGTAGGCACGCCATGATGCCATTTTGCAATGCCTTCCATATAAGACACTCCTTTTCCTTTTGTAGTATGGGAGATAAGCAAATGAGGCTTTTTATTCGTATAATCAATAGAACGGAAAGTCCGGATGATATCTTCCATCTCATCTCCGTTCATTTCCAATACATCCCAACCGAAGGCAGTCCAGCGGTCGCGCATACTCTCCAATGACATGACCTCCTCGGTTGTACCGCTGATCTGCAAACGATTACGGTCAATAATGGCTACCAGATTATCCAATTTATACTGGTTTCCTGCCATAGCAGCTTCATATATAGAACCTTCCCCTTGCTCACCATCTCCCATCAATACATACGTTTTATAATCAGCTTTATCCATTTTGGCAGCCATCGCCATTCCGACACCTACAGACAAGCCATGCCCTAAAGCTCCTGTATTTACTTCAATACCCGGTACCTCTATAGTAGGATGGCCGGACAAGATAGATCCGAATTCTCCTAATGTGTCGGTTACCTCACGAGAGATGAAACCTTTTGCTTCCAGCGTAACATATAACGCTTCTACGCAATGCCCTTTGCTCATTACAAAACGATCTCTTTTCGTTTCCTTTGGTTTATCCGGCCAAACACGCATTATATCAAAATAAAGTGCTGTAAGCACGTTAAGACACGACAGATCACCTCCAATGTGTCCTGCTTTTGCTTTATACACAATCTCAACCAACCGTTTCCGATTCTTTTCCGATTGTAATTCTAACGTTTCAACTTGCATATTATTATCATTTACTTTCTTATTCTTTCGCAAATAACGGAATTTAACTGGAAACATTCAATACAAAACGAAATAAAATGAAAATAAATTTGATTATATTAACAATAAATACCTATATAATCTATAAATCAGGACAATTAATTTATTCTGCTAACAAAGTTATATCTCTATATAAACAAGACTCTCCGATTGTCTATTTTGTACCCAACAGAACTGTTATAAAAAAAAGAAGCAAACAATAAGGAGAAATAAGGAAGTAAAATCAAAGTTGATAAAAAAGGTGATCAAGAATGTATTTTCCAACATTCTCAATCACCCATATTACCTTTGTTTCAGTAAGAATCAGATAACTTCGACCTCTAATTCTTTTAATCTTTCAAAATCCTCTTCGGTTATAGTACTATCTGTAATAATAGCATTTGCTAATGAAACCGAGCCTAAACTAGCAAAAGCACTGACACCTATGAACAATCAGCCACCAGATACACTTTACTGGCAGACTCTATCATAGCAGATTTCACGACCAAATCACTTAGACTAGGATAAGTCAGCTTCATATCCGAAGAAATACCGGCCGTAGCCAGAAACAATTTATTAGCGCGTATATCTTTAAATGAATCGGCCGCCATTTTTCCTGTCAAAGAAAGTGTAGGAGCCTTGAATTCACCTCCGGTAACAATCAGATTAATACCATGATTCTCACCTAAAATCAAAGCTATATTCAAAGCATTGGTAATGACTGTCAGGTCCTTATAATTCATTAAAAGCTTTGCGATCTCTGTAGTTGTAGAACCGGAATCAAGAATTATACTGTCCCCCTCCTGAATAAACTGAATAGCTTTCTGAGCGATTTCTTTCTTTTCCTCCAAATGAGTCTGATTGAACAATTGCCCGGTCTTGGCAAACGACCCTACTCCTTTCAGAAACGCACCTCCATGCTCTCTTTGGATATACCCCATTTGTTCCAAGGCTTCCAAATCCTGACGGATCGTTACATCCGTCACATTGAAAATTTTACTAAGGTCCTGAACTTTTGCATGCCCGTCTTCACGAATCAGATGCAATATCTTTACTCTTCTTTGATTGAGTGCCATATTTATTAGATTTAGAGGTTATGTTTTTTACGATATTCCTGAATATCCTTAATGGAAACAATTTTCAAACCGAATTTTGCTGCAATCTCACCTAGTTGGGGAAGACGCGCCATTGTACCATCTTCATTCAAAATTTCAACAAGAGCTCCTCCGGGTTTCAAACCTGCCATTCTTGTCATATCCAGTGTGGCTTCGGTATGTCCATTACGCTCCAAGACCCCATTTTCCGCACCATATAGAGGGAAAACGTGTCCGGGACGAGCAAACTCGGAAGGATTCAGATTTCCTGCCACCAAAGCTTTTATTGTTGACGAACGGTCGAAAGCAGAAACTCCCGTAGTACAGCCATACCCTCTTAAATCTACCGACATAGTAAACGGTGTACCTAGCAATGAAGTGTTTTCTTCTGCCATCGGAGCCAGACAAAGTTCTTCACAACGTGAACGTGGCAGAGGAGCACATAACAACCCTCTGCCATGAGTAATCATAAAATTTACAATTTCAGGAGTAATCTTTTCTCCTGAAACGATAAAATCGCCTTCGTTTTCACGATCTTCGTCATCAACAACGATCAATACTTTGCCTTGGCGAATATCTTCCAATCCTTCTTCTACTGTATTTAACATTTTAGTGTATCTAGGGAGTTAATTATACCGCAAATTTAAGCTAAAACAAAAAGAATCGAAAACTATTAGCCTTTTTTATGATAAAAAAAATCAATCATCTCCCGTCAGAAGGCTTATCCCATCATTTCACTTCTGTTATTCTAAGAACAATATAAGGAGCATCCGGAATTCTTACTCCCCGATGATGTATATCAAAAACACGATAATCCAATTCCTCCGTTGTTTCAAATATCACAGGATATTCCGTGACAGTCATGGCCCACACATCAATAATCTCCACTTTAAACCGTTTATTCTTTTGCAATTTGTTATAATCCGCATTTTTTACCGGCAGATTAAAAGTCCAGAAACCTTTCACATCTTTTCCCATATTGACCAGATAATAATCTGGTCCAGCAGTAGAAGTAACCAAGTCACGACTGATATCTGCCATCTCCAACGGATGGGGAGCAGCTTCAATAATCGTTCTTAAAAATTTCACACGTTTCCAGCTTTCACCTTTTAAAGATCCCCCCTTGCGCCCAAAAGATAGGTTCGTTCCCCTGCTGATAACATTCACCGTGAGTGACATAAATTCCACCCAACAAACCATTCAAAATAAAGCAAGTCATCTGCTGCGGACTTAACCTTCCCCAACGATAAGGTAGATTCCCTTCATACCCAACCTCATCACATATAACCGGTTTGCGATAAATTTTTCTTAAAGTAGCAGAAGCGGTAGAACTCAGCACCGGTGCCTCATCCTGAATGCTGACATGGGTAAATTCAGGCATCCAATAATCAAAATAAGTAGCCGTCGCTCCATGAATAGAACATAAATGGCGATAAGGATCATTCTCAACCACAGTTTTCGTCAACAGCTTCCAATCATCCACAGTTTTCGCTTTTACATAATCCCACTCGTTTGCCATAGACCACCATACATTTCTAAAAGAAGCCAAACGAGCAGTAATATATTTAATATAACGTACATTCACCTCATTCGACATAGCATCAAAGCCCCATCTTCCCTTATCATAAGGATGGAAAAGGATCAAATCCGCCTCAATCCCCAAACGGTTCAGTTGGTCTATCCGTTTCTCCAAATGCTGAAAAAAAGCCGGGTAAAATCTGTCAAAGTCCCATTCTTTCCTTTCATTTCCTTCCTTATCTTTTATCGTCTTCCTTATTTCAAAAGGATAAAGCGCAGGCTCGTCTTTCACTAAAGAATAGTTTTTAGGAAACACACACATCCTTACCTTATTAAAATCGGCTTCACCAAACGATTTCAAAGTAGCCTCCTGAGTCGTTTCCTTCATATGTGTCCATGCATAGGCTGTCGTACCCATCGGATAATAACGGGTACCGTCCGCATATTTAAAATTATGTTCTCCGTCCACCAACACCATGCCATGATTATCTTTTCCGGCGGGTACCACTGTGAATGTACCTTTCCGACCATTCATAGCCCCTATACTGGAAGATGTAACATACCTCCATTCCCCGGCGACAGCAGGCATAAACCGTATCCTATAAGTATTCTCACCATCATAAAATCCTTCCACCGTTTTCTTTTCCTTTCCACAAACGAAAGTAGCGGAAAGACGTATATCAAAAGGATTCTCTTTGGTCACCTGTTTAAAACTCAACTCAAACCGATCCCAACATTCCACTTTGTCTTGTGCATTTACTTTTACCACAAAACTTAACAGCGTCCAAACAGCTATTACATAAAATTTTGTACTCATCCTATCATGTTTTAAAAATTATACTCATAAAAGTTTTCCGGAACATTTTCATACTGTGTCAATGAGCACAAAGATAGATTTTACCCTTGAGATTCAAAGGTAAAATCTTACATCAATAAGGTATTTTCTTGCTATTCACCTTCATAAACAGCACAAAACGGAACTTAGTTATTATTTTTATACTCAGTCAAAGTCTGATTAAATGCTTTTTTAAACGCCTTGCCAAAGTAACCGGGATCAGAGAAGCCGACGGCAAAAGCAACCTCAGAGAAAGACATACCACTTTGTATAAAACTTTTCGCTTTATTCAACCTATAATTCTTTATATATTCTATCGGAGAAATCCCCATGATACCATTCACTTTCCGATTGAATACAGAACGGCTCATATTCATGAACTCTGCCAGATCATTCACCCGCAGCCCCGGATTACTGTAATTCTCTTCCATAAATCCTACCAGTTTCTGCATAAACAACTCGTCCAAAGGAACAATTTGCGACACAGGATAAGCGATGGCTTCTAAAGGTTCTTTCTTCGGCTGAGCACCATACTTTGACAAAAAAGCCGACTGAAGCACTTTTCTTTGCCTGATCAAGTTCTCAATTCTCGATTTTAAATAATCGCTGCTGAAAGGTTTAGGTATATAATCATCAATCCCTAATTGTAAACCTTGAATACGATCCTCAACAGACGATTTTGCAGAAAGGATAATAAGAGGGATATCACAGGTATTGACATTCTCCTTGATGTGCCTTATCAATTCAATACCATCCATACGCGGCATCATAATATCCGTAATAATAAAATCCGGAATTTCCTCTTCTATCTTTTCCAATGCCATCACCCCGTCGGCAACTCCAACAACACGGTAAGTGCCCGACAATATTTCACATATAAATTGACGCAACTCCGCATTATCCTCCACTACCATCACTTTTACTAAAGTTTCTTTTGTTGCCGGAGGCATGTCCGGCAAAGATGTTTTATCATTTTGTTCCGGTTCCGCCAAGACCGTTTCCTGTTCTTCCGAAGTGTCGTTCAATATATATTCAACATTTTTATCCTGAGCATATATTTCTTTTCCTTTATGCAAAACCAGTTTGAATACACTTCCTTTCTTTACTTCACTTTCGACCTGAATTTCCCCATGCAACATTTTAACCAACTCATTCACCAGCGAAAGCCCTATACCCGATGAAGGCTGCATGTCATTTTCCTTGGACACTGTAGTGAAACGTTCAAATATGGATGGCACTTTATCTTTAGAGATGCCAATACCTTCATCTTTTACGGCAATCGAAACAAACTGTCCGCTTTCCATCACAATCAAGGTAATCGACTTGTTATCAGGTGTATACTTAAAGGCATTGGAAAGCAAGTTAAAGATAATTTTCTCGAACTTATCACTATCTATCCACAAAAAAACAGAAGGCAACGTTGTCTGAAGAGAAAAATTTATATTTTTTTCTGTTGCCAACAACCAGAAATTATCCATTATATTATGAAGCATGATAATGATATCCCGGTATTCAATAGTCAAGCCCATTTTTTTATTCTGTATCTTTCTGAAATCCAATACTTGATTAATGAGCAATAACATACGATTGATATTTTTCTGAACCAATTGAAGATGATGCCGGGTCCGGGAAGTCAAAGGCTCCTGGGACAACACTTCGGATACCGGACCGGATATAAGGGTTAAAGGAGTACGTAGTTCATGTGAGATATCAATAAAAGAACGTACTTTTATTTCCGCCAATCTTTGTTCCATATTTACCTTATGCTTCAAATAGTAAATATAGAAAAAAACATATCCGATAGCTAAAGATATCACCAAGACAACAACTAGATAAAAAGCCTTAGCCCAACCGGTTTCCCAAAAGGTGGGTAATACCTGTAAAGTAACCGTTTTCACAGTGTTCATCCAAATACCATCCCCATTGGTCGCCTTTATCTGAAATTGATATTTTCCTGCCGGAAGACTTACAAAACTAACCGAGTTCTTCTTACCTATATAATACCATTGATTATCATCCAACTTATAAGCATACTCGATATCCAAGGAATTAGTATAATCCAACGCAGCAAATGAGATGGTAAAATTCCTCCGCCGGGTAGGGATCTCTAAATAATCCGCATCACTCAATACATGAGACAAATTATCCTCCGAATATTTTATACCTGTCACTACAATAGGAGCTTCATAAGTCTGCTTAACGATACTATCCGGAGAAAAGACAAGCATACCGCCTTCTGTACCCATTAAGATATCCCCTTGCCTGTCTGTAACCGGAAGACATTCACTATAATTAAAAGAACGATTGAAAAAAGTTTCTCCAAAAGACTCAAAAGTCTGATCGTGCACATCAAACAGAGTGATATCCGTTTCCGAGCCGATCCATATATTATGATTTTTATCTTCAATCAAGGCTCTAGCCAACGGAGATGTCTCTTTGCCGAACGACCGGAACCGAAGTTCATCAGATAATAAATTTGACGAAACCAACTTACAAAGGCCACCTCCATAACAATAACAATAGATAGTTTCATCCGTCGTTCGTAAAACAGACATCACATCAGCACTACACAATCCGTCAGTCGCCTGCGGACGAGGAAGGTTAAGATAAAAACGAATATTTTCGTAATCCGAAAAATCAGAAGAAAAAGTGATCAAACCTTCTATAGTACCCACCAGCATAGTATGACCGGGTCCCTCCACCATACAACGAATACTGTTGGTACGATTAATAGGAAAACCGGACAATTTATTCTCCGCATGAATAAAACGTATCGCCCCATCTTCCTTTTCCTCAACCAAATTCAATCCGCCACCGTAAGTACCAATCCAAATACGTCCGTTATGATCCTCATCAATGCATGATATTTTATTGTCACTGATGGAATAAGGATCCGACGGATTATTCATATAATGATATACCTCATAATGATAAGGACGATTCCGAGGAACAAGTCTGAACAATCCGTTTTCCTTACTGCCAAGCCATATTGTCTGCGCCTGATCCTTCAGCATGACATAGATTCCACCTTCTGCAAAAACTGTTTCCGTTTGAGCCAGTTCCCCATCAGGCGACAAATAACCCAACAAGTTTTTCTGTGAATCCATAATACGTATAATCCCTTTCTTTGTTGCAATCCATAAATGTTCGTCGCTATCAAACAGAAATGATTTTGTATCAAAATAATTGTCCAACTCCCTATAAGTATAGGGACTGGGCGGAAAGAACATTTTTATAAATGAGCGCTGGGATTTGATCCACAAATTATTTTGTTTGTCAACATAAGTTGTTTTAATAATAGGAGAATAAGGTATATGATTCCTTCCCGGTGTAAAATAGACTTTTAGCTCCCGGCTCTTTTCGTCATAATAACTGAATATACCTTTATAAGGAATAGTCCAAACCACTCCGTTAGGATCTTCATAAATAAAGAGTTCATTTTCCGGAGAAGAAGCCATGTATCCGGAAGGAGTATTCAAATATTGTTTCACTCCGGTTTCCGGATCAAGCCGGATAATTCCCGGCAATCCGGTAAATATCCATAGAAATCCTTTAGAATCCTGATAGACTTTTCTCACAGCCGCATCATCACGCCCCGGAAGAGAGAAATCATATTTCTCCATCGCCAGTTCAGGGAAACGGCATAGGTACAAACCTTTATCAGACAAAACAGCCAGCTGATTATCTTTCAACACTTTAATTCCGTTTATATGCTGAATCTTCTCTTGAAAAGGAACGATGTTGAATTGCATGGTATTTACATCATAATAGGCTAGCCTGCCATTCTGTGATGCAAGAAAAACAAGATTATCCATTGTTTCGAACATAGAAAAGGGATATGAACTAATGGTCCGCTTGCCAAATATGCTAACTCCCTTGTCACTAAATACCCATTCCTCTCCCTGTTTATCTTCAAAGACCCTACTGACTTTCCCCAGTTCCACATCATCAATAGCTGTAATATACTGAATCCCTGAAGAAACAGTACACTCTTTATCTGAAATTCTGAAACATCCTCCATTATTTAAAGTAACCCAAGTAATCCCTTTGGATAAAGGATACAAATTTTCTATTTGCAACGGAGTATTAAAATGTTGTTCATACTGTTTCAGAACATTGATCAGCTTATTTTCACGAATATCATATAAATACAGGCTATGACGATCGTATGCAATCATCCATAAATTGCCGTCGGCCGTATTCTCCAGCCGCTGCATGTGCTGGTTCAAAAGAGAATCAAACTGAAAAGTTTCGAAATCGCGTCCATCAAACCGGCTTACCCCATTCCAAGTACTGACCCATATAAAACCATTATGACTTTGAAGAATCTGCGCCGGATTACTTTGAATCAATCCGTCTCTCACTGTATATTGGCGTGCAACACAAATAGGCTGTGCTTTGACAAAACCCCAATGAAGAAGTAAAAACAAAGTACACCATATATATTTTAACTTTATTGTGTTTCTCATCATCAAATTATTCTAAATGACCAAGTATTTGATGGCTCCCAAATGTTTTTTCATAGGTATTATCTCATTTTGCTGACAGGGCAAAAATACAAATTAAAACGAAAAGAAAAAGAGATTAAAACAAAAATTATTTCGAAACTAATCAAAATATAACTAGAAAAGGCTGCCCGCAGGCAGCCCTCTATAATAAAAATATATTTCCCTTATAAGGTCTTAGTCACGACGTCCCATATAAATCATTATATAGTAAATCAGTGTAGCCAACGAACTAAGTGCCGCAACCACATACGTATAAGCAGCCGAACGCAGCGCATCCTCTGCCGCATGATGGTTATATGAATTTGTAATTCCGGCCTTGCTCAACCATACCAACGCACGCTGGCTGGCATTGATCTCAACAGGCAACGTAATAAAGCTGAAAAGAGTGGTCATGGCAAAAAGACAAATTCCTGCCAACAATAACTGCGGGAAAGTATTCACCATCAAAATACCTGCCAGTAACACCCAAGTCATAATAGAAGATGAGAACTGCACCACAGGCACCAAAGCCGAGCGCATCTTTAGCGGAGCGTATGCACGCGCATGTTGCACGGCGTGTCCGCATTCATGGGCGGCAACTGCCGCAGCAGCCACACTGTTGCTTCCATATACCCCTTCACTAAGGTTCACCGTTTTGTTTGCCGGATTATAATGATCGGTCAGCATACCCGGAGTGCTGGTTACACGCACGTCATAGATACCGTTATCATGCAACATTTTTTCAGCCACATCCTTTCCTGTCATACCGCTGGCCAAAGGCATCTTCGAGTATTTCTTAAACTTGCTTTGCAGACTATTCTGTACAATATAGCTGATTACCGCGATTCCAATAAATAAGATCCAATACATTGACATAGTTTTGTTCTTTATAATTCTGTTGTTAAATATACACGTTATTATGTACAAATAGTTTGCCAGCATCCCCCTTTTAAATAGAATTAAGAATTCCTGCCATCACACGCCTCCGAATTCACATCCGTCAATTTCAATTAAAAAATAATATTATGAGAAAAAAAGAGTGGATTATTGACTTTTGATTTATACATTTGAGGCAAAATTAAGAAATATGGAACATGAAATAGGAAATATATCCATAGCCCGTATCCGACAGATGAATCCCAGTCTAAAAGGGATTAACAATGATTTCGTAATGGATAGAAGCGAACATTACATCCCCGAGAATATGAACCCCATCTTTAAATACCCATTACGGCTGGATGGAATCATTATCTCTATCCGTGAAAAAGGCTCTGCCAAAGTCAATATCAATTTACGGGAATACGACATTGAGCAAAACGATCTGATTATTTGCGCTCCTGGCGATATTCTACAGTCCATGTTATCACCGGGCATTCATTTGTCACAAATGTTTTTAATATCATCTGATTTCTTAAAAGAGATGTATATCAACCTGAACAGTTTCATGCCATTTTTCATCTCATTGAAAGAGAATCCCAAATTTCATTTGATGGAAGAAGAGGTACAGGAACTGAAATCATTCTATGAACTGATAGAAGAAACCGTAAGCCGGAACGATAACTTCAGGACAGAAATCGTACGCAGACTAATGGGGGCCTATTTATATAAGATAGGTTCCATCCTTCATAGAAAACAACCGGAATTCCTTTCCGAGAATCCGAAATCACTGAAAAGGGAAGAGGTATTGTTCAACCAGTTCATCAACTTGCTGACCGAACATCACCGTAAAGAAAGACGCGTAGATTTTTATGCGGAGCAATTATTTCTGAGTCCCAAACATTTCTCCACCGTAGTAAAGAAAGTGAGCGGAAAAACTGCCGGAGAGTGGATTGACGAATATGTGATACTGGAAGCCAAAGCACTGTTGAAATACTCCGTCATGTCTATTCAGGAAGTAGCTTATTTTATGAACTTCCCAAACCCTTCCTTTTTTGGCAAATACTTCAAGCACCATACCGGGTTATCTCCCAGCGAATACAAGATGCAATAATGAAAACAGAAGATAAAAAATAGTAATCCAACGGGGCTGTCCGAAAAAAACGGACAGCCCCCGAAAGTAAATTATACAAGTGTGACTACACTACCTCTCATCTTAAAATAATTTCGCAGGATATTCACCGGCATCCACCAATGCCTGTATCTTGTCAACCACACTCTGACGGTCTTCAGGATAAGTTACTCCAAACCATTTGCTGGTAGTATCCAATACCTCAACGGTAGCAGTACCGTCATTAATCAGCTTGTCCACCATCAGCGGAATAAAGAATTCGCTCTTCAAGTTTTCCATATTTTTAGGATCGCTCAAGAATGCTTTAAAGAATTCCTTGCTGTAAGCAAAGTAATCAGGAGTAAAGCCCCAGAAGTTCATGCTCACCGGAGTTGTGTCAGGGGTAGCTGTCCATTCGCCATTGTCATCAATATACTTCACTTCTCCGTCTATGCGCTGAATTTTGGTACGTTCTACCACGGAAGTCAACAAATGATCCGCATTGGTTCCACAGATGCCGCGGGATACCGTTCCACTCTCGCTCAATGTATTTCCTACACGGAAGCCCACCATAGCATACGTGTTTTTAGCACCTTCGGGCAGTGCAGAAAGGAACTTGCCCATTACCTGGAACGAGTCACGGCCATAGAAGTCATCGCAATTGATCACCGCAAACGGTTCCTGTATCACATCAGCTCCCATCATGACAGCATGGTTAGTTCCCCAAGGTTTTGTACGCTCCGCAGGACAAGTAAAACCCTCCGGCAGATTGTCTAAAGCCTGGAATACCAATTCGCAAGGAATATGACCTTCATATTTAGAAATAATCTTTTCACGAAAATCTTGTTCAAAATCTTTACGGATAACAAAGACCAGTTTTCCAAAGCCGGCGTTGATAGCGTCATAAATAGAATAATCCATAATAGTTTCGCCGTTAGGACCCAGACCATCCAATTGCTTCAATCCTCCGTAACGGCTGCCCATACCAGCCGCCAATAAAAATAAAGTTGGTTTCATAGTTTATTTATTTAAAATTGAATATTTGATGGTACAAAGCTACAAAATAATACGGAGGAAAAAAGCTACATTCCATTCAAATTCGAGCATAAATCAATCATTTCCCTCCTTTTGACGCAAATCAAGCCCTATTTCTAGAAAGGATAGCCGATGGCAAAGTGCAATCCCAGTCCATCCTTAAACTTAGGAATATTATAATATCCTTTCTTGCCGGTATCATACGGATCATGAAGAGCAATACCCAGATCCAGGCGGATCACCAGGAAAGTAAGGTCATAACGCAATCCCACCCCAGTACCCAAAGCTATACTTTTAGCAAAATTACGAAGAGTAAGCAAACCGCCGGGACGTATATTCTCACCTTCCTCATTCTTTTGTTCACGCAGCAGCCACACATTTCCCGCGTCCAGAAAAGCTGCCCCGTACAAATCACCCAGGATAGGGAAACGGTATTCCACATTCGCTTCCAACTTCACATCTCCAGTTTCATCCAGATAACCATACTGTTTATCTTCGGGACGATAAGAACCGGGGCCGATAGAGCGCACTGTAAACGCACGGATACTGTTAGCTCCCCCAATATAGAACTGCTCGCTGTAAGGCGCTACAGTCTGGTTCCCATATGCATACAAAATTCCCCCCATCAAACGAGTGGCTATATGCTGTTTCTCTCCGACTTTAAACAAACAACGCACTTCGGATGTCATTTTCAGGAATTGCGCATAAGGACTGTTTAATAACTTCTTATCTGTTTCTTTGAATCCCTTCCCAAAAGCAGCATACACCAACGAAGTCAGATTACCTGCCGAAGTAAAGGAAGTTTCCCACCATAAATTATTGCGTTTCTTCAACGGGGCGTTATCATACGTAAACGTATAACTCATAGCCGGGATAAACTGATTTCCCAAACTGATTTTCAAACTCCGGTTCTTGTCCACTATCGTATCAAAACGTGTAGTAGTATGCTGCAACGTATTAAATGCCAGTCTGAAAGGAGTCACCGTATGTTTCCATACCCGCGAAGGCTGGAAATCGTATGACACCGTTCCACCAAAAGAAAGCATTTTAAAGAAGCGGGCACGGTTCAACTGACTGGCATACAACTTGAATGAGGTATGCTGCGGAAATCGTGAGCGCATCATTTTTTTACTCATCCACGGCAACACCAGGCGAGGATACTCCAATGAGAAAGAAGTTCCCAGCTCGTATGAATTCAATTTAGAACTGTTCCCATCCGCCGTAGAATTGGTCTGCCATTCGTATGACCCTTTCAACTGGAAAGAAAGCGTGGCGGCTGTACGCATGAAATTCTTCCGCGAGAGGCTGAAAATCGCTCCGGGACCAGTCTGATCCGTACTTTTGGTAGTCACATTGAATTCCAGTTCTCCGTCATACGGCAAATCGAATGTAGCATTCATCCGCACATTCAGCGTATCACACCCCGGCAATGTATCTTGCGGGGCATAGCGGAACTCGGCAAATTTGAAAATGCCCAAACGCGCCAAGGCTTCCTGCGTGAAATTCTGACGGGCCTGAGAATAAAGCTGCCCTTTCTGGTAAAAGAAGCGCTTAGCCAATACTCCGGGACGGATACCGGGTTTCTTACCGCTATAGTGTAAAGTCATTCCCGGAAAGACGATGGAATCAGTAGGTTCCTCCCCTTTATATCCGGTAAGATAAATAGAAGTATTCCCTATATAATAAGGTCTTTTCGCATCGGCAGGCACTCCGGCTTTCGGGACAACCTGCAAACTGACCATTCCCGGTTTGCGCAAGGTATCCGCACGGAAAGTAATGAATTCGGGACGGAAATAATAATAACCATTGTTACGGAAAAGGGTACTCAGCCGCTGGCGCTCCTCCTCCAGTTTCAACACACTGAAATTATCTCCTTTATGCAATACCCTCTGGTCATAAGCAGCCCTGATCAGACTATCGGCGCGAGGAGGATATTTCAGATACATGACAGAGTCCAGATAATAAGGGTTCGCCATATCAATCTTATAACTTAACTTGGCTTTCCGAGGATTCTTCAACGAGTCTACAGAATAAGTCACAGCACCATTGAAAAAGCCATAATCATGCAACAGATTGGTGGCCACCTTCACACGGGTTTCCGGATTCACCGTAGACAAATACACCGGAGTAGACCCCAGCTTGTTGAAGATCCAATGCCCCACCCCCTTTTTATCCTGGTATTTCACAAAATCATTGTATATCCACAAACCGAAAGGAATGGGAAAACGCAAGGAGTTGCTTCCCAAAATGGCATTATTGGGAGGATAAGACAAAGCAGCCTCCACCTCTTCCAAAGTCTGGACACCGGCAGGGGTCTTGTCTTCATTCAGAATCTCCATATTTTTCACACCGACATATAGCGTTTCGTCTTCCGGCAAATTCCTGGTAGTAGAGCAGGCAGCTGTCATCAGCAACAATACCGATAATAGAAGCAGGTTTATGTTATGTTTTCTCTCCATATCTCCAACAATCATTTTTTCTTCTTAGACTTGAAAATAAACAGTTCGCCCAGGTGACTCATCTTCTTGCGAAGCACAATACCCACACCGGTCTCTATGATCTCACCTTCCAGCACACTCTCATAGTTCTTGTCGTGGAAGAGCTTGACATACCGGGTACCGCTGTTGTCCAAGCGGTATTCTATGGATACATTATCAATAAAGGTTTCATCCTGCTGTACCGTACTTCCGGTAGACACTTTACCGCCTACCACTATACGGAAGCGGTTATTCCAGAAACGTTTGGCGAACTGGAAATTATAATCCGTGCGTTTCCCGCCGCTATCGGCATCATCCACCGTTTCCATGCCCACATTGATATCAAGTGCTTTTCCGGCAATATTCGAGATTTCGCTCTGCAGGAATGAGTTCAAGGCATTATTCACATTAAATCCTCCCGTAGAGTTTCCTTCAGCCATATACATTCCGGTCACCAGCATGGTGACAGCCAGTTTTCCCCGTTCCTCCACCGACATGGCATTCAGCTGGTCTTGCACAGACGCATCCTCGGGAGCCGAAAGGGTAAACGCCAGCCCCAGATTCTCCAGACTCTGGCTCAAAGCGATCCCTACATCAAACCCGACGATACGCGAAGTCTTTCCATCCTCGCCCACCGAAGCACGGACCCTTTCGGTCGCGGTAATGTTCAGTTGCGGATTCATGATATTTCCCGTCCACTCCACATAACTGCCATTTTGAATATTAAAAGTCTTCAGCGGAATAATCGGAATCTGGTATTTCATCTCCCCGCTCATCAGGGAATAACGCCCGGTCAGCAACATATCCCCCTGAGGAGTGTACTGGAATGACAAGTCTCCGCCTCCTTCCAGCAACATATAGTTGGAGCCGTCCGGCACCAGATCCACACGTGCCTGCACCGCCTGGTCTATATGCATGGTCATGGCCACATCCATCCCTCCCAAAGAGATTTGCTGGACAGAGGACTCCTCTACCGAAGTTGTGTCGTTGAAATTGACAAAAGTCACCATATCCCCCAAACGATCGTTCACCGTCAAGGGAGAGTCTTTCAGGACATAGGTCACATTGGTCTTCCCCAATATGTTCATGTTCCCCCGCATCACCAGTTCCTCCACAGGACCGCGCAGCGTTGCGTTAAAATCCACATACATCTTGCCGTAAACCATAGCCCGCTTGGTACGGGGGGCATTCAGCAACTCATAATTCTCGGCATGCATTTTAAGGTTCACTGCCGTCCGTTCCAAATCCGAGAAGTCCACCTCGCCGTTAATGGTAAAAGGAGTCTTGCCTTTGGTGAATATATCGAACTCCTTGAACATCATCTTACTGTTCACCACCTGCACCGGTTCATTATCAAAACGGAACATTGCAGACATCTCCGGCATGAAGAAAGTCACGGAATCCAATGCCAGTTCCCCATTCAGCAAGGGTTTGGCCGGATCACCTTTCATGGACAATGTTCCATCAATATCCCCGTCCAGTTCCACCATGCGGTCGGGCACAAACGGATTGGCGACATTCAGCGGAAAATGTTCGAAGGCTATATCCGCGCTCAGACTTCCCGTTCCTTCCTCCGCGGGCAGATAGATACCTCCCAAATGAGCTATCTCCTCACCATCATGGCGTATATAGGCATCCAGATGATGATCCTTTGCCTCACCAGGCAGATACACACCACCCAGTTCCCAATTTCCCAACGCACTGCCTTCATATTTGAATTCATCTATACGCAAATCACTGCTCACCATCATATACGGACCGGAATCTATATAATGCGCTTCTGCTCCGATCCATCCTTCCATATCAGGCATATAGGGAAGGATACGCCGGAATTCTTTCAGATTGATGCGTGAAAGCTCCACCGTCATATCCTGTTTGGCTATGGTATCTTCCCGATTGGTATAGAAACTGAGTCCGGTCCCCTGCTCGTCATGCAAATCCAGATTTGCATGAATCCGCCCGTTGTCAGCCAGATAAATATAGTTATTTTTATTCACGGTAAAAGGACGGTATACCAACGTGGGATGCTCCGGAAAAACCTTCATGCGTATGCCGTGGCGGCGCAGGTCGGCCATCACTCCCATATATACTCCCTGTTCTTTACGGGCATTCAGGTATTGAACCAACAACTGGGCGCTGTTGTTTCCCACATTTCCCTCCAGCGTCACATCAAACGCCTCCTGTCCCGGTTTGGGTCCGTTCACCACTCCGCTCAACATATTTATGCCATTCAGGTCCTGCTGTACATCCAGATAAATGGTATCCAAAGTCAGGCTGTCTGTACGCAATCCATATAAATAAGCCTCCCCGTTCAATCCCTCTGCCGGAGATGAATCCACATCCATAAACAGACGACTGTATGACAACCCCATCATTGACAGATAATTGGCTATCGGATTATCGGGACCGGAAGATATTTTCAGACATAGTCCCGGAAGAAATTCCCGAAGCTCCTCCTGTTCAATATGTTTGCTTTCCCATTGTTCCGCTAGTTTCTTCATCAGCAAATCCGCCCTGCTGGAAATGTATTCCATGTGCCCTGCTCCTTCCAGACTCAAATCAAGATCCCCCGCACGCAGATAAGCAAAAGTGGAATCTCTGGAAGTGCTGAATCCGGCAAACAGGTCCTTGGAATGGGAAGTGCGTTTGGCAGTGACAATCGTAGCATTCGTCATCTCGGCCTCTACGACATACCTTTTTCTGAGGTCACTGCTGAAACGGACACCCAGGTGCTGGGAGGTCTGAAAACGGGTATCCATCAGATGAAGCGCCTGCCAATCCAAATGAGCCACATCCATTTTCAAGTCGCCCGAAACATCATGAGGTTTCAAGATACCATCCAGATGCGCCTTGATATCCATGGTCCAGTTTTTCACTGCCAGTGAAGCGTGCACCTTCGATTTCTCCAGTCCGGCAGCCAGTGAGATTCCTGTCAAATGATAACTGCCATAATGGAAACGGTCTATACCGCCCTCCGCATTGAAATAAGTACGGGGAGAGAAAAAGTCAAAACCTTCCCCCTCCACTTTCAGACGGGTGGACAAGGTGTACAAAGAATCGGCAGGCATAAACTGGTGCAGGTCAAAATGATTGACAGCCAAGTCTGCCTCATACCTGTCACGCGACAAGTCGTATTTGGCAAACAGACGGGCCGCCCGTTCCATCTTGAAATCATCAGCCACGGAAATGCTGTCATTATAAACTGTTATAGGAATGGTATCGGCCGCAGCCACCGCTTGGGCTTCGGGCTGCATCAGCAGCAGGTCCGTGCCCATTTTAGCGCCCGCCATCGTAAATTTGCCTTCCAAGCGCGTTCCGTATGGAATTTCTATTCCTTCAGCCAACGTGGAAACAAACTTCAAATCCTTGGTTTCAGCTTCCAAGGTGATATCCCCTCCGCGCAGCAGACTGTCTGTCAGATGGGTCAGCTCCCCCCGGGCGAACAATCCCAATGCGCCGGGCAGCTCGGCAGTCAGCGTAGTCAGTTTCAGCTTGTTCAAATCGCCGTCGATCCCTGTACGGATGCGCAGAGGTTCGGAAGGGTACTGCCGGACAAACTTTTCATCCATACGTCCCATGAATCTCACCACATCCGGCTTTCCTATATCGGCCATCAGCCGTGCGGACATCAAGCCTTCACCTTTGAAATCCAAGGCATTCCAATCCATCGCAGCGTTCAGTTCCAGATAAGAATCCCGGGTTTCCAGTTTCAATGAAGGCACACGCAGCACCTTGTCATTGGAAACCATCCGCCCTGTGGCAGAAACGATTTCCACTCCCGAACGCTCTTTCAGCACAAACTGGCTGATTATGGCTTTCATATTTCTACCTCCATAGTATAGGGAATCCAGTTTCACACCGATATCCGTCAGTGCAATATGGGAGGGGTCCAGTCCGGAGGACAGGCTGTCGGCAGCCAGCGGCTTCCCGTTATCGTAACGCACACGTCCGTTCTCTATCCGAAACGTTTGCAGCGAATAGGCCGATTTATGCAAGTCTATCAGCCCGTCGCGCAGTATGGCATTATCCAGCGAAGCCGCCAATGACAAGCTGTCCAAAGGCATATCCAGCGCAAAGGATACATTCTGTAAATCAATATCCTGCAATATTATTTTCCAATAGGTGGTGTCGCTTGCAGCCGTATCGGCCGCAGCGGTGTCATTCAGGCAAAGAGATAAATCCGTATCTTTCAACAAGACTTTGTTAACGATGGCAGTTTCGGGGTCCAGTGCCACTCCATGACTGGAAATGAACAATTCCCCCAAAGTACCGTTCAATTTCATGCCATGTATCAAGTCATTAGAATTCACTGTGGCTCCTTGCAGGGATATGCCATCCACTTCTACCTGCTTTTTCAGCAGTGGCAGCAACTGCACATTCACTTGCAGGCGGCGTACACTGAGCAACGTATCATTATGCGGGGAAGCAGCATCTACATTGGTCACCACCAGATTCAACGGAAAAGACAAAGAGATACGTCCCACGGAGATATTCATACCAGTAGCTTCCGAGGCATATACAGCAGCTTTGTCCACCAGAAAATTCTGAATAGGTGGCAAATAAATCAATATACATAAAATGATGAACAGAATGAACGGAGATGCTATCGTCCACAATGTCCAACGAACATATTTTTTCTTCATCGAGTGTCTGTACAAGTATTCCTGCAAATTTAAACAATTTTATCGGCATAATGGTTGAAAGAACGCAGCTTTTATCTTTTGTTTCCCATAATTTATTAAAAAAGAACTTACGGACTACCTGTTGCCACTAGGAAAGATCTATAATCTTACCCCCGCAAAATTTAAATCTTTCAGCTCTCCCGTCTGTTCCCATAATATGAACAATACGGACAAGCCGACAGATTTCCAAGAAGACGGAAGCTACTTCCAACGTAGACGCAGTTCCTTTTTCTCACACACGTGCGCGCATATTACAAATATGATATAAATCCGGCATCCTTCATCAAAGACTTCCCTCTGAAACGATGGATGCCATACTACTATTCAATGCGAATTTCAAGACTTATGCAAACCATGTTATTCAGAAACTTTTTTAATTTTCTTTTTTCAAGTCTTATCATCTTCCGGTTTTGCCGCCGGTCTTTTTATCTATTTTCTTTCGTCTTTTCTCTTTCCGGTGCTTCTCTTCCCCTCACTCTGCCTCATTTACTTTTCTTCTCTACAAATTATAAGAACACGCACGTTTGTGAGGAAAAAAGACCTGGTTCTGCCGCGTCTGCGTCTGAAGTATTCCTCCGCTCTCTCCCTTTTTTTATCCTTCCTTTCTTCGCTTTTCCGCTCTTACTCTCAATTTTATTTCCTATCTTTGTCCGATAAATAAAAAATAGCTCATGACTTCAAACAAAATTTTACTAATATGCCTGGCCTTCATTGCATTGACTGCATGCAACGCCGGCTCGAAAAGACAAACAAATCATCATATGGAAAATGAAAAGCGTACCTTGGTAAAACTGGAAACCACCATGGGAAATATCACAGTGGCCCTGTATAATGAAACGCCGAAACATCGTGATAACTTTATCAAACTGGTAAAAGAAGGAGTATATGACAGTACATTGTTCCACCGGGTTATCAAACAATTCATGATCCAAGCTGGCGATCCGGACAGCAAAAACGCATCGGATACTGCCATGCTGGGCAGCGGTGATGTGGGTTACACCATTCCCGCTGAGTTCAATCCGAAATTCTTCCACAAGAAAGGAGTATTGGCGGCAGCACGCCAGGGTGATGATGTGAACCCCGAAAAGGCTTCATCGGGTTGCCAGTTCTATATTGTTACCGGACGCAAGTTCACCGAACCGCAATTGCTGGGCATGGAGAACAAAATAAACGAACAGCGTGAAGAAGCTCTGTTCGACAGTCTGGCACGCCAGCACATGAAGGAAATATACAAGATGCGCAAGGCAGGAGACAATGCCGGGTTACTGGAATTACAGGACACCTTGGAAGCCCAAGCCCGTGAGCTGGCGGACAAAGAAGAGAAATTCCGCTTCACCCCCGAACAGATCAAAGCATACAGCACCATAGGCGGCGCTCCCCACCTGGACGGTTCTTATACCGTATTCGGTGAAGTAACCGAAGGTATGGAAGTAGTGGACAATATTGAAATAGCAAAAACGAACCGCGCAGACCGCCCTATAGAGAATATCCGGATTCTCAAGGCAAGTATTCAGTAATTTGCGACTCAGATGATTAACATTAACCGATACACCTTGTCCAACGGGCTGCGTGTGATACACAATGAGGACAATACGACTCAGATGGTGGCACTGAACCTATTGTACGATGTGGGCGCACGCGATGAAGATCCTGATCATACCGGATTCGCCCATCTGTTTGAGCACCTGATGTTCGGAGGCTCCATCCATGTGCCCGACTATGACACTCCGGTACAAAATGCCGGAGGCGAAAACAACGCATGGACAAATAATGACATAACCAATTATTACATCACCCTCCCTCGTCAGAATGTGGAAACCGGATTCTGGCTGGAGAGTGACCGTATGTTGTCCCTCGACTTTAACCCGCGCAGTCTGGAAGTGCAACGGCAAGTGGTAATCGAAGAGTTCAAACAGCGGAACCTGAACCAGCCATACGGAGACGCCTCACATCTGCTACGCGCCCTAGCTTATAAGGTGCATCCGTACCAGTGGCCTACCATCGGCAAAGAAATCAGCCACATAGCCAATGCCACCCTTGAAGAAGTGAAAGCCTTTTTCTTTAAATATTATGCACCGGACAACGCCATTCTGGCTGTAACGGGACATATTACTTTTGAAGAGACAGTGACATTGGCTGAAAAGTGGTTCGGCCCTATCCCGCGCCGCAACGTAGCCCCCCGCTCACTGCCGGCAGAACCCCGGCAAACGGAGGAACGCCGACTGACAGTAGAGCGGAACGTGCCTGTAGACGCGCTCTTTATGGCATTCCATATCTGTGAACGACGCCATCCCGACTACTATGCTTTTGATATGCTAAGCGACTTGCTGAGCAGCGGACGTTCCTGCCGTCTGGTGCAGCATCTGGTACAAGAGAAACAGGTATTCAACAGTATCGACGCCTATATATCGGGCAGCATTGACGAGGGATTGTTCCATATCACCGGCAAACCCGCCCCAGGCGTCACGCTGGAAGCTGCCGAAGCTGCCGTATGGCAGGAACTGAAGGCATTGACGGAAGAAAGTGTGGATGAAGACGAGCTGGAAAAAGTAAAGAACCGCTATGAAAGCGAACAGATATTCAATAACCTGAATTACCTGAATGTGGCTACCAATCTGGCTTATTTTGAACTGACCGGCAAAGCGGAAGATATTAACAATGAAGTAAACAAATATCGCTCGGTCACTGCCGGCCAGATAAAAGAAGCTGCACAAAAAACATTTGTGCGAGAAAATTGTTCCACACTCTACTATAAAAGTAATTTGCCGACCTGATAATATGCTAATTTGCCAACTGGCTGCGCCATGCGGAACACAGCACAGCCAGTTGGCAAATTAGCATATTGGCACATTAGCAATTTATTAACCATGCAACATTACAAAGCACTTTTCACTTTAGGTATCCCTATCGTTATCGGCCAGATAGGTGTCATCATTTTGGGTTTTGCCGATACATTGATGATAGGCCATCACAGCACGAATGAATTAGCCGCCGCCAGTTTTGTCAACAATATGTTTACTTTGGCCATTATTTTCGCTACCGGATTCTCATACGGGCTGACTCCTATCGTAGGGAGTCTGTTCGGACGGGGAGAAACCCATGTAGTGGGACGAATGCTGAAGAACAGCCTATTTGCCAACACACTGCTGGCCGTATTGCTCACACTCATCATGTGGATACTTTATCTGAATATCCACCGACTGGGGCAACCCGAAGAACTGCTGCCTTTAATGCGTCCCTACTTCATCGTTTTGCTGATATCCTTGTTGTTTGTACTGCTTTTCAACGGTTTCAAGCAATTTGCCGACGGCATAACCGATACCCGCGTTTCCATGTGGATCTTATTGACAGGAAATGTAATGAACATTATCGGCAACTACATTCTGATTTACGGTAAACTGGGAATGCCCGAAATGGGATTGCTGGGAGCGGGAATTTCCACATTGGCCTCCCGTATCATGATGGTGGTCGTGTTCGCCGTCATTTTTTTCTGTACCCGACGTTATCATATTTATAAAGAAGGATTTCTACACAATACGCTCAACCGGGCAGACTTCCTGCACCTGAACAAACTGGGATGGCCCATTGCCATGCAGATGGGAATGGAAACTGCTTCGTTCAGTCTCAGTGCCATTATGGTGGGATGGATCGGGACTACTGCTCTGGCGGCCCACCAAGTGATGCTCGCCATTTCCCAAATCTGCTTTATGATGTATTATGGCATGGGAGCAGCCGTTGCCGTGCGGGTTAGCAACTTCCGCGGACAGAATGACCGGATGAACGTCCGGCGCTCTGCATACGCCGGATTCCATATCATGCTGCTCATCGCACTGATAGGCGCCCTGCCCATCTTCCTGCTGCGTAACGAACTGGGAGGATGGTTCAGCGACAGTCCGGCGGTCAGCGTAATGGTAGCACAACTTATCATTCCGTTCATCATCTACCAGTTTGGTGATGGATTACAGATAAATTTCGCCAATGCCCTTCGTGGAATCGCAGATGTGAAACCCATGATGTATATCGCATTCATCGCCTATTTCCTTATCTCCCTGCCGGCCGGCTATTTTTTCGGTTTCATCATGGATTGGGGAATCATAGGAATATGGATGGCATTTCCTTTCGGACTGACTACAGCCGGAATACTCTATTACCTGCGCTTTAACCGTGATACGAAATAAAAATAAAACCACCATGAGCCTGCCCAACCGTTCCACCAAGCTGAAAGTTGCATTCGGCTATATTCTGCTGACTGCACTGCTCTTTATATCTATCGGATATATCTATCAAGAAATGAAGTCACTGTCCGGAACCGGTGATGATGAAGCCATCCTGAGCCAACGGCGCCATGTCACCAACCAAATTATCGGCCAGCTCTATCAGGCGGAAGTCATCGGACAATCACTCAGTACGGGACAAATAGAACAATACTACCGATACCAACGAGCCATGAAACAAGCCACCACGGCACTTGACTCCCTACGCACGTTGCTGACAGACAGCATACAACTGGCGCGACTGGATACCGTAGGAATGCTTTTCATGGATAAAGAACGGAATATGCGCAACCTGCTGAAAGCAATTCAGGACGGTGGGACAGATATACTTTACAAACAGCATATAGACGAACTGATCGCCCAGCAAGATTCCTTGCTCAGCCTTCCCCATGTACGAAAAAAAGTAATCACACACACCAATTCTTATATTATTCGTAAAAAGCCCAAAAGCTTCTTCAAACGTTTGGGAGAAGTGTTCTCGCCCGGAAAAGCAGATTCCACACAGGTCAACAATGTGATTCAGGAAGAATATACCGATACGCTGACCGAGGCATACAGTCCGGCAGATACTGTGGTCACCATGTTGAAAAACATACAGAGCCGAGTAACCGATACCCAACAAGAACGTATGGAAATGGTCAATCGCCGCACCCCAGTCCCTGCGCCTCAGCGGCTTGAAACTAAGTCAGAAAGTCAATCAGCTATTAAGTACTATAGAGGAGGAAGAGCAAGCTTTGGCCCAAAACAAACATATACAAGAGGAATATATTCGCCAAAGCTCTATCCGCACAGTGGCGGGAATCGCCATTGTCGCTGTGGTTCTGGCTATTTTCTTTCTGGTCCTGATATGGAGAGACATCACTCGCAGCAACCACTACCGCCGAGAACTGGAGCCAAACGTCGCGCCGAAGACTTATTGGCGGCGCGTGAAAAACTAATGCTGACCATCACCCACGATATCAAAGCTCCCGTGGGTTCCATCTTGGGCTATACCGACCTGCTGGAGCGGATCACTACCGAAGAACGCCAGCGTTTCTATCTGAACAATATGCAGAGTTCAGCCAATCACCTGCTCAGCCTGGTCAAATCCCTGCTGGATTACCACCGGCTGGATGCACATAAAATGGACGTCAACCAGGTATCGTTCAACCCCCACCAACTGTTCGACACCATTTATATTAGCTTCAAACCGATGGCAGACTCCAAACAGCTGGAACTGAACTATCATTGCAACGAATCATTGAACCGCGTATACATAGGAGACCCGTTCCGTATCCGCCAAATAGCGGAGAATCTGCTATCCAATGCACTGAAATTCACTAAAGAAGGAGGCATCACCCTGCGGGCAGCATTGGAAAACGGCCAATTGCATTTCAGTATCAGTGACACAGGATGCGGTATCAGCCAAGAAGAGCAACAACGTATCTTTCATGAATTCACCCGGCTCCATAATGCACAAGGACAAGAAGGATTCGGCTTGGGACTGGCCATCACCCGTAAACTGGTGCTTCTGCTCGAAGGGGATATCAAGATAGAAAGCGAACAAGACAAAGGCAGCTGCTTCCATGTATATCTGCCTTTGCCTGAGGGTCCTTCCCATCCGGATGAAAATCTTTCCGGACCGGGAGCAGAACATACTCCTGCTTCCCCTGACGCAACCGGGATCCGGCAAACAGACACTCCACGCGAAGACAGTGAGCCGATTCACCTGATTTTAATTGACGACGACCGCATACAGTTACAGCTTACCACCGCCATGCTGGAACGCCCCGGAGTGACTGTGACCTGCTGCCATCATCCCGAAGAGCTCCTCAACCAATTGAAAGAAAAGCGCTTCGACGTCTTACTCACGGACATACAAATGCCTGCCATGAACGGATTCGACTTATTGAAAGCCATCCGCACGCTGGACACATCATGGGTGCAAACCCTGCCGGTGATCGCCCTGACCGCCCGTAGCGATATGGACGAAAATTATTTCTGTTCACATGGCTTTGCCGGTTGCCTGCACAAACCTTTCACCATAAACGAATTGTTTACAGCCATCTTCCAGGTCACAGGAAAGGATGTACCCGCCACAGGAAATCCGACTCCCCATATAGCACCGGCCAAAGAAAATCATCCCCAACAAGAAACGTTGGATTTCTCCGCCCTGACCGCCTTCTCGGAAGATGATCCGGAAGCAGCCGCAGAAATACTCCGTACCTTCATCAGCGAAACAAAAAAGAACCGAGAGTGTATGGAAGAAGCATTGGCGAAAAAGAATATGGAAGACATCACGGCAATAGCTCATAAACTGTTGCCACTGTTCACCATGCTGGGAGCTACCCGTTGCATTCCTGCACTGACATGGATGGAACAAAGACGAGGGACAACCGAAATCGGTGAAGAAGCGATAGAGAAAACAAACTTTATAATAGAAGAAATAGAAAAAGTAATTGACGAAGCAAAAAAGCAGATCGAAATACCGAATGAAGCATGAAGAATTAAGCCCTGTTAAGTTAAAAGGTATTAGAAATAGAGTCCGTGTTTCGGTACACCGTGAAAAAAGCTTATTTTTGCACGAATAAAAACCACATAAAGATGCCACATTCCATTCTGATAGTAGAAGATGACTTGACTTTTGCCACCATGTTGAAAACTTGGCTGGGTAAAAAAGGATTTTCGGTTGATACAGCAAGCAGTAATGCGCGCGCACGCAAACAACTGGATGCACAACCATACGATCTTGTTTTGTCTGATCTGCGCCTGCCTGATCAAGATGGTATCTTCTTGCTTTCATGGATGAAAGAACAGAAATATAACATCCCACTCATCATCATGACAGGCTATGCTGACATCCAAAGCGCTGTACAGGCTATAAAACATGGAGCCAGTGATTACATTTCAAAGCCGATACAACCGGATGAGTTGCTGAAAAAAATTAATGAGGCATTGCAAAACAAAGCTTTACCCACACCGGTAGGAATAGAAAAGAACACAGTCGCGCCCAAAGCATCTAAGAACAAAGCCGTTCCCCACAGTGCAACCGTTCCTCCCTCTAATTTTCTGGAGGGGGAAAGCGAGGCAGCGCGCCAACTCTACAATTATGTAGGTCTGGTAGCCCCCACCCCCATGTCCGTGCTGATAAACGGTGCTAGCGGAACAGGTAAAGAGTATGTGGCGCACCGTATTCATCAGCTAAGCAAACGGGCCGACAAGCCATTCATTGCCATAGACTGCGGTTCTATCCCCAAAGAGCTGGCGGCTTCCGAATTTTTCGGTCATGTCAAAGGCTCCTTCACAGGGGCGTTAAACGACAAAACAGGAGCATTCGTAGAAGCCAACGGAGGTACTTTGTTTCTGGATGAAATAGGCAACTTAAGTTATGAAGTACAGATACAGTTGCTCCGTGCCTTGCAGGAAAGACGTATCCGTCCGGTTGGCTCCAATAAAGAAATAGAGGTAGACGTGCGACTGGTCAGTGCTACCAATGAGAACCTGCAACAGGCCATTGAAAAAGGAAACTTCCGCGAAGATCTTTACCACCGCATCAATGAATTCACCCTTCGTATACCGGCATTAAAAGAGCGGCAAGAAGATATCCTGCTATTCGCCAATTTCTTTTTGGATCAGGCAAACAGGGAACTGGACCGTCAGCTGATAGGGTTTGATACCGCTGCCAGCCAAGCTTTACAAACGTATTCATGGCCCGGAAACCTCCGGCAATTGAAAAATATAGTAAAACGTGCCACCCTATTGGCACAGAGCAACTTCATCACCCTTGCCGAATTAGGTTATGAGCTGCAGGAACCTATAAGGTCCGCCGGTCCGCAGACATTCAGCCTGCATGATGAAGCGACAGAAAAGAAACGTATCCTTGAGGCATTGAAGCAGACAGGAAATAATAAAAGTAAAGCCGCCATCTTATTAGGCATAGACCGGAAAACTTTATATAACAAATTGAAGCTGTACGATATTCAATAACTTTACCAACAAGAATCTACTGTACCGTAAGGCTGTTACCCCTGCTGTTCCAGTAGGGCACAATCTTACAGTATATACTCCATTCCCCCATCGGTCATGTGGAATAATTCCACAAGATATTCCCCATATTCCACACTTTTTCCCATCTTCCTTTCATCCCAATCGAAGGCAATTTACTAAATATCAACACTTTAAAGAATAATCCCGTTTTCTGGCACAGATATTGTTTTTCTGTTATCAGAGAAAACTAAACAACATAGTATTAACAGTAAAAACCTACAATTATGAAAAAGTTATTTGTTGCAGCAGCATTGGTAATGGGATTAGGAACATCAGCAGCATTCGCCGACAACTTTATGGTGGACTCTGTGACCGTAACTATGATAAATGATTTTACCCCTATTGAAGTGAAAGACCTTCCGGCTGCCGTGCAGGAAGCTATCACAAAGAACTATGCAGAATCTACTATCAAAGAAGCTGCCGTAGAAGCGAACGAAGATGGAACTAAAACTTACAAGGTTGTTTTAACTGATGAAGAGGGAACTGAAAGCACTGTACTTTTCAGCGAAAGCGGAGAAGTTTTGAAGTAAATGAAAGATGCCTAAAAGTAAGAAAAGGGAATGCTGTGAAGCATTCCCTTTTTGCTTTCTATCTTTAATCCATCTCAAAGCCGTTCCACAAATTACCTTCGGGTACCGGTGCAGTCAACTGGATCATTTCCTTCGACACAGGGTGAACGAACTGTACCGTCCGAGCATGCAGGCAAATACTGCCATCCGGATTGGAACGTGGAAAGCCATATTTCAAATCACCTTTAATGGGACATCCCATCTTGGCCAACTGGCAACGAATCTGATGATGCCTTCCGGTTTTCAGATCCACCTCCAATAAATAATAATTCTGAGAATGGCCGATAAGCTTATAATGCAGTACAGCTTTCTTGGAATTTTTTACTTCCTTATCGTATGCATAAGACTTATTCTGTTTCTCGTTACGTACCAGATAGTGTACCAGCTCACCCTCCGTTTCTTTGGGGCACTCTTTCACTATCGCCCAATAGGTCTTTTTCACCTCACCGTTACGGAACATCTCATTCAGCCTGGGCAATGCCTTGCTCGTTTTGGCAAACACCACCAATCCGCTGACGGGACGATCCAAGCGGTGGGTCACCCCAATGAAAACATTGCCCGGCTTATTATATTTCTCTTTCAGGTATTGTTTCACCATCTCCGACAAAGGAGTATCACCGGTCTTGTCTCCCTGAACGATTTCAGAAGAAGTCTTATTGACTACAATAATATGATTATCCTCGTAAACAACTATCATATTACATGTTCATACCGCCGTCAACCTGGATAACCTGTCCTGATACATACGAAGACATATCAGAAGCCAAGAAAGTAGCCACATCCGCCACATCTTCAGGAGTACCTCCACGACGCAAAGGAATCTTCTTAGCCCACTCAGCTTTTACTTCGTCAGACAATTTGGCTGTCATATCCGTAATGATGAAGCCCGGAGCAATGGCATTGGCACGGATACCGCGAGAACCCAATTCCTGAGCGATAGACTTAGCCAAACCGATCATACCGGCTTTTGAAGCAGAATAGTTACATTGACCGGCATTTCCGTGAACACCCACTACAGAAGCCATGTTAATAATGCTCCCACTCTTCTGACGCATCATGATCGGAGTACATGCGTGGATAAAGTTAAAGGCAGACTTCAAGTTCACAGCGATTACCGCATCCCACTGTGCCTCACTCATACGCATCATCAAGCCATCTTTCGTGATCCCTGCATTGTTTACCAGAATATCAACAGAACCAAAATCATCCTTAATCTGATTAACCACTTTCTCAGTATCCTCAAAATTCGCAGCATTAGAAGCATAACCTTTCACCTTTACACCCAACGCAGCAATTTCTTTTTCTGTATTCTGACCGTTTTCATCAATTACCAAGTCTGTAAAAGCGATATTTGCTCCTTCGGCAGCAAACTTCAATGCAATCGCCTTACCAATACCACGAGCGGCACCTGTCACAATCGCAGTCTTTCCTGTTAATAATCCCATAATTTTTGATTTTATAATTATAAAGTTAATTTTATTCCTTATTCTGTTCTTTGCGTCCCAATGCGCCATACACAATTTTTGCCACGTATGCCCATCCTGTTTCATCGTCCAGCTCCTCACCTATCTGACCACGTATATAAGGCGCTTCAATTCCCTTCACGCAATAGTGCACAATATCCGCCACGATATTCACATTGTCTATATCAAAGATTCCCTTTTCCTTTCCTTCCGTCAACACCTGCCTGAACAGCTTTGTTTCCGTTCGGTCAAAATTCTTCCGCACTGCCTCCACTCTCCATATATCACGGAAAAAGCCGGCACGCAAAGTTCCGTTCCTGAACACCACCATCTTGATAGAGTCCAGATGTGTTTCTATCAGCCGCAGTATTTTCGTATCAGGAGCGATATCCTGTTCAGCCACTTTCTCCATAGCGCCCGACAGCATCTCTAACTCCGACTCCACCACTGCCATATAAATGTCTTCTTTGCTCTTGAAATACGTATAGAGCGTGCGTCTTCCTTTCTTGGAAGCCACCGCTATATCATTCATTGTCGTATCATCCACCCCATTCTTCGCAAAAAGCTGACGGGCGACGTCTACCAATTTAGCCCTAGTCTTTGATACTGCCATATAAGTTCAATTGCACATTACATATATATGTGAGCAAAATTACATTTTTTCTTTGTACCACACAAACAAATAAAGTATAATCTTAAAGTAAATGTTAATTAACATATTACATACACTCTATATATCAACACATTAGATAAAAAGATTATTTTATTTGAGAAAAAGATGCAGAAATAATTTGGAGATTAGAAAAAAAGCCGTACCTTTGCACCCGTAATCAAAACACAACATCGCGGAGTGGAGCAGTTGGTAGCTCGTTGGGCTCATAACCCAAAGGTCGTCTGTTCGAGTCAGGCCTCCGCAACTAAAAAGAGGATAAATGATTGAATCACAATCTTTTATCCTCTTTACTTTTAAAACAGTCGGACAAAAGTCGGACAAAAATAATTGAATTCATTAACGGTATACGTTTTCGAACTCGAAAAACGTATAAAAAAATGTTTTCAGAAAGAAAAAGAAAAGGAACTTCAGGTCAGCGGAAAGCGTACCTTCTGATACAAAATAAGCATATCCCCCTACACTCTCCATATTTTTACAGGTGATTCATACGTTTCACATTCGAAAAATTGTAGTACTAATAAAAAAAATGTATTTTTGTACTAATCATGAATCAAACAACGCATAAGATGACCGACCCCATCCAGATAAAGCACTATAAAGAAGACATTACCTCTTTTAACCAACTCTACAAGGAGTTTCAAAGACGTTTTGTACGCTTCGCCAATACTTATGTCAGAGATTTAACCACAGCAGAAGATATTACTATTGAGGCGATGATGTATTATTGGGAAAACAGGCAATCCTTAAGCGAAGATTCCAATATTCCAGCCTATATCTTAACAATTATAAAAAACAAATGCCTGAATTATCTGCGTCATCAGCAAATTCATGAAGAATACTCGGATAAAATAAAAGATTACTATGAATGGGAACTGAATACCCGGATCGCCACTTTACAAGCATGCGAACCTTATGAGCTTTTTATTTCCGAAATTCAAGAACTCGTCCAACAAACCCTCACCGACATGCCCGAAAAAACCCGTACTATCTTCATGTTGAGCCGATACGAAAACAAATCCTATAAGGAAATTGCAGTTCTCATGAATATCACCCCCAAAGGAGTAGATTTCCATATAAACAAGGCATTAAAGATGCTTCAGACTAACTTAAAAGATTATTTTCCACTCTTTCTCTATTTTTTTATGAAATGCCACTAGGAATTTTCCATTCTGAAGTGCTGTTTATATAGAAGCATAAAAGAATGCAATAAAATGGAAAAAGAGAAACTACATCGTTTTTTTGCCGGAACTACTTCTATACAAGAAGGCATGGACATAAGAGCATGGATGGAAGCATCCGAAGAGAACAAGCGCATTTTTTACAAAGAGCGTAAATTGTTCGATGCCCTCATGGTGCATGATGACCAAACTACAAATAACTGCATTTCCACCAAACGAATTCCCAAAATTATTCGTCAATGGCTGAAAATAGCTTCCGTCATCATACTGACGCTTACCATTAACTATTTATATCAGAAATATAAATCGGAAAATGAAGTCATTGCCATGAATACAGTATCTGTTCCGGCAGGACAACGTACCAATATTACTTTACCAGATGGAACTAATGTATGGCTGAATGCCCGTACCACTTTACAATATCCGGTCACTTTCAGCCAAAAGCAACGAACAGTTTTTTTAAAAGGAGAAGCTTATTTTGATGTAACCAAGAAGAAAAAAACTCCTTTTATTGTACGGACAGACAAATATGACATTGAAGTTTTGGGTACACAGTTTGATGTAGATGCTTATCCTGACCAAACGGCGTTTGAAACAACTTTAATGAAAGGTAGTGTAAAAGTTACCTCACAGCACTTTCCTGAACAGACAATAACCTTGAAGCCTCATCATAAAGCATATGTAAAAGACGGGCAGTTGGCAGTTACCAAAGTAAACGATTTCACTCCTTACCGCTGGAAAGAAGGTTTGATCTGTTTTAAAGATGAACCTTTCCAGACCATCATGGAAGATTTTGAAAAATATTATGGTATCCGGATCATCATCAATAACAAAAAGGTATTGAAATATTCCTATAATGGCAAGTTCCGTCAAGCAGACGGTATTGATTATGCATTAAGAGTGCTGCAAAGGGATATCCATTTTAAATATGAAAGAGCCAACGATGAAGAAATTATTTACATCAATTGACCAGACAATACTAACCTAAAAACAACAAGCCTATGAAGAAAAGCTCAAGTTAACCTTAAAAAGAAAAATGCCGATAAGTGTTGCCGCACTTACCGGCATAGACTCAAAACAATTTTTCAAGTAAAAAAATCTATTTAAATCAACGCAAAGGTATGAAAAATAACACTTTGTCGGGGAGATATTGCTTCAAAAATCCCCGATTTAAACAAATCTTTAGAATTATGAGAATTTCCACTTTCCTATTGATGGTCTGTGTGTTCTGTTCGTATGCTGGGAATGCCCATTCTCAAAATGCAAAAGTCAGCATACGTATGAATAATGTTAAACTGGATAAGATCCTGAATGAAATTGAAAACCAAACTGATTATCTTTTTATCTACAATAACCAAGTAGATATTAACAAAATTACTTCCGTAAAGGTCAAAAATGAAGCCGTAGCACAAGTACTGGACAGAATTCTGTCAGGGACCGGTATCAACTATGAACTGGAAGGTACACACATTATTTTAACTACAGAAGCTATTAAAGACTTGCATGCTCAACAACAAGCTAAAACAGTAACGGGAACGGTAACAGATGTCAGCGGAGAACCCATTATCGGAGCCAACATCCGTATAAAGGGAACCACAACAGGTACAATCACAGATATAGATGGCAACTTCAGTATTAAAGCCGAACCACAATCTGTTATCGAAGTTTCCTACATTGGTTACCTCACACAAGAAACGGTTATCAACAACCAAAAAAGTATCCGTTTTCTATTAAAAGAAGATACAAAAACTCTTGATGAAGTGGTAGTCATTGGATACGGTGTACAGAAAAAAGCAGACTTGACAGGATCTGTTGCAAACATTAACACAGAAAAACTAAATACACAAAGTAACGCCAACATCGGCCAGGCGCTGCAAGGCAAAATTGCAGGGGTAGACATCGTATCTCAAGGTGGTGCCCCAGGTTCGGGAACCCGTATCATGGTCCGCGGTATTGGTACGCTAAACAACGCCTCCCCTCTTTACATTGTCGATGGCATGTATATGAACAGTATTGATCATATCAACCCCAATGATATTGCCAGCATTGACGTATTGAAAGATGCCTCATCCGCAGCTATCTACGGTTCCCGTGCAGCCAACGGTGTTATCATTGTCACTACCAAAGAAGGAAGTAACACAGAAGGAAAACCTATCATTGATTTATCTGTCAACTTAGGTATATCAACTGCCAGCAAATTTCTTGATATGCTAGATGCCAAAGGATGGGCAGAAGTTACCACTATAGCCCGTCAAGCTATCGGCAAACCGGCATTAGACATGGCTACCGATCTGGCTAACAAACCAGACAATGACTGGCAAGACATCATGTTTCGCCCCGCACTGATGCAAAACTACAATTTGTCTGTAAAAGGTGGTGGAAAATATTCCACTTATTACACCGGCTTAGGTTATTTCAACCAAGACGGTATTGTAAAAGGTACCAATTACCAACGGTATAATATCCAATCCAAGAATGATTATAAAAGAGGGATATTCTCTGCTGGAACAAATCTCATTATTTCATTCAGTCATGACAAGCCCCTTCACCAGGAACTTCGAGGCGGCATGATTGGCACCATTCTGCAAAGTGTTCCTACTTTGGAAAAATATGATGATACTCGTGAAGGTGGATATGGTGGCACATATGGTGATGTGGTAAACATTCCTCACCCATTGGCCATTATTGATGACAACATCATGGACCGTTATAACGAAAATGTAAAAATATTCGCTAACTTGTATGCACAAATTGAACTTTTTAAAGGACTAAAATACAAACTGAATTTAACTCCAGACTTTTCTTTCGAAAGATATAAGAATTATCTCAATAAATATGATTTTGGATTAGCGACCAACAGCATCACCCAATTAACAGAAAGACAAAGAAGGAGACGTAATATACTTGTTGAAAATTTATTAACTTTCGACCGTACGTTCGGAGAGCATAAAATTTCAGCATTGGCAGGTTATACCTATCAAGACAGCAGATTCCGCCACATACAAGCCTATGGTGAAGGATTACCCCAGGGATTAGAAGAAATAGATGCAGCCACAACCAATCGCAGCAACGAAGGCAATTCATGGAGAAGTGTCCTTACCTCTATTCTCGGACGCGTATTCTATTCCTACCAAAATAAATACTTATTCACCGCCACTATCCGCCGGGACGGTTCCTCCAAATTCGGTAAGAACAATCGATATGGTTACTTCCCCTCTTTTTCATTAGGATGGAATGTGGCCGAAGAAAAGTTCATGGAAAACGTGCATTGGCTTGATCAGCTAAAGCTTCGTGGCGGATATGGCGTTTTAGGAAATCAAGAAATCGATAACTATCAATATTCCTCCACCATCACTACCGGCATCAATTATCCCGATGGCAACGGTGGTCTGCTTCAAGGAGCATTTCCTAAAAATTTTGCCAATCCGGATATAAAATGGGAAGAAACCGCTATGACTAATGTCGGCATTGATTTTATGGCTTTTAATAACCGACTAAGCTTAACAGCAGACTATTATGTGAAAAATACAAAAGATATCTTGCTGACCGTTCCTATTCCTATCTCTTCCGGTGGTGCCAATGACCCTATACGCAATGCGGGCAAGATACGTAACAATGGCTTTGAATTCAATTTAGGATGGATGGACCAACCCAATCCGGATATTTCGTATGGCATCAACTTAATTGGGTCTTTCAATAAAAACAAAGTAATAGCCATGGGAAGTGAAAGCGGATCTATCAAAGGCGGTTCTACCAACCAAAACATCACTACCAGTGAAACCAAAGCCGGATATCCTATTGGAGGTTATTGGCTTATCTCTACAGCCGGATATTTCAATAGTCAGGAAGAAGTAGACGCATATGCCAAAGACGGTAAAAAAATACAACCAGCCGCCGAACCGGGTGATATAAAATTTGTAGATGCCAACAACGATGGCGTTATCAATGACGACGACCGTGTATTTCAAGGCAGTCCTTTTCCCGATTTTACTTTCGCGCTGAATGGTAATATGAGATACAAAAATTTCGACTTATCAATCGGACTGCAAGGAGTGTTAGGAAATAAAATTTATAATGCAACCCGTCAGACATTAGAAGATGTAACCAAAGGTTCCAATTTTCTGGCAAGTTGCCTGGATTATTGGACTCCTGAAAACAAAAATGCCTCCCATCCACGTCTGACATGGGATGATCCTAACCGTAATACCCGTGCAGAATCCGACCGTTATCTTGAAAATGGTTCTTATTTGCGTCTCCGCAGTGTTCAATTAGGTTATACATTTCCTCAGACATGGTTTAAAGGTGCCATACAGCATGCCCGTGTGTATATTAACGCTGAAAACTTATTTACTATCACCAGTTACAGCGGATATTCACCGGATGTCAATGCAGACAATGCCAATTATCGGGGATTTGATAATTTTATTTACCCGACTAACCGTACTTTCATGTTAGGACTAAATGTAACATTCTAAAAATAAACATCTTATGAAAACATATATTAAAACGACATTGACCATATTGATTTCAGGCATGCTATTCAGTTCCTGCGAAGATCAATTAAACCAGGCCAATCTCAACCAAGCAACAGAAGATACTTTTTGGAAAGATGAAACCGATTTCAATCTGGCCTTGACCTCTTGCTATACTCCACTGAAGAATGCCCTAAACGGCGGTTATTATGGAACTCGCGGTGTAATGCTGAGAATAGCCCGAGCCGATGAAGTCGACTTCCGCAACGATATTTCGGATGTATATACAGTAAACCGTTTTACTAATAGTAATACAAACTCACTGACACAAGGCATGTTCTATCAATTTTACAATGCCTTGTACCGTACCAACTCCATTATGCAAAAACTGGAAGAAAAGAAAGAACAATTTTCTACCGATTTTCAAAATTCGGTAAAAGGAGAATGTCTTTTCATACGTGGCTTCTATTTATTCCAGTTAGCCAAAGAGTTTAAAGACGCCCCTCTCCGCCTGACAGCCTCCCAATCTCCCTCGACTTTCCCTTTAGCAAAATCATCACAAGCTGATATATGGGCACAAGCCAAAGAAGATTTAAAAACCGCTGCTTCCCTATTGCCCATAACGAATAAAATAGGAAAGCCTACACAAGGAGCCGCTTATGCCGCTTTGGGTAAAATATATGTCTATGAAGAAAATTGGCAAGAAGCGATAAACGTCCTCGAGCCTCTGACGCAGAATCCTTACACCTACAAACTAGTAGAGGACTTTAATTGGAATTTTGATGACACTCATGAAAACAATGCCGAAAGTATTTTCGAGTTATTGATAGAAGATGTGGGTGGAACAGATCTTTGGGGAGATGGAGAAAATATCAATTCCACCCAATCCAATACCCGCCCTAAAGAATATGCCGCTGCTGAAGTCGGAGGATGGTATGAAGCAAATCCTACCCAGCAAATTATGGATATCTTCTGGAAGGAAAAAGACAAAGACGGCAATTTTGATTATCGTGCCCGCTGTTCTGTGGCATGGGACTATGAGGGATGCACTTACTACCAAAGACCTTTCAGGGAAGTTTTTGCACAAGACAAGTGGAAAACATACTGGATTTTGAAATACCAGAACTGGAAGACTCAAAAAGATGAACCGGCACCTCCCAAGTCATTCATCAATGAAAGAGCCATCCGCTATGCCGATGTATTATTGATGCTGGCAGAAGCCTATATGAACAAAGGGGCTTTAGACACATCTATCGGATATATTAATCAAATCCGCCGACGCGCCAACCTGAATGACTATAGCGGCCCAATAACCAAAGAAGGGGTTTTTGAAGATCTGGTACACCAACGCGCCATTGAATTCTTTGTGGAAGGCGAACGTTTCTACGATTTACGCAGATGGGGATTGTTAGAGCAGACATTAAAAACTTGTGATGATACCCGCTATAAAAACTATCAGACTGGCAAATCCGATAATATCAATAAGTTCAACTACTTCCCGATACCAGCCAAAGAACTTGACACCAATCCACTTTGTACGCCTAGTGAAGGATGGTAAATCAACAGGTATTAGCTTATATATAACATCAGTAAATTAGTTCTGGGGCTGATTGTTCTTCAAGCAACATTCAGCCTCTCTTTCTCTTCACACTAACCATGAAACGTATCCTTTTATTTGTTTGCATACAATTTTTCTTATTGGCATCTTTTGCCGGAGAAACCATAAATTTCTGTAAAGGCTGGAAATTCCATCTAGGAGATGCAGGCAAAGGAGCCTCTTCTTCCTCATATAACGATTCTCAATGGCGCATATTGAATATTCCTCATGACTGGAGCATAGAAGGCACTTATAAACAATTTGAAAACGGAACCGACTGGCAAAGCGGCTTCCTGCCTGCCGGAATAAGCTGGTATCGAAAAACTTTTACCATTCCTTCCAAATGGAAAAATAAAAAAGTACAAATCCTATTTGAGGGCGTATATCTGAACAGCGAAGTATGGATAAACGGTCATTGGCTGGGCAAACGTCCTAATGGGTATATCAGCTTTGTATATGATTTAACTCCATATTTGCAAGAAGGCAAGAACCAAATCGCTGTAAAAGTAGATCACAGCAAAGCATTAACCGGACGTTGGTATACAGGATCAGGAATATATCGTCCTGTATACCTGCTGGTCAGTAACCCCACCCACATTCCTTATTCCGGAATCCATTTCAGATCCAAGCTACAAAATAAGCAATCTGCCACCTACACCCTATCTATAGAAATTGAAACACAGGAGAAAAAGCCAATCAAAGTAAAAACATATCTACAAGCTCCCAACGGTAGCATAGCCGATACTTCTGAAAAAATATTTGTCTCATCTGCAGATTCTCTTTGCTTCCTGTCAGGGAGCATCAGGAAACCATTATTATGGTCGCCTGATTCTCCTAACGTCTATACACTTATATGCCAACTGACAAGAGATAACAAGATACTAGATGAATGTAGATTACCTGTAGGCTTCCGTCAATTAGAATTCAACCCGGTCAGCGGATTCCTGCTCAATGGCAAATCACTAAAGATAAAAGGAGTATGCGATCATCATACAGTCGGTGCTGTAGGAGCCGCCGTACCCGACGACCTACTTCATTATCGTCTCAAATTATTGAAAGATATGGGATGTAATGCGATACGCACCAGTCATAATCCCTTCTCTCCTGCTTTCTATAATTTATGCGATACGATGGGAATCATGGTACTAAACGAAGGATTGGACGGATGGAATCAACCTAAAGCCGCCGATGACTATGGAAATTACTTTGATGAATGGTGGCAAAAAGATATGACTGATTTCATAAAACGAGACCGTAACCATCCCTCTATCATTATGTGGAGTATCGGCAACGAAGTAACGGGAGCTACCCCCGAAATCCAACACAACCTGGTCAGCCTATTTCACCAACTGGACCCTGACCGCCCTGTCACTCAAGGAGGAACTGATCCTACTAGAGGTATGAAGACCGATTATCAAAAAAAATTCAACTATCTAGACATTATCGGCTTCAATGGAAATGGAGAAGAAATAGGAGAACTAGAACACTTCCACAAAAACTACCCAACACTTTGTGCCATTGCTACAGAGGTACCGCACACTTATCAAACCCGTGGCGTATACCGAAGCCAGACACAATGGAGAAGACGGGATTTCCCCGCTCCTTGGGAAAAAGGAAACATAAACTGGGAACAATTTAAACATCGGGTCTTTCCTATACCTGACCTGACGGAAAAAGAATGCTTCCCCGAAGAATCCGATTATCCCTATTATCAATCGTCCTACGACAATGCTTCTGTACGTATCAGCGCCCGTAAATCATGGCAACGCACCTGTTCTTTCCCTTGGTTAATGGGAGAATTCCGATGGGGCAGTTTTGACTATTTAGGTGAAGCCGAATGGCCTCAACGATGTGGCAATTTCGGTATTATCGACATAGCTGCCATTCCGAAAGACGCCTATTTCCTCTACCAAAGTTTATGGACCGACAAACCAATGGTACACCTTCTTCCGCATTGGACGCATCCGGGAAAAGAAGGAAAAACAATTCCCGTAGTCATTTATACCAACTGTGATGCAGTAGAGTTATTTATAAATAATGTATCTTTGGGCAGTAAACCTTATACAGGGGAGCAACTGATATGGTTAGTTCCTTATTCGCCCGGAAAAATAGAAGCCCGAGGCATAAAAAAAGGAAAAATCGTGGCAACAGACTGTTATCAAAGTGCAGAAGCACCTCATTCTGTCGCCCTTGCCAGTAACAAGTATTCTGTAAAAGCCGGTTCGGATGAAGTCATACGCATAGAGATCGACATAACAGATAAAAACGGAATTCCTTGTCCTTATGCCTCCAATGAACTCAGTTTCCACGTAAGTGGACCACTCCGGCTATTAGGGGTAGACAACGGAAACCCTACAGATATGTTTCCATACCAACAGCCCCACTGCCGTTGCTTTCGGGGAAAATGTGTAGTATTATTACAATCTGACGAAGAAAAAGGAAAAGGAACCCTGACTGTACAAGGAACAAAATTAGTAGAAAAAAAATTAATCATCGAAGTGATATGAAAAAAAATCTTTTATTACTCTGTTTATGCTTATTCATAGAAGAGATTGCTTCTCGAGAATTAGACAAGACATTCCAGTTGCTTCCACAACCACAATCCATAGAACTGACTTCTGGAAAAGGAATCAATTATTGGGAGTTATCCTATATTCTGTCATCAGACACAACTTCCATCCCCATATTGGGAGATATGCTCAACAAACTTCCCCGTTGCCCACGAAAAGGGAAACCCATCCGGCTCCAACTCACCAGCCAGCATGTTCCTGCTTCTCCAGAAGGATACATGATGGAAATTAATGAAAAAGGAGTCTGTATATCAGCCAGAACCATGACAGGTATCTTCTACGGTTGCCAAACTTTAGAACAATTAATGGAAGACAGCCGGGATTTCAACATACTTATTCCAGCCATGCTAATCATCGATTATCCGGCCATTTCCTATCGGGCCGTGCACTTTGATGTAAAACATCATTTAGACCGCATGGAGTATTATTATCAGGAAATAGACAAACTGGCCCGATACAAAATAAACGCAGTTATTTGGGAGCTGGAAGATAAACTGCGTTATACCCGACGCCCCGAAATAGGTGCCCCCAATGCCATCAGCAAGCAGGAAATGCAAGCCTTATGCCGCTATGCCAAAGAACGGAATATTGAAATAACCCCCTTGGTCCAAGGTTTGGGACATGCCGGTTTTATTTTAAAACATCATTGGGAACTACGTGAAAACCCCGACAGCGACTGGGAGTTTTGCCCATCTGACCCTCGTACCTATGATTTGCAATTCGACCTTTACCGGGATGCTATCGAAGCCATGCCTTACAGCAAATACTTACATATAGGAGGAGATGAAATTACCGCCATAGGCATAGACCAACGCTGTAAAGCCACCGGAAAAACTCCATTTGAACTACAAATGATCTGGTTGAAAAAAGTATGCGATTTCGCAACAGCTCACAACCGCATTCCTATTTTCTGGGATGATATGCCATTAAAATACGGCGGTGTATGGGATTTGGTCAACAGTAATGAAACCCAGGATGAAATAGCAGCAAAATGGAACGATAAAAAATTGAATGAAAGCATCAAATTATTCCCCAAAGAATGTGTGTATATGCGATGGAACTACAAAGATGCCACCCAGCCGGGGCATCAACGCATTTTACAATGGTATCATGACAAAGGACTGAAAGTAATGGGAGCTACCGCTGCTTCGTGTGGCAGTTCTCCATTTATACCGCGTGAAAATTCACTGGCCGGCTATATCAAAGGATTCAGCAAATTAGTTGCTCAAAATCAACTGGAAGGAATTTTGGCCACAGCATGGGATGATGGTTCCCCACACTCTGAAACGGTGTGGCGTGGATACATCGCACAGGGAGAATATGGCTGGAACCCAACAGCACGGACAGTCGAAGCCTTCAAAGCCGCACATGCCCAACGAGAATTTGGCTTTCATCCAAATGACAACCATATGGCTTTTCTGGATGAACTGGAACAAGAAGCATTTTTCTTTGATGATGCCCTGGTCAATTCGGGAAGGCGCAATCCGGCATGGGGAACTACTGATTTTACTTTAATCAGCCTACCGGATCCAGACGCACCGGGAGCATGGAGCCGTACCTACCAACAAAAAATAGCCCAAGCAAAGGTGGAACAAAAACGATATGAAAAAATATGCCAAGGCATAAAAGAGGCTAAACAACATGCTTTACGCAACCGCTATACATTAGAGGTATACGAACAGACAAACCACTTGTTCAACTTCCCTGTCCGTCTGATTCTAGCCTTGCACAACTATGATATCACTATACATGAACAAGACAAACAGACAGCATTGCAACAAATAAATGAAGTGTGCAATGACTTTCAGACCATGAGAAAACAATTGGAAGAGACCTATTCACAGACCCGTTTTATGGAACAACCTGACGGTTACATTGCTGACCAAAACCACCACAACCATCTTGCCGCCAAAACCAACAACAGCGACTGGTGGTATTATTATGAAATTCCAATGATAAGGAAGACAAGAACATGGATGAACTCTCAGACCGCCCGACAGAAAAACATTCCATAAAAAACAACGAATGAAACTTTAATATAAAAAATAATATGAACCTTATAATACAACACTACTTTATGAAACAACATTTTTTATCTTATCTCATCGCCCTGCTGCTATTTCCTCTCTATGAGATGCAAGCAGCCTACCAGCCTGAGTTTTCTACTGCCGGTTTCTATGAACTGGCAAACTCCGGACGTGAAGTATATTCCATGAATCCGGCATGGCGATTCCACAAAGGAACCGCTACAGGTGCGGAAACCACCGACTTTAATGACCAGGACTGGAAAGTGGTTTCCCTGCCCGACGGAATTGAATATGTACCGACTGAGGCCAGTGGATGTATCAACTATCAAGGTGAGGTATGGTACCGCAAACATTTCACTCCGGCAAATGAATTGAAAGGCAAAAAACTTTTCCTGCATTTCGAAGCTATCATGGGAAAAAGCAAAGTTTTTGTAAACGGCAATTTATTGACCGAACACTTTGGCGGATACCTGCCTGTAGTCATTGATGTCACCGATGCACTGAATTGGGGGACAGACAATGTGATAGCTGTATGGGCAGACAACAGCAATGACCCCAGTTATCCTCCCGGCAAAGCACAGGATGTACTGGATTATACTTATTTTGGCGGCATCTATCGTGACTGCTGGCTCATAGCCCATCGTCCGGTTTTCATCACCGATCCCAATTTCGAAAACGAAATGGCAGGCGGCGGGCTTTTCGTGGCATACGACAAAGTTTCCGACACTTCCGCAGAAATAATCCTGAAAGCCCATATACGTAATGACAGTAAAAAGAACTTCAAAGGAGTAGTAGAATATGAACTTCAGCAACCCGACGGCACACAAGCCGCATTTCTGAACGATGTCATTCAAGTACGTCCGGGCAAGGCAGTCACTTCAAAAGATAAAATAACGTTGAAGTCTCCTCTGCTTTGGAGCCCTGAAACGCCTACGTTATATAACCTGATTGTCCGTATCCGCGACAATGAAGGAAATGTAGTGGACGGCTACCGCCGCCGTATCGGTATCCGCAGCGTAGAATTCAAAGGCAAGGACGGATTCTGGCTGAACGGCAAACCTTATCCAAGCCCGCTGATTGGCGCCAACCGCCATCAGGATTTTGCCGTAGTAGGCAATGCCGTTGCCAACAGCATTCATTGGCGCGACGCTAAAAAGCTACGCGACACAGGTATGAAAGTTATCCGGAATGCTCACTGCCCTCAAGACCCCGCCTTTATGGATGCATGTGACGAACTGGGGCTGTTCGTCATTGTAAACACACCGGGATGGCAATTCTGGAATGACGCTCCTGAATTTGCACAACGGGTTTATAGCGATATCCGCAACCTGGTACGGCGTGACCGCAATCACCCTTGTGTATGGTTATGGGAACCTATCCTGAATGAAACCTGGTATCCGGCAGACTTCGCCAAAAATACCCTCGATATTGTCAATCAAGAATACCCTTATCCGTATTGCTATTCCGGTTGCGACAGCGAAGCACGGGGACATGAGGTATATCCGGTACTCTTCACTCATCCGGCCAATGCAGACAAGGACTGGGCCATCAAAAGCCTCGACCCTAAAATAACCTATTTCACCCGCGAGTGGGGAGATAATGTAGACGACTGGAACTCGCACAACTCCCCCAGCCGTGTGGCACGCAACTGGGGGGAACAGGCTATGCTCATCCAGGCACAGCATTATGCCGCCCCCCGTTATCCTTTCACCTGTTACGATGTACTCTGCCGTACTCCGCGCCAACACGTCGGCGGCTGTTTGTGGCACTCGTTCGACCACCAGCGCGGCTATCATCCCGATCCCTTCTATGGTGGTGTGATGGACGTATTCCGTCAACCCAAATATGCTTATTATATGTTCAAAGCCCAGCGCTCGCCCGAAAAGCAAGACCGTCTTTTCGAAACAGGACCGATGGTGTACATCGCCCATGAAATGACTCCCTTCTCACCCAAAGACGTTACTGTGTACTCCAATTGTGACGAGGTGCGGCTTACTTATAATAAAGGTGGCAAGACATGGACTTACACCAAGCCGGCAACAAAAGAAGGAATGCCCTCACCCGTTATTACATTCAAAGATATATACGACTTCATGATAGACAAAAACATGTCTATGAGAAAGAAGAAACAGGACGAGGTGTTCCTACTGGCCGAAGGCATCATAGATGGAAAAGTAGTTGCCACGCACGAAGTACGACCGGCCCGGCGTCCCGAGAAAGTGCTACTTTGGGTTGACAATGAAAACACCGACTTAAAAGCTGATGGCTCCGACTTTGTAACCGTAGTAGCCGCCATAGCCGATAAAAACGGGAACATCAAACGTCTGAACAACTATTATGTGAAATTCCATGTAGAAGGCGAAGGACGTATTTTGGGCGGAGCGAATATACTGGCCAATCCGGCTCCGGTAAAATGGGGAACAGCCCCCGTGCTGATACAATCCACCTTGAAGCCGGGTAAAATCAAAATCACTGCCAGCGTATTGTTCGAAGGCTCGCAAATGCCTGCCAGCGCAGTGTTGGAATTAGAAAGCAAGCCGGCGGCTCATCCTCTCATCTACACCGAAAGTGAAGCTGCGCTGATTTCCATGAACAGCGACTCACCTTTCGGGCAATCAGCCGCCAAATCGGCTTCCGAACTGGAACAGGAACGTTTGCTGAAAGAACGGAATGCACAAAAGCTGAAAGAAGTGGAAAAACAGCAAGCTGATTTCGGTGAAAAGAAGTAAACCTTTCCATCCGGTGTGGGGAAGAGGCAGAAAGAGAAAAGCAATTCAAAGCCTCTTCTACTCCATCCCCACAAGGGATGGAACAAAATGAAAAAACTAAAATACAAATCACCCATGACATATAAGTTAACCGTTACAACCCTAGCACTAACTGCCATAACCTCCACTGTAGCAGCCACTCACGCCAAACCAGACACGGAACATCCCCATATCGTATTGATTTTATGCGATGATATGGGATTCTCTGATTTATCCTGCTACGGAGGAGAAATACATACTCCTAATATAGATTATCTGGCCGAACAAGGCATACGTTTCAGCCAATTTAAAAACACAGGACGAAGCTGCCCCAGTCGTGCCGCCTTACTCACCGGACATTATCAGCACGAAGCGGAAATGGGATGGATGACCGCGGTAGACGAACATCGTCCGGGGTATCGGGGACAGATTTCGGATCACCTGCCCACCCTTGCCGAAGTACTGCGCGACCAAGGCTATGCCACTTACATGAGTGGCAAATGGCATGTTACCTTAGATGCGGCCTTTGAAACCCCCAATGGAAGTTATCCAGTTCAACGGGGATTCGACAAATACTACGGCTGCCTGCATGGAGGGGGAAGCTATTACAAACCAGATCCCGTTTATCATAACCTGCAACGGATTACCGAGTTTCCGGATGATTATTACTATACCACTGCTATCACAGACTCTGCCGTTAGTTTTATCAAACAACATCCCACGCAGACTCCCATGTTCATGTACATAGCACATTACGCACCTCACTTGCCCCTACAAGCCCCCCAAGACAAGATAGATGCTTGCCGTGAGCGCTATAAAGCCGGCTACGATGTTCTACGCCAACAACGTTTCGAACGTCAAAAAGCCTTAGGGCTGATAACGCCGGAAATGGTTCTTCCAGTCTTCCAAAAAGAATTTCCGGACGGTAAACGACCCGCCTGGACCGAACTTACTCCACAGCAGCAAGAAAAATGGATAACCGATATGGCTACCTATGCCGCCATGATCGAAATCATGGACAGCGGCATAGGAAAGGTAATACAGACCTTAAAAGACAAAGGAATGTATGAACATACCCTGTTTCTGTTTATGAGCGACAACGGCTCTACCAGTGAAGGGGGATTCATCAAACAGCTGATGGCTGATTTAAGCAATACCCCCTATCGCAGTTACAAACAATGGGTATTCCAAGGAGGAACCAGTTCCCCTCTCATCCTTACAGACGGAAGAAGCAAAAGCCAGACAGAAAAAGGCAGTATCTGTCGGGAACCCAGTCATATCATTGATATTTTTCCCACCTGCCTGGATATTGCTTCCGCACATTACCCCGACACGTTTCACAATCAAAAAGTGAAATTGGCCGGAACCAGTCTCCTGCCGGCTATACGAAAACAGAAAATACAGCCGCGCGATCTTTTCTTTGAACATCAGACCTCATGCGCCATCCTGTCTGACGGTTGGAAACTAGTACGTGCCAACGGCAGACAGCCTTGGGAATTGATTCACCTCACCACCGATCCTTTTGAGACACAAGATCTTTCCGAACAATTTCCTTTAAAAGCAAAAGAATTAGAAAACAAATGGACACGATGGGCAGAGCAACAACACGTTTATCCTTTTGAATACCGTCCATGGACAGAACGAATCAATTATTACCAGTCACTATATCCCGATCAAAAAGGCAAAGAAAACTAAAAAGTTTCCATAAAAATCCCTGTTTAAATTTTCATTCATACAATTCCCTTCATTCAAAACAACAAAAAACTATGATTTTCAATGAGAATTTAAACAGGGAGACAATGAACACCCCTGCCATCTCCTCAAATTTCCCCTTATTCCCCTAATTTATCGAAAAAAAATCAGCTTTCGCCGAATAGATTAGAAAAATCGGCCGAGAACATTTACCTTTGCTGTCTAAAATTAAATAATAAATACCATTCAAGTTTTAATCATAAAACAGCAAAACGAAAACGATGATGAAAAAGACAACAACTATTCTCTGTTTGGGCATCGCTCTATGCATGTTGGGGTGTAGCGATGACGACGATCAAGTTACGACAACCTCCACCGTTCCTTTTTCTCTCACAGCATCTCTGTCTCCCCGTTCTTCAGATGCAGAGGATACAGGCATCCTGCAAGGCAACTGGGACGCCAACAGCCAACTGGCCGTAATAAAAACCGGTTCCAGCGGCGTTCCCAAAAGCATTCTCACAAGAAAAACCGACTCTTCTGACACCTTTACGGGCAATCTTTCGACACTGGTAAAGAATGAGAATGAAATTGCCGTATTTTACCCGGCGGCAGCCATCACCGCGAACAGCAGTGACACCCTGACCCAAACCCTCAACCTGAGCGGACAGGACGGAACACTGGCAGGTATAACAAATTATGATTACTTATGGGCACAATGTAAAGCCGGCATGAACGAAACCACAGGCTCTTCCGCCTGCGAAATGACCAGTTTGGTCACTATCGGTAAATTCCAGTTCACCGTCAACGGTGGCAGTCCTTTGAACAACATCACAAGAATTACCATAACCGCCACTGCCGGAACCCTCTACTCCAGTGCCGTTATGAAACTAAAAAACGGAGAGTTCAGCAGTACCCAAACAGGAAATATCACTATTAAAAACAAAGCCGGTATTTCCGGAACCACCTACATCTCCTTCTTCCCTTCCGAAGCACAGTTGCATTTCACTCTTGTTACCACCACCGGTGAAGTGTATGAGGCAGCTACTTCGACAACCATCAAATTGGAGAAAGGCAAAGTATACGAAGCTCCGGCACTCACTTGCACTCTTTTACCTTCTGCCAAGGTAGGCGATTATTACTATAGCGACGCTACTTTCTCCAGCGAGAAGAATGAGAATAAAACCTGCATCGGTATTGTCTATGCCCTGGATGATGCGGACGGCAATCTCTCGCCCACCCTGTCCACTTCTCCATTCGGACGCATCGTGGCATTAGGCGACAACCAGTCCAGTACCAAATGGATCAGCAAAGCAGAAGATATAGAAGGCATCGAAAACTATACCACCGCCGACGGCACATTGACAAGCGGTGTCCTCCCTTATTATAACGGAACCGCCGATTCTTTCTTCTCCGATAAGGACGAGGAACGTATCAAGGGGGCAACCATTCATGTTGAAACCGGACAACCTGCCACCTGGGTGTCAGAAGGAGCCATCAGCGACTTCAATGGAAAGGCTCACACCGCCTACCTCGGTAAAAGTTCTTCCAGCTACCCGGCAGGAGGCTACTGCTACCAATACAGTACCAGCGGCAAATCGGCAGGTGAATGGTATTTACCGTCGGCAGGCGAGTTGACTTTGTTGTGGGAACTTCAAAAAGCCGGAATCATTTGCAAAGACAAACAAGATTGTTTCAATGATTTCGCACGCAAAGCGTACTGGTCTTCTTCCGAACACTCGGCAGAATCCGCCTGGCATCTGAATTTTGTAAGTGGTGCGATAGTTGCCAACAGTAAAGCCAGCAACTACGCCACACGCCCTGTCGCACAATTCTAAAGGTCCGATGGAGGCACAGCAGTTCCCATTGGCTATAAATGGTTGACAAATTGATTGTAAAGCCCGGTCCGTTCACCACCAAACGGACCGGGCTTCTTTTTTTTCATATTTTCCACTCTTCCTTTATCAACCCGGACATTTTCCGATCTTTGCAACACACTAATTCTTATGCCCATGAAAATACGCCCCACCTGTAAATTACAAGCAATCATGAAGAAAACGGAAAGATTGGCAACAAGCATGGGAACCAGCCTGAAGAGATGTAACGTATCATCGCCCGCAAACTGAACATGCCCGTATAGAAAGTGTATGGCATGGTTACTTTCTATACGTTCTTTGCCATGATCCCCAAAGGAAAACATCCCATCTCCGTATGCATGGGAACGGTCTGCCGTGTACGCGGCTCCGAAAAACTACCGGAAGAATTTAAACGGATATTGGGAATAGAAGCAGGAGAAACAACTCCCGATGGTAAGTTCTTTCCGGACTGTCTGTGGTGTGTAGGCGCCTATGGATTGCCCCCTGTAATAATGATAGAAAGTCTATGACCGACTGCAACCTGTGGATGTGGAGAAGATTATTGAAGACTTGGAATGAAATGCAATCTTTTTTTCTTATTATTAAAATCTTTCTTTTTAATCATTAAGCGTTTTCTTCCTTTTATGTTCTATCTCCCAAGCTTGCGGAGTTAACTCCATAGCCTTTGGAGTTATCTCCATAAGCTTGGGAGTTAACTCCAAAGGCTTGGGAGATAGAACACATCCTTTCAAAAAGGCTTACTCTTACGGTCAAAAAGAATTAGCTATTCCTATACTATCACTAAACCCTACAATAAAGTTAAATGAGGAAAAGCCGCATAAACAACGAATAATGCAAAAGTTTGATAAACCGGTGAAAGAATACCACAAGATATCAGAAGAGTTCCCCGTTTTCCAAACAGATGGAAAGCGGGGAACTCTTCTGCATTAATAAATGCATTCAGTTTAAACAGGTTATAAAAACAAATATAAACTATTTTATAATGAAACGCAGACAAGTTATTCTTTATCCTGGTCTGCCGGAAGCCTTTCTATCCGAACTCTGCCTGCCTTGCCCTTGTTTGCTTTGAGCCTGTTTCTTCCTGCGCCAATAATCACCATTGCTTTTGCTGCCCCGGTACACCTTATTGGCTTTTGCTTTTTCTTTCAGTTCTTCGGTCTTGCCGGCCTGCGCTTTTTCCCCTTCCACGGTCACCCAAGGATGGTCTTTCACAACAGGAATCTGTAGTCCTATCAGTTTTTGGATATCCTTTAAATAAGGCAATTCTTCCGATTCACAAAAAGAGATGGCTATTCCGTCGTGTCCGGCACGCCCGGTACGACCGATGCGGTGCACATAAGTTTCCGATATATTGGGCAGCTCATAGTTGATAACGTGAGAAAGCTGGTTCACATCAATGCCTCTGGCTGCAATATCTGTGGCTATCAGCACTCTTGTGGTATGATCCTTGAAGTTTGTCAACGCCCTTTGGCGTGCGTTCTGCGATTTGTTTCCATGAATAGCTTCCGCCCCGATCTCACTCTTGTTCAAAATCCTCGCCAATTTATCCGCACCATGCTTGGTACGGGTAAAAATCAACACTGACTCTATCTCAGGATTCTTCAGCAAATGCAGCAACAAGTCCTTCTTTTCCTTCTTCTCTACAAAATAAACACTCTGCCGGATAGTATCAACAGTAGATGAAACTGGAGTCACCTCTATCTTCTCCGGATTAGTCAACATGGAATCTGCCAGCTTCTCTATTTCAGAAGGCATGGTAGCCGAGAAAAACAAAGTCTGTCGCCGGGCAGGAATCAGTTTCAATACTTTCTTGATATCGTGTATGAAGCCCATATCAAGCATACGGTCTGCCTCATCCAATACAAAATACTCCAACCCCTTCAATGAAATACAGCCTTGCGACTGCAAATCAAGCAAACGTCCGGGAGTGGCAATCAATACCTGCACACCTCGTTTCAAAGCATCAACTTGCGCCTTTTGGGGCACTCCACCGAAAATGACGGCATGCTTCACTCCGGTATATCCGGCATATTGGTCAAAGTTCTCGCCTATCTGTATAGCAAGCTCACGCGTCGGGGTGAGTATCAATGCTTTGATACCTTTTTTATGGTCTGATTGATAAAGTCGTTGTATAAGGGGGATAGCAAACGCTGCTGTTTTTCCTGTTCCTGTCTGGGCGCATCCCAGCAAATCTTTACCTTTTAATAATACAGGAATTGCTTGTTCCTGAATGGGGGTCGGCGTTGTATAGCCGGTTTGTTGTAAAGCCTTCAAAATAGGCTCTATAAGATCTAATTCTTTAAATGTCATGTGAAATAATTAAATTGGGCCTCACGGCCTGTATCTATTTTATGGGAACAAAGGTACAGTAATGATTCTGCCCGGAAGTATTTCCGGGCAGACTTTATGGTTATTTAACTAGATAGTTCCTGTTTGATCCATTGAATAGTTCCATCATAAGAAAGAAGATGCTTCACACTTACCGCCCATATCATATCGTAATCTATGTAACTCTACTTACAGAACAAATAAACATTTCCACCAAAGTCCGAAACCACCAATGCATTACCCGACAGGGCTACCGACCCGAACATAGGAGCTCCTGTAGCATGTTTCCATACCACCTTGCCATCCTCTTTATTAATTCCGTATACCGTACCGTCCGAAGCGGCTACATAAACAATATCTCCTGCCCATACCGCACTGGTTTCAATCGTAGCGGAAGGCTGACGGCTATAAGGACAGGTATAAACCAAAGCATCCCCCACAGGACAAGTCCATTTTTCTTCCAATGTCTCACTATCCAAGGCTATCAGCCCTTTCTGTGCAGAACCAAAGATAATCTCCTTGTCAGTGAGTAAAGGAGTAGAAGTAACGTCCACATTATAAGGTAATGGTTTACGGACTATCACTTTTCCGGTAGCAGCCTCTAATATAAAGAAAGACTTATCTGAGATCAGATACAACAAGGCACCATGCATGGCAGGAGATGCTCCCCGATTACGCAAACCGTTATCGCTGACCGCCCAAAGTTTCTCACCTGTTTTGGCATCATTGCCGTAAAGGGCATTCCATTGTGCACCGGCAACCAGCAGGTTGTTACCCAAAGTCAGCGTGCTCGTAGTCCCTTCTCCTTGTCCCCAGCCTTCATTTTTCCAAAGTTGTTTGCCCGTTCGGGCTTCAAAAGCACAAAGCCCCTTTCCGGTTCCCGCATAGACCACTCCTTCACCGGCCACCAGTCCGTCAATAAGGGCCGGCAAGCCATTTACGGGCAATTGCTTTTCCCAACACAATTTACCGGTTTCGGTATCAATGGCATACAAAAAGCCTTGGGCATCCTGGGCAAACACGATGTCACTATCAACCGCAATGGAGTTTTTAATAGAATTACGAACAGGACAACTCCAAAGAATTGTACCGTCCTTCCCATTCAAAGCATACACATGGCCTGCACCTTTCAGATCCTCATCCACAGAGGCAACAATTACTTTTCCCTTGTGTATCAGTGGAGAAGTCATATAAAGATTAGCTCCGACATTGTTAGTCCATGCCAGCTGCAAAGGCAAATTCAATGGAGCGGAAACGGGGGCGGAATGTTTCGCATTGCCTGACAGATTATCCCAGTCAGCAGAAAACAAAGGAACGGTCTTTTCAGTCCGGCAGATAAAATTACTTTCTGCTTCAGCTATCTCTCCGTTATTAAAACGGGCTGTTACCCGCAAAGTAAGTTCCTTACCCACATATTTATGAGACAAGGGAAGCTCCCCGTTCCATGACCAGTCAGTACTTTGCAGCAATCGCTTGTTTTTCAGCACAGGTTTCCCGTCGGCCAGACAAGTATAGAGCACTTCTCTCACCGGCGACACGGAAGAATACACATTGACAGCCACCGGAAGGACACCCGAAGCCATTACTCCGGCAGGCGAAGCGATACAGATATTCTTGTCCAAATAGGTATAACGGAGCTCGGAAGTGAAATCTCCTTTACTATCTACGTGCATCACACGAAAAGCAGTAGTGGAATGATCTATGCCTCCTTTATCCAATGAAGAGGTACAAACACTGTAAACATCTCCCTGTTTCTTCATATAGTTAATATGCCAATGACCATATACCCATGCTTTCAAGTTGTACTCATTCAGATTAATGCTTCCGGCATTCTTGCTCTTAAAAATAAAGGTATCTTCGTATGTCAGCAAATCATGATTGAAAACAACAACAGGAGTTCCGGGACGGATATGAGCCAGGTCGTTCTTCAACCAACGACAGACGTCATCGGAAGTATAGCCTGGAGCATGGTCTCCTCCGGGCATCGGCGTAACAACATAGTGCACATTACCTGCATCAAAAGAATAATATACCGGCCCATAAATGCTTTCAAAAAGTTCTTCGCCATACTTCCCCTTTACCAAATCATGATTTCCGATACAATAAAAGACAGGACAGTCCATATTTTCCGTATTCATCAGTTTGATATGAGCCTTCAAGCCTTTTTCATAGCAGATATCCCCGGTATGAATGATAAAAGCCGCCTGTTCATTCCTGGCATAGTCACGCACATTATTCACCCAGTCTGCATGGCTTTCCGTATTAAATATCTCTGTATCAGTAATATGAATATACCTGTGGGAGCCGTCTTTACGAATCCGTCCACTGTAAGGGATCAAACCGAAATCATAACCGGACTGTTTCTTTTCTATTTTATGATAATGACGGTTAAATGTTTTATACCCCGAAGGAGTGGTAATGAAAATAAAACGTTCACGCTCATGACCGGGTAAAGTAAAACTACCGTCGGCAGCCGTTTCAACCACATTCAAGCCATCGGATACTTTGATACCCGCCAGCGGTTTTTCACTTTGGTCAAATACGCCATTCTTGTTTTTATCTACATATACACGGCCCGTGTAAGCAGCCATCACCGGCATTGCGGCCAACATCAGGCACGATAATAAAAAGGTCTTTTTCATGAATATCTATTTTTATCAACTCTTATTTTAATCAAGTTCGAATTTCGAAAGGACAAAACCATGATCTGAAGGATAGAAAAAATCTTCTCCTTTAAAAGTAAAAGTTTTACCCAAACTATTGTCATAACACTCAGATGCTATCGCCTGAATGGTTTTTCCCTGATAATAAATAAAATCAATGCGGTCCATACGACACTCGGTTTCCAACGAATCCGCATCTGTCAGCCACGTTACTCCCAGATTGGCCACCGGATTGGGGTTCATCTCACGGAAACTATCTTTAAATCCCGCCTCTTCCATAGCAATGGAAACAGGCCAATCCACCACTGCACCACCATGAAGATACAGGTTACAGGTAGCTTCCGTCCAATCCAGATGAGAATGCACGTTAAAATCACCGCCCATTATAATTGGAATACTGTCGGCCTCTGCCAACAAGGGTTGAAGAACAGACAAAATCTTATGTATTTCCTCATCACGTGTTCCCTCCATCTCCCAAGCCAATATTTCTTCCTTGGATTTATCCGTCGGGACCAAACGCATATCAGGAAGATAATGCAACCAAGTATTAAAAACACGGACGGGTTTCCCATCCACATCTATCATCACTCCGCCAAAATTAAAGGTACTTATGCTGTCGGCAAAAGCATATTTCCGAATAATGGGATAACGGCTATAAATAGAAAGATTATCAGAAATGAGATTGTACGAATATCCCAATGAGTCGGCTACCATCGGGGCAGCTCCATAAGTTTCAATCATCAAGACCACATCAGCCTCACTTTTTTTCAGAATATCAATAGTTCCCTCACACCCTTTTCCGGAATAAGTTTTTGAATGACCGCCATGCCATACATTCCATGAAAGGACAGTCAGCGTCTTTTTCGACTCTTTTGAAGATGTGCAAGCTGCCAATGCACACAAGCAAAGGACTACTACCCCAATAAAATTTCTTGTTATCATCATAGATTAGACTTGTTAATTCCGGACAAAGATAGTGAATTATTCAGGAGACAACACTATAAAATATACCCTAAATAGGGTATTTCCGCCATGAACATCTTCCCCTATCTTTGCATTATAAAATCAGAACCCACTAAATGAAAAGATTATGGCAAGAATAAAAAAAGAATTGACCGAACTCATCGGAGGAACTCCCTTGTTGGAACTGTCACGCCTTAGTAAAAAACACGATGCGAAAGCGCAAATAATTGCCAAACTGGAATACTTCAATCCCGGAGGAAGTGTAAAAGACCGTATAGCCCTGGCAATGATAGAGGATGCAGAAGCCAAAGGAATCTTGAAACCCGGAGCGGTTATCATTGAACCAACCAGCGGCAACACCGGCGTAGGGTTAGCATGGGTTGCCAGCGTGAAAGGTTACAAAGCCATACTGACCATGCCCGAAACCATGAGCGAGGAACGCCAGAACCTGTTAAAAGCCATGGGAGCACAATTGGTACTGACCGAAGGTGCAAAAGGAATGAAAGGAGCCATAGAAAAAGCGGAGGAATTGCGTGACCGGACTCCGGGAGCCGTCATTCTGGGACAATTCGAAAACCCGGCGAATCCCGCCGCCCATGCACGTACCACTGCACAGGAAATATGGAACGACACGGACGGAAAGGTAGACATCTTTGTTGCCGGAGTCGGTACAGGCGGCACTTTAAGCGGAGTAGCGGAAGGATTAAAAAAACAGAATCCCCATATACAGATTGTAGCTGTAGAGCCGGATAACTCCCCCGTCCTTTCGGGAGGAAATCCGGGACTGCACAAGATACAAGGTATCGGAGCCGGATTTATCCCTCATACCTACAATGAAAAATTAGTAGACAAGATAATCCGGGTGAAAGACGATGACGCCATCCGCACAGGACGCGAACTCTCTCTGACGGAAGGGTTATTGGTCGGAATATCTTCGGGAGCAGCCGCCTATGCCGCATTGGAACTGGCCAAACTCCCCGAAAATGAAGGAAAACAAATTGTAGTAATCTTGCCCGATACGGGGGGAACGATATTTGTCTACCGTGCTTTATGCTTTTGAAGAATACCCATTATCATAAAATGAGATGAACATAGCTGCATTAATTTCAGGAGGAGTAGACAGCGCGGTTGTCGTACATCTCCTCTGCGAACAAGGATACAAACCGGATCTTTTCTATATTAAAATCGGAATGGACGGTGACGAAGATCTCACCTGCACGGCAGAAGAGGACATTGAACTATGTACCGCCACCGCACGCAAATACGGCCTGAGCCTGAATATCATTGACCTGCACCGGCAATACTGGGACAATGTAGTGGCATACGCCATCGATAAAGTGAAACGCGGTCTTACTCCCAACCCGGATGTAATGTGCAACAAGCTCATCAAATTCGGATGTTTTGAGCAGGAAGCAGGGCATTTATATGACAAGACAGCTACCGGACATTATGCCAGTATTCTTGAAAAAGACGGGAAAATATGGCTGGGAACCGCACAAGACCCCGTCAAGGACCAAACAGATTTCCTGGCACAAATAGATTATCTGCAAATTTCAAAACTGATGTTCCCTTTGGGAGGTCTGATGAAGAATGAGGTCAGGGATATCGCCCGCATTGCCAAACTGCCCAGTGCACAACGCAAGGACAGTCAAGGTATCTGCTTTCTAGGAAAAATCAACTATAATGAGTTCCTCCGCCGTTTCTTGGGTGAAAAAGAAGGGGATATCATTGAAATGGAAACAGGAAAACGGATTGGCACTCACAAAGGATATTGGTTTCACACCATCGGACAGCGCAAAGGATTGGGACTAGGTGGAGGACCATGGTTTGTTATCCGCAAAGATATAGACGAGAATATCATTTATGTCTCACACGGTTATGATACAGACAAACAATATGGGACAGACTTTGCCTTGCATGATTTTCATTTCATCACAGAGGACTTATGGAAGGGAGCACCTTCCGCAGATGTTTCTTTCAAGATCCGGCATACAGACACTTTCATGAAAGGAATATTGACACGGGAAGATAACTTGTTCCGAATCCACAGCCACGTCCCCTTACAGGGTATAGCCCCCGGACAGTTCGGTGTGCTGTATGACAAGAATGCGGAAATCTGTGTGGGAAGCGGTGAAATCACTTTATCCTAAATATAATATTCCACCACATCCACAATCCCTGCACGAAGGGCATATTTTGTTGCTTCGTGCACATTGTTCACTTCCAGCTTGCGAAAGATATTTTTGCGGTGAGTCATTACCGTATATACACTTAGGAAACGCTCAGCCGCAATCTCTTTCGTAGTCTTGCCCAATGCCATCAGTTTCAGAATTTCACGCTCCGTGACCGTAAGCGGTGAAACTAACTTATCTTTTTTGTCTTCTTTATGCTGCAACAGCCAGACTGCACGCGTACACATGTATTGTAAATGCTGTTTTGCCTTCCGCAGCCCTTCCTCTATCTCTATCATCGGCGCATCTTTCATCACCACGCTGAATGAAGTTCCGCTAAAAACCATACGCCGGATGAAATCCTCACTCAGATTATCGCTGAACAGAACAAAATGTGCCTCCTTAAACCGTTCCTGCAATATAAGCAAATATTCAGCCGAAGTATCAAACAATGTATAGTCCAACACTGCAACGGCATTGGGATTATCGACAAGAAGTCCGGTTAATTCACTCTGACTGCCGGCTTCCTTTATTGCGGCGAACCCTCCTATCCGACCGGCCACCGTTTTCATACCTTCACGGGTAATATCCTGATTATCGATAAGTAGCAATGTTTTCATGCCCATACATTTTAACTAGGGAAACTTACTGAAACAAAAAAGCCTTGCATCATTGTGTGCAAGGCTTCATTCTTCGGTGGGCGTTGACGGATTCGAACCGCCGACCCTCTGCTTGTAAGGCAGATGCTCTGAACCAGCTGAGCTAAACGCCCGATAGTGCTTTCTCGTGCAATATTTAATTTCTTTCTTCGGTGGGCGTTGACGGATTCGAACCGCCGACCCTCTGCTTGTAAGGCAGATGCTCTGAACCAGCTGAGCTAAACGCCCGAAAGTTGCTTTTTATAAAACAAGAGGTGAAGATGGAGTGGGCGTTGACGGATTCGAACCGCCGACCCTCTGCTTGTAAGGCAGATGCTCTGAACCAGCTGAGCTAAACGCCCGATAGCCTCTTGTTTCAAAAGCGTTGCAAAGATACGGCTATTTCCGATAACTGCAAATTTTATGCACACTATTTTTTCATTTATTTTTCAATTCAGTACTTAACACACTGAAATACAGAGGATAAATTACAAATCCTGTCTTATCATTCAAGAAACAAAAAAGGGAAACTATACCTTATTATATATAGTTTCCCCTTTTTCCTTTTGAATTTATTTTATTCCTGCCCGAAACGCTTTGCCTGTTCGGCAATCAATTCCACATCATCAAAATAGTTTATCTTCATCGCCTTGCGTACTTCATCCAATGTAGCGGTTGCCGTAGCACGGGCTGTTTCGCATCCCTTACGTAACATATCGTAAATAGCCGGAATATCCTTTTCAAACTCTTTACGACGTTCGCGGATAGGCGTCAATTCTTCTTGCATAATAGCGGCAAGGAACTTCTTCACCTTCATGTCTCCCAATCCACCACGGGTGTAATGTGCCTTCAGTTCATCCAAATTAGAATAATCGGGCAAATAACGTCCAAAATGCTCAGGCTTACAAAAAGCATCCAGATAAGTGAATACTGTATTTCCTTCCAATTTACCCGGATCGGAAACTTTCAGGTGAGTAGGGTCGGTATACATGCTCTTCACTTTCTTTTCCACCTCGTCGGCTGTGTCCGACAAATAAATACAGTTACCCAATGATTTGCTCATCTTAGCCTTTCCATCCGTACCCGGCAGACGCAGACAAGCCGCATTGTCCGGCAACAGGATTTCGGGTTCTACCAACGTATCACCATAAATATGATTGAAACGACGTACAATTTCACGGGTCTGCTCAATCATCGGCTCCTGATCTTCACCCACCGGAACGGTAGTTGCTTTGAAAGCGGTAATATCAGCAGCCTGACTGATAGGATAAGTGAAGAACCCTACCGGGATGCTGGTTTCAAAATTACGCATCTGGATTTCGGTTTTCACTGTCGGGTTACGCTGCAAGCGTGACACTGTGACCAAATCCATATAATAGAAAGTCAATTCGCACAATTCGGGAATCTGAGACTGGATAAAGATGGTGGACTTCATCGGGTCCAGACCGACAGCCATATAATCAAGCGCCACCTCAATCACATTCTGACGCACCTTCTCGGGATTTTCTATATTATCGGTTAATGCCTGCGCATCGGCAATGAAAATAAAAGTCTTGTCATACAGTCCGGAATTCTGAAGTTCAACTCGGCGTTTCAATGAACCTACGTAATGACCGATATGCAACCTTCCGGTAGGACGGTCACCTGTCAATATGATTTTTTCTTTTCCCATACATCTTAAATATTATCTTATATTAAAAATTACGCAAAGATAGGAATATTCTGACACAAACACTTAACTTTGAACCGCTATTTCACATATAATAATTGTTTCGATGAATAAACTAAGACCGACCATTAAACTAGCTCTATTTATTTCTGTAGCAAGCCTGTTCTTTGCCGCATGTTCCGATGATGACGATAAAAGTATTCCCGTACCGGAACCTTCACGGATGATTACCGGAATTAAAGTGCATAAGATTTCGGATGTTATCACTTATCAGGGAATGATAAGCCTCACTTACGACAACAACAAACGGCTGACCCGCATTTATAGCAGTTCACCGTTAGCGGCAGTAAATTACACGTACAAAGAGAACTCTGAAGTCAGTTATACTTACTCTACGGAAAATTCTCCTTTGGTAGAAATAAGCACCTCGTTGGAAAACGGCAGAAGTTATGTATGCAAATTCTCCAACCGGGAAAATCCGGTAACCTATTCTTATGACAATGAAGGTTATCTGAAAAGCTGCAATAACAATGGAACCGTATTGGAATACAATTGGGAAAGCGGAAATCTATCTTCCATAACCACTACTCCAAGAGGAACTTACAACAGTGATTACAGAGTTTCCAATATCGCCAATGATTATAGTCTGGACTTGAACACACTGGCACAATGGATTGATGACCGCGAAAACTATACCACCGTAATGAACACTTTCGGACAGATGGCCGAAATTCTAGGGAAAAGAAGCGCCAATATTCTGGAAGACACTTATTATATATACGACTATAGTTTCCGGCAGGATGGAAGACTAAAAGATATGACCCTGATGGGCGGATCGGAAAATATAGGATATTCATTCCGCTTTTCGTATGCCGATGATACAGAAGTATCCGAATAAATATACAAAAAACAGAACATTCGGAGAGGATTTCAGACTTTTATTTTAATTTGTGTTGACAAAGATCTTGATTTATTTTGTTATCTTGGAAATAAGTCGTTACTTTGCACAAAATTTAGTAATGCTATGTATCCTACAGGAACAAAGATAATATAGACATAAAGCAAATGCGTTAGTCCTCGTACGAGGATGGACGCATTTTTTTTAATATTTAGCGACATTAAAACAACTATTATAATAAAAGAAACTTTCAATGAAAAAGGATTTAAAGAAAGTCCTGGTATTGGGTTCGGGTGCCCTCAAAATCGGCCAGGCAGGAGAGTTTGATTACTCAGGTTCACAAGCGCTGAAAGCATTGCGCGAAGAAGGCATTCATTCGGTGTTGGTAAATCCTAACATCGCGACTATCCAGACTTCGGAAGGCATAGCCGACAAGGTTTATTTTCTTCCTGTCACTCCCTTCTTTGTTGAAGAAATTATCAAAAAAGAACAACCGGACGGTATTTTATTGGCTTTCGGTGGACAAACTGCATTGAACTGCGGTACCGAACTTTACCTGAACGGTACACTGAAGAAATATGGTGTAGAAGTACTGGGTACTTCGGTAGAAGCCATCATGTACACTGAAGACCGTGATTTATTCGTAAAGAAGCTGGATGAAATTCCGATGAAAACCCCGAAGAGCCACGCCGTGGAAAGTATGGAAGAGGCTCTGAAAGCTGCCCGCGAAATCGGTTATCCGGTTATGGTACGCTCTGCATACGCATTAGGCGGTTTGGGCAGCGGCATCTGTCCGGATGAAGAAGCTTTCATCAAACTAGCAGAAAGCTCATTCGCATTCTCTAAACAGATCCTGGTTGAAGAGTCATTGAAAGGTTGGAAAGAAATAGAATTCGAAGTAATCCGCGATGCCAACGACCATTGTTTTACAGTGGCAAGCATGGAAAACTTCGACCCGCTGGGAATCCATACCGGTGAATCTATCGTGGTGGCCCCCACTTGCTCTCTGACAGAAGAACAAGTAACAATGTTGCAAGATTTGTCTACAAAATGTATCCGTCACTTGGGTATTGTGGGTGAATGTAACATCCAATATGCTTTCAATGCAGAAACGAATGACTACCGTGTTATCGAAGTAAATGCACGCCTGAGCCGTTCTTCTGCCTTGGCTTCTAAAGCAACCGGATTCCCTCTGGCATTCGTTGCCGCCAAAATCGCTTTAGGCTACACACTAGACCAGATTGGCGAGATGGGTACTCCCAACTCAGCCTACGAAGCTCCCCAGTTGGATTACTTGATTTGTAAAATCCCCCGTTGGGACTTGACTAAATTCGCAGGTGTATCACGCCAGATTGGCTCCAGCATGAAGTCTGTGGGTGAAATCATGTCTATAGGCCGCTCTTTCGAAGAAATCATTCAGAAAGGTCTTCGTATGATAGGTCAGGGTATGCATGGTTTCGTAGGAAATGACCATACTAAATTTGAAAACCTGGATGAGGAACTGGCCAACCCGACAGACCTCCGTATTTTCTCCATCGCCTCGGCATTGGAAGAAGGATACAGCATTGAACGCATCCACGAACTGACCAAAATCGACCCGTGGTTCCTGGGTAAGTTGAAAAACATCGTTGACTATAAGGCCAAACTTTCGACTTATAATAAGATTGAGGATCTGCCCGAAGATGTGCTTCGCCAAGCTAAAGTATTAGGCTTCTCCGACTTCCAGATTGCACGCTTCGTATTGAAAGCCAGTGGCAATATGGAAAAGGAGAACTTGGCTGTACGCGTCCGTCGTAAAGCTTTGAATATCCTTCCGGCTGTCAAGCGTATCAATACCGTCGCATCTGAACATCCCGAATTGACCAATTACCTGTATATGACATACGCTACTACGGGTTATGACGTCAATTATTATAAAAACGAAAAATCGGTAGTTGTATTAGGTTCAGGCGCTTACCGCATCGGTTCATCCGTGGAATTCGACTGGTGCTCTGTAAATGCTGTCCAAACCGCACGCAAGTTGGGTTACAAATCCATCATGATTAACTATAACCCCGAAACAGTTTCTACCGACTATGATATGTGCGACCGTCTGTATTTTGACGAACTTTCATTTGAACGTGTACTTGACGTGATTGATCTGGAGCAACCGGGTGGTGTCATTGTATCGGTAGGTGGACAAATACCTAATAACCTGGCAATGAAGCTTCACCGTCAGTCGGTACCTGTATTGGGAACTTCTCCGCTTTCTATCGACCGTGCGGAAAACCGTCATAAATTCTCGGCCATGCTTGACCAACTGGGTATTGACCAACCGGCATGGAAAGAATTGACCAGCCTGGAAGACATGGAAGAATTTGTAAACAAAGTAGGTTATCCGGTATTGGTCCGTCCTTCCTATGTGCTCTCGGGCGCTGCCATGAACGTATGCTATAACGAAGATGAACTGAAGGAATTCTTGCAGATGGCTAAAGAAGTTTCTAAAGAATATCCGGTAGTCGTATCCCAATTCATGCAAGATACTAAAGAAATAGAATTTGACGCTGTAGCCCAAAACGGTGAGGTAGTGGAATATGCCATATCAGAACATATTGAATACGCAGGTGTACACTCGGGTGATGCAACCTTGGTATTCCCGGCTCAGAAGATTTATTTCGAAACAGCACGCCGTATCAAGAAGATTGGTCGCCGTATCGCTAAAGAATTAAACATTTCCGGTCCGTTCAACATGCAGTTCCTGGCTAAGAACAATGAAGTGAAAGTGATTGAATGCAACCTGCGCGCATCACGTTCATTCCCGTTTGTTTCCAAAGTATTGAAACGCAACTTCATTGAAACCGCAACCCGCATCATGTTGGGTGCTCCATACAGCCAACCGGACAAGTCGGCATTCGATATTGACTGGATCGGTGTGAAAGCTTCCCAGTTCTCTTTCTCCCGTCTGCACAAGGCAGACCCTGTATTGGGCGTAGATATGTCTTCAACAGGTGAAGTGGGTTGTATCGGTGATGACTTCCATGAAGCTTTGCTGAACTCTATGATTGCTGTCGGTTTCAAGATTCCTACAAAATCTGTCATGTTCTCGTCAGGTGCTACCAAATCCAAAGTAGATTTGCTGGAAGCAAGCCGTATGCTGGCAGAAAAAGGATATGAGATCTATGCAACTGCCGGAACCGCAACTTTCTTGAATGCACACGGAGTAAATACCACACCGGTTTACTGGCCGGATGAAAAGCCCGATGCAGAAAACAATGTCATGAAGATGATTGCCGAACATAAATTCGACCTGATAGTCAACATTCCGAAAAACCATACCAAACGTGAGCTGACTAATGGTTACAAAATTCGTCGTGGAACAATCGACCACAATATTCCTTTGATTACCAACGCCCGTTTGGCAAGTGCTTTCATTGAAGCATTCTGTGAAATGAGTGAAAAGGATATTCAGATAAAGAGCTGGCAAGATTACAAATAATCTTTCTTAGGGATATTCAAAAAGGAACTGATTCGTTTTGCCTGAATCAGCTCCTTTTTTTATCTCCTAACGGGAAAGATCATTAAAACGATAAGTAAAAGTAGCCATCGCATAACGTCCCAATCCCCAAGTCCAAGTTTCTCCCTGTCCGGTATCATTCATCCAACGATTGACAAAATCCCGTTGTTGCAGAATATCAACAACCTGAAATTTAAGCAACCCTCTTTTCCCTTTCAGAAAACTGTAAGTCAGCTCACCGTTCCAAAGCCACTGCGTCGTATTGGAGGCCTCATCCTTATATCCCCTGCGATTCATACTTCTCACAACGGTATAAAGATTCAAGTTGAGAGGTAACTTCAGTCGACACTCCGCGCCATAATAAAAGTCATACGTCCTGTAATCCGAATTGTTTGTATAACTGTTATCGGCTTGCTGATAAGTGATTGCTCCATTTATCTTAAACTCATGCTCTTCCTATTTATAGGCAAACTCCACATCCTGCATCAAGGAAAGCATTTGGGAGGTGTTACGATCATTCTCATTGGCTTCTCCCATTATCTGCACATACGAAACCCTCCGGTTATAATTTGCATTAGTAGCAAGACGAGCGAAAATTTTCTTGAATAATTTATTCGTATAATATATATTCCCGCCAATGCCCCAATTACCATTTATATTCTCGGGCCGACTGGTATATACCCCACTCTTCTCATCATAGGTTCTTTTCCGGCTTATATCATTTATCGTATTATTATATCTCAAACCACAATATAACATTTCCTGCTTTTCCATATTTCCTCCTCTGTAATTCACAGATATACTTTGCCCGAAAGCGGGTTTCAGCCCCGGATTCCCCATTGTTATGTTCAGAGGATTAGTATAATCGGGCACAGACAACAAATCATAAATGGAAGGCTGCCGGGTGTATCCGCTATAATACACACTCATATTATGGTTATTGCCCAAATCATAATCAAAATGCAGTTCGGGCACTATGTTCAACACGGTAATGGTCGTATCTATCTTCACTTTTCCCCTGTTGCTTTTCGTCGTAGACTTCTGAGGCGACAGCCCAAACCGGATATTCAACCTCACTTTTCTCCAATTAAGTGTGGTGCGCAGTCCGAATTCATTGGAATGAAGATCATTACGAGTATAATCACTTAAACTATCCACCCTTCCTGCCTCATAACCAGATGGAAGACTTCCCCACAAAGCATCCTCATCCAAATTGTACGTAACCGCATTATTACTCTGCCGTTGATACTCATGCCGATAATAAACCTGAAGCATTTGTTTTCCTATTGGCTCCGTATAGCTGACCTCCCCCGCCAATAATAAATTTCTGGCAGGTGACTCCCGGTATTGATTTCTATATAAAACCGAATCTGCCCCCAGGTCATTCTTCAATTGATAATAAGTAATAGACGATTGCTGATAATTACCACTCGCCTGATTACTATAATCATTTCTTAACTCTATGGAGAGTTTCCGGCCGATATCATTCAAATTATGAGTGAGCAAAAGATTATTGCCTATCATCAGATTGTTCGTCTTATTTTGAGAATTTCCCGTATTTTTATTTATCCTGAACTCAGGAGGAATCATTGCATCGTCCCTCCAAGGCTCTGAAACATAGTCCAAAGGATTGGTACTGAAAGTCGCCGAAATATTTTCTGATACCGAATTTAACCGGCTATGATTGATGTTATGCCTGAAATTAATTTCCGTCCGGTCACTCAAACTTCCCGTCAGATATATATTCTCCCAAAAAGAACTATTCCTACCCGTACTCAAGCCTTTATTATAGGCATATTGGCTACCGTTAGGCAGATATTCTTCTGACTGGCTTCGCGATTCATCCGCGCTTTTATTATTATTATATGAAGCACTGACATTGAGGTTGAGCTTCTTTATTTCCGTTCCCAAGCTAAAACCAATATCCTTCATTTGAGCAGGATTATCGGCCATATCACTGATAAAATTACCATATCTGGGGAGTTTTCCTAAATCACCATACAAGGACATCCGCCATTTTCCGACAAATTTATTCAAACTCATTTTCGCTCCATACATATCCCCCGAACCTTTCAAAGCTGAAACGTCCCCCATTAATCCATCTGTCAAATCCTTCTTGGTCTTCACATCCATCACCGTTTTCTTCTTACCGTCTGACACCCCTGTCATTTGCTCTTTATCCGACTGCTGCTCGTATACCTTTACCTCTTTCAAAGCATCTACCGGCATATTGTTCAAAGCAACTTTGCTATCTGCAAAAAACTCCTTTCCATTTAATAAGATCTGAGTGATTTCCTTTCCATGAAAATTCATCTTGCCGGATTTCTCGTCTAATTCCAATCCGGGAAGCTGCCTCACCAAATCCTGCAGAACAGCTCCTTCCGATGTCTTAAAGGCTCCGGTATTATATACTAATGTATCTCCGGACATCTTCATTTTCTGCAGTTCGGCCTTTATAACCGTTTCATCCAATACAATACTGGAAGGTTTCATCATCAGAGCACCTCCATAAACTTCTTTCCGATAAGCAGGAATATTCACTTTTTTTTCAATGGTTTCATATCCTAAAAAAGAAGCCCTTATTAAATAATTACCGGGATTCATAGGGTACAAACGGAAAACACCCTTCTTATCGCTCACCGTACCTTCTATAAAACTCGTATCAGGCAAAGAATAAAGTTGGATATTTACATCCGGCAAAGGATCGGGATAAGGGCGTTCTCCCTGTTCTCTGACAGAACCCGTCAAATGATAAGCTTTTTCTTTTCTTGCTTTATCTGAATCAAGCTTTTCCTGTCCACTAACCGGGAGAACAAAAGACAATATAATAAACAACGAGAACAGTTTAGTCATCTTGAAATATCAACAGGGTCCTATTTCAATGCTTCCGCAATGGCATTCATCAGATATCCAAATTCTTCTTTCTCATACCCGATGGAAGTATAAACGGCTTCTCCTTCTTTATTGAAAAGATAGGCGCGAGGAATTGACTTTTCAGCAAATAAAGAGAACACCTCACGTTTAGGATCGGGATATAACGGGAAAGTGAATTTCTTCCGTTCATTATAAGCCCTCAACTGTTCATCCGTATGCTCACGACCAATTACTAATAATACGAAGTCCTTGTTATCTTTATATTCAGGCCACAAAGTCTTCTCTATTTCAGCCAGTTCCAGCTGACATGGCCCGCACCAAGTGGCAAATAAGCTCACCAAAACGACCTTACCTTTCAATTCAGCCGAAGAAACATCTCCATATACCGCAGATTTTAGATGAAAATCAGGTAATTTATCTCCTTTTTTCAATTCTTGAGCATTTACGGCAAATACCATGCAAAGCATCATGAACAATAATCCTAACTTTTTCATTTTCATAGTTCTCAATATTTAATTATGGAATAACAAAGACAAATATATCTGTTTTTCTTATATTTGCCGCCAGAAAATATTATTTTTTAGCCTATGATGACTTTTATTTCATGTGCCAAAACAATGACCGGACGGAGCAAAATGCAAACTCCTGTTACCAGTACACCACAATTCCAAACCGAAGCGATACAGAATGCACTTGATATGTCCCAATTCTCTGCTGAAGAACTGGAACGACTTTTACGTGTGAACAGCAAAATAGCAGCAGAGAACTATATGCGATTTCAAGATTTCTGTTCGGACTCTCCCTCGGCTTTAGCTGCCTTACTGGCTTATACCGGTATAGTATATAAACGTATCCATCCACAGGACTTTACTCCTGAAGATTTTCAATATGCACAGGATCACTTGCGGATCACTTCTTTTCTTTACGGATTACTCCGCCCGTTAGACCAGATCAAGAATTACAGAATGGAAGGAGATATCAAACTGCCCGAACGTGGAGGAATATCCATGTTTGACTATTGGAAGCCGATTCTGACCGACACCTTTATCAAAGAAATTAAAGCAAGAGGAGGAATACTAATCAATCTGGCAAGTGGGGAGATGAAAGATTTATTCGACTGGAAACGCGTGGAGCAGGAAGTACAAGTGATCACGCCGGAATTTCAGGTATGGAAAAAAGGGAAATTAACCACCGTTGTGGTTTATGCAAAAATGTGCCGTGGAGAATTGACACGCTTCATCATTAAAAACCGGATAGAGAATCCTGGGGATTTAAAAGGATTCAAATGGGAAGGATTCAGTTTTGATGCCGGACACAGCACAGATACCCACTATCTTTTTAGCCTTCTTTCATAAAAAAATATTAAATAGTCAACCTACTCAAACTTTTTATCAGCACTCATGTTATTTAGTTGAATTTGGGAAGATAAACCTGGACAATAATTAACTAATAGAAATGAGTATGAAAAAATTAATGTTTTTGCTGGCTGCGGCCAGTTTAAGTTCTGTAGCGTTTGCGCAACAGAAAAGCAATTCACAAAACGTCCTTGTAGGCGAGAGTGTAGATGTAATGGAGGTACCTGTGGATAAGTACAAGGTAGAGACCAATCACTTCTTCGATAATTGGTTCTTCTCTGTTGGTGGAGGTGCACAAGTACTGTTCGGCGATCAGTCCGATCTTGGTAAATTCAAGAAACGTATTGCTCCCGCTCTTCAAATATCAATCGGCAAATGGTTTACTCCCGGCTTAGGATTACGTTTGCAATATAGTGGTTTGCAGTCGAAGAGTTTTTCCAGTGAACCTTCCGCATATTCCAAACCTCATATGTTAAGCGAAGGATACTATCAGGATAAGTTCAACTACATGAATCTGCATGGTGACATCTTATTTAATGTCAGTAACATGATAGCCGGATATAATGAAGACCGCATATACGACTTCGTGCCATTCGTAGGTTTCGGTTTTGCCCACTCATATGATGCTCCACGTCGTAATTCACTGGCATTCAATTTCGGTATCATCAATACATTCCATCTGGCCAGTGCCTGGGACTTGAATCTGGAACTTTACGGAATGGGTACAGAAAACAAATTTGATGGAAAAACCACCAGTAAAGGCCCTGATTTTATGGCAGGTGCTACAGTGGGTATCACTTATAAATTTCCACAAAGAGGATTCAAACCTGCTCCGGATGTAGATGCTATCATGGCACTTACCTCTTCACAAATGGATGCCATCAATACCGCTTTGGCTCAACAGATAGAACAAAACCGTCAATTAAAGGCCCAACTTGCCAACCAACCCACTGAAGTGGTTACAGAACAAGTGACAGTGAACCAAATTGCTCCGGCTCCTCAATCTGTATTTTTCCAGATCGGTTCAGCGGTTCTTCCTACCAACTCTACTGTAAATTTGCAACAAATCGCAGATCTGGTAAAAGACAACCCGGGACTAAAATTAAAAGTAACCGGTTATGCTGATAGTGATACAGGTAGCGCTGCATGGAACAAGCAGTTAAGTGAAGACCGTGCCAACAACGTGGCTAATGAACTGGTTAAATTGGGTGTCAACAAAAACAATCTGATTATCAGCGGAATGGGTGGTGTCAACACCTTAACTCCTCCGGCATTCAACCGTCGTGTAATTATCGAAGCCCAATAATATACACTGATTTCTGTCAGCAGAAGATAATCATGCCCGCAATTCCTTATAAAAACAGAATTGCGGGCATTTATTTTTTAGATGGAATAGCCCCACTGATCCAGTGCAAACTTCCAATTCTCTTCCACTAACCGGACCGTACGGTCGTCATACTTATACTTATTCTTCTTATATCCTTTCTTACCACCTATATAACGGTTGATAGCCGGAGAAGCTCCTCGAATCCGGGAATAGAAAGAGATTTATAGATATGCTCGGTCATAGCCATTGCATCCGCTTCAAAATCCTCGAACTTCACTTCCATCAAATTTCCTTCAGGAATGAATTGTTTATCCGCCTCATATTTATGATACAGCTTGGCATAAACAGACAAGATATTCTGTTCCAGCGCTTCCGGAGAAATATCCTCCAGTTTCAACGGCTGGATTGTATTGGTGAAGAAATTCCTTGTAGATTCGAATACCGTATACGGATTACGCATCAAATAGATGAATTTGGCATTCGGAAACATCTTGACCAACTCTTTTACACGTCCTGTATGAGGCGGATTCTTACTTAAGAATTGTGTTCCGCCTGTATTCCAAAGAGAAATTTTAATAAGTTTGGTGAATATATCCTCAAACACTTTCAATTCCTCATCACTGATATCATTGAACAACAAGTATTTATCAGCATATTCCTGTTGGTACTTAGGCAGGAACCAAAAGTTATAATAGGTATAGGGCATCATATTGGCCAATGCAAACTCTTCCTCCTGAGGCAAGTCTACAGCCAGTTCCATATTATCCGTCGGACGCTTGTCGGGCATCAGCCAACTCATATTCTTCTTGAAAAAAGGCTGTCCCCACATCATCAGGTGAGGAAACACCGTCTGATAAGTAGTATTATATCCGAAATGTTTGTCACAAGAGAACACATTATGCATAAAGGTAGTCCCGCTACGCCAATGTCCGAGGATAAAGACCGGATCGTGTTCCAAAGGCTTGTCGGCCAACAGTTTCCTGTATCGCTTTTCCTGCAATGGAGCCAAGGTGGAAAGCAAACGGCATACTGCTTTCGTCAAACGGTATTTTCCTCTATACGCCGGATCAATTTCCCTTCCCGCAGTAATCGCCTTGAACGTTTTCCAATCGGCGCCTACCAATGTATTAATCGGCAGCTTGTTGAATTCAAGTAATCCCATTACTTTTCTTTTTTTAATTGTACGCTGTTATTTTTCTATCTTGACTGAAATGCCTTGACGGTCCAATTCTTTCACCACCTTTTCTATGGCTTCATAATGTTCCTCACCAATACCCATAGCTGCCAGATTCAAAGTAGGAACTTCCATGGCATTCAGCATATCTTTGGCTTCCACTCTGTCTATAATCATCCCCACCGCACTGGTGTTATTGGTAATGGGGTCAATCAGAATAAAAGAACCGCAAGCTTTATTCTTTTGATAAGAATCAAAGAAAAGCGGCTTGGCGGTAGTAAATGTCACACGGGCAATCTGATTCAATTGCAAAGGCAGATCCTCCTTTTTCAATTTACCGTTTTCAACAGACAGATGCTCCATCGTATTCACATCCACTTTATACTTAATGCTATCTATACGGGTACGTCCTGTATTGGTGGTATGCTTGATAAAGAAAGATTTATCAAGGTCCATCGCCTCCTCATCCATCCATACCAACATGGCTTCAAAGTTACGATCTATCACAGGCACATTATCGGCATGCACCAACATATCTCCGCGAGACACGTCAATCTCATCCTCCAAAGTCAATGTCACCGCTTGCGGCGGGAAAGCATACTCTAACTCACCATCATAAGTAACAATACTCTTGATATGAGATTTCTTGCCGGAAGGCAAAGCCATCACCTCATCCCCTTTATGGATGACACCGGAAGCAATCTTTCCACAGAAACCGCGGAAATCCAGATTCGGTCTTAATACATACTGAACCGGGAAACGGAAATCAGTCAGATTATGGTCATTCTCGATGGAAACCGTTTCAAGCAATTCCAATAAAGAAGTACCTTTGTACCATGGCGTACGTTCAGATTTCTGCACCACATTGTCACCGTCAAGTGCCGAAAGAGGAATACAAGTCACATCCGGGATTCCCAATGGCTCTACAAACTTCTTATATTCGGTCACGATTTCGTTGAAACGCTCTTCCGAAAACCCGACAAGGTCCATCTTGTTCACCGCCAGCACCACATGCTTTATTCCCAATAAAGATACCAGAAAAGTATGGCGGCAGGTCTGCGTAATCACACCCAAGCGAGCATCTACCAAGATTATGGCAAGATTGGCAGTAGAACCTCCGGTAATCATATTGCGGGTATATTGTTCATGTCCCGGAGTATCGGCTATGATAAATTTACGGTTGTTCGTTGAAAAATAACGGTAAGCTACATCAATCGTAATACCCTGCTCGCGCTCTGCTTTCAACCCGTCGCACAACAAAGCGTAATCTATATGGTCACCTGCATTCCCCACACGTTTGCTGTCACGTTCCAAAGCGGCAAGCTGGTCCTCGTACAACTTCTTGCTGTCAAACAACAGACGTCCTATCAGGGTAGACTTTCCATCGTCTACCGAACCGGCTGTCAACAGGCGTAGCAAGTCTTTCTGTTCATCCTTATCTAAATATTCCTTTATATTCAGTTTATTCTCCATCACCCATTCCTTCATTTTAAATTCCTACTTATCCATTTAAAAATATCCCTCACGTTTCTTCTGCTCCATACTGGCATCCTGGTCGAAATCAATGACACGGGTAGTACGCTCGCTTTTGGTAGTGGTCATCATTTCCTCTACAATTTTCTCAATCGTATCGGCATCACTCTCTACGGCCCCGGTCAAAGGCCAACACCCCAAAGTACGGAAACGCACTTTCTTCATTTCAATACGGTCCCGATATTCTTCGGGCAGTCGGTCATCATCAGCCATAATCAGATTTCCATCTATATTCACCACAGGACGTTCCTTGGCAAAATAAAGCGGCACGATAGGAATATTTTCCAAACGGATGTACTGCCAGATATCCAGTTCAGTCCAATTGCTTAATGGAAACACACGGATACTTTCTCCTTTATGAATCTTAGCATTATAAATATCCCACAACTCAGGACGCTGGTTTTTAGGATCCCACTGATGAAAACGGTCACGAAAAGAGAATATACGTTCTTTGGCACGTGACTTTTCCTCATCACGACGTGCTCCACCAAAGGCGGCATCAAACCTGTATTTATCCAGCCCGTGAAGCAACGCCTGTGTCTTCATTAAATCGGTATGCACTTTGCTGCCATGCGTAAAAGGCCCTACTCCGGCATTAAAGGCCTCCATATTACTTTCCACTATCAAATTCCATCCATGTTCTTTGGCGTATTGATCACGGAACTCTATCATTTCCCTGAATTTCCATTTAGAATCGATATGCATCAAAGGGAAAGGCACCTTTCCCGGATAGAAAGCCTTCTCTGCCAAACGTACCATGACAGACGAATCTTTACCAATACTATAAAGCATAACAGGATTCTCAAATTCAGCTGCCACTTCACGAATGATATGGATAGACTCCGCTTCCAGTTCCCTTAAGTGGCTCAATTTATAATTTTCTTCCATTTTATAATGAATTATATTTTTTCTCCTTTTTTACCAACAATGGGGAGCACCAACTCCAACAAAGTATTGACCGACTCTTCCAAACTCAACTTAGAAGTATCCAAAGATAAGGCAGGATGCTCCGGAGCTTCAAAAGGGGCGGAAATTCCGGTAAAGTTCTTGATTTCACCCCGACGTGCTTTGGCATAAAGTCCTTTCACATCACGTTTCTCACACTCTACCAAAGGAGTGCTGACATAGATTTCCAGGAAATCCTCTATCCCGATAATACGGGCAGCCATCTGCCGAAGCTCATTGCCGGGACTGATGAAAGCGGCAATGGTAATGATTCCCGTATCAACAAACAACTTGCCTATTTCGGCTATGCGACGGATGTTTTCCACACGATCCTCTGCCGAAAAGCCCAAATTATTATTGATGCCACTACGAATATTATCCCCGTCCAATATACGGCAGAGCAAACCACGTTTATGTAATTCACGTTCCAAAGCTATGGCAATAGTACTCTTACCGGAACCGCTAAGTCCCGTCAGCCACAGCATAACTCCCCGTTGTCCCAACAGCGCTTCTTTATCTTTCCGGGAAAGCATACGGTCAAATATAGGATATATATTTTCGTCTTCCATTCTCTATTTTCATTTTGTCTTTAACTTCATCAAAAAGGCCATATCAGCGGTATCAGAATAACCGAAATTATAAATGTCAATATATTCAATGGCAAACCGACACGCACAAAATCCGTAAACTTATAGTTTCCGATACCCTGCACAATCAAATTAGTCTGATAACCGATAGGAGTAGAAAAACTGGCAGATGCAGCGATGCAAATGACAACAAAAAAGGGCATCGGACTTACCCCCAACTGATTGGATAAGGAAAGGGCAAGCGGAAAAGCCAATGCGGCGGCGGCATTATTGGTTATCAGTTCGGTAAACAGATTTGTAATGATAAACAAAACAGCCAGCAACACATGCGGACTGTAATCATCACTCATATCAATAATTCCATGCGCAATGATATCCGCCACTCCGGAATTTACCATGGCGCGACTTATAGCAAACGCACAGGCAATGGTTATCAAGATATCCCATGATATGTATTTAGTATATTTACGTGCCGGAAAAAGTTTGGTCCATGCCATTATCACAGTCGTTACAGCTGCAAAAAAGAACATATCAAGATCAATACCGGGAAGTAATTCTTCCATAAAAGGCAACTCTCCTACTGTTGCCCCCACAATCATCAGCACCAATAAAGTCAATGCAAACCAACGTTTCTTTCTCCCGGCTTTCGGCTCGGTATCTTTGCCATTGGCCAATAACACGAATACAGAAGAATCTCCCCACGTAGAGATAAATGAATCATCCGCCCATAGCACCAACGTATCTCCCTCATGAAACTTCACCCGTGACAGATTATCTACAATACTAACTCCGCTTCGTTTTATTTCTTTTACTTCAGCACCATAATGACGGACAAAATTAAAATCCCCCACCCGTTTGTTGATACCCGGGAAACGTACACCTATCACCGCCTCAACACGATGATAAGAAGACGCATCCGCTTCCCCATGTTCGTCGCCTACCGTGTCTTTCCGAACCTCCGGCAACAACCTGGAAGAAAAAAACAACAAATAAAGAATTCCCGCCAAAGCAATGAAAACGCCTACCCTGCCCAACTCGAACATTCCAAACCCCTTATATCCGGCATCCAAAATCATACCATCCACCACCAGATTAGTAGAAGTCCCGATAAGCGTACACATTCCCCCCAGTATGGTAGCATATGAAAGAGGGATCAAGAATTTAGTTGCCGGAATGCGGACAGATTCCGCCCAACGTTTAATAATAGGAGCAAAAATCACAACCACCGGTGTATTATTCAAAAAAGCAGAAACAAAGGAAATAACGGGCAGCATACGTGCCTGCGCCTTCATGACCGTTGTTTTCTCCTGAGGCAGAAGTTTCTTTATCAACTGTCCCAATGCTCCCGATTGCCGGACTCCTTCACTGATCAGGAAAAGCAACGCTACGGTAATCATCCCTTTATTACTGAATCCCTCCAACATCTCTTTCGGAGTCAATATACCGAAACAAAGAAAAAATACAGTTACAGAAAACAAGATCATTCCGGGGCGCATTTTATCAAGGACTAATGCAGTCACCATCCCTATTAATCCCAAAAACACAATAATCATTTCGAATGTCAGCATCGTTTCCGGATATTAATTTCGTTTAACGACAAACCAAGGATTCAGCAAGTCCGGCTTGTTATATTTCAACGGTTCTTCTTTTCCCGCCTAATATATTTCTGCTCCTGATGCCTTGGCTATGGCATGCCCGGCAGCCGTATCCCACTCCATGGTAGGAGCAAAACGAGGATATTCATCGACCAGTCCCTCACACACTTTGCAAATCTTGATGGAACTGCCTACAGACACCAACTCCACATGAGGGTATATCTTTCGCTTTTCCTCAATATACTCTTCCGTTTCGGCCGACAGATGGGAACGGGAAGCAACCAGAACAAAAGTTTCATGCGTTCCGGCACACGGCATACGAAATGCCGATGCCTTCATTTCTTCCAGTGAACGGTCTGCACGTCCGGTCACTCCTTCCATTTTATAAGCGCCGGTTGCCACTTCACCCCAATAAAGCGTTTCTTTGACAGGAACATAAATCACTCCAAAAACAGGAACTCCTTCTTTTACCAAAGCAATATTGACAGTAAATTCCCCATTCCGTTTTATAAATTCCTTTGTTCCATCCAAGGGATCGACTATCCACAACGTATCCCATTGCGCCCGTTTCTCGTAAGGCAAATGCTTTCCTTCCTCACTCAATACCGGATAGTCTGTTTCCTGCAAATAAGTCATAATGATTTCATGCGCCTTACGGTCTGCAAGAGTCAGTGGAGAATTATCGGCTTTCCTTTCAATCTGAAAATCAGAAGAAGGATCATTATAAACGTTCAGAATTTCCTTACCGGCAGCTAAAGCCGCATCTATCGCTTTTAATATATATTCAGTCTGCATAGTGTTTACTTCCATTAAAATGCTTCTGTCATATTGAAATAGAACAAACTTTGGTCATTGGCAAAATTACGTCCGAAATCCAGACGTACATTCATACGCGGCTGCACCTCGATACGAAGTCCCACACCGGCATTGGGAAGCACTCCTTCAATCTTACCCATGGTAGGCCCCATAAAACCGCACCCTCCCCATGCAACAAAACCCAAATGATGCAACATACGCTTTACCCATGTACTTTTATCCGTATTGAACATCTGACGATATTCGGCAAGCACCACATGAGAGGATTTATCACGATACTGCCCCATATAATATCCACGAAGATCAAAAGGAGTGCCACTTAAAGCATATTGGTTCATAGGAACATCCCCAAACACATTCTTGGTTTGGGCAGTCCAAGCTATAACTTTTCTATTTCCTACCTTTTTGTATTGGCGGTAGTCCACTTCCAAGCGGTAGAAGTTATTATCTCCTCCCAAAAACTTCTGGTACATCAGCCCACGAAAATCCAGATAAATGCCTTTATAAGCATTGGCAGGAATATCCCGGCTGTCATAAGTCAGCAGAAATCCCACTCCCGAACTGAAATTGGAATATCCGTGAGCAGTGCCTCCCAACCTTTTGTAATCAGGCTGATCTACCAAATACTTGGCAGGCTCGGATATTTTATCATAACTCAAGTCAATCTGGGGACCGGCAAAGAAATTACTTTTACCCAAACGGAATAAAAACCACGGATTAATCTGGAAACCGCTATAACGATATTCACTGGTAGAGTCACTGCGCTCATAATGCTTATTGGTGGTATACCCGACTCCATAAAAGTTCTCCAATGTATTCTTGTAAGTGAATTTTCCAAAAATACGGAATTTATCATTCTTGAAAAACAACTGAGGTTTCACCATCAGGTTCAACCCTCCCTCGAACATCACCGCAACGGCCATCGGCAATACAGAACGTTTTTGCAAGGTATCCGACGGATTCATACGAAATGTAACAAGAGCACTCCCTCCTATCAACGCACCAAAGTCCGGAGTATAACTCGGTCCTCCCAATATATTATAATGTATGTTGCGTTTGGCCACCTTCCGGCGTCTTAATTCCTTTTTTGAAAGTTGATGGATGGTGGTATCCTCAGGATTACTACCTATGTCACTTCCTTGTGCCGCCATATTCAAAGAACAAAGCAGGCACAGGACCAAGCTAAGTAATGTTATTTTCATATAATAGTTTATTGTCTGCCCAAAGTCCTTACTCAAAAAAACTTTCTACGGCAAATGAGTTTTCAAAAGTACAAAAGTCCTGCCAAAGAATAACGGTGTGTTGAATTTGTTTTTATTTAGTTCAAGAATCTTCACGTTCTTTATAATGTAACAATGTGTCAATATGCCAATGTGTCAATTACCATGCGGACATAGAGCAGCACATTGGCAAACCAGCACATTGGCAAATTATTTAAACAGTTTTTCCAAATCATCCTCATTAATCACGGAAAGAACCGTTTTACCATCCGGAGTATAATTAGGAGTAGCCACAGCAAACAAGCCATCCACCAAACCTGTCATTTCCTCATTCGTCAACACTTGTCCGGGAACAATTGCCGCCGCTTTAGCCAAAGTCAATGCCAGAATACTCTGCACCTCTTCTTTTACCTTGCCACCTTTTTCCATAGCTGTATGCACCATATTTTGGATCAAGTCTATCGGGTTAAGGCCTTCAATACCTGCAGGAACACCGTTTATGGCATAACTTCCTCCTCCCAAATCAGTCAGTTCAAATCCCAGGAAAGACAAGTCTTCCATAATTTCCTGCAAAATAGCCACTTCGGAAAGCGGAAACTGCACAATATCCGGAAACAGCATTCCTTGAGAAACACCTTGACGACGACTTATCTGGTCTATATACTTGTCATATAAAATACGGATATGGGCACGCTGCTGATCAATGATCATTAAGCCGGACTTTACAGAAGTCAAAATAAAACGTCCTTTAAACTGATAATGCTGGCCGGATTTCTCACTGACTGAAGAGTCCTCCACATGATCATACAATCCGGGATTTTCCTCCGCAGGAGAAGCCTCTTCCGCCCTATAATCATTCTCGTCAGGATGAAAGTTTTGAGAAGAAGCATGACGTTCCAGCCCCGCATACAGTTGTTCCCAGTCCTTACTAGGCTTTGAATAAGAAGAGGGAGGAGCAGCCGAAACATTAAAAGGATTATAATCAGGATTATAAGTCGTCTTTGGTGGCTGTATACCAGTGTATGGAGATGCATCAAAGGCTGGAATATCCGGCATTCCCTCCGTATCAAAATCAATGGAAGGTACCGCATTGAACTTACCTAGAGTTTCTTTCACGGCAGCTGCCAATATCTGCCAGATGGCTTGCTCGTTCTCAAACTTTATCTCTGTTTTAGTAGGATGTATGTTCACATCAATATTAGCAGGATCCACCTCAAAGTAAATGAAATAAGATACTTGCTCACCCACGGGAACCAACTGCTCGTATGCATCCATGATAGCCTTATGAAAATAAGGATGGCGCATATATCGCCCGTTTACAAAGAAATATTGGCGGGCTCCTTTCTTACGGGCTGTTTCAGGTTTTCCTACAAACCCGGAAACACGGACCATTGTAGTATCTACATCCAGCGATAACAACTCCTGATTTATTTTCTTTCCGAAAACTCCCATGATACGCTGGCGCAACTGAAGTGCAGGAAGATTGAACAGTTCCGCCCCATTATGATGCAAAGTGAAAGACACCTCCGGATTAACCAATACAATCCGTTCAAACTCCGTCAATATATTACTCAGTTCCGTCTGGTTCGACTTCAGGAACTTACGACGCGCCGGCACATTAAAGAATAAATTCTTCACACTGAAGCTACTGCCTTTCGGGCAAGAAACCGCCTCCTGTCCCTCTACCTTGGAGCCGGATATCGTCAACATCGTTCCCAATTCCTCCCCTTCCATACGAGTACGAAGCTCCACCTGAGCCACAGCAGCAATAGAAGCCAAAGCCTCTCCACGAAATCCCATGGTATGCAAAGCAAACAAATCAGCAGCTTCACGAATTTTAGAAGTCGCATGGCGCTCAAAAGACAAACGTGCATCTGTTTCCGACATACCTTTTCCATCATCAATCACCTGAATGGAAGTCTTTCCTGCATCCACTACCAACACGTCAACGTGCTGAGCACCTGCGTCGATAGCATTCTCCACCAATTCTTTAATCACTGATGCAGGACGCTGAATCACCTCTCCCGCTGCTATCTGATTGGCAACGGAATCCGGCAGCAAACGGATAATATCGCTCATATATCTTATAAACTTACGTAATTAAAAAGTAAACTCACCGGTCACCAGGTAATGCAGAATATACAACAAAACCAAAATGGCCACAAACAAAGCTCCATAAGTCATCGGCTTACGCCCGCTTTCTTTTCTGCGTTTTAAATGCTTGGTACCTTGAACGAACTTTCCACGGATATCTTCCGGAGAAAATTCTTTGGGAGGAAGCATACCCAACTCGCGTTTGGCTTTCTCCTCCAGTTTTTGCAGCTTCTCCTTCCGTTCATCCACATAAATATATTGATGGTTGAAACGGCGGGGCTTTTCCATCTTAAACATTCCCATAGCTATTTCTTTTTATTAAATAAATTATGATTGGGCAAAGGAACAGCGCTCCGGTTACTCTTCTTCAACCCCTGACCGGCTTTCTTTCCACGCCACTTAAAGATATCCTCTTTATCAAGCGGACGGATATAGTCAAACCACACAAAGTTATCCAACTTCATCTTCTCCGGCGGACGTTGGAGCATAGGATAAAGAGTACCGTTCGATTTCGGACTCATAATCATTTTTTTCATCTTCCGGTTTTCCAGAAACATATTCAGCAGACTGGTTTCAGAAACATTCATTCCAATCAGTGTACTGTCGCTTTCCATCGGATAATATACCAGACGAACCGAACCGATCACATCTACTTTGCGCATCTCACCGCCTTGAAACCAAGCCTTCATCTCTTTTCCTGTCACCTGATTATAACTAGTAGAATCCAGTTGTTCTACAGACAAAGCCTGATTCTGAATATGTGCCCAGTCTATCGTACTGTCATTCATATAAATCATGATTTTCTCTCCCAGCAACTGCTGGTTGTTATTCCACAGTATAGGGTCATAATACATGGTCAGGCAGCTATCCTTGGAGGAAAAGACCAACGAATCGCATACCCCCTGCACATCCGTGCGATACATACGTACTTTATGATACGCCCGCGTTTCCCGGAACATAGAATCAGTATTCAAATAGTAGGTATACATTTGCAATGTATCGGCATGCATAAACAAGCTGTCACCTTGTGAATAATCCACTGCCACCGCTTTTTTAGTAGCAAAAGCATACTTGGTCAATTCATTATAATAACAATAATCACCAGTCAGCATATTCTTGTTTACAGTATCTGTCATGATCACATTATCAAACGCCTCCCCGTATCCTTTTACACGATCATAAAACAGACTGTCTCCAGTCAAACGCTTCCCCTCATTGGTCAGCACGGACCGGTCCAACAATTCCGCCTGCCCTATCTGAGTATTATAAAAGCCCAATTCCGAATAAATATGGTTAGCATCACTGACAATATCGGACGGACCAAGGATATTGGCTATTTTGGTTGCTGTACTGTATCGTAATGTATCGGAAGTCAAAGTAAACTTAGGGTTGACCAACTTCACATCATAATTGAACACAGATATTTTGGTAGCCGGACTATATTCCCCCCATTCCGAAGTCAATACATTCTCCTCGTCCATCAATGTCCCGCCATCAAAGTAATATCCCAAATTATAAATACGATCGTAGTTCAGGCTATCCGTCAACAAAGTCGTATTCTTGTTTTCCATGCGTACATTATAGCGTACCTGGGCAATCTGGGTATTTCCGTCATAAAACAAATAGTCCCCATACAGAAACAAGGTATCCCCCTGCACCATCTTCACATTGTCAAAAGCTTCCAGCGAATTCGTTTTCTCATAGAAACAGGCACTGTCACAATACATATATACACTGTCGTGACGGAACGCAACGTTTCCAATCAGAATCTGTGCATCCGGGTCCGGATTCAACGGACTTTTCTTCAACACATCCGAATGCAACAGATACACCTTGCTTTTAGCCGGTTTCTGTTCCCCTTTTTTAGCCGGTCTCACCTGAGCCAGCAAGCAAAAGCCGAACAGGCACAGGACACTTACCACAAGTATCCTATGCCTGCCCGAAGAGTATTTATTCTTTCTTTTTCCAAGCATATACTTTATACACTACATTATTTCTTTACCCAACCCGGATATTTGAAATCGCATTTCTGCCACTTCTCATTAATACGCACGTAGGTATGTTTTTGTTTATCCCTGATCCACTTATCAAGTTTTTCTTCGCTGCGTTTTTCCATCACGATGCCTTTCAGCCGTTGGTAGTCTTCCGTTATGGTTGCCTTATGCCCGTTCAAGCGGGTTTTCAATTTCACGATAGCGCAAATTTCCTTTCCTTTTGCATTAATCATGGTAAAAGGTTTGGAAATTTCCCCCACATTCATGCCTTCCACCATCTTTGCAGCCTCTTGTGACACCTGTGCCAATTGTTGCATTTCAAAACGCGCCGTACCAGTCTGCGGATTCGCCATCAAACCATGGTTGTTACGCGTGTCCTTATCGTGAGAGATATAAGTAGCGGCATCATCAAAAGTAAATTTCTCATTACGGATATCATTGGCAATAGAATCCAGACGTAACAAGGCTGCTTCCAGATCTTTTTCATCCACTTTCGGTTTTAACAAGATATGGCGGGTATTGATACGGTCACCACGTTTTTCGATCAACTGGATAATATGGAAACCGAATTCAGACTCCACAATCTTGGATACCTTGTTAGGATCTTGCAGATTGAATGCCACATTCGCATATTCAGGTACCAGCTCAGCCCTGCCCATAAAGCCGAGTTCGCCACCACGGCGGCGCGAACCTTCATCTTCCGAATACAGACGTGCCAAAGTGGAGAAAGCTATTTCACCGGAAGTAACACGTTCCGTATAGTCACGCAAAGTCTTCTTCACACGCTCAATTTCTTCCTGCGGAATCTTAGGTTCCATAGTAATGATCTGCACTTCTACCTGAGTAGGAATAAAAGGAATACTGTCTTGAGGAAGATCCTTGAAATAACGACGGACTTCGGCCGGAGTAATCTTGATATCCCCCACAATCTGCTGCTGCATTTTCTGCACCGTTTTTCCATCACGTATATTCTCGCGGAGCATTTCGCGTATTTGTGTAGAAGTCTTATTATAATATTCTTCTACTTTTTCCTTAGAACCAATCTGATCAATCAGCCAATTTGTACGTCTTTCCACATCACTGATAATTTCCTGTTCGGAAACCTCAATACTATCAATAGCAGCCTGATGAAGAAACAATTTCTGGATGGCAAGCTGCTCCGGAATAATACAATACGGATCACCGTCAAACTTGCGGCCTTCATACTGGGCATTCAGACGTTCATTCTCCACGTCCGATTTTAGAATGGCCTCATCACCTACTACCCATACAACCTCGTCTATCACATTGTCTTGCCCGTATACTGAAACAACGGCAAACAGCATCAGCATCAGTGCATAAACTTTGGTACACATCAATTTATTCATTTGAATTCAAATAATAGTAATTAATCTTGTTCCTGTCCGAAGCGTGTCGGTATAACTCTTCTTTGACTTTATTTATAAATTCAACCCGCTTCAGGTTTATTAAAATCTCCTTAATTTCCGTCTTTGCAAAATCCAGCGGCCTCTGTTGGTCCTTACCCAAGAATTCCTCTACATGCAGGAAATAACAAAACGCCGTGTCTTTTACCTCTATATTCCGGTTCTTGTCCAAATAGTTCTCATCCGTATCAAGCGCTTTCAAAGGTATTTTGACAGCAATATCGGACAATGGCATCCAACGGTCATAAAAATAATCATAGCTCACCGCATTGCGCAAACTGTATTTTTCCAGGCTCTCAATAGCATCCCGGTTATTTTTTTTATACCATTTGCGTACACTTGCCAAATCCTGAGAATGAAGAGGAACTTTTATAAACAGCCCTTTCACAAAAGGATGTTCTGTATGAAACAACTCCTTGTTTTTCTCATAATAAGCGCTGATTTCCTCATCACTTATCTCATTGGCCAGTTTCTGATTAACCAGTTCCTCCTGATACGTATGCATGATCAATGCCCTGCGATAGTTCTCCACTAACTTGGCAATCTTTGCATTATCAGGAATATTTCCTTCCGCTTTATCAAAAAGCAGCACATCCTCCACCCAGTTTTTTATATAGTGCTCGGCAAACAAGACACTATCGTCTTTTGAAATATGGAAAGGCAACGCCGCCTGCAAATCTTCTTTATAGAGATATTCACCTGCAACTTCCACTAAAGGAGTCCTCCCCTTATGGTCGTGCTCCTGGCCGCATCCCGACAAAGCACCTGCTATAACAAGTAACACCCCCCAGTTTTTCACGATATTCATATAACATTAAAATAGTGAACGAAGATACTGCAATAATTAATTACTTCCGTTATTATTAACTGTTTTTAAAACCTCTTGGTTAATTTCAACCTTATATTTCTGCTTCAAATCTTTCAACCAGGCATCCTCATAGACAGTCAGATAATCCTTGACAACCGCTTCTCTTACATCCTCATAACTTTCAGGACCTTTCTTTAACTTCTTTCCCATCACAAAAGTATAAGGTAAATCCGGCTCAGGCTGAAAGCTACCGCATTTAAAGACCAATTTATCAATATACCTGTTGGTCCCTATCTGAAAGACACCTGCTTCCATACGAACTTTGGAGGAAGCATCATCTCCAGTCAGTGTATGTAATATATCTTTCCACTGGGATACCGGTTTTTTTTTCAATTGTTTCTTAATAGCTGAAGCCGTTTTTCTATCTTTACAATGAATCACTGCTCCCCGATAATGCGGCAATTCCCAGGCATAGTCTGATTTATGTTGCTTGAAGAAGCGTTCCAGGTCATCCTCATTCCAGGCTTCATCACCCGATTGATATTTTTGCGACAAATAAGCCGCAAGCAAACCATCCTGCAATTCCTGCACCCGGAACTCCAGTTCTTCCTTCTGTTCTGCAGAAAGCTCCTTCCATGTACAATTGCCATTCTTCTCCAGATAATTCAATAACTGTTCCCGTTTTTCTTCAAAACTGACACCCTGCCTGCGGTCTATCCATTTCACTATATGAATGCCCATAGGTGAATAAAAAGGAGCTGAAATCTTATTTCTTTCCAAAGATTCCAGTTTGTCTATCCATTCCTGCATATTCTTGTTCACAGGCATCCACGGCAACACTCCTCCCACATTTTTACAAGCTTCATCATCCGAGTACCGGCGGGCCAGCGTTGCAAAATCCGCGCCTTCCCGCAATGCTTCATAAACCGAATCCATTTGCTGCCGCACCCTCATTTCCTCCTGACGGCTTGCATTCTGGGATAAATATTTGCTAATATGGGCAATTTTGATCCAATCATTTGCCTGCAAACGTTGTTCACCTTGCAGGTATAACCGGCGGGCAGCCTGTTCCTCCTTTTCTGCATCTGCCAAATAAGTTCTTAAAAGTTTGCCCCGATACCAGTCCACCTGCCTGCGGAAAACAGACAACGTATCTATTCCCATATCATGTGCATAGCGTACTTTTAATTTATAGTTGATAAAAGAAGGTAGAAAAGAAAGCGGGGTCCGATGAGAAGATTTACGAAAATAATATTCAAACTCGGAACGTTTTACAGGTTCACCGTCAATAGATAACACAACTTCTCCTTGCGCCCGCATTTCCAACGCGAACACAAGGAGAAGTGACAGAATACCGACCATTCTATGCGGCATCATTCATACATTTTATTGAGGACGGCTGTAGTTAGGAGCCTCGCTGGTTATGGCCACATCATGCGGATGACTTTCCAATACACCTGCGTTAGTAATACGGGTGAATTTGGCATCATGCAATTGTTCTATATTAGCAGCGCCACAATATCCCATTCCCGCACGAAGACCACCTACCAGCTGGTAAATCACTTCATACAAAGTACCTTTATAAGGTACACGGGCTGCAATACCTTCCGGAACCAGTTTCTTCACATCGGCAGTTCCGCTCTGGAAATAACGATCCTTCGAGCCGTTCTCCATCGCTTCCAAAGATCCCATTCCACGATAAGATTTGAATTTACGTCCGTTAAAGATAATCGTATCACCCGGTGACTCTTCCGTTCCGGCAACCAATGAACCGATCATTACACTATAACCGCCGGCAGCCAAAGCTTTTACCACATCCCCCGAATAACGCAAGCCACCATCAGCAATCAAGGGTATACCTGTACCTTTCAGCGCCTTGGCAACATCATAAACGGCAGAAAGCTGGGGAACACCCACACCGGCAACCACACGGGTAGTACAGATAGAACCCGGACCGATACCGACCTTCACACCATCCGCACCGGCTTCCACCAACATTTTGGCAGCTTCGCCCGTAGCGATATTACCTACCACAATATCAATATTCGGGAAACGTTTCTTAGCTTCTTTCAATTTTTCGATCACATACATGGAGTGGCCATGAGCCGTATCAATAACGATTGCATCCGCACCGGCATCAACCAAGGCCTGCATACGGTCCAGCGTATCGGCAGTAACCCCTACACCGGCAGCCACACGCAAACGTCCTTTGGCATCCTTGCAAGCCATCGGTTTATCTTTCGCTTTTGTAATATCTTTATAAGTAATAAGACCTACCAGTTTACCTTCCTTATCCACCACCGGCAACTTTTCAATCTTATGCTCTTGCAGAATCCGTGAGGCAGCCTCCATGTCAGTGGACTGGTTGGTAGTGACAATATTCTCCTTCGTCATTACCTCATCAATACGTTTGTCCATATCCTTCTCAAAACGAAGGTCACGGTTCGTCACAATACCTACCAAATATCTTTCATCGTCTACTACAGGGATACCGCCGATTCTATATTCAGACATCAACGCAAGTGCATCTCTCACAGTAGATCCTCTCTTGATAGTCACAGGATCATAAATCATACCGTTTTCCGCACGTTTCACTATGGCTACCTGACGTGCCTGCTCTTCGATAGACATGTTTTTGTGAATCACACCGATTCCCCCTTCACGGGCAATGGCAATGGCCATTTTCGCTTCTGTAACCGTATCCATAGCGGCAGTCACAAAAGGGACTTTCAACTCGATGTTGCGTGAGAACTTAGTCGTGAGTTCGACTGTTTTTGGTAAAACTTCAGAATAGGCGGGGATCAACAATACATCGTCGTAGGTTAATCCGTCCATTACGATTTTATCTGCAATAAATGACATAGGGCTTTATGCGTTTAGATTTTATTGCGTGCAAATATACGCATTTTATTCAATATGGGAAAACGATAGAATATTTTTTTGCTAAGAGAATACGAAATTTTGCAGAAATAAAAAGAATCAGTCCCCCAAATGGCTCACATAAAACAATTACAAAAAAACAGGGAGTTCATGAAACAAATGAAGCGCTTTTATTCTTCAGGTCCAGTGTTTTTCATTAAATTTGTACTTTGAACAAAAGAAACAAAAGAAACATGGAAAAACAACCGCAATTTCCCTTTGCACCCAAAGACTTCGCACGCTGCCTTAACGCCACATGCCCCCGTTCCCAAAACTGCCTGAGACGAACTGCCGCCCTGCAGGATACGGATGAACATCTATTTCTCAAAGTGGTAAACCCGCTCCGTTATCCCAAGGAGGGTGAAGAATGTGAACTGTTCCGTTCCACCGACAAAGTGCGGATGGCATGGGGAGTCACCCACCTGCTGGACAATGTGCCCTACAAAGAAGGCAGCCTGCTGCGCAATATGATCATCAACCACCTGGGCAGAAGCCAGTATTACCGGTGCTTCCGCAAGGAACGCCCTTTTGCGCCACAAGACCAACAGACCATTCGCATGCTGTTCCGCCAGAGAGGCATCAGCGAAGAGCCGTCATTCGACTACTACACAAATGAATTTAACTGGTAATATCCGTCACACTGTCACAGCCGCATGCAACACATTGTACGACAATAGTTTACCACTATGACAGATGGTGTAACGGATGGTGTGACGGACTTTTATCTGTCACACCGCCGCCTCCGGATCTCATCATGCCCTTACCAGCTGATACACAGTGCCTTTACGTGTATGCCGTGAAGGAATACCCTGTTTCCTCAAAATTCGTCCGAATGCCGCCACCCTCTTGGCGTTCAATGGAATATCCACTTCCTGATGCAATATCTTCAATATTTCGGCAGGCGCCATCCACTCGCCCTCTTCCCCCGCTTCCGCCATGCGGAAATAACGGAAAAGGAACTGCTCTTCAGGAGAATATTGCTGAAATTCGCGGTTCGCCTCCGTCATGACATACTCGTCCGCATCATTAAACCAGTAACGCTCACCGTGCGCCAGCTCGTGCATGGCCTGTGCATACAACTGATCGTAGTCTATGGGACGCGAGGTATCAATCACCCCCTTCACCTCAATGCAGATGAAGCGGCGGCTGCCCGAAGGATCGGTCAGCAAATCCTTGTGGTTACTGGTGGCAATGAACGAAGCATAGCGGCGCATCTCCACCACCGATGTGCCGTAAGGCCGGCGCGCATTCACCACCGGCTTTTGCAGAATGTGCTTCAAGAATCCCTGTTGTGTGGCGCTCACCTGGTCGAACTCGTCAATATTGATCAGCGCGAATCGATTCAGGCTTAGTTCGACATCTTTCTTGCGTGAGAAATCGAGGCTGTCCGTATAGTAGGAACATTCGGAAGGCGGCATGATGCTGCGGCAAAAGGTGGACTTGCGCGTTCCCTGCGCTCCCACCAGCAGGGGCGAAACACTGTTGGCATAGCGCTTGTCCATCCCCCGCCAATGAGCCACCATGTTCAGAAACCAGCGATGGAACAATTCGGGCCAATGCGGATTGTCACAAGGTACGGTCTGCGCCAGCGGACGGATGCGGTCGCGTCCGTCCCACTCCGGAAGGTTGAACAGAAAATCCTCCAGCGGATTATACACCGGCACACGATTGGAATACACATAGCGGCTGATATCCCTGTCCCACAATGGGATACCTTCGGCCTGTGCATCCAGGGCGATGCTGTTCAGCGCACGCTTGTCCACCGGCTGAAAGCGGAAGCAGAAGGAATGCCGCTCGCGGAACTCCGCCTCGCCGGTCTGCACGTTAAAGCGAAATTCATAACGTCTTTTCATAAACTCGGCAATGAGGACCGACAATTGCTGCTCACGGCTCAAAGCGCATTTGCTTCCGAAATCCTGACGCCGGCTGTACACATTCCGTACCACCTGACGCACCAGTTCCAAAGGTTTGCGTGCAAAATGACGGAAACGCGCCCTGCTGACCACCGCTTCCTCCGGAATGCCCGACCGGAAACAGTTCAACGCCAGTTGCGAAAGAAGGGTATCCCAGCTATAGGAGGACTTTTCATCGGCCGGATCGGGCTTATCCAAATCAATGTAAGCCTGCCTCAAGGCCGCCTCGAACAGCATGGAGAGCGCATCTGCCGTTTCATAACTCCCCAAGGCACGTTCCAAAGGACGCTGGCCGGAGACAGCAGGTTCGGTATGCAAGGCCATTTCATCGGGCATCCCCATAGGCTGTGACAGGTAGAACTGCACGGAGTCCGGCCGGTAAAGCACATCGGGGTCATAGGAAAGGCGTGAATATTGTTCCAGGAAAGGTTCCTTGGGACGGATATCGAATGACAACTGGGGCTGGTAGCACTTCACCGCCATGATGTAGGCATGAGCATGAAACGCTTCCGCCTCCGCACGGGTAAGGGGCAGCGTATTGTCGGGTCGGGTGAAAGCCACCAGGATTTTCACCGAATGTCCGCTGGCGCCCATAAAGGCGCACCGCGTCTGCGGCAACTTCCATGCCTCCCGTTTCACCTGCTCCACTTCCGCCCTGCCCGCCAAGGGGCCTACGGTCAGTTCCACCAATCCGTTATAAGCCTTCATGCACTGTCCGCCCTCCGTCTTGCGGAACTCGGCGGCGGGCATCATCTTGGGCAGTTTGTCCGCCGCCTCGCAATGGTCGCCGGGGAGGAAATGGCGCAACTGGGTTCTGAACATGGTGACGGGACAGGTTTTCACTTCCTCTTTCATTCTTTCTACCCATGCATCCAGTGTAAGAGTGCTCTGGGTTACATGGTTTCCGCCGTCGCGTACCTGGGTAATCTTTATCATTTATCGTGTATTTATTCGTTTTTTCCAATCTATAAAGATACGGATAAAATCGGGAAACAAAGCAATATACAGGAAGGTTTCTTTCAAAAAAAAGGACGCGAAGGGCACAGGAGTTTCCGATAGGGAGGTGAAGCGGAAAGATATTGAAGGAATGCATTCGCGACAGGTATAATCCAGACCATTATATGCTATGATACAATGTATTGCACCATTTGGAACAATGAGTTTTTCTAATAGAAACCATTAATTCTAGCGCATGGTACAACCTGTCTTTACATATAGGAATAAGTTGTTCCACTGATAGGAATAATTTGTTCCATTAGCATGAAACTATTTGTTCCACTGGGCGGAACAAACTGTTCCAACAAGTGGAACAACCCACATCATGCATGTAAAAAGAGGCTGTAGCATATGTGCAAGATTGACAAAAGTCTGTCACCGTATCCGTCACCATCGCAACACGTTGTGATTCAAGTGTATAAGTTACCATGTGACAGATGTGACGGATGTGACAGTTTATTTTCTTTTTTATATGAGGATTGCATACTATCCACGGGATTGTACTAACTCAATAACCATGTTGTTAAAGGAGCTACAGGGGTGCAAAGTAAATTCAGCTATTATTTTGCTTGTAGGGGCGAGGTTTGCTCGCCCGAAAATAGTCTACGTTGCATATTACTCCCAAGATCGTGACCGTTGGTTCGGGCAGGCAAGCCCCACAACCGTCAAGCTAAGGAAAAACATCTACCGTAAAGCATATCCTAATGCCTCACCAAGTTCTTCCAACGAATATCTGCCCGACTGCAATTCTAGTTCCTTGGCGTATCTGGAAGGGTCACCGCTTTCATTCCTGTACAAAATAATCAATCGTCTATCCTTTACCTTCATGCTTATTATATCTTCCTTCCAGAGTACCATATCCTTGTATATCTCATGACAACTCGTACTAAAAATTATAACAACAGGACATACAAATACCAAAAGAGGATAGATGCTAAAACGATGTTCTATAAAACTAGGAGAGAGAACTAAAAAAAGAACTACCACTACTATCTTAACACTAAAGAATCTGCGAAGTTTTATTCCTAAAGGCCGCTTCTTGACCTTTTTGAACTCATATCTGTCACCGGTTATGTATAATGTATCATACCGGAAGTATAATTCTTGGTCTTTCATAATTATATTTTTTTTAAGATTCATACAATCAACTCAACCTTATAACTTTTCATGATTATCCGCATATATATCACCGGATGATAAATGGGAATTTATGTGCCGGTATATTTCTCGGTACGGATGACGCTTCCACCGTAGGGGCAGACCCATGTGTCTGCTCGAAAGCATAAAGTGAATGTTATCAGGCGGACACACGGGTCCACCCCTACGGTGAAAGCATCTATAAATTAGCATTTGGTGGTATGATTGCGGATAATCATTAACTTTCTTGGCTCTTCAAGCCTGCTTTTAATTATCTGACATTCTCCTCTTTTATACATCGAACATATCTTATGCGTCATTAAGCAACGAATAACGTCGCAATATTTGCGGCAAAAATACTTAATGATTATCGTATCACCAAGCGAAGTCTTATAATGTCTCAAAGAATGCGATGATTTTGGACAAAAAACGTCTGATTAGCTTGATTTGCATCTGCATTCTCGAATCAAATTAGGGATTGTGCATTTGCAATGTCTGCAATTAGTCCCTAATTATCAAATGTTTTATTGAGTTTTTATTTATCATACAATACAATAGGCTGATTAAAGAAGTCATAAACGACATAATATCCTATTAATCAGCCTATAAAAGCGAGTTTCCAATTACATTTTTTTTATTCTTTCCGATAACGAATCTCAGTAAAATAAAAAAAAACAGTAAAATAGCAGCAACTAATATTGCAGCAACTTCTCCCCCCTTATTTTGCGGTATCACATACCACAACAGACAATAAGCTATGACTGCACCAATCAACAGAGGAAACAATTTAATCCATTTTTTCCGCATTTGCTCTTTTCATTTTATAACACACAATCGGATATTCTATGATCCATTTCATTCATACAATACCAATTTGGTTTTCATGACTACATTATTCATTAGTTTGACATCGGTAAAATTAGGAATAATACAATGAACCACCTAAAAAGTAAGATAGACAAATAGCAGGCTAAAAACATTTTATAAACAATTAGATACCAATAAATTACAAATAGAAGTTCATACAAACGGAGCGTCATCTATAGACAAGAACATCAACGGACACGCATCACAAATAGAGCGTGCCGTATCATTTGCCATAAATTCCTGCATTTTTTTCTTCATCCGGACTATCCACCCCATATTACCACCAAATCTGCTTTCCGTTTTCATACGTAAAAATCCGCTCTTCCTTTCCCTGCGTATGATTATGCAGCCAAAGCAATGCATTCTTGGGTACTTCCACATATACCAATGTGTCGTGTCCGGCTGTTTTTCTACCGAGACTGCACCATTCGTCATTCCAATAGAAAAGTTCATAGTCATCACCAGGTATCACCTCATTACTGTCGTGAACATCAGAAGCTATTTTATTATACTTGGGGTATTTGCGATGTAAGGTGACAGATTCCGTATCGGATAAAATAGGGCGGAGAGAGCGGACTTCGCCTCCTTCATATAAAATGACCGGAGCGGCGAAAGATTTCAATATTCCCCGTTCGTGAACGACCGGAAGATATGCAATGCCTTTCCCTTCTTCCCTGTAACCGTCTATCTTGTTATCTCCCCAAAGAAGTCCCCTCCCCAGGTTCCGGAAAGTCACGTTCCCATTCCCCGAACTTGCCAAGGCCACCGGTATCCACTGGCTATTATTAAATGTACACAAGTACGCCTGTTTGTTCTTACCGTCCAATGGGAAACTGACATCGGACAAAGGCATATCATATCCTTGTGTCACATCTTCCTCACCGGGAGACCGGTACTGCATTCTATACACTTTAGAAACTTTATAGACCACAAAGTTCTTCCCGTCCGGTCCGTAACCGATATCAACAAAATGTCCGGCAGTGTCTTTCACTACATTCCAACAATGTGCAGAACTCCTGTTGGCCCACGCCTTGACGACATCCGTTGCCGCAGGTATGCCGATAGCACGCAAGGACAAAGTGAGGAAAGCGGTCATGTCATCACAAGTCCCCCATTGCAAACTGTCCATTTCTTCATAACTCATGATATACGGATATTTGGTCATGCCTGCATTATAACGCACCGGATAACGCATGGCAATACTACGGGCTACCTCCTGCGGAGCATTCAACGAATCCAGCCAGTGACCATAACGCTGCAAGGCAGTCCTCCGCCAGTGAGACAGAGGTTCATGAGCCACCCGATAAGGCAATACATAACTACAGAAATCATCAAATGAATAATGCTTTGCCACCCCCCTCCGATTCCATACCTTAAACGCCGATTCTATGTTCTCTATTAAATAGTCACTTGTCATTACTTCTATATCCCTGACTATTTTAATCCGGGATTCGGGTTGGATTTTTGAAATAGAATCGAATACAGCGGCCACAAGCGAACGGGATATTTCCCAACTGACGGGATCCTCCTTATCCAAAGACAACAAAGCCCGTGCGTATGTGTCCGTGGAATCCAATGGTAACACAGCATATTGATCCGGCATATTTTCAATAAGGAAACAAGCTGCCTGATATTTCAACGTATCATCCCGATAGTATGCCAGCACTTTTTCCAGCTCCATCCGATTATCGCCTGCCTCACGCAAAGCACGTTCCAAGGCGGTCTTTTCCGGTAAGCAAGAAAAGAATGCGCTGACGAGAAACAGAAAAGATAAAAGCCTCAACATTTCATATCCGATTAAGGAAACGTAACTCCTTCGGGTACCAAAAACTTCATGGCCGGGACTTCTGCATTCTCCTGAATTTCCGTTGCCTGCTCGGTAACGATAACCATTCCATTGGATGAAGTCTCGTTCTTCAGCGGAATACCTTTCCATATCCATACCGTGGAATAGGTGGTTTGTCCTCCATACACTACCTCCAAAGTGTACTTGGTACACTTCCTGCCCAGTATTTCTTCTGTTCCCACTTCCTTTATCTTGTGCAGTTCACGTACTTCGTCTGTCAGATTCAAATAGTTGACCGGCTTGACGGGCAAAGTTGCTTTATTGGCCACCTTCATATCGAGGTCAATAGAGATAATCTTATCTCCATCGGCTATCGTCCGGATATGTTTCTCCACATTTGCCACGCCTCCCACTTTCATTGTAAGTTCGGACGCCTCCTTTCTGCCGTAATCGTCAAAATACTGCACGCCTTGCACTTTCTGCCCCATAGTGACCGCCTCTTTCTTGAGGATGGCAGACTTGATTCCATACTTCGCCTCTTGGGCGAATGCTGTTGCTGTAGCCGATAGCAACAGAACAGCCAATAAACATTTTACTTTCATTATCGTTTCTTTTTTAAAATAACACTATTTTATAACTTCATTTTTGCTTTTGCCATAAATCCTCCGCTCAGACCAGCATAGTTTCTTCATTTCACATAAATGCCCTCCAATAATCAGCATACATATTCTCTCCTTCCATCATTTCCTCATGCGTACCATAATGACTGACCCTTCCATTCTCAATCAAATAAATATAATCCGCATATTTTTTTAATATGTGTAGCCTATGGGATATGAACAATATGATTTTATCTCTTTTCAGCCGTGATAACAGATCCATAACAAACATTTCCAAATCTCTATCCATAGCAGAAGTCGACTCGTCAAGTATAAGCACAGAGGGATTCTTAACCAAGATGCGCGCAAAAGCTATCAATTGTTTCTGACCACCCGATAAATTTATCCCCTCTTCTCCCACAACCGTATGATAACCTTGAGGCAATCGGGCAATATATTTGTCCACTCCATAGCGGGAACAAACATCTATAATATATTGTGGAGACGTATCCACGCCACTGAGTAACAGATTATCCATCACTGTACCATTAAAAATAAAAACATCTTGCGGAACAACACCTATATTCTCCCTCCATTTTTCTATGGCAGTCCCCCTCAAATCATCCTTCCCATTTAATAAAATTTCCCCTGTCTCCAACTCATATGCTCTCTCCATGATCTTGCAAAATGTCGATTTACCACAACCGCTTTCGCCAATAATAAAAATCATTTTATCCTTAAAAGCCGCAAGAGAAATATTGTCTAAAATTCTTTTCCGTCCTGGAAAACGGAAAGAAATATTCTTAACTTGAATGCTATCCACCCTTCCCGGGGAAAAATCTCCTTCTTTCTTTTCAGAAGGAATACCCACAAACTCAAACATCCGATTAAAAGCAACTTTTGCCTCATTCAATGATACGGACACTAAAGCCAAATTAACAATTGCCGGTGCAATGGATGCCACCAGACTTATCGCAGCCATCAATTCCCCTAATTTCAACCGCCCGGACAAGACAAAGAAACTCCCTATCCCTATCGCCCCTACAATCAGTACAATACTAATAATACCATAAACAACCGATAATTTTATATTCAGCCTTCCTAAATCAAACACCTTGTTTTGAAAGAAACCATATATTGCCTGATTCAGTGCTCCAAACTCATGTTGTCTATTGAAATTCTTTATGGTATCTATTCCCTGCATCGTATTTATAAAATTACTTTCACTGTGCGCATAACTCATCATCACATTACGCTGAGCCTCAACCAACGGAGCATTATATATGCTCACTATCCAAATAAATAGCGGAATACTTATAACCAGCAATAAAGCTATGGGCCAAGAATAATAAAACAACATACTTAAAGTTACAATAGTAACTAAAAAGTCAATAACAATGCTTCCTGCAATGATACTGACTACAGATTGAATGCGGCGTGTATCATTAAGACGTGCTACTAATTCGCCTATTCTGCGCGTATCAAAAAAGAATTTAGGCAAACGTAACAGATGATTATAAAAGAAAGCGATCAGTCTATTATTAAAATCACGGCTCTGGAGAAACAACATATACTGACGGATCGTTCCTAAACCTAATCGTGCCAGCAGCAAGAATGAAACCAGAACTAATCCCAGCCATAAACGTTTATAATCTTTATCAGGGATGATGACATCAATCAATTTTTGAGAAAAAACAGCTGTAGTCATCCCCAAAACAGACATGAGTAATCCTACAAGGATACTTACTCCCAATATGGCATAATCATCTCTCAATAGATGGATGAGCCAAGCTCTTTTCTGTGCTTTAATGTCTTTCTGTAGTATAAAATTGTTTGTACACACAAGAGTAAGACAAGCGTGAGATTTCCATACTTGTTCCAGTTCTTCTGCGGTATAAGTGATTATTCCTTTGGCAGGATCCCCCATAATAAAATATCCATCCTTAAAACCATAACAAACCATATAATGCTCAAATTTTCCATCTAGTACAAGATGAAGGATTACAGGACTTCCATGTTCTTTTAATGAAAGTATATCAGTCTCACAACCTTTTGCATCAAAGCCGACTTGCCCGGCAGCCTGATAAAGCCCAAGCAAAGTAGTGCCTTGTTTTGTCGTACCGCTCAGCTCCCTCAAATATTGCAATGTTGTGCTGCCACCATAATATCGTATTATAGATAGTAAACACGCTACGCCACAATCGGATGCATCATGTTGTAAAACAAATGTTTTATTCAGTTCTTTCATTCTCATAACCATGTATCTATCAGATCTCAATATAAATATTTTACTATCTTTTTTATAGTCACTGCTCCACGAAATATTTTTTTAAGCTTCCCTTTCTTGTCGTATATAATAATAGTAGGAGGTGCCTTTATTTTGAATCTTTCGGCAAATTCACCATGAATGTCTATTGCTATAGTGGCGTTTTTCAATTTATCTATAGGATATTGTAACAAGAAATCTTGCACTTCACTTTCTAATGCATTAGTTATAAAAAGTGCATTAAAATTTTCAATCCTTTTTATTTCTAACATTTCAGACATTTCCATGCTACAAAAATAGCATTCTGGATGGAAATAAATTATTAATAATGGCTTTGAATCTGTATAATACTTCTCCATTGTAAATTTTTCATTATCAATCGTAGATAACTTAATGTCTTTTTCTTGCTTCAAAGAATGTGCTGTAGAATATTTAATTACACCAACAACCACACATATAAACAATATCACAATAAAACATAGCAGCATCGTTCGCAAGCATTTTATATAATTATTCATTCTACTATACATAATACTATAAATACAACAATGATAATGTATAAAATCAATCCTGTACAATACGTTGAAGTAACAAAATTCATGCTATCACGATAGGTTCGATTTGTAGCTACAGACAACAGCATTGATACAAACAAGAAATATAAAAATTCAAATATATTAAAAAGACTTATCGGAATGACCATCCATGCATCTAAACTATCTACATCAAAAAAATATAATAAAGAAGTTTTTTGCATTATGTTCGCAGCAAAATCCGTTCCTGCATACAGAATCAGGCAACAATTTAGAAGTGGAGCCAAAATCAATGCAAAGTCCGCCTTTAAAGAGACATGAAAATAAGTCTTCCAAGTAGTGGTTTTATGGACTCTTTCTAATAGTATATTCCCAATATAAAAACATATACTAACTAAATAGATACGCAAAAGTATCACTAATGGTGTCAAGACAAAAGAAGCAAAACGGTATTCACCAAACTTTGAAAGCAGCCATTCCTTCGTTTTAATATCAACGGCCAACATATTATGTATTTGAGGAACAATAATATATTCTTGTTGTACATACACTATCAGGCAAGAAATTCCCAATATGATTAAAACATAACATTTTACATTCCAGTTAAGGTAATATTGAAGTAGATTACTTTTCATTATCTTTTATAATTTATACACAGCAAAAAAGGAAGAATAAAGCAATTCTAGATTTCAAGATTCTTCCTTCTATTCATGATTTCTTACTTCTTGTAATACTGATTAAATATAAGCAATATTGCTACAACTAAAAGTAATATTGCATTCATATACTGCATTGAAAAGAAAGTTCCATATATTACTATGTAATAGCATAAATTCATGATACACCCAATCAAATAAATCACAAGTATAAGAAATAGATATTGTTTTTTCATAAACCGTTTGTTTTACTAAAAACAACTTCCAATCGTTTGAATTCCACTAAATGATGTGCCAGCTAATGATAATCCATAAGATAATCCAGAAACCCATCCTACAGGTCCAGATCCTAATGAAGCAGCCGACAACACAACTCCTGCAACTCCCATTCCTAAACTTACCAATGCTCCTTTGCAATCACTTTCCAGACCACCATTGACAGATTCCATCTGTTTCAAATTTAGTTCTTTCATAAATAATAATATTAAAAAAAATCCTACTCTATTATGGCTTTTCGGATGCCGCCTTTTTATGTATACTAAGGGTATCCATTAAAATAATTCTTTTATCTATCAAAGATGTATTATATGTATTTTCATATATATTAATTATGTCTAAAGCTTTGCTCTTTAATGAATATTCTGTCAATTCATTCTTGTTTATTAAATTTCTTCTATCAGATAGAGTAATTGGACTATCTAAAGACATTCCTCGTTTATAAAATATATAAGCTTTTATACTATCTCCCTTATTCTCAGCCAACTGTCCTAAAGCATACCAAGGACGGCTTAAACCACACATAACTTCCAATGATTCAATAAATAATTTTTCAGCTTCAATTTTATCTCCCTTGTATAATAATACACTTCCTAATTTAGCCATATTTATAGGATCACCCTTCCTAACAGACAAGATCTTCACCACATTTTCCACTATCTCTATCCAATAACAATAATTATGTTTCTCTAATTTAGCATATATATCCGTCTCTAATAAATAAGGTGCTATTATTAGTGCTTTCACAAACGCCCTTTTTGCTTCAACAAATTGTTTATGGCTCTCACAAAATAAGGCCCATAATAAAACATTTTCTTCCTCATCGGAATTTTCCACTGCTTTTTCAAAGAAACTTTTAGCTTTTAAATATTTCCCATTTAGGGCATATAATAGACCAAGATTAAGACTGAACAAACGATTTTTAGGAGCCATGTTGTTTGCCAAGTGAAAATAAGCTAAAGATTTATCCAATGCTTCTGAAGATACTTTACTCAAAGCCATATAATTACGTAAATTAATAGCCGTATCCGTAGCAGCATAAAGCAATCCCATATTGGCATAATAAACAGGATTCATAGGATTTAACTTTATAGCTTTTTCTATAGTCCGCATCGCCTTCTCAGAATCCGCCATTGTACAAGCCTTATTGTTAAGCTTATTAGCATACGAATAACGAATATGCCAAAAGCCCAACAGCAAAATCATGCAACCAAGCACGCCCTGTACAGCAATTTTATGTTTACTTGAACAACTCATAATTATCTTCTAACGGTTGAACCAAACTAACCATTATCAGGAAACAAAGTATCATCATATTCTCTTTCTGAAAAAAAGAAGAGAATGTAACTTCCCTTACGCCTAATGCCAGCAAAATAGAGAAAAATACAATTGATCTCAATTCTCCTTTTTTCATTTGGTGTATTCCAATGTATATAAGCGACAAAACCAATGCGCCATATACTATAACTCCGACAATGCCTTTTTCAGCCGCGACCTGCAAATAGGTATTGGTAGCATAGGATGTAAATAGTCCTTGCCTTTCCTGTCTATAAGTATCCGAAGCAAGGGCATAGTTACCACCTCCAACTCCTGTTGCCGGAAAAAGTCCGAATATATTAATGGCTTCTTTCCATTTAACAAAACGCCCTGCCGTACTGCGTTGCTGTGAAACGGTATGATTCATAAAACAAGTAATAAGAACAGACTTCCTTTCTGGTAACATACACAACAAAGTGGGCAACCAAACACACAAACAAATAGCCAAGGCCTTTTTCAGCATATCACGTTTATAAATGCAAAAGAAAGTTATCAGCATAGCAAAAAATACGAATAAAGCAATATATGCCCCACGTGAGAAACTGACCAATATAGCAACCAACATTAAAATTTCCATACAGATATAGCATATCTGCTCTTTTCTATAACCCGACTCCAAGATAGATATAATAGGAAAAGGTACTAGGCACAACAACATAGTAGCCCAATTATTGGACAATTGCCCAAAAGGCCGATAATGGCTCCTAAAGTCAGTAAGATTCTCAAAACCTACACTATAAAACCGATCACGATGAAGCAAGAAAAAGAATAACGTAATCAATGATAAAATGCCTGCTACTATGGAAAGTACTTTATACAAAAAAGCGAACTGACTACGAAAACGAATAAAAGTTCGAATAAAAAAGTAAAATGCTATTGATAAAAGAATCTTCAGAGTCGCAGTAATACTATTAGGAATATAAACAGAAGTCAGGCAACAGAGTAACTCTACGGCACATACTGTATACAGAATGTAATCAAAGCAAGATATTTCCCCACTTGTCAAATACACAGCCCCATGTCTAATATCATAAACATAAAAACACACAACAACAGGAAGCATAATAAATATCCATGAAAAGATATCGATAAACCCTATCAACAAGAATAACCCCATTGACAAAAATGCCAATAAATTAAACTTTTTGTTATGTATCAAACCTCCATTCATAAACTATTCTACATTTATATTTTTTATTAAGGACGTACTATCCACTCCCTCAATTATCTCAGTATATATTCCATCCGAGATACCTGTTTTCAGAAACCGTTTTTCATATTTACTTTTATCAGCTACTATTTCTACAAAAACAGAATCATAGTTAAACTGAAAATATTTCTCTTCCAAAGCCAGCACGTGCTTTTTCCGCTCCACCACTATTTCTGCATTAGCCGTACAACCGGCTTTTATCATTTGCTTATATTCTTCAGGTATAAACAAACCGGCAGTTATTTCAAAACGCGCGACTCCATCCTGCACAATTCCCTTGGGGGCGACAAGACTTAATGCTCCGTCAATAGTTATATTCTTATCCATAAGAACCGATAATGACAGTTCCATCCCTACAGCAAGTTTCAATATATCAGATTCCAATACGTTTCCTTTAAATACTAACGATTGCAGATCTGCCACTCTAGCCACGGTTGTTCCTTCATTCAATGTACCTCTTGCCATCACAGACCCACCCTCTTTTATCGGAAGCTCCAATATAGTACCTGCGTCAGTCGCCGTTATAATATTGGATATTCCCTTTTGATTATATTGCCCTTTCAACATATCCAACTCCGATTCTACGGATTCATATTCGGACAGAAGAACAGCCAAATTACTTTTCTCGCCCTCATACACCTCTTGCGCTATCAACTTTTTTACATATAACTTTTCCGTCCTCTCAAAACTAGCTTCAGCAGTCAAATACCTGGTTTCCGCTATTTCCAATTCCTTTAATAGCCGCCTGTATTCCAACGGATCTTTTACATATCGTATTTGTGCCAATGGCTGTCCTCCCACCACTTCATCTCCAACCTGCACCAACAACTTTTCCAACACACCGGAGATAGTCGATTTTATATCTATTTCTTTAGAGGGCTGTATCACCCCCGGAATAGTAAGTTTGCTCTCAATATCCCGATACTCGGCACGGATAGTAGAAGCGGGTATCTTTCTACCTCCCTTTGCCGCCCGGTAAATGACAAATGCCAGGAATACCAGGATCAAGGATAATATAACAGTTCTTACTACTTTCATTTCAATTTTCTTCTTTTAGAGCTTCTATAGGGTTCAGTTCCGCCGCATATATCGCCGGCCTCAGCCCGGCCAATGTTCCCGCTATCACTAAGATAAATATGGCGGCAACAGCTGTCGGAAAATCCAGTCCCGGTTTTTCCATCATCGGAGTGTCTTCTGAGATGAAAAGTGCTACAACCTTCAGTATCCCCCATCCCAAAACCAACCCTACATATCCGGCTAAAGAAGTAAGAGCTATGGATTCCCATAAAAACATAGCCTTTATCTGCTGTGCCTTGGCACCTACAGACTTGCGGATACCTATTTCACGGGTACGTTCCTTTGCCGACGAATACATGATATTGCCTACTCCTATTACGCCACTGACCAAAGTGCTGATTCCCATAAACCACAGGAACTTGCGAATCATGACAAACAAGTCAGTAAATGCCTTTACCTGTTCCTCCATGCTATTAAAGTAAAAGACTTTATCATCACTTGGGGCAAATTGATATTTTCTGGCCATCACATTCCGCACATGGGTATTCACCTCCTTTATTTTGGCTCCTTTCACTGTAGAGAATACAACTGTGCCAAACCGCCCGGCAGTGGCATCAACTTGTTCATAGACCGAGTAAGGCATATAAATGACTCTTGCCTCATACGAATTAAGCATCGTATTCTTTATTGTTCCAATCACCCGGAACATCTCCTGCCCCATACGGATATACTTGCCAATGGGATTTTCTTTTCTGAAAAGCATATCCACCACATTTTCACCTATCAATACCACTTTTCGAGCTTCATTCATATCCAAGGCATTCAACATTCTACCATGCTCCACCTCCAACAATTTTATCAAGAAGTAATCAGGATATACCCCTCGCACCTCAAACCAGCCATTCTTCGTGCCGGCATAGACAGCGTTCCAACGCCCCGTTTCGGGCGACAGATGGGTTATCTCGGGTATTCTTGATTTCAACATATTCAAATCTTCTTTTTGAAATTGTATTTTTCTTCCACTAGCCGCTCCTTTATATCCCATTGATGTTTCTGACGCATATACATAAGTCGTGCTTTTAGAGAATCCATTGAAGAGTTTGAACACTCCCCGTTCAAAACCTGAACCTATTCCAACCAAGACTATCAGGATAAAAATCCCCCATGATATGCCTATACCGGTCAGAATAGTACGTGAAGGCTTTCTTTTTACAGACTCGTATATTTCGCACCAAAAATCCATGAACATACAAGATAGCATTTATTATAAAGAGAGCGTATCGGATGCTACGTACTCAAAATAACCATACCAATGTTCGCCGGATGCTGTAACAATTTCCAATGTATAGCTCCCCATTTCCAAATAATCAATAGGTATATTCATCTCACTACCTCGCTGATATCGAGATATGGGGATACGCAACATTTCACTATTTGCACTATTATAGAGGATGATTTCCGCATCCTCTGATAGGGAATGAAAGGAAAAAATTAAAGAAGATTCCAGCAACGCAACTGAACAAGGAGGGATAAGAATACTTCTTGTTTTTCTACTAACTTTTTTTGTTAATGGTATTTGCTCTGATACAGATTCATTTTTCAAAGAGAATCTCTCATTAACCTTAGCCCATACAGTTACAGGATAGATACAACTTGCAACAAGGCTTACCAATAAATACAATACTAATTTGTTTTTCATAGCTACATTATTCGTTTGGTTTACATCAACAAAATTAGGAATAATGCAATTAACCACAAAAAAAGCAAAATAGACAAATAGTGACTTGATACATATTTTACAAACAGCTGCATATCAATATATTACAAGCCATAATTCATCTAGTTCCGACCACTGATATAGACAAGAACATCAACAAGTATACATCACAAATAAAGTTTATCCGCATCATTCGCCATAAATTCCTGTATCTTTTTCTTCATTCTGAGTTTGGCTCTTGAAACAGATTGAGGAGTTATGCACAGAAAAGTGGCAATTGAAGCATGAGGAAAGCCCAACTGTAACAAGCACCACAACTTCCGTTCGGTGGCACTCAGACCCACAGCCTCGACACGGCTTTGAAACATGGGACCGAACAAACGGATGACAAAATACTCTATAGCATCCAATTCCTTTGGAGTTAATGCATGAGCTGTATCGGGATTATCTAAAAGTTGAATAATGAAAGTAACGGTTTCATAATGCCTTCCACTCTCGGTCTTTATATCCTTGTATTTCTTCAGTTCGTCCAGCAAAATCTTATTTTTATCCGCCAACTTGAGATTCTCTTCCTTATTCTTCTGTTGCAATTCCAGCAGATGCCGCCTCATTACCTCATTTTCCGCAGACAGACTTTCATTGTTTTGCGCATAGCGGAAAGACAAGTCCTCTATCTCTTTATTCCGCTTGATATAATCGTGCTGCAAGGTGGTCAAAACGTTTTCATTCTCCTGTATCTGCTGTTGCAGCAACAGAATACGCCGCTCTTTCTTCACTCTCTCACGCTTGTAGACCGACAGGAGGTAGAGCAAGAGCAGAACGACAAGCAATATAGCACCCACCAGCCGCCATTCATTGCGCTGCTTGTTTATGGCAAGCAGTTCCTTTTCGTGGGCAAGTTCTTGATTGTTGTATTTCACCTGGATTTCTTCCAGTTTCACCGTTTGCGTATGCTCATGTATACTGTCAGCATATAGGTCATATTTCTCTCTATAAGCCAAAGCTTTCTTCCAATCCTCACGTTTTTTTGCCACTTCATACAAAGAAAGATAAGCACTGGCCTGCCCATACAAATCGCTATCATTCTTGATTATATATTCTGCATAATATATAGCGGAATCATATTGTTCTTGTTGTACATATACGTTAGACAAAGAATAAAAATAAGAATAATCATCCTTCTCTATATTATCTTTTATCGATAATAATAGTCCCAAGGCTTTTTGATATTCTTTCCGCTCCGAATAGATAATGCCCAAATTACGGACAGCAGTCTGCTTCTCCTCCTTTGAATCAATCAACTCAGCCATTCGTAATCCTTGCAGGGTATAGTGTTCCGCACTATCAAGTTTTGCCAGCAATAAAAAACTATATCCGGCATCCAATAAAGATATGGCATAATTGGTACTGTCCTTTATTTCCTCAAAAGTGCGGACGGCATCTTTATAATACCTCAAACCCTTGGCATACAAGCCTTGTCTGAAATTGGCATTTCCTAGATGCGAATAGCACAAGGCCTTGTATTTAGGCTCATCCAGTTGCTTCATAGCCGTCAGCGCACACAGATAGCAACGAACAGCCGCGTCATATTCTTTCGCCTCACTATATTGCCTCCCCTGATAGAAGAAGGCTTTTGCTTTTTTCAATGAGTCTTCACTATGCCGATAGAATGCCAAAGCCGATGTGATAGGAGCATCGGTTATAGAACGATACGTTTTATCCAAAGCCTGCGTCAGCAAAAGGTTGTAGTATGCTTTCTGCTCCCTGTCTCTGCAATCATCGACAGAAAATTGCTGTAAAAAAAGTAAAGCACTATCAGGATGTCTCTCCATATACGCCTCAGCCTCTCTTAAATAGTCCTGATGAATGGAATGCCGGTTGACACAAGAAACCGATAAGAATAATCCAACAAATAAAATTAGATTTCTCATAATACAAAATTTAAGGTTTATGCAAATATAACGGAATATTTTTTCCCGAAACAAGAATATGCTATAAAAACATATGAAAAGCCGGACAAACATCTCTGTCGCCCGGCTTTCTTAATTATCAAAACAATCAAAGAAGCATCAATTTGCCATTTCAGAAATAAACTTGATGCGGACCAACCGGATTTCATCCTCCGTATAGTCATCACCCAATTCATCCATCGCGTCATCTATTTTGTCTGTTGTAGACTCCTTGAAGTAATCATAAATATCGTTCAAATGGTCTTCATCCATAATTTCCTCCAGGAAGTAATCAATATTCAGCTTGGTTCCTGAATAAACAATAGCCTCCACTTCATCCAATAATTCACCGAACTCCAACCCCTTTGACACTGCAATGTCGTCCAAGGCCACCTTCCGGTCAATAGCCTGAATGATGGATACCTTCAGTTTGGATTTATTGGCCACCGTACGGACACGCAAATCCTCCGGACGCTCTATTTCATTTTCCTCACAATGCTTCTTTATCAATACACAGAACTCCTGGCCATAACGTTTTGCCTTTCCGGCACCTACGCCCGGAATATTCTGCAATTCTTCCAACGTCACCGGATAAATGGTAGCCATTGCCTCCAAAGAAGGATCCTGGAATATAACATAAGGCGGCACATCCAGCTTCTTGGACAGCTTCTTGCGCAAATCCTTCAACATAGAGTAAAGCACGGGGTCTACTGCACAAGAGGCACCTCCCCGAACCGGAGTTTCTTCTTCCTCCTCCTCAAAATCATTGTCTTCAACAATCTTGAAGGATTTCGGTTTTTTCAAGAATTTATGTCCTTCGGGGGTAACCTTCAACAGACCGTAATTCTCTACGTCTTTACTTAAATAACCCGCTATCAAAGCCTGACGGATGACAGCATTCCACATTTTTTCTTCTTCTCCCATGCCTGAACCGAATACTTCAAGCTCTTCATGTTTATGAGCAAGTACTTCCGTAGTTTCCTTACCCAGAAGAATGTCTATTATATAATCTGCTTTAAAGTTTTCTTTTACCGCTATGATTGTTTCAATCACGGCACACAATGAATCCTGAGCCTCCACTTGCTTTTTAGGATTTAAACAGTTATCACAATTTCCACAATTCTCCTCTGTATATTCTTCCCCAAAATAATGTAACAATGATTTACGACGGCATATAGAAGACTCTGCGTATGCAGCTGTTTCCAACAGCAACTGTTTGCCGATTTCCTGCTCTGCCACGGGCTTTCCCTGCATAAACTTCTCCAGCTTCTGCAAGTCCTTGTTGGAATAGAACGTAATACACTGACCTTCCCCTCCGTCACGACCGGCTCTCCCCGTTTCCTGATAATAACCTTCCAGACTTTTCGGAATATCATAATGTATCACAAAGCGCACATCGGGCTTATCAATTCCCATTCCAAAAGCGATGGTAGCTACAATCACATCTATATCCTCTTTCAGAAACCCGTCTTGATTGGCTGTGCGTGTAGCAGAATCCATGCCGGCATGATAAGCACGCGCATTGATTCCGTTAGCTTGAAGCACTTCGGCCAATTCTTCCACCTTCTTACGGCTCAAACAGTAGATAATACCTGATTTACCAGGATTAGCCTTGATAAACTTGATAATATCCCTGTCAATATTATTTGTCTTCGAGCGCACTTCGTAATACAGGTTCGGGCGATTGAAAGAGGACTTGAACTCCTGCGCATCCTGCATACCCAGATTTTTTTGAATATCCATACGCACTTTCGGAGTTGCAGTAGCAGTAAGGGCAATCACCGGCGCCTTTCCTATTTCATTAATAATAGGACGGATGCGACGGTACTCCGGACGGAAGTCATGCCCCCATTCCGAAATACAGTGTGCTTCATCCACCGCATAAAATGAGATCTTCACTCCTTTCAGGAAATCTACATTCTCCTCCTTTGTCAAGGATTCGGGAGCTACGTAGAGCAATTTGGTTTTGCCGCTCAGGATATCCGATTTAACCTGGTCTATAGCCGATTTGTTCAATGACGAATTTATAAAGTGTGCTACTCCGTCTTCCTCACTGAAATTACGCATGGCATCCACCTGGTTCTTCATCAATGCAATTAAAGGAGATATAACGATTGCTGTTCCATCCATGATAAGGGATGGCAACTGATAGCATAACGATTTACCACCGCCCGTAGGCATCAAAACAAATGTATCATTTCCGGCAAGCAGATTACGGATAATCGCTTCCTGATTACCTTTGAAAGTATCAAATCCAAAATACTTTTTTAATGCGTCCGTTAAATTTATATTCTCCGTCATTGTATCAATAGTTTTTCACGGTTTTCCCGATTTCTTGTTTTACATCTTTTGTTGCCTAACAAAGTTATAAACAAGTTCTCAAATTACACGAATATTTCGGGTAATATTTTTCAGAAGAATTGCATTTTTTCTTTCTCTCTCCCTTTATATCTTGATACTAAGCTGTTTGCATTCGCGAAATATTTGCCTTTCCCATCTGCTGTTTTGCAAAATCAAGTGTCACTTCGTACTTTTTCGCTTTCTGAGAGGGAATTTCAAACATAACGTCCATCATGATCGTTTCCACAATGGAACGTAATCCGCGTGCTCCTAACTTATACTCAATAGCTTTGTCTACAATATACTCGAATACTTCGGGTTGAAACTCCAGCTTGACCCCATCCATCTCAAATAATTTAACATACTGTTTGATAATGGAATTCTTCGGTTCCGTCAAGATATTGCGCAAAGCGGTTCTATCCAACGGATTCAGATAAGTCAAGATGGGCAGACGGCCTATGATTTCAGGAATCAGCCCGAATGATTTCAAATCCTGAGGGGCAATATATTGCATCAAGTTGCCGCGATCTATCTTCACCACGTCCTTTGCCGCGCTATAACCTACCACATGCGTATTCAAACGTTGCGCAATTTTGCGTTCAATACCATCAAATGCCCCACCACAAATAAACAGAATGTTTTTCGTATTGACCGGAATCATTTTCTGGTCGGGGTGTTTACGTCCTCCCTGAGGTGGCACATTCACGATAGATCCTTCCAGCAGTTTCAACAGACCTTGTTGTACACCTTCACCACTTACATCACGAGTAATGGAGGGGTTATCTCCTTTACGGGCAATCTTGTCAATCTCATCAATAAATACGATGCCTCTTTCAGCTTCCGCCACATTATAATCCGCTACTTGAAGCAGACGGGTTAAAAGACTCTCAATATCTTCACCCACATATCCGGCCTCTGTCAGCACGGTGGCGTCAACAATGGTAAACGGCACATGCAATAATTTGGCAATAGTGCGTGCCAGCAAGGTTTTTCCCGTTCCCGTACTACCTACCATAATGATATTGGACTTTTCAATCTCTATATCATCCTTATCCACTTTTTGGAGCAGACGCTTGTAATGATTGTAAACGGCAACGGAAAGATAGCGTTTGGCGTCATCCTGACCAATAATGTATTGGTCAAGAAATTCCTTGATTTCCTTTGGCTTCGGAAGTTCCTTCAAGTTCAACTCACCCGGTGCACCTTTTTTTTGATGCATGGCTTCCTGCATAATTTCATATGCCTGCTCCGAGCAACTGTCACAAATGCAGCCGTTCATTCCGGTTATCAGAAATCCGACTTCATTTTCCGAACGTCCGCAGAAACTACATTTCCTTCTACTGTTTCTAGGTGTTTTATTATCTTCCAATGTTTATTCCTTTAAATATCCAAGTTTCCTAATGCGTCTTTAAGAAAGAAGCCTGCATGAAATGATAGCGGAAACCTGGGTTGTTTTTAGTACTGTTATTCTTATCGAATGGAAATAAATACATTATAGAGCAGCCGGTTTGCGTGACAGCACCTCATCAATCATACCATATTCCTTAGCTTCCTGAGCTGTCATCCAGTAGTCACGGTCAGAGTCTGCCCATACTTTGTCAAAATCCGTATGAGAGTGGTCTGCAATAATGGTATACAGTTCTTTCTTCAACTTTTGGATTTCACGGGCCGTGATCTCAATATCCGAAGCTTGTCCTTGCGCGCCTCCCATCGGCTGATGAATCATCACACGTGAATGAGTCAACGCAGAACGTTTACCTTCTGTTCCCGCAACCAACAGCACGGCTGCCATCGAAGCGGCCATACCTGTACAGATCGTGGCAACATCACTATTAATGAACTGCATGGTATCATAAATACCTAATCCGGCGTAAACAGATCCTCCGGGAGAATTGATATAAATAGATATATCTTTACCAGACTCTACTGAGTCCAAATATAAAAGCTGCGCCTGGAGTGTATTGGCTGTATAATCATCAATCTGTGTACCCAGAAAAATAATTCTGTCCATCATCAGTCGGGAAAACACATCCAACTGAGTCACATTCAACTGACGCTCCTCCAAAATGTAAGGATTCAGATATCCTTGCGACTTAATGACATCATCCAGCACCATGCTGCTCATCCCTAAATGCTTAGTAGCAAATTTTCTAAAATCATCCATAATCTAATGGTTTAGTTATTAGTAACAAAAAAGGGTTTTCAACCTCTATTTTTCAAACAAACAAAAGTACAAAAAAATACGGTTAACGTATCCAATACTCTTATCTATAACGAAAATTTATGGTCAAAAACCCCTTTTTTAGAAAGTTTTAGCAATCACTTACTTCGACTTACTAAGTTATTATTCAAACATTTTGTTGAATTCTTCCATAGAAACCGTTTTGTGGTTTAAAGTAGCCTTAGCTTTCAATGCGGCAGAAAGTTTGCTTTCAGCAGCACGGTTTACCAAACCTTCTACAGATTCCTGCTTCTTCAACATTTCTTTTGCATAGTTCTCTAGAACTTCTTCAGGGATATTCAACATTCCGTATTGAGCAAACTGAATGCGAGTTGCTTCCTTGGCCATATTCATCACATCGGCTTGTTCCACTTTAATCTCATTATTCTTGAGCAATTGCTCTTTAATCAGATGCCAAGTCAGTTCTTCGATACTCTTGTCATAGTTTTCAGCGACAAAAGCTTCACCCTTCTCTTCATTATTCAGCAACATGATACGCTTCAGTAACGCATCGGGGAATTCCAACTTACCAATCTTATTAACCAAATATTCACGAACATCGATCAAGAATTTATAATCGCTATCTGATTCGAACTGCTTTGCAATTCCTTCTTTGATCTTAGCGCGGAATTCTTCCTCACTGCTTACAGTGCCTTCGCCAAATACATTGTCGAACAATTCCTGGTTCAACTCAGCGGGAACCATACGGGTGATCTCTTCCACCTGGAAGCTGAAGTTACCTTTCACACCGGCAACTTCCTCTTTCTTTATCTTCAATAAAGAAGAAAGTTCAGCTTCATTATTATCAAATGCTACAGCAGGATTAAATACCAGCACATCATTTACTTTAGCACCGTTAAATATAGTCTTTTGCTCATCATTCTTCATATAAGCCGGCATCATTACAGCACCTTCTACCTGAATACCGCCTTCTTTAGTATTTCCATTTTCATCCAATTCAGCCAACAGACCTTTAATCATGTCTTTGTCTTCATACTGCTCTACCTTATCATATTTTGCAGCACGCTGAGTATACATTTTAACCTGCTGTTCTATCAGTTCGTCTGAAACTTCGATAGTATAGTAATCCACTGTATCCGCAGCTGAGATTTCAGCTGTAAATTCAGGAGCCAAAGCGATGTCGAACACAAATTCAAAATCTTCTTGCGTATCGAAATCGATAGGTTTCATCTTTTCTTCATTAGGCAACGGCATACCCAACATATTCACTTTGTTGTCGCGGATATATTCGTTTACCTTTTCCTGCATCATTTTATCAACCTCTTCTACAAGGACAGACTTGCCAAATTGTTTTTTAATCAAACTCATAGGCACCATACCCGGACGGAATCCCGGAATATTAGCTTTCTGACGGTAAGTCTTCAGTGTCTTTTCTACTCTTGCCTGATAATCAGCTTTTTCCAGTTTTAAAGTAAGCAATGCACTCACTTTGTCAACGTTTTGCAATGAAATATTCATTCTGAACTTTATTTATTTAATTATTACTTCTTTCTGTTTTTCACCAAAGAGGTTGCAAAATTAGTGTTTAATCTTTCAATAACCAAATACACAGACTAAAAAATACTAATTGACAGCAGAAAGTATCCATTTAAAATGACTGACTAAGAAACCGATTCAAAAAAAAGAAAAAAAAGTTGTTTTTCTTCTTGCAAATTCAAAATTTATGCGTTCCTTTGTGCCCGACTGGTGATACTAATTATAGCTAGTGATTTTTATTACAAGGTTTTACTTTTGTACGAATAGCACTTACGTAAACTCTCTGTCGTTCGAATCCCCTACTTCATTAATAATCACCACTCAGAGAGTATTTTTTATTTTAATTATTTTTATTTTTTCACTATGAACATGTATGTTGGAAACCTTAACTACCGTGTTAAGGAAGGAGATTTGGAACAAGCAATGGCGGCTTATGGAGTTGTTACTTCTGTAAAAGTTATCAAAGACCGCGAAACAGGTAAATCTAAAGGATTTGCATTTGTTGAAATGGAAAATGACGCAGAAGCAGCCCAGGCCATGAATGAACTGAACGGTTCGGAATTCATGGGACGCCAATTGGTAATCAAGGAAGCAAGACCTAGAGACTAATTACTTATCTGATACAATCAAAAAAAAGCTCTGAGCAAATTCAGAGCTTTTTTTTATATCCCACATCTCCGGTTTTATACATTTTTTCCCTGCCTGTCCTTTTCCGCCAATTGAAAATCCTTACGGCGAAGCACAAAATTAGTGCCTAGATATTTCTCACGGACAACAGGATTTTCCGCTAGTTCTTCAGGGGTTCCCTGAAACAGAATTTTTCCTTCAAACAACAGATACGCACGGTCGGTCAAGCGCAGAGTTTCCAATGCATTATGGTCAGTTATCAGAATGCCGATATTTTTATCTTTCAATTTCCATACAATATGCTGTATATCCTCTACGGCAATAGGATCTACTCCTGCAAACGGTTCATCCAACATAATGAACTTAGGGTCGATAGCCAGACAACGCGCAATCTCCGTACGACGACGCTCGCCTCCTGAAAGCTGGTCTCCCAAATTCTTACGTACTTTCTGCAAACGGAACTCGGCAATCAAGCTTTCCAGTTTGTCCTTTTGATATTCCGGAGTAGTATTAGTCAACTCCAGCACAGAGGCAATATTATCCTCCACGCTCATCTTACGAAAAACTGAAGCCTCCTGTGCTAAATATCCAATGCCATTCTGAGCACGCTTATATACAGGATAACTGGTAATATCCAAGTCATTTAGGAATATATGCCCCTCATTCGGCACGATAAGTCCCGTAGTCATATAAAACGAAGTAGTCTTACCGGCACCATTCGGTCCCAACAACCCTACAATCTCTCCCTGCTTCACATCAAAAGAAACATGACTTACTACCGTACGCTTGCCGTATTTCTTCACCAGATTTTCTGTACGAAGTATCATACGGTTGTCATCGGTCACTGTATTTTGTTGTTCTATTTCCTGCTCTGACATATCCATGTATTTTGCGACAAAAATACTAAAAAAGTTTAGGAAACGCATAACAGAACAGAAAATCAGAACTTCTTTTGCATTTATATAGACAAAAAAGGCTACTTTTGCAGGAAATTGTGAAAACTATGATGATAAGACCCATAACAACCGTAGGGAAATATATCATGCTGATGGGGCGTACTTTTGCTCGTCCGGAACGTATGCATATGTTTTTCAAGCAATATCTCAATGAGATGGTACAGTTGGGAGTAAATTCCATCGGTATTGTACTGCTTATTTCTTTTTTCATTGGTGCCGTAATTACCATTCAAATCAAATTAAACATCGAAAGCCCGTGGATGCCCCGTTTTGTGGTAGGCTACACCACCCGCGAAATCATGTTGCTGGAATTCTCCTCCTCCATCATGTGCTTGATCCTGTCAGGAAAGGTAGGTTCTAATATTGCCTCCGAAATAGGAACCATGCGTGTAACCCAACAAATTGATGCATTGGAAATCATGGGGGTCAATTCCGCCGGATACCTTATTCTTCCTAAAATTATAGCTTTGATGACAATGATTCCTTTTTTGGTTATTTTCAGCATATCCTCGGGGATTATTGGTGCCTTTTGCACCTGTTGGTTCGGAGGAGTCATGAATGCCGAGGATCTGGCCTATGGTCTGCAATATAGTTTTCAGGAATGGTTTGTATGGTGCAGTTTTATTAAATCTATCTTTTTCGCTTTCATCATTTCCAGTGTATCTGCTTATTTCGGTTACACGGTAGAAGGAGGTTCTATTGCAGTAGGTAAAGCCAGTACAGATTCTGTGGTAATGAGCAGTGTACTGATTCTATTTTCCGATTTAGTATTAACACAACTTTTAATGGGATGATAGAAGTTAAATCATTATATAAGTCATTCGAGGGAAAAGACGTATTGGTGGATATCAATGCTACTTTTAACAATGGTAAGACCAATCTGATTATCGGTCAGAGCGGTTCCGGGAAGACGGTATTAATGAAGTGTATCGTCGGTTTGCTGACTCCCGAAAAAGGCGAGATCCTGTATGACGGACGCAACTTCCTAAACATGAATAAAAAAGAAAAAAAGACATTGCGCCGCGAAATGGGAATGATTTTCCAAAGTGCCGCCTTGTTCGACTCTCTTACCGTACTAGAGAATGTAATGTTTCCATTGGATATGTTCTCAAACGATACGTATCGTGACCGCGTAAAACGCGCCCAATTCTGCCTGGACCGTGTGAACCTGATTGAGGCACAAAGCAAATATCCGGGAGAAATCAGTGGTGGTATGCAAAAGCGTGTAGCAATTGCACGTGCCATAGCTTTAAATCCCCAGTATTTGTTTTGTGATGAACCTAATTCCGGCCTGGACCCTAAAACCTCCCTGGTAATTGATGAACTGATTCATGACATAACTACAGAGTATAATATGACCACTATTATCAATACTCACGATATGAATTCCGTTATGGGAATCGGCGACAGTATTCTCTATATTTATCAAGGACATAAGGAATGGGAAGGAACAAAAGATGATGTGTTCACTGCTACCAATGAACGGCTGAATAATTTTATCTTTGCATCTGATCTGCTCCGCAAGGTGAGAGAAGTGGAAGAACATAGAAAATAATGATAAAATGATTAGTGGTTAATAACCAGCGGATATCACGGTGAAACCCATTAACCCACTAATCATTAACCACTATTCTTATTTCTGTCTGATAAAGATATTTATCGGCGTTCCTGACAAATTCCATTTCTCACGTATCTTGTTTTCAAGGAAACGCTTATAAGGCTCTTTCACGTATTGCGGCAAATTAGCAAAGAACACAAAAGAAGGAACCTGTGTGTTTGGCAACTGCGTACAATATTTAATCTTGATATACTTACCTTTATTTGAAGGAGGCGGATAAGCCTCGATCAACGGAAGCATTTCTTCATTCAGACGAGCTGTCGGAATACGGGTAGTACGTGCCTGATATACTTCTTTTGCAGTTTCCAGCACCTTGAAAATACGTTGTTTTGTCAAAGCGGAAGCAAAGATGATAGGAAAATCAACAAACGGTGCCAGACGGGAACGAATGGCTTCCTCATAAGTTTTCATCACTTTGGCATTCTTGTTCTCTACCAAGTCCCATTTGTTCACCACTACCACCAAACCTTTCTGATTACGTTGAATGAGAGAGAAGATATTCAAATCCTGTCCTTCAATGCCGCGGGTGGCATCCAGCATAAGAATACACACATCCGAATTCTCAATAGAACGGATAGAGCGAATGACAGAATAATATTCCAAATCCTCGCTTACCTTATTCTTCTTACGGATACCCGCAGTATCTACCAGATAAAAGTCAAAACCAAACTTTTCATAACGGGTATAAATAGAATCGCGGGTAGTACCTGCAATCTCTGTTACAATATTACGGTCCTCCCCGATAAAGGCATTGATGATAGAAGATTTTCCGGCATTCGGACGTCCTACTACTGCAAAACGAGGGATATCCTCATCCAGCAGTTCTTCACCCTCTTTACTGAATTTACCTACCACCAGATCCAACAATTCCCCCTGTACCGCTTCCGCTTAATGCAGAAATACAATAGGGATCACCCAGCCCCAATTTATAAAATTCGGCAGCATTATATTGCAGTTCATTATTATCAGTCTTGTTAGCTACCATAATAACAGGTTTCTTTGTACGCCGCAAAATAGAGGCTACAGCCATATCCAAATCGGTAACCCCGTTCACTACATCCACAACAAACAAGATTACATCCGCTTCATCTATGGCAAGACTTACCTGTTTACGGATCTCTTCCTCAAAAACATCATCCGAGTTTACTACCCATCCACCGGTATCAACGACAGAAAACTCATGTCCCACCCATTCCGACTTGCCATACTGACGGTCGCGGGTAGTTCCTGCCTGCTCGTTTACAATTGCCTGACGAGTTTTGGTCAGACGATTAAAAAGTGTAGACTTTCCCACATTGGGACGTCCTACGATTGCTACTAAATTTCCCATGTTCTTTCTTGTTTACGGCTATCACAGTCGATTTTAATCCAATTGATACCCAAAGTTCTTTAATTCTTTGTCCGAGCTTCTCCAATCCTTATCAACTTTCACAAAGGTTTCCAGATAAATAGACTTTTGGAAAAAATGTTCCAACGTTTTACGAGCCTCTGTAGCCACCTTCTTCAATGCCCTGCCCTGCTTACCTATAATAATACCTTTTTGCGATTCACGTTCCACATAAATCACAGCATTGATATGGATACTCTTAGCATCTTCCTTAAATTGCTCCACTACCACTTCTACAGAATAAGGAATCTCCTTATCATAATAAAGCAAAATCTTCTCGCGGATAATCTCGGTGACAAAGAAACGCGCCGGTTTGTCTGTCCACTGATCCTTACCGAAATAGGGGGGTGAATCGGGCAGCAATTCCTTGATACGCTTCATTACCGTATCCACATTGAATTTAGAAGTAGCGGAAATCGGAATAATTTCAGCTTGAGGAAGCTGTTCGTGCCACGCTTCCACCAACTTGACCAAGTCTTCCTGATTGGTCAAATCTATTTTATTAATTAACAATAAGACAGGAACCTTGACATTACGGACTTTTTCTATAAAGTCCGCATTTTTATCCGTTTTCTCCACCACATCTGTCACATACAGCAATATATCCGCGTCCACCAATGCCGACTCTGAGAAGTTCAACATAGATTCCTGTAACTTGTAGTTTGGCTTCACTACTCCCGGAGTGTCCGAGAATACAATCTGCATATCGTCCGTATTCAAGATTCCCATGATACGATGACGAGTTGTCTGCGACTTGAACGTTGCAATAGAAATACGTTCCCCCACCAGCAAATTCATCAGTGTCGACTTGCCTACGTTGGGGTTTCCTACTATGTTTACAAATCCTGCCTTATGCATAATTCTTTCATTTTATTGGTTACAGACAAAAAAACGCATCGGAATACGGATGCGTTCATTTGTATTTGTAGTTTAATGATTATTATCTCTTACTACCATCGTAACCCCATTTCACATAAACGGCTCCATAGGTAAAACCTGCGCCGAATGCTGTAAATATCAGGTTATCTCCTTTCTTCAGCTGCTTTTCATAATCCCAAAGACACAACGGAAGTGTCGCTCCACTGGTATTTCCATATCGCTGAATATTAATCATTACCTTTTCCAAGGGAACTTCCAAGCGAGAGGCTACCGCATCAATAATACGCAGATTAGCCTGATGAGGAATTACCCAGTCGATATTATCTTTATTCAACCCATTGTTTGCAGCAATAGTTGCAGTAATATCCGACATATTGGAAACAGCATATTTAAATACTGTTCTTCCTTCCTGATAAAGATAATGCATCTTATGATCAACAGTGAAATAAGAAGGAGGACATACAGAACCACCGGCTTTCATGTGAAGAAAAGGAAGTCCCTTACCATCTGTACGAAGAATAGAATCCATAATACCATAATCTTCTGTAGTAGCTTCTACCATACATGCTGCAGCACCATCACCAAAGATAGGGCAAGTTGCACGATCCTGGTAGTTTACCATAGATGACATCTTATCTGCACCGACAATAATAATCTTTTTATGTCTTCCCGATGCGATAAGTGAAGCAGCAGTTTCCATTAAATACAAAAAGCCGCAGCAGGCAGCCTGCAAATCAAATGCAAATGCATTTTTCAATCCCAGCTTATCACACAGGATAGAAGCAGTGGAAGGGAAATGATAGTCAGGAGTAGTAGTTGCTACGATTACTGCATCAATGTCATCCGGATTAGAAGCTGTTTTCTGCATCAGTTGTTTGGCAGCCTTACGCGCCATATACGATGTACCTAATCCTTCTTCATTCAGAATACGTCTTTCTTTAACTCCGATTCGAGTCATAATCCATTCATCGTTGGTATCTACCATTCTTGACATTTCTTCGTTTGTCAGGACATAATCAGGTACATATCCACCGACTCCCGTAATTACTGCATTTATTTTTTCCATCATTCCAATTTAATTAGTTTATACCCTTACAAAAAAGTAGCCGACAGAGCCGAAGCTCGCCGGCTTTATTTTATAAAACGTACAAACGTGTTTAAAGCTACTGATTAGACAGCAGCTTCTTTTTCGATTGCTAACTTACCTCTATAATAACCGCAAGCTCCACATACAGTGTGGTAAACATGCCATTCGCCGCAGTTAGGACAGATAGCTAAAGTAGGAGCAACTGCTTTATCATGAGTTCTTCTCTTTGCAGTTCTCGTTTTTGATTGTCTTCTTTTAGGATGTGCCATTTTTCTAAACTTTAATTATTATCTAATATTTTCTTTAATTCATTCCATCTCGGATCTATTTCCTGGGGCCCTTCGCTGATATCTCCTTCGGGTAACTCCACCGCTATGTCATCATCATCTTCATCATCCGCCGAAATGCGCAAATGCTTACTCAGCTTGCCAACCATGCCTTTGTTGCATTTCCCAGGCGCATGTACATGCTTCATGGGAATATTCAAGGCTATAAACTCATACAAAAACCATGCGATGTTAATATACCCATCTTCTTCAGGTACTACAACTATATCGCCCTCTTCCGCAAATGAAGAACCTAACTTTACTTTCAGTTTATCTGAAGTTGAAACAGGTAATTCCATTTCATCCAAGCAACGGTCACACGGTACAATGACAAAGCCTTCAGTTTGAAAATCCAACAGAAAAACACCGGATGTCTTTTTCACATTCAGTTCTACTGCCAGTTTCCCTTTCTGTACTTCCGGTCCATCCAGATCTACAAAGAATTGATTATCCAGCGTAAACTCATACTTAGCAGAGTCCGCTTTCATATTCTTCAATTCAATCTTATATTTATCAAACTTTCCCAAAGCAATACTATATAAATCGGGCGACAAAGATACGAATAATATTCCAATATGTATAATATAAGTGCGTATTTTTCAAATATAAATTAGACATATATTATTTTTAGCGCATAATTTAGCGTTTTTTTGAAGTGTGTTTGCCTTTCATATCTCATATCAGTGATTTTCATTGTACACTTCTTCCCTTTATACTCCACTATCCTTTTTCGGCTCATGCAGCTTGCATAAAGGCTCTATTATCATCTCCCGGTTCTCTATCAGGGCAAGCCTTCAGACCTGCCTGTTCTATTTCCAGTCCCTATTCCAAGGCATAAGTACCCGGTGAGGGTTTCCGGACCTGCCCCTGCCGGAGAAAAGACATGGCGGAGCCTTCCGGACAGTTCCGTGGGAAAGGTATCCACACCCACGGGAAAGATAAGGTTTTTAACTAATTCCCCCCAAGTTTTCAAACTGAGCCGAAAAAACGGTAGAGGCCACATTTCATGCGTGCGTATACAAAAAAAAAGCCTCCGGAACTTCTTCAAGTCCGGAGGCTTCAATCAAAACGGCGGCTACCTACTCTCCCACTGTGACGCAGTACCATCGGCGTGGTGAGGCTTAACTTCTCTGTTCGGAATGGGAAGAGGTGGAACCCTCACGCTATAGCCACCTGAATAAGGTTGACATATTGTTGAGCTGTTATCGTAATTTCATTCTGTAGTAAAAACCAAAGGTATACACCATCCAACATATAAAGAAAGTGAACGGGCAATTAGTAATGCTCGGCTTTGATGTCTCCATCTTTACACCTGCATCCTATCAACGTCGTAGTCTACAACGACCCTGAGAAATCTAATCTTGTGGCCGGCTTCGTACTTAGATGCTTTCAGCACTTATCCGATCCAGACTTAGATACCCGGCAATGCACCTGGCGGCACAACCGGCAAACCAGAGGTCTGTCCAACACGGTCCTCTCGTACTAGTGTCAGAGCCACGCAAATTTCATGCGCCCACGATAGATAGAGACCGAACTGTCTCACGACGTTCTGAACCCAGCTCGCGTGCCACTTTAATGGGCGAACAGCCCAACCCTTGGGACCTTCTCCAGCCCCAGGATGTGACGAGCCGACATCGAGGTGCCAAACCACTCCGTCGATATGAGCTCTTGGGAGGGATCAGCCTGTTATCCCCGGAGTACCTTTTATCCTTTGAGCGATGTCCCTTCCATACGGAAACACCGGATCACTATGCTCTAGTTTCCTACCTGATCGACTTGTTAGTCTCCCAGTCAAGCGCCCTTATGCCATTACACTCTAAGGCCGGTTACCAATCGGCCGGAGGGCACCTTTAGAAGCCTCCGTTACGCTTTTGGAGGCGACCACCCCAGTCAAACTACCCACCAATCAATGTCCCCGTTCCACGGGTTAGAATCCAAACAAATAAAGGGTCGTATTTCAACAGCGGCTCCACAAATACTGGCGTACCTGCTTCAAAGCCTCCGACCTATCCTACACATCACGTGCCCAGATTCAATGATAAGCTATAGTAAAGGTTCACGGGGTCTTTTCGTCCCATCGCGGGTAATCGGCATCTTCACCGATACTACAATTTCACTGAGCTCACGGTTGAGACAGCGTCCAGATCATTACACCATTCGTGCAGGTCGGAACTTACCCGACAAGGAATTTCGCTACCTTAGGACCGTTATAGTTACGGCCGCCGTTTACTGGGGCTTCAATTCAACGCTTCTCTTATCGATGACATCTCCTCTTAACCTTCCAGCACCGGGCAGGTGTCAGGCTGTATACTGGATCTTTCGATTTGGCACAGCCCTGTGTTTTTGTTAAACAGTTGCCTGGACCGCTTCTCTGCGCCCTCCCATAAAAGGGTAGGGACCCTTTATCCCGATGTTACAGGGTCAGTTTGCCTAGTTCCTTAACCGTGAATCACTCAAGCGCCTTAGAATATTCATCCCGACTACGTGTGTCCGTTTGCGGTACGGGTACCTGCAGGATTAAGTTTAGCGGATTTTCTCGGCAGCATGCTTACGCGCACTATTGCCTTGTCCCGAAGGACGCGGCATACTGTCAGGTTCGGATCTCATGGTGGATTTGCCTGCCATGATCGACTCCTACACCCTTCAACCATCTATTCCGTCAGATGGCGGCACTGTCACTACTGCGTCTCCACGTCACTCCTGAAGGTAGTAACGGAATATTAACCGTTTCTGCCATCGGCATCGCCGTTCGGCTGAGCCTTAGGACCCGACTGACCCTGATCCGATTAGCGTTGATCAGGAAACCTTAGTCTTTCGGCGAGGGGTTTCCCCCCCCTTTATCGTTACTTATACCTACATTTGCTTTTCCAGACGCTCCAGAATACCTCACGGTACGCCTTCGACGCTGACTGGAATGCTCCCCTACCGATCATATAAATGATCCCACTGCTTCGGTAGACAACTTGATACCCGATTATTATCCACGCCCGACTCCTCGACTAGTGAGCTGTTACGCACTCTTTAAATGAATGGCTGCTTCCAAGCCAACATCCTAGCTGTCTTAGCAGTCAGACTTCGTTAGTTTAACTTAGCTGTCATTTCGGGACCTTAGCAGGTGGTCCGGATTCTTCTCCTCGGCACGGACCTTAGCACCCATGCCCTCACTCCTGCGGTAGAACTGATGCGCATTCGGAGTTTGTCAAGACTTGATAGGCGGTGAAGCCCTCGCATCTTATCAGTCGCTCTACCTCACATCAGTAACCCGCAAGGCTGCACCTAAATGCATTTCGGGGAGTACGAGCTATCTCCAAGTTTGATTAGCCTTTCACCCCTACCCTCAGCTCATCCAGAAGCTTTTCAACGCTTATTGGTGCGGTCCTCCAGCTGGTGTTACCCAGCCTTCAACCTGGCCAAGGGTAGATCACTTGGTTTCGCGTCTGCCACTGCCGACTATACGCCCTGTTCAGACTCGCTTTCGCTTCGGATACGTGTGTCGTCACACTTAACCTTGCCGGCAAAGGCAACTCGTAGGTTCATTATGCAAAAGGCACGCCGTCACTCATTAACGAGCTCCGACCGCTTGTAGGCGCACGGTTTCAGGAACTATTTCACTCTTCTGTTCGAAGTGCTTTTCACCTTTCCCTCACGGTACTGGTTCGCTATCGGTCTCTCGGGAGTATTTAGCCTTACCGGATGGTCCCGGCAGATTCACGCAGAATTCCTCGTGCTCCGCGCTACTCAGGATACTACTATGCTTCGACAACATTCGAATACGCAACTGTCATGCTCTATGGTCTTTCTTTCCAGAAAGTTCTTCTCTGATGTCTTCATGCAACGGCGTAGTCCTACAACCCCACCCATGCCGTAACATGGATGGTTTGGGCTGTTCCCCGTTCGCTCGCCACTACTGGGGAATCATTGTTTATTTTCTTTTCCTGCAGGTACTAAGATGTTTCAGTTCCCTGCGTTAGCCTCTTACATAGTAAGATAATACCTCTTCAAGATATTGGGTTGTCCCATTCGGAAATCTCTGGATCAAAGGTCATTTGCACCTCCCCAAAGCTTATCGCAGCTTATCACGTCCTTCATCGCCTCCGAGAGCCAAGGCATCCGCCATGCGCCCTTTTTTACTTTCCTTATCCATTCGCCCACACTTGCGTGCCGGCGGGATGATATATACTTTCAGCTCTTTACTACTAAAATTACTGTTTGCTTGTACAATATGTCATAGATCGTTCATCTTCGTTTCTTACGTTTCCGATGGAGTGGAGAATAACGGATTCGAACCGTTGACCCTCTGCGTGCAAGGCAGATGCTCTAGCCAGCTGAGCTAATCCCCCGAACTTGATTCCGTTCGTAGTCCCAGGCAGAGTTGAACTGCCGACCTCTACATTATCAGTGTAGCGCTCTAACCAACTGAGCTATAGGACTAAGTTCAACCTAGTCTGTTTAATTAGACCCGGCTTCTTACTTTCTCTCTTCCGTATCATTACGGAATCATATCTTGAATAAACAACACCAGCAGTACAAGAACAAAAACCTTCTCGATCTTTCGTCCTCTCCAGAAAGGAGGTGTTCCAGCCGCACCTTCCGGTACGGCTACCTTGTTACGACTTAGCCCCAGTCACCAGTTTTACCTAGGGCGCTCCTCGCGGTTACGCACTTCAGGTACCCCCGGCTCCCATGGCTTGACGGGCGGTGTGTACAAGGCCCGGGAACGTATTCACCGCGCCGTGGCTGATGCGCGATTACTAGCGAATCCAGCTTCGTGGAGTCGGGTTGCAGACTCCAGTCCGAACTGAGAGAGGTTTTGGGATTGGCATCCACTCGCGTGGTAGCGGCCCTCTGTACCCCCCATTGTAACACGTGTAGCCCCGGACGTAAGGGCCGTGCTGATTTGACGTCATCCCCACCTTCCTCACATCTTACGATGGCAGTCCCGACAGAGTCCTCAGCATAACCTGTTAGTAACTATCAACAAGGGTTGCGCTCGTTATGGCACTTAAGCCGACACCTCACGGCACGAGCTGACGACAACCATGCAGCACCTTCACAGATGCCTTGCGGCTATACGGCTTTCACCGTAATTCATCTGCAATTTAAGCCCGGGTAAGGTTCCTCGCGTATCATCGAATTAAACCACATGTTCCTCCGCTTGTGCGGGCCCCCGTCAATTCCTTTGAGTTTCACCGTTGCCGGCGTACTCCCCAGGTGGAATACTTAATGCTTTCGCTTGGCCGCTTGCAGTATATCGCAAACAGCGAGTATTCATCGTTTACCGTGTGGACTACCAGGGTATCTAATCCTGTTTGATACCCACACTTTCGAGCCTCAATGTCAGTTGCAGGTTAGTAGGCTGCCTTCGCAATCGGAGTTCTTCGTGATATCTAAGCATTTCACCGCTACACCACGAATTCCGCCTGCCTCAACTGCACTCAAGATATCCAGTATCAACTGCAATTTTACGGTTGAGCCGCAAACTTTCACAACTGACTTAAAACCCATCTACGCTCCCTTTAAACCCAATAAATCCGGATAACGCTCGGATCCTCCGTATTACCGCGGCTGCTGGCACGGAGTTAGCCGATCCTTATTCATACGGTACATGCAAAAATCCACACGTGGATCCGTTTATTCCCGTATAAAAGAAGTTTACAAGCCATAGAACCTTCATCCTTCACGCTACTTGGCTGGTTCAGACTCTCTTCCATTGACCAATATTCCTCACTGCTGCCTCCCGTAGGAGTTTGGACCGTGTCTCAGTTCCAATGTGGGGACCTTCCTCTCAGAACCCCTATCCATCGAAGACTAGGTGGGCCGTTACCCCGCCTACTATCTAATGGAACGCATCCCCATCTTACACCGGTAAACCTTTAATCATGCGAAAATGCTTACTCATGATAACATCTTGTATTAATCTCCCTTTCAGAAGGCTGTCCAAGAGTGTAAGGCAGGTTGGATACGCGTTACTCACCCGTGCGCCGGTCGCCATCGGCCTTAGCAAGCTAAGACCATGCTGCCCCTCGACTTGCATGTGTTAAGCCTGTAGCTAGCGTTCATCCTGAGCCAGGATCAAACTCTTCATTGTAAAAATATCATTTTTCAACACTTAAGTTGATAATCTGCTCAAGAACCAAATCTATCAATAATCTATAATTGACGGTTTCTGTTTCTCTACACATTATATATAATACAACATGCAGACTTGTACTACTTGTTTGTTTATCTATAATCGTTTCAAAGAACTCTTCTCTATGTGCTTTCGTTTGAAAAGCGGGTGCAAAGGTAAGAGATTTATTTTTAACCACCAAATGTTTTCGAAAGTTTTTTTGAATTTTTTTCAGGCGGTTGGCTGCATGCTCCAAAAGGTCTTATCCCTTCTCGCTCCCTTAGCCCGGCTAAGGTAAGATATCGGGTGCAGAATCCTTTATAAAGGAGAAACTCTCCTACGCTTGTCTCACCAAGTCAGTTACACACTGTTTCAGTGCCGCATCTCTCTCGATTGCGGATGCAAAAGTACACGGTTTCAACATAACTGCCAAACATATCATCTGATTTTTCTTACACTTTTTTGAAACTTGTTTGTAACATACTGATTTACAACAACACAGAACAAAGACTTTTTGAGAAACAACAGAACAGGAAGAAAATCGAACACACATAATTATATTGCGAGCGCGCATGTATGCGCATGTAGAAGGGTATGGTTCATCCGACAAATGCATCGTTCTTATCGTGCATCGCCGGTATGTTGAGTTCAAAAAACTTTGGGGCTCTATCTGCTATTGCTGCCTACTGTTTCTTTGAATCCACCGCAAGAGGGGGAGGAAAATAAGCAGTAACCGTGAAATACCTAAAATGGCTTGTCGTGCAATGACTGAATCCATAAAAATAACTGCGTTTTTTCGCCCTACAAGCGGAAATCTGTTTCTTCCTTCCTCCTTTCATCTACTGCTGAAACGTCCTGACTATGGGGGTTTTTGGTTGTGAAAGAACATCGTTTCATCCCCTTTCAGCCTCCTTTCATATCAAAGTCTTTTTGCAACAGGAGAGTGTGTCAAAACTCAAATGGCCTATCCCATCGTAGCTGTAGGGGCAGGGTTCGCCTGCCCGGAGACACAAAGCAAACTGTTTTCGGGCGAGCGAACCTCGCCCCTGCGAACGAAACGACAGCATTATCCACTTTTTTGACACATCCCCTGTTTGTAAAGTGTGTACGTACGCATCGGACTACACATACGGTGGCATAAGCCCACACGTATATACGTATCGAGCTACACGTACGTACGCATGAACCTATACGTATATATGTCATTGTGTCAGGATACCATAAGAAGGTATTAAGCAGTTGAGAACCTCAGGAGGTGCAGAGCCTTTCCGCCACCCAGTTGTTCGAACAAGTGCATAAATGTATACCGGGTGGTGACATGTAAGTAAAAATGTTGTAATATAACATCACAAATACTTTTGGGAAACAACCAAACAGAAAGGAAATGGAATACACCTAATTATATTGCATGCGCACGTAAACCGCACAAACTACATACAAAAGAGGGCAACTAAAGCCTACTATCTATAAAGGTTTTACAAGCGGCCGAACAAACCAAAAACCATTAACAAACAAATATCTATATACAAAGTGAATATCAAGAAAAAAAGTTCCCTGATTATTTGGTTTATATTATAAACTAGATTATATTTGCAAAGTAATCATCAAAGATAAACTTTTGGCATTCAATACACAAACAATAAAAACAATGAAAGCAAGCACAACATTTCAACAAAAACTTGGGAATGTGTCAAAACTAAACCGGCCTATCCCATCGTCAGTTGTAGGGGCAGGGTTTGCCTGCCCGAAGACACAAAGCCAACTGTTTTCGGACGAGCGAACCTCGTCCCCACGAACCAAACGACAGCATTATCCACGTTTTGACACAGCCTCATGCGCCACACTAGCAGCTCCGGGAAAAGGTATTAAGACGGACAAAGGAAATCTTATGATAGGTGTAGGAGATTTACACACTCCACAATCTATGAAAGAAGAGATAATAAAAACAACAGGTTCAAGAGCCACAGCACAAATTAAAGAAGTGACATCAGGAAAACACACTATTTATGTTTATCACGATGAAAACGAAAATTACACATTGCACAAAGACAAAAAAAGAGAAAGGAAAATAAAAGCCATGAAAGTAAATCAAAACAATGAAAAATTCGCTCCAACCGAGGAACAAATTAAAGCGGAATGCCAACAAAGAGCCCGTTATTTTTGGAATTGGCTTACTTGGTCATTAGTCTATTATGTGGTAATAAACCTGTTTTTAGTAGCTGTAAACTGGTTTACAAGTCCACATTACTGGTGGGTATTATGGGTTATAGCAGGTTGGGGAATCAGCCTGCTGATAACAGCCATAGAGAAAAGTATCAAATATTAACCAATCACAAACTAAAGAGAAAAACATTATGGAAGAAAGAAAATTGAATGAGAAAGAGAGTTTAGAACTCATCGCTCAAATGATTCAAAACACGAAAAATAGAATGGAGACAAATTGCGGTATGCCTTTCCTGTTATGGGGATACACTACTGTATTTACCAGTCTGTTAGTATGGCTTCTGGTAACATACACACAGAATAATAACTGGCAATATCTATGGTTTATGCTTCCCATTATAGGAGGAACCGGAACCTACCTCTCTGCACGCAACCAACAGCCGACTGTCAAAAGTCATTTAGACAAAGTCATCAGCTACATTTGGCTGGTATTCGGAACAGCCGGATTTTTGATATCTCTACTCGCTATGTTTTCTGGAAACTTCCCATCCTATTCATTATTCTTCTACTGATGGGTATGGGTACCACTTTAACAGGACTGGTGATAAATTATAAAACAGTGACCATTTGTGGCACACTGGGAGCATTAAGTTCCATCGGATGCCTTTTCTATGAAGGTTTCAACCAGGTATTGATATTCGCTCCTGTTTTTATTTTTATGATGATTATCCCGGGACATGTGCTGAACCATGCTGCCCGTAAACAAAAAAATTATAACTTTGCGCCTATGTTCAAAGAATTAAATCCATTGCTACACTCCGAGCTTCGACTTGCCATCATGTCGATACTGGTTTCGGTGGAAGAAGCCGAATTCAGTTATCTGAAACAACAGACAGGAGCAACGGCAGGAAATCTGAGTGTACAGATAGACAAGCTGAACAAGGCAGAATACGTGGAAGTCATTAAAACCTTCAAAGGCAAAATGCCTTGTACAATCTGCAAAATTACCCCGAAAGGTCTTGAAGCCTTTGAGGAATATGTAGACGCACTGAAAAGTTACATTACTCTTCCTAGAGTTTAGCAAATGTGCTACCACTGCTACCACTTCTCCTTTAAAATCTCCATCAACAGGAAGATACAGAGGTGGTGGCAGCACATTTTATCTCCACACGCCCTGCCAGCACCCTCCCTGTATGAAACTATCAGAACACCAAATGAAAAGATAAGAATAAAGAGTTCCAATATAACCTTCTGTTATCCGATATAATATTTTAACGTGAGTTCGATGAAATATAAGTGTTTGAAGATTTGGTGATTAGCGAAAATTGCTGTAACTTTATAGTGCTAAAATACAAAGACTTACAAACAATAATCGCTATGATCACCGAGGACAAAGTTACAGAATTATTTTGTATGGCAGACGATTTCTGCAAGTTTTTTGATGCTATGATGAAGAAATACACATTGAAATCTGATAATAAGCGTGCTTATCACCGCGATTCAACCATGTCAAAGTCTGAAATTATGCTTATTATGATAATGTTTCATGACTCTGGTTATCGTTGCCTAAAGCATTTTTATGTAGAAAAAGTCTGCAAGCACCTTCGCCACCTTTCCCCAAGGTTGTCTCCTACAACCGCTTCGTGGAACTTGAAAAGCAGGTTGCCGTCCCCTTGGCCTTATTTATAAAGAAGGTATTGCTGGGTAAGTGTACAGGCATAAGCTTTGTCGACAGCACTCCGTTGAGGGTGTGTAGGAACCAAAGGATACATATCCACAAAGTATTCAAGGGCATTGCGCAAAGAGGCAAATGTTCCATGGGATGGTTCTTTGGCTTCAAACTGCACTTGATTTGCAACGAGAAGGGCGAGATTCTGAATTTCATGATAACTCCAGGTGACGTAGATGACCGCAAACCGCTTGAGTACAAGGCTTTTGTTGAATTCATTTACGGAAAGCTCGTCGGTGACAAAGGCTATATCGGAAAGAATCTCTTCAAAGGCTCTTTGTCGATGGCATACAACTTATCACAAAATTGAAAAGCAACATGAAAGGTGCGTTGATGAGTGTCTCCGACAAGCTTCTTCTCAGAAAGAGGGCTATAATTGAAACCGTGAATGACGAATTGAAAAACATCGCACAAGTGGAGCATTCAAGGCACAGGAGTTTTGAGAATTTCATAGTAAACATGCTTGGGGCAATTGCCGCTTATTGCGTGTTCCCTAAAAAGCCTTGCATCCATGTACAACGCACAT